>Ga0302278_10002340_pt1 | contig 22060 bp, 21 predicted proteins | sample III_Bog_N3_2_FD_194543 | JGI IMG/M metagenome (GOLD analysis project Ga0302278, IMG submission 194543) | Peat permafrost microbial communities from Stordalen Mire near Abisko, Sweden - III_Bog_N3_2 | ecosystem: Environmental > Terrestrial > Soil > Wetlands > Peat | place: Sweden: Abisko...
GGTGGTCGCCGACATCCACAAATCCGCCGCCGCCGACAAGCTGCTGAGCTATGTGGATCAGGACGGCGACATGGCCCTGGCCGCCATTCCCGCCGAGCGCCCCTGGGCCGAGAACGCCTCGCATATTTCCAACCTCTCCGCCGCCCGCAACTGGCTGCCCATCTTCGACGCCTCCAAATTCCCCAACCGTCAGGCCATGATCGACGCCCTGTCCCACACCAGCTACGACATCCTGGCCATCGATCCCTTCTGGCGAAGCGAAGGCCTGACCTTCGCCGATGTGGCCGCCCTGAAGACCAAGCCCTTCGGCTCGCGCCGTCTGGTCCTGGGCCGCCTGCCCGTGGGGCTGGCCTCGCCGAAGCGCTGGTATTGGAGGCCGGAATGGCTGGATGGCCCGCCCGCCTTCCTCAAACAACCCATGCCCGGAAACCCCAACCTCTGGCTGGTGAACTATTGGTCCGACGACTGGAAAGCCATCATCGGCAAATATTTCACCAATATGGCCGCCATCGGCGTCGATGGCTTCCTGATCGATGCCGCCGATGCCTACTTGGCGTTAGAGGATATGTATCCGATAGACTGAAATCGTCTATCGGTTTGATACCGCCGCTGTCGCGACGTATGTCCCTCGCCGGGCGCGGCCTCCGCTGCTTGACCGCTCGCTCAATGCTCGCTGGAAAGAAGCGGAACGGAGAGGACATCCTGTTCCAGGACAACCTTAACCACCTGCAGGAAAGAAGTCCGAAGCAGAGAAACTTAATATCGTTCAACCGATTATTGCCGAATCACCTCGGCTGGGTCACAATGGCCTGGGGTCGGGTATTTGAGGGTCGGGTTTCATGTCTGTCGCCACGCTTCTGGGGTTTCTGCTGGGCATCGGGCTGTTCGTCGGCTCCATCCTGCTCAGCACCGATAATTACTTCGTCTTCCTGGAAGGGGCCGGCTTCATCATGGTCGTTGGCGGCACTCTGGCCGCCACCTTCGTCGCCTACGAGCCCCGCTACGTCATCCAGGCCTTCCGGCTGGTGGCCTCCATCTTCTTTCAGCAGAAAGTCGGCCGCACCATCCTGACCCAGGAAGTCGGACGCATGATCCGCTGGGGCTATATGGTGCAAAAGGCCGGCCTGCCCGCCCTGGAAACCGACGCCAAGCGCCTGCGCCAGCATGATCGCTTCATGTCCTTTGGCATCGATCTGGTGATCTCGGGCTATACCGGCCAAGAGGTGCGGGAAATCCTGGCCAATACCGTCGAGACCACCTTTCACCGCAACACCGTCCCCGCCGACATCATCCGCAGCATGGCCAGCAACGCCCCGGCCTTCGGCATGATCGCCACCCTGGTGGGTCTGGTCATCATGCTCGACCATATGGGCTCGGACCCCTCGAAGGTCGGTCCCGGCATGGCGGTGGGTCTGTTGGGCACCCTTTATGGCGTGACCTTCGCCCGCATCATCCTTTTGCCGACCGCCAGCAAGGTGCAGCAGCGCGAAGAGATCGTGCGCTTTCGCAATTTTCTGGTGGCCGAGGGTCTGGCCCTGCTGGCCGAGCGCCGCAGCCCCCGCTATATCCAAGACAAGATGAACAGCTTCCTCGACCCAAGCCTGCACTTTGAAATCGACCGCATGATGCGGACCAAGGGGTAAGTCCATTGAGCGACCGCTGGAACCCCAAAAAGCCGGAAGGCACTGAAGACTGGCTGATGTCCTATGCGGACATGCTGACCCTTCTGTTGGCCTTCTTCGTGCTTTTGCTGTCCATGTCGCACATCGATATCGTCAAATACGCCCAGGTCGAAGGCGGCATGGCCAAAGATATCGGCCGACGCGAATCCGAAGCCCCGCTGCAAAAGCTGCAAACCGAAATGGGCGAGATGATGAAGGGCCTCAAGCTGGACGACACCCAAGTCTCGCTGGGCACCGACGATCGCGGGCTGGTCCTGGAACTGGACGGCAGCAGCTTCTTCGACCCCGCCACCGCCAAGCTGAAAGAGGCCCAACTGCCAGCCCTCGTCAAGATGGCCGAGTTGCTCAACTCCACCCGCTACAACAGCTTCCAGGTCGAAATCCAGGGCCATACCGACGACACCCCCATCGCCACCCAGGAATTCCCCTCCAACTGGGAACTGTCCGCCGGCCGAGCCAGCGCCGTGGTCCGCCTGTTCATCTCCAAAGGCATGAACCCCACCCGCCTCGCCGCCGAAGGCTTCGCCGACACCCACCCCAAAGTCGCCAACCGCGACGCCAACGGCAACCCCCTGCCCGTCAACCAAGGCATCAATCGCCGCGTCACGGTGCATGTGATTCCCAGATAAGGACTTGCCCTTCCGTGTAGCTCTATTTGTCTAGTCAAATAGACGATATTACACTTGCCCTAAATCTTATGATTATTGGCACAAGATTTGTAAACATGATTAACATTAACCTCCCTTTCTCCATGGCTTTTCGCCGTAATACAGAAATGGGGGGACAATGTTCGGCTTATCAAAAGCACCGAAACCGTCTGACGAAGCCCAGGAAGCCGCCATCGCCGCTGCCCGGCAAACCGTCCGCAACATCATCCACGAACTGTTCCACGCCTCGCCCGATCAGGCCGAAAAGCTGACGGACAAGCTGAAAAGCTTCCTGCAGGCCGATAAAATTCTGCCCTTCGACTACAAACAAAAGGCCCGCGACAAAGCCCGCGAGCTGGAATGCAACGCCAATATGCGCACCGCCGACAAACTCATGCAGCAAGCCGTGCGCCTTGCCGCCTCGGAACAACTCTCCGAACGCAGCAAGAAACTCGGCGACGCCCGCCGCTATTCCTCCAAGGCTTGCATGCTGGGAGCCGATCAGGACTGGCGCAAAGCCTTCGACCGCCTGAACGAAACCGCCATGCTCACCGGCGGCGTCCACCGCCCCGGCCCCAGCCGCGCCAAACCCCAAGACTTCGCCCCAGCAACGCCGAACCGCGCCAAGGGCAATGTGCCGCTGAAGCATTGAGTGGTGGGCGAGGGATTTGCAGAGGTGGATAGCAGGGCGCTGCCCTGCACCCGCCAGGGCCAGCGGCCCTGGACTGCGGCACCACCAAGACCCTACCAGCTAGCCAAATACAAAAAAATCACCAAAAACTTAAGAAATAGACACCTTAATCACCAACAAAACCAATAGACCTCCCATTAATTAAATAAGGCTGTATTTCCAAACTAGCATTTGCAAAAAGAGATGCGCCATAAACATCTGGAAAAAGAGATGCGTGGCTTATATTCATATTGCTTGATGCAGCAAGAGCATCCCACCTTATGCTATCCGGAAAATCAATTCTATACATAGAAACCTCATCAATAATATTATTGTTAATTTCTTTCTTTGAAAATATCATTTCATCAGCAGATTTACCAACAGGAATATCAAGAAAGAGGCCATTCTGGCTTACTAATCTTGGATTGTCATGACTAAGTGGCTCCACAATACGGAGTCTTTCTTCTGCACATCTCTTAGGCCAAAACACTGGAATGTGCTCCTCACATATTGCCCAAAGCGTTCGCCGACCAGAATTACACGGGCCGAAAAACGAAAAAAACAAAGCAACATATGGAGAACGACTCCAATCAAGCAGAGGCGTATACAGACCAAAATGCTGCCCCAGAGACCAGACTATATCATCACTGGCAGCAATAAGATCAAAGTTACTTCTCCCTCGAATACTCCTCTTAAATAGATCGAAATGCTTCTCAACAGCAAACCTCACATCTTTATCAGAAGCAGAAGCGTGTGTATTTCTGATAGCCCGAGTTAAACTAGATTCCAGTTTCCATTCTCGATCCGCCTGCCCACGAAAAATATAATCATTATAATGTGTGAAATAGTCATCTATCAACAGGTGCAAGTCATGCCAGTTTTCTCGCGATTCATACTCAACATTAGCCATATCGAACAACCTATAAGGACAATTTACAAAATATTGACCACATCAATGGTCCCTGCCAAGAATAATTTTCAATGAAAAACACAAAACCCAGGTAAGACCAATACCCTCACTAATCACCCGGGTTCCAAGGGCCTTGCGGCCCTTGGCGGGTTTGGGCGGAGCCCATGAAGCCTCGTGGAAAGGAACGTCCTAATAGACGCCCTTCGCGTTCAGTTCCTGGGCGAAGCGGCGGTCGTCTTTGAGGATGTGGTTGACCACCCAGTCTTTGAGCAGGCTGGAGAGCTCGGCTTCGGTGATGGTGTCGAAGCGGGTTTGGACCGAGGCGATTTGGTCCATGAGCTTGCGGTGCAACTGGCGGTGGGCTTCCAGGTCGGCGTAGCCGTAGCGTTCCATCAGCCGCTCCTCTTCGAAGAAGTGGTAGCGGCCATAATCGATGAGGAAGGTCAGGGCTTCGATGACGTCTTCGCGACCTTGGCCCTGGGCCATGGCGTTGAAGAGGGCATTGGCGCGGACGAAGAGGTTTTTGTGGTGGGTGTCGATGCGTTGGATGTTGACGGAGTATTCGTCGCGCCAGCGGACTTCGGCGACGTTGGAGGCTCCGGTCTCGACCACGGCGTTATGCATGCGCCGTTCAAAGCTTTCCAGCAGCTTCCAGCGCATGACCGGCACTTCGCGGACCACGGCGGCAGAGGTCAGATAGATTTCCACCGGGCAGGTGGCACGGACGCAGAACAGAGCCGGGCTGTCGAAGACGGCGACTTCCTCGCCGAAGAAGTCTCCGGGCCCGAGGGTTTCCATGACGTCGGTGCCGATGGCCAGTTCGGCCGAGCCGCTTTTGATGAAGGCCAGGCAGTTGCGGGCCTCGACCAGTTCGCCGGCGTCGTAGCGCAGCAGCGGCATATCTTTGGCGAGGCGGTTGAGGGTCATCTCGGTCAGGGCTTCCGAGCAAATCCAGGTGGAGCGCAGGAAGGTGCGGCGTTCCTCCAGGGCCATGACCTCGCCCAACAAGCCGTTGCGGCGGACGAACTCGCGGTAGAGGTCGCTGTTCATCTTCAGGGCCTGGACGAAACTGGCGGCGCGGTAGGTCTTGCGGGACGGCGATTTCTCGATGCCCGCCACCTCGGCGACCAGGGCGCCCGAGGACAGAAGGCCGCTGACCGGCTGACCGGATTCGATCATCTCGACGGTGCCGGTGATGACCAGATAGATGAAGGGCACCTGCTGGCCTTCACGGACCAGGATGGTTTCCGGGTTGCAGACGGTCATGGGGCTGTTGAGCAGCACCCGCAGTTCGTGATGCGAGGTGTTGGGGAAATAGGTGCGCAAGGATTCGTAGGCGCTGCGCCAGACGTAATCGTGATTTCCGGGGATGATCACATCCATGGTGCCGAAGGGGGCGCCAGAGCCGATTTCCTTTTCCGGCACGGTGAAGGGCCGCGAGGTATGGGCCAGGATGATCTTACCCGAGGCATCGTCGCGGAAATCGGCGGCGCTGCCATGGATCAGGCCGCCGCCGATATCCAGCTTTTTCAGATCGGCGCGGCAGGCGTAATCTTCGGCCACCTTATCGAAGAAGGCTTGGCTGATGCCGGGCTTATCGTCCACCGCGACCATGCGGCGCAGGCGATCCAGCGAAACGATATCGGCGAAATGAGCGTAGGAACGATAGCCGTCGGTCCAGAGGGCGCGGAATTGGAAGACCGTGGTCTCCACCGGATGGGGAGACAGCATGGGCTTGACCTCCAGCCCGCCGATATCGTTCCAGGCGTCATGCTCCAGGTCGTGGACGTCGAAGCAGTCGAAGAAGCTTTCCTCTTCCATCGCCAGCAAGGCCGACAGCTTCTTCATCACCGAGGCCCGCACCAGCGGGGTGGCGAAATACTTCAGCCGGCGGTCGGCCCGCAGCAGGCTGGTCAGCCCGGCGAAATGATCGTCGTGGCAATGGGTATGAAACATGCCTTCGATCTCGTTGATGCCTATCCCTAAGGCGGTCAGGCTGTGCTGAACATTGGGACCGGCGTCGATCAGATAGATCTTGCCCTGAAACATCAGGACGCTGCTCATGCTGGGGCGGTTGGGATCCCAGCCGTCGCCCTCGCCGGAATGGATGACGGCGAAATACTCCCGGTCGACCCGATGAGCCCCCAGGGTATAGGGCGGCTGATAGGTCTCGCCGGGCCCCAGGTTGAGGTCGACGGTGACCACATCCTCGTCATAGCGGAACTCGAAATGGTTCAGCCCCAGACGGCGCAGCCATACGCCGGGCTTCAGCTCGACCGGCTCGGCCCCCAGGTCCACCGCCTGCACCAGTTCGCGCGGATGGCGGATGCGGCCAAAGGCGAACTGCAGCTTCATGGCCAGCAGTTCCTCGGCCAGCTCGGGGCTGGCACCGGCGCCAAGAAGTTCTTCCCGGTTCACCAGGCCGTAATTGCCACGATAGATATAATGCAGCTGCGCCTCGACCAATTCCTTCAGGCCGATCAGCATGGGCTTTTCGCCCGAATTGTTCGGATGGTCGGGGATGATCATCCCCTGGCGGTACAGCATCTGCAGGACGGGAAATTCCGCCAGATTGCAGAAGGTGCCGTTTTGCAGCATGACGTCCGACAGTAGAATGGCATTGGGGCCGGTCTCGAAGGGCACGCCTTCGCGTTCGGTCTCAAGAATGAGACCGCGGCGCATCAGATGTTTGACGGCGTCGGCAGGACAGCCGCAAAGCACAAAAAGACCAGCATCCGGTGCCTCGACCCACGAGACGCCTTTAGTGATGTGGATCTTCCTTAATTTTGACATCGGTCGCTCCAGACGGCGGGCGACGGGCGGCCCCTCAATACCGACCCTGATGTTTTTTTTCTTAGCCCATTGCAGGTAATAAACCTTATCGTGAGGACTTCGAAAAGAGACATTCGGCGATAGAAGCCATGTTTAAGCGAATTATTTCCATTTTCCGTAAAATGCCCATCACGATCGCGGCTCCCATTTCAGCTCCGGCAACCAGCGAATCCCTACTTTGGGCCATTTCCAAAGGGCCGTTATTGCTGCTTTTACAAAACGAGGCCTTCTCGAACCAAGGCGCCCTTTGTCGAAAGGCTGTGCTGGAGGCTTTGGCGGCGCCTCTGGCCAGCCGCCCCGTCCGCATCACTTATGACTTACAGGATAGCGGGGATTCCGCCTTGCGATTGATTTTGGCCTTCGAGCCAGCGAAGGACCTTTCAGCGGGACAATTGGCCAGGAACGAGTTCCGCCCCCGCCCTGCCTCTGCCGGTTTGCATGTCCTGCTGGTCTTTGCCCGTGAAGACCTGGCTTTGACTTGGGTGGAAGGCCGGATCAATGATTTCGCGGGGCTTGAGGAGCCATCCTTCGCCGCTCTTCTGCGCCAGAGCATGCGGGAATTACTGAAAAAACTCCCCACATAGGCCAAAGACCATACGAACGTATGGGCCTTTTATCCTAACCGGGCCACACCATATGCTTCTTAATCGCAATTTCAACAAACTGACAATTGACCATAATCACCATATGGCGAATGTCATGTTGAAGGAGCACTGGGGTGCGGGCACGGCAAATCGCCTTTTATTATCTTCTGGCAGGCGTGACATGGATCATCGCTACCGATGCCCTTCTGCGAGTCTTGCCCACGGAACTTGCCTTACAGTTCAGCATGGTCAAGGGGCTGACCTTTGTCAGCCTGACGGCTTTGGCGCTCTTTTTGGCCTTGGCCCGCTGGGATCACCAGCGCCAGACCATGGAGAACGCCCTGCGCCACAGCAATGAGAAGCTGCAGGAATCCGAGGCCGACCTTTCGGCCATTATCGACAATCTGCCCGATATCTTCTATCGCACCGATGCCGAAGGTCGAATCCTGCGCATGTCCCACTGCGTCTCGCAAATCCTCGGTTACGACGAGCAAGAGATGCGAGGACGCCGGCTGGCCGATTTATATGTGGACACAACAGGCCGTGACAGACTGCTGGCGGCCATGCGGGAAAACGGCGGCAGCGTCAGCCGCTTCGAGGTCGCCGTCCGACATAAGAACGGCGACACCGTCTGGTGTTCAGTCAACGCCCGTTTCGCCCACGACGCCAATGGCAATATCATCGGCGTCGAAGGGCTTTCCCGCGATATCACCGAACATCACCGCTTGGAGCAGCAACTTCGCCATCTGGCCCGCCACGATCCCCTGACCGGCCTGCTGAACCGCGCGGCCTTTACCGAGCAGGTCGCCCTGTCTCTGGCCCGCGCCCGGCGGGGAAGCAGTGGCTTAGGACTGCTGTTCCTCGATCTTGACGGCTTCAAGGAGATCAACGACAACTGCGGCCACGAGGTCGGCGACCTGATGCTTCAAGAGGTAGCCCACCGCCTGACCAAAGACTTGCGCGAAACCGACATCGCCGGACGCTTCGGCGGCGACGAATTCTTACTGCTGTTGGAAGGCAGTCAGCTTGACGGCGGCTGCATGGTGGCCGCCGAGCGGCTGGTCAACAGCCTGCGCGACCCCTTCCATCTCTGTGGCCGGGACCATCGCATCTCGGTGAGCATCGGCGTGGCCCAATATCCTGACGACGGCGGTACGCCGGAGGATCTGCTGCGCCACGCCGATCTGGCCATGTATATCGCCAAGAGCGGCGGCAAGGATGGCTTTCGCCGCTATGGCGAGGATTCCTACACCTCGTCGCTGGTTTCGGTGTCGCCGTCGCCATTGTCATCGGCGGGCGGCAATCCATAGACCTCGCGGGCTCGGCCGTAATAGGCCAAGCGATCTTCAAGGCCGTTGAAGCCGCCGTTGATGCGCTTGGTGATGGTGCGGAAATCGCCCTTATCGGCCCAGTCGTTAAGCTTGCGGGTCGACCAGAACCAGCCGGCGGAGCGAGCCGCCAACAGAGGTTCCTCCAGCTTCTCGGGGTTGGCGACCAAATCCTCGCCCAAGGCCTGGCCGCAATGTCCATAGTTGGTGCGACCCGTGATCTGGATCAGGCCACGGCCCTTATAGCGAACACCGTCGCCGGGCTCGACATTGCCCAGGTCCTTGCGGCCCTCATAGGCCTCGCCGCTGGCCAGTTCCTTGACATAGCGCAGAGCCCCGCTCTCGTGGGCCAACTGGGCCAGAAAACAGGCGGCGCGCTGTTCGGTGTCGATGCCGAATTCGGACAAGGTCTGGTTCAAGGGATCCACGAAGCTCTCGATCGTCTCGGCCTTGGCCGTCGGCATGATCTTTTTAAGCTGTTCGCTGGTTAAGGCATCCATGTGTCATGTCTCCTGTTTTTTGAGATGAAAATCACACGCGAACCGGCAGATCGCCGGGACCGTCTTCCGGGCGACGCGGCGGAAGCGGCGGCGGTGGCGGAACCGGGGACGAGGACGAAGACGAGGACGAAGACGGGGCTGTAGCCGGGGCAGCATCGGAGCCTTCATCGCCAGGCATGGCTTCGGTGCCCTCGCCTTCCCGCTCCACCTTGGCCATCTCCTTCAGGGTGACCGGCTTGATGGGCGGGAAGCTGCCGTCGTCCAGCTTGGCCGGGCGGATCAGGTTGGTATAGGAATCGATAATGCGCATGACGCCTTCGGGCGGCGCATGGGCGACGAATTCCAGATCGATGGTCATGGCCTCGCCATTGCGATCGCCCTGGCCCGGACGGGGCGACATCGACACGGTGAAAGCGGTGCGCGTGGCCCCGGAATCGTCGGAAGGATGGGTGGCGGCCCGCACGTCCACCTCGTCTACCCGCACCGCCAGCCCGACCTTCATCTTGTCGAGATTGAAGCCGGTGGGCGACACCAGGGAGATCAGCGGGACCATGATGAAATGTTTGTCGTCGACCGCCACCTTGGCCATCTTGGCCTGCAGCGTACCGTCCTCCATCTGGTCGAAGAACTGCTGGAGGATATGGATATATTGCTGTGCCACCATGGCGGTGGTCGAAGAGGCCACGTGGTAAAGGCCACGGGTGATGTCGCTGAGTTGCGATGAATCCATCGTCTGCGTCCTTTGCTTTTTCTCCCTGAAGCGCTTGAAGAAGTTCTTCAGCATTCCCGGTATCCTTTCCCCGAAAAACACTCCCCCCGCGAACCGCCGCCACCCCGCCTTGGGGAGGTCTGAATGAGGTGGCGGCGACCGCTCGTCCTCATTTATTGCCCCTTAGGGGTCGAGGACGATCAGCAGGGCTTCAGACCATTAGTGGGCGGGAGCAGGCTGAGGCTGAGGCTGCCCCTGGGCCGGAGCAGGCGCCCCGGGAGCCGCCAGGGCATTCTTCTTCATGTCGGCCGCGCCGGTGGCGGCATCCTTGGGCTTCTGGTTGTCGGGCATGACCACGGGCTTGGTGGCGGCGTTGGTCATGAAGTCGATGACGCGCATCAAAGCTTCCGGCGGGTCCTGGCGCTTGATCGAGGTGTGGATCGAATATTTGGCCCGGGTGTCGGTCTTGCGGGTCTGTTCGGACTTGTGGGACACGCTGCCTGAAACCTTGACCGAGAACGGCCCCCAACCCATGGAAGCCTCGAACGAGCCCTGAGCCGAGGTTTCATCGTGGGTTTCCTCAGACTGGGAAATCTCCAGTTCGAAGTCCACGGTGCCTTCCTCGATGCAGATGTTCGGGTGGCTGATGGCGGCCAGCAGCGGGATGCGCATGGTCTTGGTCATCACGCCGGTGACATGGCCCTGACTGTCGACCAGGGTTTCGTCATAGTCGAACTGCACCGCGATGGCCTTGCCATCCTTGATACAGACGCCCATCAGGAAGTCGGCGTAAGACTTGCTCGCCTGAATCTGGGCGGTGATCATGGCCTGAAGCGGGCCAGAGATCATGCGGTCCAGAGGCAGGGCATTGATAACCGAGCCGATCAGTCCAGTATCGATTGCCATTGGTAAATCCTTTCTAAGCCTTGAGTTGCCCGGCCCGCGAGGGAGTCCCGATCAGAGATCGGGCCGCAGCCCTCGCTGGCCGCAACCTAACGGTAGCAATCCCTTGGATCGATACCGTGGGAACGCTCACCCGGCTTATACTGTCGGTTGTGGATTGGCCGCACGGCGTTGCGAGCGCAAAGACCGCAAAAAGCGGTCCGTCACGCCAAAGCAGCGAGCGATATCTTTGTTGGGTTTACCGTCTTCCAAAGCCATGCAAATGGCGACACGACGAATCGCCAAGAAGACACCCCAGGCCGAAGGTACATTGATGCAACCATTACTATCGGACAGGACGATAAAACGATCATGCAGCTTCTCGGGAAGGTCCAGGCCGAACTTCGTACGGCAGCGGCGGATGTCATGGGGGACATAGCAGGTCATGCCGCCGTGATGGCGCAAGACCTCGAAAAGAACCTCGAAACCGGCATGATCGGCAATCTCGGCGGCAACCCAGGGAATGGCTGACAGAACCCTGGATTTATTGGCCATGCAAAAATCAATCAGTCGGGTACGGTCCGCCGATCCCGCCTCGGGCACTCCGGTGAAAATCTGGTCATCGAACATTGCGTTTCCCGCCACCCCTTCAGGCGACTCCCCCTGCTAAGATACATACCAAACGATGTTCCTTTAGTTAGTAATTCGATTTTAGGTAGCTTATTAGGGGAACAGTTCCTAAGTGGTAGAAAAAACTAAAAACAAATAACTAAAGGTTGTAATTTTTGGTTGTATGAGCAGGAAGTCCGGCGCACAGCTTCGTCCTCGGGAAGTGATCACCAGAAGGCTCTAGATCGATTCGGCGATTGCCCTGGATGGCTAGGCCCGGCATGATCAAAGGATGAGAAAACAATCCTTTACACCGCCGTCCTGGCTTCTGAAGTCGGCACCGGCGCTGTTCGTGCTGCTGTGGAGCACCGGCTTCATCGGCGCTAAATACGGCCTTCCCCACGCCGAGCCCTTCACCTTCCTGTTGATCCGCCTGGCCCTGGTGGCCACGCTGCTCAGCGGCGCCGCCCTGGTGGCCCGCGCCCCTTGGCCCAGCCTGTACCAAACCGGCCATCTGGCCGTGGCCGGGCTGCTGGTGCATGCGGTCTATCTGGGAGGAGTCTTCGCCGCCATCGCCCATGGCCTGCCATCGGGCATGACGGCGCTGATCGTCGGGCTGCAGCCCCTGCTCACCGCCGCCCTGGCCTCACGGCTGCTGGGCGAAAAAGTGGGGCCGAAACAATGGCTGGGCTTGGGCTTGGGGCTGGTGGGTGTGGGCATGGTGGTCTGGCGCAAGCTGTCTCTGGACGCCGATCCCGTCGCCATCCTCTGCGCCCTGGCCGCCCTGGGCGGCATCACCGTCGGCACGCTTTACCAAAAACGCTTCTGCGCCAGCACCGATCTGCGCAGCGGCACCGCCGTGCAATATATGGCCTGCTGTGTGGTCTTAGGCATTGCCGCCCTATCCACCGAGAGCATGCATGTGGACTGGACGCCGACCTTCGTCTTCGCCCTGGGCTGGCTGGTGTTGGGATTATCGGTGGGAGCCGTCTTCCTGCTCTATCTGCTGATCCGCCAGGGACAGGCGGCCAGAGTGGCTAGCCTGTTTTATATGACGCCGCCGACCACGGCCCTGATGGCCTGGGCCCTGTTCGGCGAATCCCTGCCGCCTATGGCTCTGGCCGGCTTCGTGGTGGTGGCGATCGGCGTGGCTTTGGCCAGAAAGTAAGCTATTCCGCCAACAGGGGCATAGGTAGAATGCCGAAACCGTCGACCATGGGGCCCTTCAGCTCCGTGGCCGGCAAAGGCCGGCTGAACAGATAGCCCTGGACCAGATCGCAGTCCCGTTCCTTGAGGAAGGCCAGTTGCTCGGGCGTCTCGACGCCTTCGGCGATGACTTCCAGGCGCAAGGAATGGGCCATGGCGATGATGGTTTCCACCAGCCGGGCCGAGGATCGGTTCTCCAGCGCCGAAGCGATGAAAGAGCGGTCGATCTTCAAAGTGTCGAAGGGATAGCGCTGAAGATAGCCCAGGGACGAATAGCCGGTGCCAAAATCATCGATGGACAGGCGCACCCCCAGGTCGCAGAGATTCTTCAGGTTCTGCGCAGTCTCGGGGTCTTCGTCCATCAGCACGGATTCGGTGATTTCCAACTCCAGGCGATGCGGCGGCAAGCCGCTATGCTCCAGGGCCTGACGGACCAGGCCGCCAAAGCCCGGAGCCTGCAGTTGACGCGGCGAGACATTGACCGCCAGCCTAAGATCCGGAACCACGGTCAGGGTCTGCATCACCTCTCGGCAGGCGCGATTGAGAATCCATTCGCCCAGCGGACGGATCAGCCCCATTTCCTCGGCCACTGGGATGAACAGACTGGGCATCACCATGCCGTCGGGCTTGCGCCAGCGCATCAAGGCCTCGACGGCGATCACCCGCTCGGCGGCCAGATCGATCACCGGCTGAAAATGCGCCTCCATCTCCTGGCGGATCATGGCGCCGCGCAGATCCTTTTCAATGGCCAGCCGCTGACGCATACGCTGGTTGATCTCCGGCGTGAAGAAATGATAGCCGTTGCCGCCCTGCTCCTTGGCCTTGTACATGGCCAGATCGGCGTTGCGCAGCAGAACCTGGGGGTCCTGGCCGTCGGCAGGGAACAGGGTGACGCCGATGCTGGCGGTGATAAAATGCTCCTGGCCATCGACGATGAAGGGCTGCAAGAACAGCTCTTTCACATGTTCGGCCACCATCTGGGCCAGATCGCTTTCGGCCAGACCCGGCAGGATCAGCAGGAATTCGTCGCCGCCCATGCGGGCCAGGGTGTCGCCTTCGCGCACACAGGCCGTCAGCCGCGCCGCCGCCTCGATCAGCAGACGATCGCCGGCGGAATGACCCTGGGTGTCATTGACGGTCTTGAAACGATCCAGATCGATATAAAGCACCGCCGACAGCTCGCCCTCGCGGTGGGCCAGGGCCATGGCCTGCTCCAGGCGATCCAGCACCAGCACCCGGTTGGGCAAGCCGGTCAGATCGTCGAAATTGGCCTGGCGCAGCAGTTGTTCCTCGTAGCTGCGCCGGGTGGTGATGTCTTCCTTGACGGCGATATAGTGCCCCACTGCCCCATGGTCATCCTTCAGCGGCGAGACGGTGACATATTCCCAGATCACCTGACCGTCGCGGCGGCGGCTGCAGAATTCGCCCCGCCACTCCATGCCCTCGCCCACCGTCGTCCAAAGGCTGGCCCAGGCATCGTGTCCTGATTCCGGCAGGCGGGTGAACAGCAGCTCGCGGCCGATGGCCTCCTCGGCGGAAAAGCCGGTGGCTTCGGTGAATTTGGGGTTCACATATTCGATCATGCCTTCGCGGTCGGTGATGACCACCGAGACCGGGCTTTGCTCAACGGCGCGGGACAGAATGCGCACCCGCTCTTCGGCGGCGCGGCGCTGGGTGCGTTCCAGGGCTTCGCGGCGCTCGCGCTCTATGGCCGGAGCCAGCCGGGCCAAGGCGTCCTTGTTCAGGAAATCATGAGCCCCGCGTTTGAGCAGGCTGACCGCGTCCTCGGCCTGCACCACTCCGGACAGGATGATGAAGGGAAGGTCCTGACCGCTGGCCCGCAAGGTGTCCAAGGCCCGCTCGGCGCTGAAGCTGGGCAGATTGAAGTCGGACAGCACGATGTCCCAACCACCCCCGGCCAAAGCCGCCGCCATCTCCTCCCCGGTTTCGACACGGGTGATGGTCGGCAGATAGCCGTTACGGCACAGCTCCAGTTCGATCAGTTCGGCATCGTCGGGGTTATCCTCGACGAGAAGAACTTGCAAGGCCCCAGCCACCACCCCAGCTCCTTCCCGCTCAGTGCGGCGCTGGCGTGTTGATCATCAGCCAATAAAGGCCAAGCTGCTCCACCACGCGGGTGAAGGACCCGAACTCCACCGGCTTGCGGATATAGCTGTTGGCCCCCAGGTCATAGCCGGTAATGATGTCCCCCTCGTCGTCCGAGGTGGTCAGGATCACCACCGGCATGCGCCGGGTTTCGGGAACCGAGCGAACGCGACGCAGCACGTCCAAACCGCTGATCCCCGGCAACTTCAGATCCAGCAGAAGAAGAGCGGGCACGCCTTCCTTGCGGTCGGCATAGCTGCCTTGGGCATAGATATAGTCCAGGGCCTCTTCACCGTCGTGGGCGACCACCACATCAGTGCCCTGACCGTGGCTGCGGAAGGCATGCATGGTCAGCTCGACATCATCGACGTTATCCTCGACCAACAAAATCTTATGACTGCTCATCCGCGCTCTTGCCTTCCCAACAGGTAAAATGGAACGTCGCTCCGCGCCCAGGAGCGGCCGTTGCCCAAACACGCCCGCCATGGCGGGCCAGAATACGCTGCACCGTGGCCAGCCCGATCCCGGACCCCTCGAACTCTTCGGCTTTGTGCAAGCGGTTGAATGGCGTGAACAGTCGGTTGACATTGGCCATGTCGAACCCCACACCGTTGTCGCGCACGAAGAACACCGTCCCACCGGCATCCTGGGTCGCGCCAAAAGCGATCATCGGCTTATCGGCCTTGCGGCTGTATTTCCAGGCATTGTCCAACAGATTTTCCAGCACCACCCGCAACAGGCGGCGATCGCCCTGGACGGTGACGTCGGACTGGATTTCCACCGAGACCTGACGCTCGGGGTCTTTTTCGCGCAGTTGTTCGACGGTATCGGCGGCCAAAGACGACAGATTGACGGTTTCGACCGCCAGCTCGCCGCGGGTGGAGCGCGACAGCTTGAGGAAGCTGTCGATCATCTCGCCCATGTCGTTGGCGCCGGCGCGGATGCGGCGGATGTAATGCAGCCCCCGCTCGTCCAGATTACCGGCATACTCATCAGCCAGGATCTGCCCAAAGCCCTCGATGCGGCGCAAGGGAGCGCGCAGATCATGGGACACCGAATAGGTGAAGGAGCCCAGTTCCTTATTGGCGGCCTCCAACTCGGCGGTACGCTGACGCACGCGCAGTTCCAGCACCGAGTTCAGATGCCGCACCTCTTCCTCGGCCCGCAGGCGGGCGCGGATATCGTCCTGCAGTTCCTTGTTCACATGGCTCAGTTCGCCATAAGCCCCCTGAAGCCCTTCGCACATGACGTTGAAGGCATTGACCATGCGATCCAGCTCATCGGTGCTCATGGGCTTGCGGCGGCTCAGCTCCAGCTTGGGGGCCGGTTGGTGCAGGTCATAGCGGTCAAGATAGGCGGCAATGGAAATCAGATGCCGCGTCACCAACCGGTAGACCAGATAGAGGGTGAACATGGAGACCAGGAAGGTCTTCACACCCTGGCTGAGCAGGATGAAAACGGCCGTGTCCCACAGCCGGCTGTACACCGAGCTGAGGCTGGCCTCGACCCTTAGCTGACCGATCTGCTGGCGCTGGCCGCCGGCTCCATGGAACAGTGGGAAATCGCGCCCCATCACCGCCCCGTCCTGGGGCAAACCGACGCGGATCACCAACGGCTTGTCCAAAGACCCCGTCTCGCGCAGTTCCACCATCTGCATGTCAGGAAGGCGTTGCAGCCCCTCCAGCTGAAGATGCAGCTCGCCCGTATCGACGTTCCACAAAGAGCCGGCAATGCTGTCGAGAGAGGTCCGCTCGATCTCTTGCATACGCTGCTCGATGGCGCCGACGTCGCGGCGATAATCAACATAAAGCTGTATCACGGTCGCGATCAGGGTCACCACCGTGCTGAACAGCACGATATAGGCCAACAGACGCAGGCCGATACCCTTTTGCAGGGGAGAAAATCCTCGCAATCCTTCGGCCGCGCCGAAGTCGGCGGCGGTCATTGAATCGGCACGGTTCTGCACAGAAGACAATATAGAGGCGTCCGCATTTTGCCGGTCAGGATCAGGGCTATCGAGAGTGGCGGCATGACTGGTCATCCCAAGATTTCCCCCATCTCCAGCATTCATCCGACAGGTTACATGAAAAGATTATCCGTCTTGATCCGCTCGATGGTCCCGTCTTCGCGCATCTGGCGAATAGCCTTATTGAGGGCGGGCATCAAATCCAGGTTGGCCGACTTCTTCGAGCACTGCAAGACCAGCGGCGTATCCACCAGCATCAAGCGATCCCCCAGATATTGCTCCAGCCCTTCCTGACGGGCCAGAAACTGGATGGTCGGCACGGCGCCGGCGACGGCATCCACCCGCTGATGCGCCATTTTGCGCACGCCCAAGACGTAATCACTGTCGAAATCCTTGATGATTTCGGGATCGGAATCGAAGCGCGGCTCCAAAGCGAGCCCCCGCAAAACCGAAATGGTCTTACCCTTCAAATCGTCATAGCTGGAGATCTTCACCCCGGTGCGGGCGATCACCCCCATGGGATGAGACGCGACGAATTCACCACGCTCGACAATGCGGGTGCGGCTATCGCTCCAGACCAGGATGGTGCAGTCCTGAGATCCGATTTCCAGCTCGTGATCAATGCGGGCGAAGGGTTCGTAGGATTGCTGAATGTGAAAGCCGGTGCGGCGCTCAAGCTCGGAGACCACCGCCGGAAACACCCCCAGATTCTTGCCGCTGGCCTTATCGACAAAAGCCCAGGGCGCCACGCCGATGGTGATGAAATTCAGATTACGCTGCCCGGCGAAAGCCGGAGACGCGCCAACCATCGTGCCCACCGCCAGAAAAACGGCGAAAGCGGCACATAAGAGTTTCTTCATCATCAAGCCCCCTTTCGCCACGACGGCCAGGACCGGCCTCAGTACAACCTGCAGTCAGACGATAACCAACAATCACCACGAATGCAATATACCTCACCAATAAGTAGTCCATCTCGCACTTGCGAAACCGCAAATACACTGGAAGAAATCCCACGGAAAATCGTCGAGATTGCAAATTAGAGCTCAAAACAACATCAAATATAAAAAATTTAACAAAAGACCGGATTAAACATAAAATTGTTAATAAAAAAATATTGAAAATGAAACTTCTCGGGTCTATCAAAGGGCCAGCCCAAACAGCCAAAGGCATATATGCGCATCACCTTGTGACTGCCTATGCCTACTCTTGAATTCGGAGAATTAAAAATGAAAAACCAGATCATCTTTGTCGTCGGCGATAAGTTTTTTCAGTTCTCGCACGGCAAGAATGTCCTTACCGTCTCCCAACTTCGCGGCCTGCTGACGGTCTCGGGCCTGATGATGTTTGAGCACAACTATATCGAGATTCACCCCGGCCAGGGTTTGAGCGATGAAGACGTTCTGGGCATTCTGAAACTGGCCGCCGCCAGCCCGCACCCCGAGCGTTTCGACATGTCGCCCCTGGAGCGCATGAACCGCCGCGCCCCGGCCAGCCAGTCCCACAAGCGCAAGAGCGAGAACACCCTGATTTCGCGTCCCCGCCAGATCTCGGAAAAGGAATTCCTGCTGGATCTGGTGATCGACGAGAACTGCGAACTGATGCAGGACCATCAGACCGGCCAGCATCTGCAGGGCATGATCCTTCTGGAAGCTGCCCGCCAGTCCTTCCTGGCCGTCACCGAAGCCTTCTTCCTGCCCGAGGACGGCACCAAATTTTATTTCGTCATCAACGAGATGGTGGCTCGCTACAGCCATTTCGCCTTCCCCTTGCCGGCCATCGTTCGCTATCGCCTGCGCGAGCATGAGGGGGCCAATCCCTTACGCCAGCGCTTCGTCGCCGACATCACCGTCGAGCAGTGCGGCGAAACCGTCTCCAGCTTCGTCACCGACTTCACCACCTTTGAAGATGCCCGCATCTCGGGCAAGGAAGGCAAGCTGGCCGCCACCGCCTGCGTTCGAGCCACCGAGGCCGTCCTCGGCACTCTGTCCGCCGTCGCCTGACAGCCGGCAGGAGACGCTCCATGACCAGAACCGCCCCCTCCAACGCGGCACCGCCGGCCTACGCCTTCTTCGACGTGGACGACACCTTGATCGCCGTGAAGAGCATGTTCAGCTTCCAAGACTATTGGTATGGCCGGGGCCGGGAGCCCGGACAACGCCAGGCCTTCGAGATGGATATGGACAGGCTGCGCAACGAGAACGCCCCGTGGGAAGAGCTGAACAGCCGCTATTACGCCCACTTCAAGGGACGCGACGCCGCCGAGGTCGCCAAACTGGGGGCCGAGTGGTTCTCGGTCATGGAGCGCAACAGGCCCAAACTCTATCACACCAAGGTGGTGGAGCGGCTGCGTCAGTTGCAGGCGGACGGGGTGGAGCCGGTGTTCGTCTCCGGCTCCTTCCCCGCCCTGCTGGCTCCCGTCGCCGAGCGGCTGCAGGTGCGTCATCTGCTCTGCTGCCGCCCGGAAATCGAAGAGGGGCTTTATACCGGGCGCCTGCTGCCGCCCCAGACCATCGGCACCGGCAAGGCCACAGCTCTGCTGGACTTTTTAAAGGAACATGGCGTCTCGCCGGCAGTCTGCCACGCCTTCGGCGACGACATCACCGACCGCCCCATGCTGGAAGTGGTGGGACATCCCGTGGTGGTGGCCGGTGGCCGCGCCCTGGAAGCCTATGCCACCAGAGTCGGCTGGCCGGTGATGCAGCCCAGGTAAGAGCGTTTCCCGATCCGACTTATGTCAGATTGGGAAACGCGAAAAGCCCGCGCGGCGCCTGAGCGGGCCCGGAACGGGCCGCTTGATGCAAAGCGCTAGGCCATTGGAGAAGCGGCATGGAGAGCATAGACTGCCGCCATGCCGCGTCTTCTCCTTATCCTCTTATGTCTTCTGCTGCTGGCGTCTCCACCGCTCCGGGCCCAGGATGCCGAAGCCTGCAACGCCGCCTTTCCCGCCGCCGAAAGCCGCTGGCAGATCCCCAAGGGCCTGCTCTCGGCCATCGCCCAGGTGGAATCCAACCGCTGGCCCTGGATCATCGACACCGCCGGCACCGCCCACAGCTTTGCCAGCAAGGCCGAGGCCGAGGCCGCCGTCGCCTCCCTGACCGCCCAAGGGTTGCGCAATGTGGATGTGGGCTGCATGCAGATAAGCCTGCTGCATCACCCCGACGCCTTCGCCAGCTTGTCCCAGGCCTTTGATCCCGCCGCCAATATCGATTATGCCGCCCGCTTTCTGGCCGGGTTGCATCGATTGTCGGGAAGCTGGGAGGCTGCCATTGCCCGCTATCACTCGGTCACCCCGAGTCTGGGCGAGGCCTATCGCCGCCGGGTGCTGGCGGCCTGGCATGGCGACGCTTTGGCGGCCAGCGAGGAAAACGGCTTTACCGTCGAGAACCGTTTCGGCCTGCACATCTGGCGCCCCCGCTCGGCCCAGCCCGATCCCGCCCGCCATTTGATAATCATCAATTCCAAAGGGGTCGAGCGTCGCTGAAATGCACTTTTCAAGGAAAAATGCGGCCAAAATGACAAACTTCGGCCTTTCCCAGGCCGCAAGCTCCGTGTAGTTTGCTGGCTTATCGAACAGTATGGCGGCTGGCCTTCGCCTAAGCCGCTTCCCCTCAAGTTTAGGAGAGGTACATGAAGCGTTCCTGGACCCTGGCCGCCCTGGTTGCCGCCACCGTTGCCGTCGCCACCCCCGCCCTGGCCGCTGGCGATGCCGCTGCCGGCGAAAAGGCTTTTGGCCCCTGCAAGGCTTGTCATGCCGTCGTCGCCGACAAGAATCTGGTCGGCCCCAGCCTGTTTGGCGTCTCTGGCCGCAAGGCCGGCACCCTGGCCAGCGCCGCCAGCAAGTATTCGCCTCAGCTGGTTGCCTCGGGCCTGACCTGGGACGACGCCACCCTGGACAAGTGGCTGACCAGCCCCAAGGATCTGGTTACCGGCACCAAGATGACCTTCCCCGGTCTGCCCGACGCCACGAAGCGCCAGGACATCATCGCTTACCTGAAGACCCTCAAGTAGTCTTCTCTTAAGCCCACGGGAAAGCCCGCCCCTCGCAAGAGCGGCGGGCTTTTTCTTTGCCTTGGCCCCTTCGCAGCGCAGCAGCCCCCTTGACCGAGCGTTATATACTCTGAATTATAAACGCTAAGGAACAGGCGGGGGCGCCTTGACCATTGCAACGAAGGGGGTCACATGATCCGTCGTCACTTCCTGGCCCTGGTGGCCGCCGGCCTGATGGCCGTCTCGGCCGCTGCCAACGCCGCCGATCTTCCCGACGTCAAGGTCTTCGCCGCCGCATCGACCACCGACGCCCTGAACGAACTGGGAGCCAGCTTCGCCGCCCAGGGCAAGGGCAAGCTTGTGGCCTCATACGCTTCCAGCTCGACCCTGGCCAAGCAGATCGAGAACGGCGCTCCGGCCCAGGTCTTCATCTCCGCCGACGAGCAATGGGCCGACTATCTTAGCGACCGCAAGCTGCTGTCGGGCCGCGTCGCCCTGTTGGGCAACCGTCTGGCCCTGATCGCTCCGGTCTCCAGCAAGATCGAGCTGGGCATCCTGCCCCACTTCCCCCTGGCCCAGGTGCTGAAGGATGGCCGACTGGCCGTCGGTGATCCAGACCATGTGCCGGTGGGCATCTATACCAAGGCCGCTCTGACCAAGCTGGGCGTCTGGACCGAGGTGGAGCCCAAGCTGGCCCGCGCCGATTCCGTGCGCGCCGCCATGGCCTATGTGGACCGCGAGGAATGTCCGCTGGGCATCGTCTATACCACCGACGCCTGGATCGACCCCAAGGTGCGCATTGTCGCCACCTTCCCCGAGGACAGCCATCCGCCGATCATCTATCCCGCCGCCCTGGTGGCTGGGCAAGAGACTCCGGCGGCCAGGGAGTTCCTGGCCTTCATCCAGTCCGACGCCGCCAAGGACGTCTGGCGCAAATACGGCTTCCTGGTCAAATAACATGGAGGCTTTCAGTCTGACCACCGTCGAGGCCGAGGCCCTGCGCCTTAGCCTTTGGGTCTCGGGTTGGGCTGTGGCCACCAGTCTTCCGCTGGGGATTTTCTGCGCTTGGCTTCTGGCCCGGCGCAATTTCCCCGGCAAGAGTCTGGTGGACGGCCTGATCCATCTGCCCCTGGTGCTGCCGCCGGTGGTGGTGGGCTATGCCCTGCTGGTAGGCTTCGGCCAACGGGGCTTCATCGGCTCCTGGCTCTATGACAGCTTCGGCATCAGCTTCGCCTTCAACTGGAAGGGCGCGGCCCTGGCCTCGGCGGTGATTTCCTTCCCGCTGCTGGTCCGCGCCGTGCGGCTGTCGCTGGAAGGCGTTGACAAGGGATTGGAGCAAGCCGCCCGCACCCTGGGGGCTGGGCCGTTCCGGGTCTTCTTCACCATCACCCTGCCGCTGGTGGCTCCGGGCGTTTTGACCGGCTCAATCCTGGCCTTCGCCC
>Ga0302278_10002341_pt1 | contig 22045 bp, 18 predicted proteins | sample III_Bog_N3_2_FD_194543 | JGI IMG/M metagenome (GOLD analysis project Ga0302278, IMG submission 194543) | Peat permafrost microbial communities from Stordalen Mire near Abisko, Sweden - III_Bog_N3_2 | ecosystem: Environmental > Terrestrial > Soil > Wetlands > Peat | place: Sweden: Abisko...
CCCGCCACTTCCGCAGGTACGCGCTCTGACAGATCGGCATCTCAGTGCTCCAGGAGTCTGCGAAGATCAGTCTACACCCGGCCGCCCGCGCGTGGCGGGTGGCCGGGTGCCCCGGGTCCCTTGCATTTGGGAACCCGGGATACCACAAATCCCATTCGCGAATCCTTCCGTACGACTCCCCTGACCCCTGACCACAGTTTAATGCAGATTATTTGCCCCTCCCGGCGCACAATCAATCTATGAATCGCGACCAAATCTGCGGGTCGTTACTGTTCACTGTCCACTGTCCACTGACAGCTAAAAACAGCATCTTTTCGCCTCCGCCGCTTCCACAACCAACTCATAAACAACGAGTTAGCTTCACCGTAGGCGAAAAAATGCAACTATTGTTTTCCCAAAATTGGCCCTTAAGAACGAGAAACAAATCCGTTAACCATATTGGAATCAATAATATAACCAACCAGCAAGGGCAAACAAAGGGCGAAACCAAGGCGCGGGAATTCCGGGAATATCCGGGTTTTTGGCCGGTGGCGGCAGATGTGGGGCACCACGAACCTAAACGGCCCTGTTCCCTGATCCCTGTTCCCTGTCTCTATCTTTCCCCCGGAGGCAACTTGCAGCAATCTCCGGCGGCCAGCGGCTCATTCGCGCCCGCATCCAGTGCTACCTTCCACTGCCCGTCCGCCTGCTTCTTCCAGACAGTGATGTAACGCCCCGTCACCGTCACCGGATTGCCGCTGGCGTCCTTGCTGTGTCCTTCGAAGTGGCCCCAGGTGTAGCCCATGTCGCCCGACGGCCCCATCATCGCGTCGGTCGGCGTCCACGTCAGTTGATAGACCTTGGGATCCCAGTTGGCGGATTTCTGAATCGCCACCTTGCCAATCAGCGGCGCCGCTCCATTGCCCAGCGCCACGCCGTCCTCGGCAAACCAATCGGCAAAGCCCGCTCCGCCCCGCGCCAGCACGTCCTTGGCAAAGCGCGCCTCCAGGTCATAGAGCAGCATCTTGCCGGGGTTCATCGTCGAGTCGGTCAGCGGATTGGGCTTCTCCTGCGCCGCCGCCTCCGGAAACGCCAACTGCGCTCCGGCTCCCTGCGAACCCAGTCCCGCCAGCACTACCGCACAAAGAAAAACTCTCCACCTTCCAGCCACGTTCTTGCCCTCCATCAACAGTTATATGCCCATCGTACAACGCGCGATTCGAGGTTGTAGTCGAATGAGAACCACGCCGAAGTGCGCACTATTGAGCAGACCGCGTCCATTAGAACGCGTAAACCTGATTCAGTCCTGATTGGGCGCAAAAGCCTGCCCACTGACTTGGTGATTGAGATGGATGACTTCCGGTGCAATTTCGCGGCGATGGAAATGGAAGATCCCCGCTGCAAAGGCCTGCGCGGTGGCGCTGCAATCGAGATGGACGACCCTCGCTGCAAAAGTATGCTCAGTGGAATGGCGAGTGAGATGGAAGACCCTCGCTGCAAAAGTATGCTCAGCAGCGATGCGGCGGAGATGGAAGACCCTCGCTGCCAAAACCTGCGCAATTGGTAATCGAGACTTCAACAGGACACCTGCCACAGTAAGCCATTAGGGAAGACCATCGACGTCGGCAAAACTCGGGAATCTCTTATCAAAGCCCATCATGCTTCCAGCGCCGCCAGTATCTGCGGCCCCAGTTGGCTCACGCTGCCTGCGCCCAGGGTCAGAATCAAGTCGCCCTTCTGTGCCTGTGCGGCCACAGCATCGATAGCGGCTGCAAAATCCGCGGCAAACTGCACCTGCGGCCCCTCAATCCGCTCGGCCAGCCGCTCCGCCGTCACGCCGGGAATAGGTTCCTCGCTGGCAGCGTAGATGGGCAGCACAATCACCGTGTCAGCATCCACAAACGCGCTGACGAATTGCTCCATCAGGTCCAGCGTGCGCGAGTACCGGTGCGGCTGGAAGAGGACGTGAATCTTCTGGTAGCCGCACTCCCGTGCTGCTGCCAGCGTGGCGCGAATCTCCGTGGGATGGTGGCCGTAGTCGTCCACCACGGTGATGCCGCGCGCCGTTCCGCGCAACTGAAAGCGCCGGTCCACGCCGCGAAAGTGGCTCAGCCCGTCGGCAATCTTATCCGCGTCAATTCCTAGCTGGTGCGCGATGGCCACCGCGGCTGTCGCGTTCAGCACATTGTGCCGCCCGGGCACGTGCAGTTCAAACGGCCCCAGCGGCCCCAAAGTAGTCACCACCTGGAAGTGCGCAAAGCTTCCCACCACCGCATCCAGAAACTCCAGTCGGTAGTCAGCCTCCGCCGCCACACCATAAGTGAAGACACGCCGCTGCGCGCGAGGCAAAATCGCCTTGAGCAGCGGATTGTCCACGCAGGCGGTCACCGCGCCGTAAAACGGCAACTTGTCAATGAAGGTCAGAAAAGCCTGCTCCACGTCGGCCATGTCGCGATAGCAGTCCATGTGCTCGCGGTCGAGATTCGTCACCACCGCCAAAATTGGCGAGAGCTTGAGAAAGGAGCGGTCGCTCTCGTCGGCCTCCACCACCATGTACTGTGATTTACCCAGCTTGGCGTTGGAGCCCAGCGCGTCCACACGTCCCCCGACTACAATCGTCGGGTCCAGTCCGCCAGCGGCCAGCACCGAGGCCACCATCGAAGTCGTCGTCGTCTTGCCGTGCATCCCGGCGATGGCGATGCCATACTTTAATCTCATTAATTCGGCCAGCATCTCGGCGCGCTGTATCACCGGAATCTTGTGGGCGCGCGCCTCCAGCACTTCGGGATTCGTTGCGCTTACCGCCGAGCTGGTCACCACAACCGTAGCCCCGGCGATATTGCCGGCATCATGCCCCTCGTAGATTGTCGCGCCCATCAGGGCCAGCCGGTCCGTCACCGGCCCGCGGCGCAGATCGGAGCCGGAGACCTTCATGCCCAGGTTGAGCAGTATCTCCGCAATGCCGCTCATGCCGATGCCGCCGATGCCGATGAAGTGCGCGTGCTGAGAGATTGCAAACATAGGGGATCTACTTCAATTTAACATTTGTGCGTGCAGCAGGTTCTTTGCGGCTGGCCGAAGCGGAGCGCCTGCGGCTGCTGAGCAATGGCAGAACTTGTGCCTGCGCCGCATCCACTGTGAGGCCATGCCTCGTGCGTAGCTCCTCCACCTTGCCATGCTCGATGAAGCGGTCGGGCCAGCCGATGCGCACTACCGGAACCGCGCTGCCCAGCTCCGCAAGCGATTCAATCACTGCTGAGCCAAAGCCGCCCATCTTCACGTGGTCTTCAAAGGTGACAAAAGCGGCCACGCGTCCGGCGTAGCTGGCGAGCATCTCGCGGTCTATTGGTTTGATGAAGCGCGGATTGATGACTGCGGCGGAGTATCCGGCGCACTCCAGGCGCGCGGCCAACTCCTGTGCCAGCGTAATCATCGGGCCCAGGCCGAGTATGGCCACATCGGAGCCGTCCTTGAGAACCTCCGCCTTGCCCAGGGGAATCACGTGCGGCTCGGGCTTGCGTGCTGCATCCGGGCCCACGCCGCGCGGGTAGCGGATTGCACTCGGCCCAGGAAGCTCGAGCGCAGTCTTCATCATGTCGGCCAGCTCGTCCTCGTCCTTGGGCGCCATCAAAACCATCTCCGGCACGCCGCGCAGGTAAGCGATGTCGAACAGGCCGTGATGCGTGGGGCCGTCGTCGCCCGAGAGCCCGGCGCGGTCCATGCAGAAAAGCACGGGCAGCTTTTGCAAAGCCACATCATGCACGATGCAGTCAAAGGCGCGCTGTAAAAAAGTGGAGTAGATGGCGACCACCGGCCGGTAGCCGCGCGCCGCCATGCCGGCCGCAAAGATCACCGCGTGTCCCTCGGCAATGCCCACGTCAAAATACCGTTTTGGATGATGCGGCCGGAATAAATCCAACCCCGTCCCGCTGGGCATTGCGGCGGTGATTGCCACAATGCGCTCGTCCTTATCGGCCAGTTGTGTCAGCGTCGTCGCAAAGACCTCGGCGTAGCTCTGCTGCCCGGCGGGCTTGGTCTCGCCGGTATCCGGATCGTACGGGCCAAGGCCGTGAAACTTCTTCTGCCTGTCCAGCGCCGGCTGGTAGCCGCAGCCTTTTTGCGTCAGCACGTGCAGCAGCACGGGGCGGTTTTGCGCTTTGAGAAACTTGAAGGTCTCCACAAGCAGGGGAATGTTATGGCCGTCGATGGGGCCATAGTATTGCAGCCCGAACTCCTCAAAGAGAATCGAGGGCCAGAGCATGCTCTTGGCGGCTTCTTGAGCGCGGTGCGCCACCTCCACCGCAGTCTTGCCGCCCACCTTCTCGAGGATGCGCTTGGCCCGATCGTGCAGGCTCGTGTACTGCTCGCTGGTGACGATCTTGTGGAAGTAGCGGGCAATCGCGCCCACGTTGCGGTCAATGGACCATTCGTTATCGTTCAGCACGACGATCAACCGCTTGGTCTGCTCGGCGATGTTGTTCAGGGCCTCGAAGGTAATTCCATTGGTGAATGCCGCGTCGCCGGCCACCGCGATCACGTGCTCTGTCCCGCCCGCCAAATCGCGCGCCACGGCAAAGCCCAGCGCAGCCGACAAGGCTGTCCCTGCGTGTCCCGCGCCGTAGCAGTCGTGCTCGCTCTCGGTGCGCAGCATAAAGCCGTTCAGCCCGCCCGGCTGGCGAATCGTCCCCATGCGCTCCAGCCTGCCGGTAAGCATCTTGTGGATGTAAGCCTGATGGCTGACGTCGAACAGCAGTTTGTCGTCCGGGGTGTTGAAGACGGTGTGCAGCGCCAGGGTCAGTTCAACAACTCCCAGATTCGGCCCCAGGTGGCCGCCGGTCTTGGAGAGCGTCTGTATGAGAAATTCGCGGATCTCCTCGGCCAGTTCCGCCATCTGCGTAAAGTTCAGGTGCTTCAGATCGGCCGGCGAGTGTATGGATTCCAGCAGTGTTCCCATGGTCTTCCTTCCCCTGAAAAAAGCCGGGCAGCCAGGCAAAAAGCCCTCGGACACAGGGACCATCAAATCCAGCTTTGCCAATCTTCAGTATACCAACGCAACGTATATCGCTTTTCATGTATTGTGTACATCTGGCGGCCGGGGCAGCTTCCAGGCGGTCAAACTGCAAAGGCCCGCTAGGGCTGCCGTGTGCAGTCACTCCGCAAGGGACGCGACCGCCAGTGCAAGGCTCAGCTTATAAGCACACGCCTCCCCAGGATGGTCACAATGACACATCCCATGGATGCAGGAACAGATCCTGCGCCCATCAGTTTCTGGCGCAAGGCAGCCCCAAACCCCTCGTTGGACGAAAGTCATTTGCGACAAAAGCAGAAAAGGCCGCCCGAAAGCGGCCTCATTTGGTTTCATGCAGAAGGGCAGGGAATGCTGTTCTACGGCTGCGCCTGCTCTCCTTGGCTGGAGGGCGGCCATACAGAGGCCGTATTCTGCTGGCCCTTGGAGGCGAACCAGTTGTTGTCCCAGAGATTCTGGTAGAACGCGCCGGTCATCTCTGCTGCGCGCGGCCCAAACGTCGGCCTGCCGCCTTCCAAAAAGAAAACCGTTACCAGGCCGCCTTGCGGCGAGTCGGCCCACGAGGCGAACCAGCCGAAGCGTGTGCCATTTGCCGAGCAGGTTCCAGTCTTGCCAAACACAGGCAGCTCGTGGAAGTTGGCCTTCAGCCGGCGAGCGGTGCCATACTCCACCGCTCCGGACATGCCGTCCTGCATCTCGGGAACATAGCGGGCGATGTCCAGCGTACGCTTGACCTTCGGTGCAAAGCTGGCGGCTTCTTCCGGCGTGGTTGGGTGCTGCAGGTAGTAAAGCGTTCCGCCGTTTTCCAGCGCGGCCACAAAGGCGCCCAGTTGCAACGGGGTGAGAGAAACTCCCTGGCCGAAGCTGCACATGCGCCCCACTCCGCCCTGTGAGGCGGGAAGTGCTTCGTTGGGATATGTTCCCAGCTGTTCGCCATCAATGTTGTAGCCCGCCAGTTCGCCCAGGCCAAACTGGTTGGCGTACTGGTGCACGCGCTCAAAGCCCAGTTCGCGGCCCAGTTCCTCGAAGTAGAGGTTGTTGCTCTTGGCTAGCGCCTGCGTCATGTTCATGCGGAAACCGGCCAGCTTGACCGGCGTGTCGCGCGTCACCAATCCCTCGGAGAGCGCGGCCATAGCCACCGTGAGCTTGATCGTGGAGCACGGCTCGGCGCCGGGTGAGAGAGCCAGCTTCTGGTTGACCATGGCCAGAATTCGCCCGTTGGAGGGGTTAATAACCACGGCTGTGCCGTTCATGTCGCCCATGGCTTCGATAGCGGCCTGGCGAATCACTGGATCCTCGCCGGCCGTAATGTCGCTTGCAAAGATGTCTCCCTTGGCAAAGGAGCTGGCGGTAAAGCGCTCATGGGAGCGATGGTGGCGAGAGGTAATGGCCGCGCGACGCACGCTGTCTCTCGCGTTACCTCTTGCGGTACGATGAGCCGTGTTTCTCACGGGCGTTGCGTGGGCGCTGCTGTGAGCCGTTCCCGCATGAGCACTAGTGGTCTTGTGAGCCGCCGGGCTGGCGGTATGAGATGCCGCATGAGTGGTGGTGTGATGGCTGGCGGCGCGATGAGGCTCTGTCAAATGGGCGTCAGTTGGTTTGGCGTGGCGTACCGGGCGCGGAGCGTCCAGCGCTGCCGCTACCCCTGCACCCATGCCGAATCCAATTAGAACTAATGTACAAACCCAAACGCGGAAGCAATTCATCCAGCCGGTATCCTCTCTCCTAACGGAGTGTCGAGACGTTCGTCTCCTGAGCGGAGGCGTATTACCTGCCATTCCATCCTGCTATCCCTGGAACGGCTCTCCCTATTAGTTTGACTCGTCTATCCCTTGCAAGACGTTCTAAAGGGTACATCGCTCTTATCTGTCTCTCCGCGCATGACTTACACCTCTGTTGCGGATGGAGACACTTCAAATGCGGGCGCACCGGCTGGCTGGTGCAAAAAAAGCTCCCTTGCATTGATGAGCTATATAGCACTATACGCTCTCCAAGGCCAGTATCATAGTGAACACGCCCTACAGCTGTAAGTTGCGCAAGAAGGTTGGTTTTTCCAAATCAGGCTGCGCGTCTTCATGCGCCTCGGGGAAGAGTATCGCGTCTGGTTGGGCACGGCGCTCTTCCGGCGCAGGCCGGTTGCTCGAGTCATTTCTGAAAGCTGGAATGTACTCCCTGGGTGGAGGAGTGTATGCCGGCTCCTCCGACAATTCGGCAAACCTTGGCGGCGCAGGAGCGGCTGCCGGTTCCATCTCATCAGGCCAGCTTGCCTCAAACGTCTCCGCCGGTGTATCCGCGGGTGTCTCCGCGATAGCTGCGAACTCCGCGGGGGATTCGAAGGGCGTCGGGTCGGAGAAAAAGCCATCCTCGTTCCATTTGTCAGATGTGTCTGACTCGTCCACCTTGTCCAACTCGCCCGCGTCTTCCTCATCCTGCGAAAGAAACCGCGATGGCTTGGGCGCTACAACAGGAACAGCCATAGGCGCCAGCACCGGAGTTGCCGCTGGCTCATGGAACCCGTCGCTGCGCGGGACCAGGGAGATCTGTGTTACCGGAGCAGGGGACAGGGGAATCGAAACCACCGGCGCATCTTCCACGGCCATCATGCGCGCGCGCCGCTCCGGCATCTGGTCGCGGAAGCCGGTGGCGATGACAGTGATCTTGACTTCTTCGCCCATCTTCTCGTCCTGCACCGCTCCGAAGATGATGTGGGCATCCTCATGGGCGGCGGATTGAATCAGCAACGAGGCCTCGTTCACCTCGGAGAGCTTCAGCGAGCTGGAGCCGGTGATATTGATCAGGATGCCTTGTGCGCCGTCCATTGCACCGGCTTCCAGAAAAGGCGAAGCTATCGCCGCCTGGGCTGCTTCCACGGCGCGATTGGCGCCGGAGCGCACCGCCGTGCCCATCACTGCATGGCCCATGCCCGCCATGGTGGTTTTCACGTCGGCAAAGTCGCGGTTGATGATGCCGGGGATGGTGATGATGTCGCTGATGCCCTGCACCCCTTGGCGCAGCACGTCGTCAGCGATGCGGAAGCTCTCGAAAAAGCCGGCGTCCTTGGCCACATCCAGCAGTTTTTCGTTGGGAATCACGATCAGCGTATCGACGCACTCAATCAGTTCCTTGATCCCGTGCTCCGCCTGCTGCTGGCGGCGTTTGCCTTCAAAAGCAAACGGACGCGTGACAACGGCTACGGTAAGAATGCCCATTTCGCTGGCCAGCGAGGCAATCACCGGCGCTGCGCCGGTGCCCGTGCCGCCGCCCAATCCCGCGGTGACGAAGACCATGTCCGCGCCTTCCAGAGCCTCGATGATCTTCTCCGAGTCTTCCAGGGCAGCGCGCCGCCCCAGATCGGGGTTCGACCCGGCGCCCAGCCCGGAGGTGAGTCGGACGCCCAATTGCAGCTTGACCGGGGCCTGCGACACCTTCAGCGCCTGCACGTCGGTGTTCGCGGCAATAAACTCCACGCCCGCCATGCGGGACTGAATCATGCGATTGATCGCGTTGCCGCCGCCGCCGCCCACGCCGATCACTTTGATGCGGGCTCCGCGCATGCTCTCTTCGTGATATTGAATGCGCATCTCCACAACTTCTTTTCTCAGCTGTTCCATAGGCGCTTCGCCCTCCTGATTGCTGCCTGTCACCAATACCTTAAAAGCTGCCTCCAAACATGTCCCGAAATCTGGAGCCCAGTGAACTGCTGTGCGTTACAGTGTTCATTCTGATGCGATGGGCATATAAAATCATTCCGACTGCTGCGGAAAAGCCCGGATGAACCAGCTTGCTCGGCATTTGCGAAAGGCGCACGGGAACTCCGATGCGCGCTGGAACCCGCAATTGGCTCTCGGTAATGTCCAGCATTCCGGGCAGCATAGCACCGCCGCCGGTGAGCATGCAGCCGGCGCCAATGGCTTCCAGCACGCCACCCTCGCGCAAGTTCTTTTTAACAATTTGAAGCAACTCGCAGGCCCGAGGCTCAAGAATCTCGGCCATCCTGCGCAGGCTCAACATTTGCGGCTGGGGGTTGGCAATCTCAATCGCCGCGTCCAATGGCACGTCCGTCACCACGGCGTGGCCGTAAATGCGCTTAAGCTCCTCGGCCTTCGCCACGGGCATTTCCAGGCCAATCGCCAGGTCGTTGGTAAAGTGCTGTCCGCCAACTGGAATCGAGGCCGTGTGGACTACCGCGCCTTCATAAAACACCACTAATTCTGTAGAGTGGCAGCCAATGTCGAGCAGGCATATGCCCAACTCGCGATCATCGGCTGAAAGGGTGGATTCGGCAGCGGCTACAGACTCCAGCACCGCATCAATCACCTCAAGGCCAGCCCGGTTGGCGCAGGTCACCGTGCTTTGCAGCGCGCTGCCGGAGCAGGTGGCAATGTGCAGCTCCACTTCCAGCTTTTTGCCCACCATGCCTATCGGGTCAAAAATGCCCGGCTGGTCGTCAAGAATGAACTGGCGGCGCAGCAGGTGCAGTATTCTGCGATCCGCGGGCCGTTCTATGGAGCGCGCCTGCTTGACTGCGCTATTCACATCCTCCGTATCGATCTCCCGCATGCGGCCGCCCAACTCGATGCCGCCATTGGTGTTCAGCCCTATAATGTGCGGCCCGCCTACGCCCACCACGCACTGGTCAATGTTGATGTGCGCCACTTGCTCGGCTTGTTTGACGGCTTCTTCCACCGCTTTGCTCGCGGGACTAAGATCGGCGATCAGCCCCTTGCGCATACCCGCCGACTCCACGACCCCGTGTCCGCAATAGCGCGGGGCGCCCTCATTCAACTCCGCCACCAGCACGCGGGTCGACGCGCTGCCTATATCCAGTACTACGATCAAGTCATCACGATTCTGGCTCATGGCTACCCTGCTCACTGTCCCTGCTCGGCACTCGATGCCGGGCGGGTGGTTGGGACGCTCTTCCGCTTGTTGACCTTCAGCGCGGCGCGTTTAACCTCCGCGCGCTTCTTATCCTTCGCATGAATCTTGACCGTCCTGGGCCCCCTCGTATTTCTCGTCGCGGTCGCCTTCACCTTTGCAGTGCCTTTTACGGCTGGCTTTCCCTTCGCGGTCCCTGGCTTCATCTTGGCGGTTGGCCGGGAATCGGCTGTAGGCCGGGAATGGTAGGCCAGGGCTTTAGCCCTGGCATCAGAGCTGCCTGAATCATCCAGGGCTTTAGCCCCTGAGGTATGCTTTTCGGACTGTTTGTCTGTATTTTGTTTTGTATTCGCTGCATTCGATGCAGCCTGCTCCCCATCTCCAGCTTGCGCTGCGTTGGTGCCCGCGGGCATCGACAGCACCGCTGCGATTTGTTCATAGCGCAAATCCACGGACACCAGATCGGGATGCTGCTGACGCCAATCGTTGATGCCTGCCTTGTAGCGCTGATAACGCTCCAGAAAATGGTCCTGGCCGAAGTGAGCCAGGATCTCGCCGTTCTGTTCGGGCATCAGCACGCGGGCGTCCATGGGATCGGTCAGGTCTATCTCCGATATCTGTTCTGAGAAATGCTGGTTGTTGGCGTCCAGCTCCGCCAGCAGGCGCTGGTAGACCGCCATGCGCGCCTTGCGCGTGGCCAATGGGTCGCTGGCGTTGATGCCGGTCACCACCGGAAACGAATAATGACGCTGCGCCATCATCGCCGCTGGCATGGTGAGCAGAACGCCGTTCGCGTCTACCAGGCCGGTCCGCCCATCCGGCTGCAGCACGAAGGCCACCGGCTGACGCTCCACGATCGTGACCCGAATCTGGTCAGGCAGCAGGCGCATCACCGTTGCTTTTTCTACCCAGGGAATCTCTTCCAGTTGCCGGCGGCGCTCGGCCAGAGGGACAAAGAAAATATTGCGCCCAATGTCTTCGCTGAAGACCGGCAGCATCTCCGCGCGGCTCACCTCGGTGAGACCGGTAGCCTCGATGTTGTCTGTCCCGGCAATGTGGAAGCGCGCATCGCGACTCAGGAAGGTGTAGAGAAAGAATGCGCAGGTGGCCAGCCCGCCCACTACGGCCAGCGTAAGAACAACGCGCCCTGCCGCCTTTACCCTGCGCCACCGGGGCTTGCTTGGCCCGCCAAAGCGAGATTTTCCCTTCAGGGGCAACTCATCGGGGTCTTCGCTCTCCAGCGTTATGCTGGGCAGCGCGCGGCCAGAAAGGGGCACACTCTGCTTCTCGCGCCGCGGGATAAACTCCACGGGCGCTTCATCGCCGTCAGGGGCTTTGCTCTCCAGCATCATGCTGTGCAGCGCGCGCCCCGAAGGGGACACACTCCGCTCATGACGCCGAGGGAGAGGCTCCTCGGGCGCTTCATCCTCCCATGCGAAGGAACGAGTTGTATTAATGCTTTGAGTCTTCACGCTGAGCAGTGCGTGAGATTCGCCAGCCTCCATAATAGCCCGGCTCACATGCAATATCCACTCCCACCCCAAGGGGAACCTGCAATGTTACGGGTGCGGCAGAAGCAGGAGACAGGGGCCAGCCCGACGCATCTTCATTCCTGAAGCCAATTTGCCTCAGCCGTCATCGGATATAGTGTGGCTTCATCGCGGTTGCCGTCTGGCTTTGGCTGGCAGACGAGCGGGCGGCCTTGAGACTCCACAGACAAGGCAGAACCTTCCCTGATGGCTTTACCGGAACATTTTTTGCTGATCTATGGGTATGCGCTGCTCTTTGCATGGGTTTTGCTGGAGCAACTGGGTCTGCCGCTGCCCGCCTTGCCGGCGTTGCTGGCCGCCGGAGCACTCTCTGCGCAGCACGAACTGAGCTTTGCCCTCGCGTTGCTGGCTGGTCTGGCCGCCTCGCTCATGGCAGACAGCGCCTGGTTCCTGATCGGCCGCCGCTACGGACACCACGTGCTGCGCCTGCTGTGCAAGCTTTCCCTGGAACCCACCGTCTGCGTTCGCCGCACCCAGAACTCCTTTGGCCGCCGCCGCGCCATCACCATCATGATCGCCAAGTTTGTTCCTGGATTAGCCACGCTTGCTCCTCCCGTGGCTGGCCAGAATGGAATGGCCTTCGGCAGCTTTCTCCTCTTCGACGCCATCGGCGCGGCGGCGTGGCTCGGCGCGTTGCTGGCTGCGGGTCGCTTCTTCGGCGACCTGCTCCGCCATGATCCCGGCCTGCTCAACTGGGTAGGCCGCTTCTCCGGAGCGCTGCTGATCCTGGGCACTTTGGGCCTCTTCGTGGCACGCCTTGTCCGCCGACGCATAATCCTCAAAAAGCTGGCGGCCGCACGGCTGGAACCGGAGGAACTGAAGAACTGGATCGATTCCAACGAGCCGGTCTACGTCGTGGACCTGCGCGACCCTAAGGAACTTCTCGCGGAACCCTTCACGCTGCCCGGCGCGCTCCACTTCGCGCCCGATGACCTGGCTGCGCGCCACCTTGAAATCCCCCGCGACCGCGATGTCGTGCTCTACTGCTCCTGCCCCAGCGAAGCCACTGCCGCCAAAACCGCCCTCACACTCTTCCGGCTGGGCATTGAGCGCGTGCGTCCCCTGCGCGGCGGCTACGACGAGTGGAAGCGTCTCGGTTTCCCGCTGGATTCCGTCGCGCCTGCCATCCAGCCGGCGAAATAAGACGCGAGCCGGCGAAATAAGGCGCAAAGCTCACAAGACGCATTAAGCTAGTGGAGGGAGTGCGGCCATGCCGCCTGAGGAGCCCCCCTATGGCCTACGACGATCTGCGCGACTGGATTAAAACCCTCGAAAAGCACGGCGAACTGAAGCGCATCCGCGAAGAGGTCTCGCCCGAGTTGGAAATCACCGAGATCACCGACCGCGTCTCCAAATCCGGCGGCCCCGCGCTCCTCTTCGAAAACGTAAAGGGCCACCCCGGCCACCAGGTCTTCATCAACCAATTCGGTAGCGAGCGTCGCATGGCCATGGCACTCGGCGTCAACTCTCTGGACGCCATCGCCGAGCGCATCACAGGCCTGCTCAACCTCAAAGCCCCCGAAGGCTTCCTCGACAAGCTTAAAATGCTTCCCCAACTCGGTGAGCTCACCAGCGCCTTCCCCAAAACCGTCCCCGCCAAAAACGCTCCCTGCAAGGAAGTCATCCGTAAAATAGACGGGCGCGACAGTCTAGACCTCAACTACTTCCCCATCCTCAAGTGCTGGCCCCACGACGGCGGCCGCTTCATCACCCTCCCCTGCGTCGTCACCCGTGACCCGCGCACCGGCAAGCGCAACATCGGCATGTATAGGATGCAGGTCTACGACGGCCAAACCACCGGCATGCATTGGCAGCGCCAAAAAGTCGCCGCCGAGCACTACCGCAATGCAATCCGCGCCGCAGTCGCAGCACAGAACTCCTCCGAAAGTCCGCTCCATGCAATGGTCGCCGCGATGGCCGAGTCAGCCGGCGGAGCCTGCGCCATCCCCGACGGCCCCATCGGCGGCTTGCCCCAGGTCGCCCTCGGCAATCTGAAAGGCTCGCGCCTCGAAGTAGCCGTCGCCATCGGAACCGATCCCGCTGTCACCTTCGCCGCCATCGTCCCCGCGCCTCCTGAGGTCGAGGAGTATCTCATCGCCGGCTTCCTGCGCGGAAAGCCCGTCGAGATCGTCCAGTGCGAAACCGTCGATCTCCAGGTCCCCGCCCACGCCGAAATCGTCCTCGAAGGCTACGTCGAGCTGGGCGAACTCCGCGCCGAGGGTCCCTTCGGCGACCACACCGGCTTCTACACCCTCGCCGACCAATACCCCGTCTTCCATCTCACCTGCGTCACCCATCGCAAGAACCCCATCTACGCCGCGACTATCGTAGGAAAGCCGCCCATGGAGGATGCATGGATGGGCAAGGCCGTCGAGCGCATCTTCCTCCCCGCCATGCGCATCTCCATTCCCGAAATCGTAGACATCCATCTCCCCATCGAAGGCGTCTTCCACAACCTCATGCTGGTCTCCATCCGCAAAAGTTATCCCGGCCAGGCGCGCAAGGTGATGAACGCCATCTGGTCCCTCGGCCAGGCCATGTTCACCAAGATCATCATCGTCGTCGATGAGGACTGCGACGTCCAAAACATCCCCGAGGTCGTCCTGCGCGTCGCCAACAACATCGACCCCGAGCGCGACATTCAATTCACCCTCGGCCCGGTCGACTCGCTCGACCACGCCTCCCGCCTGCCCAACTACGGGTCGAAGATGGGGGTTGACGCCACCCGCAAGTGGCAAGCCGAAGGCTTCACCCGTCCCTGGCCCGCAATGATTGAGATGGACCGCGCCACCAAAGCCCGCGTGGATGAGTTATGGACGAAGCTCGGGCTGTGATCGTCTTTCGCGCTCGGGACGGGTATTCGGATAATATGAGTCCAATTCGTTCCGGGCGGTTTATGCGTACATATGGATAGGGTTTTTGGGGAATATATGCGTCATTATGCGTAATTCCGGCTGAATATATGCGTCATTATGCGTAAGCCCGGCAAGAGATATGCGTAGTTATGGATGTGATCGCGGTTTCCTACCTCTGGCGAGGCGAGATTGGCGCATAGATTTTTCCCTCTTCTTAGTTTCCGGTTATCAGTATGTGAGGTATGATGCAGGTGAAAGTGTATTCAGAATGATTCTGCTCGATATTCCAATTCCGCGCGATTGGTTCGATTGGACGAACTTTACGATTGGAGTATCGGGGCTGGCGCTGACGCTCTGGGCCATCTGGCAGGCAACCGGTGCGAAAAAGGCCGCGCGGCGAGCCGAGCAGAGCGTCATACGACACAATGCTGAGGTTGATTTTGGTTCTCTGACGCGCATGGCCAAGGAGCTTCACGGTTATGTCGAGGGCGGAATGATGTCCGAAGCTCGATTGCGCACTACGGATTTACGCTCCGAATTGGCTTTGGCCATTCGTCTTCACGAGGCCTTTCTTGGCGACCAGCTTAACCTGCTGAAAGAGAAGCAATTGGACCTGACGCTGGTGACGGATGGACTCAATCGGGAATCGAAAGATTTGAGCAAATCGGAAAGAATTCGACTCTTGGAAATTACAGGTGCGATAATGGATTTACTCGCCGGTCAGTGCGGCAAACTACGATCCAGTGTCGAGAGAGGGGCATCTAATGAATGAACAGTCGCTAGGCTTTATCAATCAATTGATTGACAAAACTGAACGGGGAAAACTCTCTTGGTCCACCGGATTCGAGGACGGTCAGTTCAAAACACTGTTGCCCGATGGTAAGTTGGCGTTTGTTGTCCAGGTCAAGGGCGAGAGGTGCAGGTTCCTGATGCTCGATGATCGTCAAGAGGTCATTCTTGACGCTACTGTCACGCGAGATGATGCCCATCTTGATAAGGTTCAAGGCGGGATAGATCAGGAAAACCTCTATGAGGCAATTTTAAAACTCCAGGAATTGGCACGCAGCCGAGCATTGCGTGTGAATGAGAAGCTTACAAAGGCCGGGGAACTGTTGGCTGCAATTTAATCGCGTTTGTTTTTTCTATCCCTCACATTAAGTTCGGCGGGTCGGGTAGGCTTGACCACCCCCAAAAATGAATGGGTGAGCCAGGCCATCTTCGCGGCTCATCTGAATGGGTCCACCGGGGTCGTCAGCAAGTGGGAGCGCGGCGAAAAGCAGCCGCGTGGACCAGCCGCCAAGCTACTCACCCTCGCCGCCAAAAACGGCATCGCGGCCATCGCCTGAGTTCTTGCTTGTCATCCTGAGCGCAGTCGAAGGACCTGCGATTGTCCTTGCTTTGAAAGGGCACGACTTCAGTCGTGCCGAAACGCATCCACAAGTTTTTAGAAATTAACCAGCGCGACGAAGTCGCGCTCAGTTCCGCTAACTCGCTAACCCGCTATTCCCGCGCAGCGGGAGCTAACTTGCTGTGTTTTTGTCCACCCCATCCACCCCGTCCCGTAGTACCAGGACGAATCGGAAGGGGATCGTCGTCAACCGAGAATCGTTTCTAACGACATCGGCGTTTGCAATTACGGACCCGATTTGAACCCGTTGTTTCGACAATATCCCAAGTCGAATAAATGAGTTCGGTCTACCGGAGCTTACTGGTTATTCCTAGGATACCGTTTGGGGCTTTTTGAATTCTTCTTTGGCATTATCACCTCTGTCGACAGAATGGCTCCGAGTGTTTCAACGGCTTCCCGGCATATCTCAATACGCTGAGGGAGGTCCGTGGTTCCACGGAATGTGGTAAGCACCTGAATATGTATCATTTCGATCTGGGTGGCGAGAATTGTTGCGTTGAATACACGATCAAAAGGACGCCACAAGAAGGTCCCGAACACTGTTGCAACGCTCGCACCTCCAAACATCAAGGACCATCCAGGGGTCTTTGTCCGGATTCCAAACACGATTGTGCAAATTATCATCGCGATGGTAAGAGCAAAAGCGCAGAGGGTCATTCCAACACCGACAATCCAGGAAGCTCGAATTTGGTTTGATGCTTGCGTAAATGCGCTGTTCAGAGAGGCTAATAACTGGGTTTCGGCTTCGATCTGATCTGCGACAATAAGTTGTTGAGGAGTTCGAACCATCGCAACCCTAGCGTCTGCGAACGATTCAGCAATTCTAAAAACGTTTTCAAGCGCCGCTTTGACTGTATTTAATTGCGAGAGATCTGTCTCAGTTTCTGATTGAATCCGAGCCAACTTTTCAGAGCATGGGTCCACTGTGTTTGGGAAGGTTAGAATCAGAGATTTCGCGATCGCTGCCGCTTCACCTGCAGTGATCTCGCCCTTATCCGGTCCAGTAGACAATAGCCTAACAAGGAGCTTTGCGATGGATTCAGCGACTGCTCCTCCGACTTCCCTAACACCCGAGTTCCGGGCAAGTAGGACAGCTAAGACGTGATCTGTTGACAGCGGCTCTGGAACCTCGATGTTTCCGGTAAGCATCTGCAAGCCAACCACGCCTAGAGCATAGACGTCGACGTAAGGTCCTACTGGAGCACGCCTCCTGAACCTTGCAGAGATTGTCCCAGAAGTGTCGCTTCCGGACTGAGGCGGTAAGGTCGATCGAAGGCGAGGGGGCAAATAATTGTATGTACCTAGGATCATGATATCGCCAGTATTTCCGACCGGCTGGATCATGCCGAAGTCGATGAGATAAGCTTCGTAGTTAGGGCACTCGATTAGGATATTGCTGGGATTGACGTCTGCATGAATGATGTTCAAGGCATGTAGCTTCTGAAGCGCTTCGGCGATTTCTGAGATCACGCGTAGGGCAGCCCAAGGCGGAAATTGCCCCCTTCTAGACAAAAGCATTCGTAATGAGTCAGCATTATGAAGGAACTGAGAAGTTTGCCAAAAACGCCCCTCATGTAAACCTGAATCGATAGGACTAACTAGGTGCGCAATCTGAGTCCCGTCTAGAGCTTGGCTGATTTCTCGAAGGTGCTGTGTGTACTCCGGGAACGCTGCTTCACCACGTAGGATTTTCAATGCGAGATGTTGGCCGGAATGCAAGTCCAAAACGCGAAATACTTCACCTGCGAAACCAGATGATAGCTGATCTAATATTTTGTAACGTCCACCAATTATTGAATTCTGCTCCATTTTCAGTTTTTCTCATCCTTTCTAAACGGGTGCACAGATTGATCATAAACTGTGCTGCAAGGCAGCACACAGGCGGGTTGCGTGAGTCTGACCATCCCAAAATAAATTGGTATCCCATATCTGACGCACTCTCATCGCGCCTGATATGGGATACCACAAACCCCAACTCGCCAAGCCGAAGGCCGCCTGCCTGGACGGCAAGTCCCCCCACCGCAGGTGGCTGTCCTCAGGCTGCGGTAGCTACTTTCTTTGGCCTGCCGCCCATACGGCCGTTCGCTCGTGACGCCCGCGCCTTCGCTGCGCTCTTAGCTTTGCCGCCTAGCTCTCCCAGGCGCGCGGCCATCCATCGTTTCGATCCGAAGACCCCTTCCAACAGCGCCGGAATGTACAAGTCAGCGTCCAGTGCCGGGAAGTGAAGGCCAGAGCCAGTAGGGTAAATCTCGATTTCCCGCAACTGCTCCCATGTAGCCGTTTCCAGTCCTTGCGCATTGCGCGGCGAGAAGGAAATCTCCAACCCATTGCTCAGGCGCACCACAACACGTCCGATGCGGCGATCATAGCGGGCGCTGACGGCGTGGGGAATGGTAGCCAGCTCCTCTTGCTCTCTCCGGCTGGCTTCCAAGTATTCTTCATGCTCGTCCATGTAATTCCTCCCATGCCTTGCAAAGTAAGGTCAAGTGCTTCCCTAGTTCTGCTCGAATGTTCTTTGTCTGGTGCTCCGTGAAACCAGACTGCCGCAAACTCAGTGGGCCAGTGGAGCAATTCAGGATGAAGATGGCTTTATGCCCTTGCCCAAAGACGTGAACGTGTGCTGGCCGGTGATCATTGGGAAAGATAACGACGCACAGACTCCCCAATCTCAAGACGGTCGGCATGAGAGCAGAGTATCATAAACCTGAGCGGTTAGGATAGAGCCCGGAGCAAATAGTTCACGAGTGCTCTCATCATGAGAGCAAGTCCAGTTTCGGTTGCAGGCCCCACCGCAGGTGGCTTTCGCCTGCTCTTTCCCAAAAGACCGCCATCCACGTTGTACCCGAATTACTCAGATATCGGTGTGCATAGAAGTACACCTCCAACGCCCTCAAAATGCCCAAAAAAGTCGCCTTCCGACCCCACTCTGCTATATCTAAACCATGCGGTTCGTCTCTTTTTCGCTTCTCGCGGCCATGCTTGTTGCGCCCGCCCTCTCCGCCCAGCAAGCCCCCGAAGCTTTTCGCTGGATCGACTTCCACTCAGCTGCCGACCAGAACGTGGTCACATGGGTAAATCGCACCCTCACCGTCGAAAACTGGACCTCCATTCGCGAGATCGGCGTGGAGTACGACGCGGCTCTGGTGGTCACCACCACGCGCTCCAATCCCCAGTCGCTACCCGCCGCGGACACCTTCACCGTATGGAGCCTCTCCCTCACCAACCACAGCTATGTGCCTCTGCTGAAGGGAGTTAACCTGAGATATTTGGACTGGATGCTCTTTGATGACGGCCATCCCCGCGAGCTGGCCGCCATCTACGACGACTGCACCGACTGCCAGCCGTCTACCTATTTCACGGCCTTCCACTACGACATGGAGAAGCACGCCTGGGTCGCCCGCTGGATGCGCGGCAACCAGACCATCCTCGTCTGGAGCGCGAACATGCCCCAGGGCGTTGCCCTCACCCAGCTCTATGCTTTGCTGACCCAGCCCAACGGCCGCTCCATGATGTGCACCTGGAATCACATCGACCATGGCGCGCAAAAGCCGGAAGAGATTGTCGCCTGCTACGACCTCGACCCCGCGAACGGCCTGGAGCGTATGCAGAACTTTACGCGCACCCCGGCCCAGCCCATTAAGCAGCGCATTTGCAGCGCTTTAAGCGATCTTCCCGGCTTGGCGCGCGGCCAGGACTCGCCGCTCTGCCAACAGACGCAAAAGACGCACCCGGAGCGCAAACCCGTCACTACTCCGCCCGCCAATAATCACGGCCAGTCCGCGCCGCCGGGGGGCAGGCACTGAGGAGATTCGTCGTATACTAGCCTCATGTCGATTGTGGGCAACATCGCCGGCATTGTGAAGGGCATGAGCATCACCTTTGGGGAGATCTTCGCTCCCGTTCAGGTGGAAAATTACCCCGACGGCAAGGGCCCCCTGCACGGAGCGGTCCTCGAGCAGCGCTATCGCGGCGCCCACATCCTGCAGCGCGACGAAAACGGCCTGGAAAAATGCGTGGCCTGCTTCCTCTGCGCCGCTGCGTGTCCTTCCAACTGCATCTATATAGAGGCCGCCGAGAACACCGAGGCCCTTCGCATCTCTTCCTCTGAGCGCTACGCCAAGGTTTACAACATCGACTACAACCGCTGCATCTTCTGCGGCTACTGCGTGGAAGCCTGCCCCACCGACGCCATCACCCACGGCCACGGCTTCGAGCTGGCCACGCTGAACGCCACCAACCTGGTCATGCGCAAGGAAGACATGCTGGTGCCGGTCGCGGCGCTGACGGCGGCAAAATAAAGCCTTTGTTTTCATTCACATCCGGTCACATTGTCACTCTACACATGCGAGATTTGTGATTTGCCTCACATACAGGGCGTTATTCTGCTATGATTTAATTAAATCGGATGAAGAGAGTCCTCCAATTCGTCGCAGTTGTTGTGGTTGCGATGCTCGCCGCCCAGCCGGCACTCGCCGGTATGCAGTGCGAGATGGGGACTGCCGCCATCGGGCACTGCGCTCCTTGCTGCCACAAGGCCTTGAGACACATGGGCATGGATTGTCCTATGCCGCACCAGGTTGCCGCATCGGGTTGCGACCAGAGTTGCTGCCACGATGCTTTGCCGCGGGGCGTTGCATTGTTAGCCGCCGGAGTCAAACCAAAAGCTGGCAGAGTTGAGTTTATCGCCGTGGCGCCCCCAATGGTCGCGGAGGCAGATGCGGCCTTTATGGCTGCGCCGCCCGGTTACTCTGTTGCAGCCGCTCCCGCCAGATACATTCTCTTCCAGGTCTTCCGGATCTAAACCGCTCCTTGCGTTCACGCACATGAAGCAGTCCCAGGGTTTTTATCCCTGCGACTCGATTTGTGACTCGCATTTTAACGACAAGGAGAATTCCATGAAGCGTACACTCAGTTTTCTATCGTTGCTTTTAGTATTCACCGCCCTGACCTTCGCCCAGGCTCCGCAGACTTCGATGGGCGCAAGCTGCCCGATGGCCAAGCATGGCGCGTGCAGCGGAGAAAAGTGCTGCAAGGACGGTTGCGACAAAACGTGCTGCAACGGAAAAGACGCAAAAATGTGCAGCAGAGACAAGGGAGCCATGCGGTGCTGCAGCAAGGGCAGCGGGAAGAAATGCTGCTCCGGCGGTTCTGCTACCCAACCTGATACCGGCGCCGCGCCCAAGCACGCGTAGCAGGATTTGATTTCGGTTGGACTACAGAGGTCCGGGTCGCCAGACGATCCGGACCTCATTTTTTTCGGAACCCGCAAGAAGAAATATACAGAGAGAAGCAGAAATGGGAAATGCGGAACCATATATGCTAGAAGAGTAGGCCGCTTTTCTTCGCTTCTCCCAGCGGCATGTGCTGTAGACCATCGGAGTGAAATGACGACAGTTCAAAATCATCCCTTGCAGAAGGTTCTCGAAAGCCGCATCGCCATCATTGATGGAGCGATGGGAACCACCATCCGCACCTACGGGATGAAGGAAGCCGACATCCGCGCCGAGCGCTTCAAAAACGCAACCAAAGACCTGCTCAATAACGGCGACCTCTTCAGCCTCACGCAGCCCGCGATGATCGGCGACATTCATCGCCGCTTTCTCGAAGCCGGGGCCGACATCATCGAGACCAACACCTTTGGCGCCACCAGCATCACGCAGAGCGAATTTTTCGTTGACGATCCGCGCGAGCTCGGCGGCCGCAAAGACCCCGCCTTCTACCAAAAAATCATTGACGATCCCTTCCTCAACTCGCTGGCCTGGGAGATCAATGAGACCTCGGCTCGCCAGTGCCGTGAATGGGCCGATCGCGTCTCAAACGCCAGCGGCCGTCAGCGCTTCGTCGCCGGATCCATCGGCCCTTTGACCGTTTCGCTCTCCAACTCGCCCGATGCCGATGATGCCGGCTTCCGCGTTGTCACTTTCGATCAGGTGAAGACTGCCTATGCGCTGCAAATCCGCGCTCTCATCGCCGGCGGCTCCGATCTGCTGCTGGTCGAGACCATCTTCGACTCGCTCAATGCCAAGGCTGCGCTGGTCGCTCTCCGTGAGGTCTTCAATGCGGAGGGCTATGAACTCCCAGTGATGATTTCAGCTGCCGTCGGACGCGGTGGAGAGACGATGATCTCCGCGCAGACCATTGAAGCCTTCTGGAACGCGGTCAAGCACATCAAGCCGATCTCAGTGGGTCTCAACTGCTCGCTCGGTCCCGACCTGATGTATCCCTTCCTCGCCGAGCTTGCCGAGAAGTCGAACGCGGCCATCTCGTGCTATCCCAATGCCGGTCTGCCCAATCCTCTCTCGGCGACAGGCTTCGATTTGGGACCAGCCGACATGGCCCGTTATCTCGG
>Ga0302278_10002344_pt1 | contig 22024 bp, 16 predicted proteins | sample III_Bog_N3_2_FD_194543 | JGI IMG/M metagenome (GOLD analysis project Ga0302278, IMG submission 194543) | Peat permafrost microbial communities from Stordalen Mire near Abisko, Sweden - III_Bog_N3_2 | ecosystem: Environmental > Terrestrial > Soil > Wetlands > Peat | place: Sweden: Abisko...
AAAATCGCTGACGTAGCCGGTGGGTTTCGGCAAGTCCTCGACCCGCTCGGCCAGGGCGGCGATGGAGGGAATGCAAACGAGGGCTGCCAACAGCAGCCGAAGGACGGTGGAACGTGCGCGGAAAAGACCCTTCATCGCTTCCTATTGTACGGGTTTGGCGGGCGAGTGGTTCCAAAAGCAGCTTTTAGCTCTTAGCTTTCGTTTGTTGTCTGTTGTTGATCGCGCCCCGGTGAAATTCATAAGGTGCTGCAAATCTTCCAGCAAAAGGGCTAACGGACGGGAACTGAGAGCTGATAGCTGAAGGCTCATAGCTGCTCTTGCACTACACTGAGAGAGAAATGACAGAAAACCAGCAACTTCAGCCTCCCATCGCCCGCAAGGATCACAAAGAGACTTCGCTGCATGGCGCCGTCCTCATCGACGACTACGCCTGGCTGCGCGACAAAGAGAGCCCTGAGGTAACCGCTTACCTGGAGGCTGAGAACGCCTACGCCGAGGCGGTGATGGCTCCGCTCGACGGCCTGCGCGAGGAGCTTTACCGGGAGATGCTCTCGCACATGAAGCAGACCGACGTCTCGGTTCCCTTCCGCGACGGGGGGTGGTGGTACCTGACGCGCACTGAGGAGGGCTTGCAATACGCCATCCATTGCCGCAAGCTGGGGACCTCTGCCGGGCCGGAGGCCGATGCGCCCGAGCAGGTGATTCTGGACGGGAATCAGTTGGCCGAGGGTCATGCCTTCTTCTCGATCGGGGCCACCGACATCTCGCGCGACGGCCGCTGGCTGGCCTACACCACCGACACGACCGGCTTTCGCCAGTACGCGCTGCGCGTCAAGGACCTGGAGACGGGCGAGACGCTCTCCGGCGAGGTTGAGCGGGTGGGCTCCGTTGTGTGGGCGGCGGACAATCGCACGCTCTTTTACACCGTGGAGGATGAGGAGCAGAAGCGCCAGTACCAGCTCTGGCGCCACACGCTGGGCGCGCCTCACGCCGAAGATGCGCTGGTCTATCAAGACGATGACGAGCGCTTCAACCTGGGTGCGGGGCGGACGCGGGACGGCAGATTCATCGTGATGGAGTCAGCCAGCCACATCACGACCGAGTGCTGGGCGCTGGCGGCCGAAGAGCCTGAAGGCCAGTTCACCCTCATCGCGCCGCGCCAGGACGAGCACGAGTACTCCATCGATCATCGCAACGGGTTATGGTTCATCCGCACCAACGATCGCGGGCGCAACTTCCGCCTGGTTACCGCGCCGGTGGCGACGCCGGGGCGCGAGCACTGGAGCGAGCTGATTCCCCACCGCGACGCCGTGATGCTGGAAGAGATTGACCTCTTTGCGGGGTTCTTTGTCGCCTGTGAGCGCGAGGATGGATTGCCGCGGCTGCGCGTGGCTCGCTTCGGCGGCGACGGGCCGGAGTTCGCGCCGGCCGGTGAGATCGCGTTTCCCGAGCCGGCCTATGACGCGCATCCGCACGTTAACCGGGTCTTTGACACGCCCACCTTCCGCTACGCTTACCAGTCGCTGGTGACGCCGGCTTCGGTCTATGAGTACGAAGTGGCGAGCGGCGCATCGACGCTGCTCAAGCAGTTGGAGGTCCCCGGCGGCTTCGACCGGAGGCTCTATGCCAGCGAACGGGTTCATGCCACGGCTGCCGATGGAGTCAAGGTGCCGGTGTCGCTGGTCTATCGAAAGGACAGGCGCGAGCCGGGGCGCAATCCGCTGTATGTCTATGGCTATGGCTCTTATGGCTACTCGCTGCCGCTGGGATTCAGCCCGAACCGGCTGAGCTTGCTGGATCGCGGCGTGGTGATGGCCTATGCGCACGTGCGCGGCGGCGGCGACCTGGGCGAGCCGTGGCACGACGCGGGGAAGATGCTGACCAAGCGAAATACTTTTACGGATTTTGTCGCCTGTGTTGAGCACTTGACCGCGGCAAGTTTTGGCGATGCGGCGAGGGTGGCGATTGAGGGCGGGTCCGCGGGTGGGTTGCTGATGGGCGCTGTCGTGAATCTGCGGCCGGATCTGTTTCGCGCCGTCGTTTCCCACGTGCCCTTTGTGGACGTGATGAACACCATGCTCGACGCCACGCTGCCGCTCACCGTTCCGGAGTATGAAGAGTGGGGAAATCCGAATGAATCCGCTTATTTTTCTTATATGTTGAGTTATTCGCCTTATGAGAATCTGAAGGCCGGGAGTTATCCGGCGATGCTGGTGAAGACCTCGCTCCACGACAGCCAGGTGATGTATTGGGAGCCGGCCAAGTATGTGGCCAGGCTGCGCACTCTCAAGACGGATGAGAATATGTTGCTGCTGGTAACAAATATGCAGGCAGGCCACGGCGGCGCGAGCGGGCGCTACGACTACCTGAAGGAGATTGCACTGGACTACGCCTTCCTGCTGCGGGAGCTTGGGCTGGTTTGATCGAGCGCCTTTCAACTCCACTGGAATCATTCACTTAGAGCTTACCGACGATCGATCTGGCAGAGACGGGCGATTTTGGCCTTTTTGGAGGCCTTTTTCGCTGGATGTACGCCTATGCTGATCGCTAAGTCTAGTGAATAGAAGAGGTTCGCTGGCATGGGCGAACAAAGGGGGAATGGACCCCCGGGGGGAGGGGGTCACGATCCGGGCGGGGTTGGCTGGGTGCGGGCCGCGGTGTGGGCGACCTGGGCGGCATAGAGGAGTCTGGCGGCGTCCGGACCTTGGATTGTGCCGATTAACGTGCCGTGGGCGACGCAGGCGATGAAGTCGCGGATGTTTTCGGGGCTGGAGAGCGCAGGCAGGGCTTTGCGGAAGGCTTTTGCACCGTAGAAAGAGGCATAGACGTAGCCCTTGCCCTGGTCGGCGGCGATCTTGCTAACGCGGGCGTAGGCCTCGCAGCAGCGTGCGACGGCGGGGTTTTCGGAGGCTGGGCTGATTTCGCCGGCATCGGGCTTTGGAAGTGGAGTTTGCGCGAGCTCGACCATGGATTTTTCTCCCTCGGCGGCTGGGTTGCAACCGCTTTTCTTTATTGTTCGCCAAGGGAGGGTAATTATATGCAAAACTGGCGCAGGTTTTTTGGCGCGGGAGGGGCGCTCAGTGGACAGTGAACAGTGGTCAGTGGACAGTTGTCAGTGGACAGTGGACAGTGGTCAGTGTTCAGTGAACAGTGTTCAGTGGACAGTGGACAGTGGTCTGTGACGGCCCGCTGGGCTGAGGTGGGAGGGGGCTTCCCGCATAAGCGCTGGGATAGGCTGCTTTCAGGAGGTCCCATTCGACCTGGGATTCGATTCCTGGACGGCAGCTTCCGAATCGCCGACCGGGTACCGCCGCGCTCCCGGACCGTGGGGCGATTTTCGAGGCCGATCCGACTACTGGTCCCTAAGGCACGCTGGATGAGCGCGTTGGGCTGTTGGCAAAAACTGCGGTCTCGATATCCTAATCAGAAGAAGTGCTTGTGTCGCATTGCGAAGCCAAGAACGCCCTTATCTCGTCTTCTAACCCAAGACCAGCTATTCGGCATTCCCAGGCAATGTAGACTTCCCAGCCTTGTGCGCCGAGCAGAGCTTGGTTGCGTTGGTCACGTTGTCGATTTCGCGCAATCTTCGCAACCCAATATTCGCGATTGCTCTTGGGAGTCCGATTCCCTCTCGCGCAGCTGTGCCCATGCCAAAAGCATCCATGGACAAATATGACCTTCCTCAGTCGCGGGAAAACGAGGTCAGGCGTGCCGGGCAAACTCTTGCGGTGAAGACGAAATCGAAATCCCAAGCGATGCACGAGTTGGCGAACTGCCATCTCTGGCTTAGTATCTGTTGATTTCACCGAACGCATGATTGCGCTTCTGTCAATCTCAGCTTTCTTGGTCATCATCTGCGGCGGCTGATGCGCCGATTCCGAGAAGCATTTGATGGTACCGCTCGAGGCGTTGAAAGTGGGCTGCCATGGCTCTCGCGATTTCCTTCGAATCCTTTACCTCCAGAAAGTGGCCCACGATTTGAGCGTAGTGGGCGGCTTGCCTGGGCAGGCGTTGAACAGGATCACGCTTCCCAACTATCTCGCTCTCGCTCATGACCTGGACTTCTTGGGATGGCTTGGGAGTCTTTTTGAGGGAGCGCGGCCGAGGGGGCACGGTACCGTCTATCAGTTGTGATTTCGGATTGAATGCGTGGTAAGGGATGACATCTAGCTTGCGGCAGCTTGCTCATCCCGATAATCCTGAAAGCCGTTGTAGACTTCGTCGATCACCACTTCGTGGGTATCCGCATCGACGATTATGGCTGGCGCTTCCCCACCATCCCTACAGCTCTCCATCAATACCAAGACCTTGCCTTCAAACGCCTGCTGGCCAATCTCGTAGAATTCTTCGCCATCAACAATGGCGGTCCTTGGCCAAGTGACCGATGTAGGCTTGGCTGGCGAGATCGTCGCCTTGATGTCGCGCAGTTTCTCATAGAACTCGCGGTTTTCGTAGTTTCTTCCAGGGGCAACTCTCTCTAGCATCTCGACGGCTAGATTTAACGCTTCATTCTGGTTCATTCTAATCTGCTCCTTAAACGTGGGTGAGCCAAGACACCTGAATCAACACCCGCTCAGTTCTCGTAAATCGGAGTTTCCCCGCAATTGGGTTCAGGTAAAGCTCGTGATAGGGGTCTTTCTGGAAGTTCTTAACCACGAAAAGATAGAAACGGTCTTGCAGTTCTTTCGCGGCGTCATATTCCCTCGGAGTAAGCATGACGCTGCCAGCGCTTTCCCGAAGACCTTTGACTTCGACTGCCAGAAAGCTATTTCCCTTTTCTGGACTCAACCTAAAATCATACCCGCAGCCGAGCTGAGTTGTATTCTCGATTTCAAGACCATGAAACTCGGGAAGAGTGGAGCGGACAGATTCGAAGTATCGCTCCGCAGCAAGGCCCGTAATCAGTCTCTTCGCGAAGCCGGAAGAACGTTTTTCGTGATCATCCGTCGTTTGAACAGTACTCCAGTCATTCTCGTCGTAGCCGACAAAAGATTTGATCAGCCCAACAAACGATTCCAAGTCTAATTTCTTGTATTTGTCGAGAACCTTCTTACAGTACTCACGAATCTCGCGCTTGTGCCATCCCTTCCTTGAATTCGGGAAGATAGGATCAAACTCATCCCTGTAATTCTTGATTGAAGATGGACGGGATCCCAGGGCATATCCGACGACGTTGTATACCTCGGCATAAGTTCGAAATCCTAGTTTCTTCAAGCCGAGAGAACCGAACTTCGATAGAAAAATTCCAGTAAGGATAAGCTTCTCTCGATTTGGAATCTGGCCCGGGTCGAGGATCATCGGGACGGCTCCTTACAAACGCGGTCGGAATTACCAAATTGTATGCACATAGATATGAATCTCAAAGTCAACATTACTTCGCCTCCCGGAATAAGGGAAACTCGTCTGAAACGTACCTCTCGGCTGCATCGCGCACGACCCACGCAAGGGACACCTTCTTCTTTCTTGCGATTCTTTCAAGAGAGTCGTAGGTTTCGAAGGGAATCGTCACGGACAGTCTAGGAGACCGTTCGCCTTTGGGCGTACTGGCCGAATTGGGAACTTCCGCCACATGCATCATATTACATCACAATGGTGCAGATCCGCAAGGGGCAGAATGTTTCGAGAATGCCTCTTGGATTCGGGCGGGTCGAAGACTTGAATTAATGCGAAATCGCCAATGCGCTCATTGGCAGCGGATCGGTCCCTAAAGGTCGGCATTGCGTAAATTCCCCGGGTTCGGGAGTTGGCTCGACGGGGTGGGCGGGGAGTCGGAGGGAATCTTGCTTGGCTTGGCGCTTGCGGGGGAGCCTCGAATCCAGAGGTGATCGGCTGCGCGGGAGCGGGCCCGCAAAAAGCCCGGGGGTCGTTGCTTCTCAAGGTGTTCCGGGGGGTTGATTTGGTGGTGGCTCCGGGACGGGCGCGGGCGGGGACGCCCTCGCTACAGCCGGTCTGGAGACCGGCGCTACAGTCCAGCGATTACGAGATCACGCGGGTTCGGTTCCGGGCCTAGAGGCCGGGCAAACAGGGCCTCATCCGGGGGCCTGAAGGCCCCCGCTCCCTCCGGAATCGCGATAGGAAGAGCGGCGGCGATGCGGGGTGATATGCGTCTTGAGCATGGGTGGCCGGGGTTCCGGGGGCTAACAGCTATCTCTTTGTCCGAATAAGACGTCCCTCAGGGGCTAAAGCCCGGCCTCTTTTTGCCCTGTCTGCGGCACGGCTAAAGCCGTGCCCTGATACAAAACCTGGCCTCTGTTTCTGGGGCTATTTGCGGCACGGCTAAAGCCGTGCCCTGATACAAAGCCTGGGTCTATTGAGAGTACGCCGTCCCGCCGGGACTCCGGATGCGTTGTTGCTTGGGGCAACCTAACCCCTTGTTGAAACGCGGGGCTAATAACCGCTGCGCCTACGGCGCGAACGCGGACGGGGACGTCCGCGCTACAGCCGGCCGCCCACCCCACGGACGAAGACCTGTCCGCGGGGACCCCGGCCGGGAGGGCGGCGGTGCATGATCCGCGCGGCAAAATATGGGACGTTGGGGGCTTGGGGCTGCAAGAAAGTTTCGCCGAAGGGCGGATTTTTGGTTAATATAGAGACTTCAGCATTGTCCCAGGCGCGGCCGGGCCTGCTCCGATAGGCCCTTTTATGCAAGACGGGGCGATTTCCTCAGACGGAATCGCGCGACGCAAGTGTCTTCCGAGCCGGAAACCGCATTCTGCAGGGAAAATTTTCATCAAGAAGGTTGCCATGCATACATCGGACTGTCGTACCCGCACACCGAAACCACAGGGGCTGTATCATCCACGGAATGAGCACGATGCCTGCGGGATGGGGCTGGTGGCGAATATTCGCGGGGAGAAGAGCCATGAGATTATCCGCAAGGGGCTGGAGGTTCTGATCAACCTGACCCATCGCGGCGCGGCGGGCTGCGATCCGGAGACGGGCGACGGGGCGGGGATTCTGATTCAGATTCCGCACGTCTTTTTTGCGCGCGAATGCGGGGAGCTGGGGATGCGGCTGCCGGAGCCGGGCGGGTATGGCGTGGCGATGTGTTTTCTGCCGGTGGACAAGCACGACCGCCTGCAATGCGAGGGCGTGATCGAGCGCATCGCGCAGGAGGAGGGGCTGACGCTTCTCGGCTGGCGGGACACGCCGGTGAATGGCATGGTGATCGGCCGCGAGGCGCGCGCCTCCCAGCCGTATATCGAGCAGTTGTTCCTGGGCAAGCCGGAGGGGCTGAAGCTGGACGAAGAGGGATTTGAGCGGCTGCTCTACCGCGTTCGGCGCAGGACTGAGAATGAGATGGAGGCCTCGGAGATCGAGGGCAAGGAGTTCTTTTACATTCCGTCGCTGAGCTGCCGGACGATTGTCTACAAGGGCCTGATGCTGGCGCCGCAGATTGAGAAGTTCTATTTCGAGCTGGCCAACCCGCTGGTGACGAGCGCGCTGTGCCTGATCCACCAGCGTTTTTCCACGAACACGTTTCCGAGCTGGAAGCTGGCGCACCCTTACCGCTATGTGGCGCACAACGGCGAAATCAACACGATCCGCGGCAATATCAGCTGGATGAACGCGCGCCAGAGTGTGCTGGCGAGCCCGCTGCACGGCGAAGGGATCGACAAGCTCTTTCCGGTGATCATGCCTGAAGGCAGCGACTCGTCTTCGCTGGACAACGCTGTGGAGTTTCTCTTGCAGTCGGGGCGTACGCTGCCTCACGTGATGGCCATGCTGATTCCCGAGGCCTGGTCGGGCAACCCCGACATGGACGAGGACAAGCGCGCGTTTTACGAGTACCACGCATCGCTGATGGAGCCATGGGACGGGCCGGCGGCGATCGCCTTCACTGACGGGCGGGTTATCGGCGCTACCCTTGACCGCAATGGTTTGCGCCCCGGCCGCTACGTGGTGACCAAGGACGACCTGGTGGTGCTGGCCTCGGAGGCCGGCGTGCTGGACGTGCCGGCCAAGGACGTGCGCCTGAAGGGCCGTCTGCAACCGGGGCGCATGTTCCTGGTGGATACCGTTCAGCAGCGAATTATCTCCGACGCCGAGATCAAGAGGCAGTTGGCCGCAAGGCAGCCGTATGGAAGCTGGCTCAAGGAGCAGCAGGTGACGCTGGATCAACTGCCGGAGCCTTCGCGGGTGATCGCGTCGAATCCCGAGACGCTGCTGCGCCGCCAGAGGGCCTACGGCTACAGCGAGGAAGACCTGAAGGTGCTGCTTGGACCGATGGGCTCGAAGGGCGAGGAGCCGATCGGCTCGATGGGCACGGATGTTCCGCTGGCCTGCCTCTCGGACCGTCCGCAGCCGCTGTTCAACTATTTCAAGCAGCTCTTCGCGCAGGTCACCAATCCGCCCATCGATCCGATTCGCGAAGAGCTGGTGATGTCACTGATCAGCTACATCGGCACGGAGCGCAACATTCTGGATGAAGCGCCGGATAACTGCCACACGCTGAAGCTGCCGCATCCGATCCTGACGAACCGGGACCTGGAAAAGCTGCGCCGCGTATCTTCGGGAGACTTGCTGGCCACGACGATTCCTGCGCTGTTCCGGGCCGCGGATGGCGAGACGGCCCTCAAGCAGGCGCTTGACGACTTGGGCGCGCGCGCCTCGCACGCGGTGGATTCCGGCTACACGCTGCTGATTCTCTCCGACCGCGGCGTCGATTCGACGTATGCGCCGATTCCCAGCCTGCTGGCGATGGCCGCCGTGCACAACCGCCTGGTGCGCGAGAAGACCCGCACCCAGGTGGCGCTGATTATCGAGAGCGGCGAGCCGAGAGAGGTGATGCACTTCGCCTTATTGATTGGATATGGCGCCAGCGCCATCAATCCTTACCTGGCCTTTGAGACGCTGCACGACCTGAAGCGGCTGGGCCTGCTGCCCCACAGCGTCAGCGGACCGCACGCCGAGAAGAACTTTATCAAGGCCATTAACAAGGGCCTGCTGAAGACCTTCTCGAAGATGGGCATCAGCACGCTGCAAAGCTATCGCGGCGCGCAGGTCTTTGAAGCCGTAGGGTTGAATGAATCGCTGGTCAATGCCTACTTCCCCGGAACCGCGTCGCGCATCGAAGGCGTGGGGCTGGACGTGCTGGCGCGCGAGGCGCAGATGAAGCACGAGTTCGCCTTCCAGCCGCTGACGGAGTCTGAGACCGAGCTGGTGGTCGGCGGCCAATATCAGTTCCGTCAGGGCGGCGAGTATCACCTGCTGAATCCGGAGACGATCAGCAAGCTGCAAGACGCCGTGCGGCGGAACAATCCGGCCACCTTCCAGGAGTACACGGATCTGCTGGACGATCAGAATCGCCACTTGTGCACGCTGCGCGGACTGCTGAAGCTCAAGTATGCCGAGAAGCCGCTGCCGATCGAGGAAGTGGAGCCGGCCAAGGAGATCGTGAAGCGCTTCACCACCGGCGCGATGAGCTTCGGGTCGATCAGCAAAGAGGCGCATGAGACGCTGGCCATCGCGATGAACCGGCTGGGCGGGATGTCCAATACCGGCGAAGGGGGCGAGGACGAAGAGCGCTTCAAACGCGATCCGAACGGCGACTCGCGGCGCTCGGCCGTCAAGCAGGTGGCGAGCGGCCGCTTTGGCGTGACGACGAATTATCTGGTAAACGCCGATGAGTTGCAGATCAAGATGGCGCAAGGCGCAAAGCCCGGCGAGGGCGGACAATTGCCCGGCCACAAGGTGGATGAGATTATCGCCAAGGTACGCCACTCGATTCCCGGCGTGGGGCTGATCTCGCCGCCGCCGCATCACGACATCTACTCCATCGAAGACCTGGCGCAATTGATCTACGACCTGAAGAATGTGAATCCGCAGGCGCGCATCGCCGTGAAGCTGGTTTCAGAGGTTGGCGTGGGCACGGTGGCAGCCGGCGTCTCAAAGGCGCACGCCGATGTTGTGCTCATCTCCGGCGACAATGGCGGCACGGGCGCTTCACCGCTCAGTTCGATCAAGCACGCGGGGCTGCCGTGGGAGCTGGGCCTGGCCGAAACCCAGCAGGTGCTGCTCTTGAACGATCTGCGCAGCCGCATCAAGGTGCAGACCGACGGCAAGCTGCAAACGGGCCGCGACGTGGTGATCGCCGCGCTGCTGGGGGCCGAGGAGTTCGGCTTTGCCACCATGCCGCTGGTTTCGATGGGCTGCATCATGATGCGCAAGTGCCATCTGAATACCTGCTCGGTGGGCATCGCGACGCAGGATCCGGTGCTGCGCGCGCGCTTCCAGGGCCAGCCCGAGCATGTGGTCAATTTCTTTTTCTTCATCGCCGAACAGGTGCGCCAGCAGATGGCCAAACTCGGCTTCCGCACGGTCGATGAGATGGTGGGCCGCGTGGAGAAGATCGACGCCGCCGTCGCCGACGCTCACTGGAAGGCCAAGGGCATCGATCTCTCTTCGATTCTCTACTGCCCGACGCTGCCCTCGCGCGTGGCTCGCCACAAGGTTCAGGCGCAGGATCACGGGCTCGAAAAAGCCCTCGATCACAAGCTGATTGAGGCAGCGGCCCCGGCGCTCAAATCGAAGGCCAAGGTGGTTGGCAGCTTTGCCATCCGCAACGTGCACCGCACCGTGGGCGCAATGCTGGGCGGCGAGATTGCCCGCCGGTACGGTTCACCCGGATTGCCCGACGGCACCATTCATTTCAAGTTCACAGGCTCGGCGGGCCAGAGCTTCGGCGCATTCGTTCCGAACGGCGTGACGCTGGAACTGGAAGGCGATTCCAACGACTATCTGGGCAAGGGGCTCTCCGGCGGGCGCATCATCGCCTATCCGCCCAAGACCTCAAGCTTCCTGCCCGAGGAGAGCATCCTGGTGGGCAACGTGGTGCTCTACGGCGCAACCAGCGGCGAAGTCTTTCTGAACGGCATCGCCGGCGAACGCTTTGCCGTGCGCAACTCCGGCGCCATCGCGGTGGTTGAGGGCGTAGGCGATCACGGCTGCGAGTACATGACCAACGGCACGGTTGTGGTGATCGGCAATACCGGCCGCAACTTCGCGGCCGGCATGAGCGGCGGCTTCGCCTACGTCTACGACGAGCAGGGCGACTTCGCGGCGCGGCGATGCAATCAGGCGAGCGTCGATCTGGAGCCGCTGGATTCGGAAGCGGATGTTGCCGAGGTGCGCGTACTGCTGGAACGCCATCGCGACCTGACGGGCAGCCCGCGCGCGGCGTGGATTCTGGAGCACTGGGACGACGCGCAGCCGCGCTTTATCAAGGTCTTCCCGCATGAGTACAAGCGCGTGCTGGGCATTCCGCGCCTTGAATCGGTTGCCGGCGCGGTCACTGTCGCGGTCTCCAGCGCGGTCTATGTTTCTCCCGCAGTTTCGTCGCCCGCCGTGGCGGCAGCAGAGGTGCATCATGGGTAAGGTGACAGGATTCCTTGAGATTGAACGCGAGCAGCCCACACGCCGCAAGGTCGAGGAGCGGGTGAAGGACTGGTTTGAAATCTACGAGCCGTTCCCCGAGGAGAAGCAGCGCGAGCAGGGCGCCCGCTGCATGGATTGCGGCGTGCCGTTCTGCCATACCGGCTGCCCGGTCAACAACCTGATTCCCGACTGGAACGACCTGGCCTATAACGGCCGCTGGGAGCCCGCGATCCGCCGCCTGCACGCGACGAACAACTTTCCGGAGTTCACCGGCCGCATCTGCCCCGCGCCCTGCGAGGCCTCATGCGTGCTGGGCATCAGCGAGCCGGCTGTCTCGATCAAGCTGATGGAACGCAGCATTGTGGAGCGCGCCTGGGACGAGGGCTGGATTCATCCTGAGCTGCCCGAGCGGAACACCGGCAAGAGGGTCGCGGTGGTGGGCAGCGGGCCTGCCGGCCTGGCCGCAGCGCAGCAGTTGCGCCGCGCCGGACACACGGTCACCGTCTACGAAAAGAACGACCGCATCGGCGGCCTGCTGCGCTACGGCATTCCGAACTTCAAGCTGGAAAAGCACGTGGTCGACCGCCGCATCGAGCAGATGCGCGCTGAGGGCGTGACCTTTGTGACCAACGCGCATGTGGGAGTCAGCGTGCCGGTCGATGCGCTCACCGAACACTACGATGCGATATTGCTTGCGGGCGGCTCTGAGCAGCCGCGCGACCTGAAGATTCCCGGCCGCGAACTGAAGGGCATTCACTTCGCCATGGAGTTTCTGCCGCAGCAGAATCGCCGCTGCGAGGGCGACCGGCTCGACCCCGCTCACGACATTCTCGCCGAGGGCAAGCGCGTGGTGATCATCGGCGGCGGCGACACGGGCGCCGATTGCCTGGGCACCAGCCTTCGCCAGCATCCGCTCAGCGTTCACCAGTTCGAGATCATGCCCAAGCCGCCGGAGAAGCGGGCCGCATCGACGCCCTGGCCTTTGTGGCCGCTGCAACTGCGCACGGAGAGCGCGCACGAAGAGGGCGGCATCCGCGACTGGAGCATTAACAGCGTCAGTTTTACCGGCGACGAGCAGGGCAACGTGAAGCAGTTGCACGCGGTTCGCGTCGGGCCGCCGCCGAAGTTCGAGGCCATCGCCGGCAGCGAGTTCACGCTCGATGTCGATCTGGTTCTGCTTGCCATGGGCTTCCTGGGGCCGGTGCGCTCAGGGATGATCGAGCAATTGGGAGTGGCACTGGACAATCGCGGCAACGTGGCGACGAATGGCGACTACCAGAGTTCGGTCGAGAATGTCTTTGCCGCGGGCGACATGCGCCGCGGGCAATCCCTGGTGGTCTGGGCGATCAGCGAAGGGCGCAAGGCAGCAGCGGCCGTTGACCGCTATCTGGCGACTGTCGAAGCGCCGGCGCCGGTGCGGCATCATGCGATGGCGTGAGGCGTTTTCCTGGAGCTGAGTTGCTTGGGGCGGTAGGTTGTCTTTGGTGCGTTAGAGCTGAAGCCACGATATTCAGACGAATGAGACTAACCCTCCTGCTGCCAGATTTCTGCGCCTGAGATTGCGTTTGGCCATATAATCGTAACGTGGAGATCACGTTCGACCCGCGGAAGAGCGAACGCAACCAGCGGGGGCGCGGGCTGAGCTTTGAAATGGTAGCTGGTTTTGCATTCGGGTCAGCGATGTACGCGCGAGACGACCGCAAGGACTACGGCGAAGTTCGCACGCGAGCCGTAGGTTACATTGCAGGTACGCTGTACGCTCTGGTCTTCACGATGCGCGGAAACGCCATGCGAGTCATCAGCCTGCGAAGAGCCAATCGAAGGGAGAGGAGACGTTATGAAAGCTCCAGAACCTGAAATGATCGATGACGAGAATCCAGAATGGACGGACGAGGACTTTGCCCGAGCGGTCCCTTTCTCGGCCCTGCCCGCTGAGTTGCAGCAGTTGCTCTCTTCTGAGAAGCGCGTAGTGCCCGATGCAGAGACGGTGATTACCCATCAGCCTGCCGCTTGAGAGCGGCACTCAGACGACGATCCAAATTGAGAATTGCACCAATGCAACAAAGACGAAGCCGCAACGGCTTCGCCTTTGTTGCATTGAGTTATGCTGGAGTTACTTGGCCAGCGGCACGCGGAGATCGCCGCCGGTCATCTCTTTGGGCAGGCCCAGCGAGAGAATATTCAACAGCGTGGGCGAGATGTCGCGCAGCGAGCCGTCGGGGCGCAGGCGGTAATGCTTGGCCTCTTCGGCCACGTAGATGAGCGGCACGGGGTTGGTGGTGTGCGCGGTGTGCGGGTTGCCGGTCACCAGGTCCACCATCTGCTCGGCGTTGCCGTGATCGGCGGTGATGAGCCAACTGCCGTTCTTCTCGCGGATGGCCTTGTAGATGCGGCCTAGTTGCGCGTCAATAGCCTCGACGGCGCGGATGGTCGGCTCGAGTTTGCCGGAGTGGCCCACCATATCCGCGTTGGCGAAGTTGGCGACAATGAGATCGAAGGAGCCGTCGTTGATGGCCTTCACGATGGCGTCGCCGATGGCCTCGGCTTTCATTTCAGGGGCTAAGTCATAAGTGGCGACTTTCAACGAGGGAATCAGCACGCGCTCCTCGCCGGGGAAGGGCGTTTCGATGCCGCCGTTGAAGAAATATGTTACGTGGGCGAACTTTTCCGTCTCGGCCACGCGCAGGTTGCGCAGATGGTGCGCGGAGAGCACGTTAGCCAGGATGTTATCCAGCGACTCCGGCGGAATGATGACGGGCAGTTCGTAGAGCTTGTCGTACTGCGTCATGCAGAGGTAGTAGAGGTTCTTCGGAATTTCGGCGCGGGGGATGGTGGCGTCAAGCGCCTCCCAGCCGTCGAGATCGCGGCCGCATTGCTTATTGAGGCCGCTCTCGCGCGTGAGCACGCGGGTAATTTCGCGGGCGCGGTCGGCGCGGAAGTTGAAGTTGATGCAGACATCCTCGTCGCGAATCTGGCCGACCGGCTTGCCCGCGGCATCGACGACGACAAAGGGGATGAGGAACTCATCGGTGATGCCGTTGTTGTAGTTCTCCTTGATGCGCGCGACGGCATTGGGGTATGCGCCGCCCTCGGCCTTGCCATTGACCATGGCGTCGAAGGCCTTGCGCTCGCGCTCCCAGCGCTTGTCGCGGTCCATGGCGTAGTAGCGGCCGTTGATGGTGGCCACTTTGCCGACGCCATACTCGCGCATTTTTTGTTCAAGCTGCGCGATGTAGGCCGCGCCGGAGTCGGGCGGCGTGTCGCGGCCATCCATGAAAGCATGGACGAAGACGCGCTCAAGGCCGTATTCGCGCGCGGTGCGCAGGATGGCATAGAGGTGCTCCTGGTGGGAGTGAACACCGCCATCGGAGAGCAGGCCGAAGAGATGGAGCTGGCGTCCGCCCTCTTGCGCCTGCTTCATCGCCCGCGCAATGGCCGGATCTTTCTGGAATGCGCCGGAGGCGATCATGGCGTCGATGCGCGTGATGTCCATCTGCACGATGCGGCCCGCGCCGATGTTGAGGTGGCCGACTTCGCTGTTGCCCATCTGGCCGTCGGGGAGGCCGACGAAGTGGTCCGAAGCCTGGATCAGCGTGTTGGGAAACTCGCGCAGCAGCTTGTCGTAGGTGGGCTTGCGGGCCAGGGCGATGGCGTTGTTGGCGGTTTCGGCGCGATAGCCCCATCCGTCGAGGATGGTCAGAACGAGAGGACGCTTGTAGATGGACACGTAGAAAGGCACCTCAGGATGAATCGAAGTTCTCTTCTCCAGGATAACCTGCGAGGGGTTGGCTCTGATATGCGCACCGCTGCAATGGTGTGATCGGGAGCGGAGTTTGGCGCGTTCTTTGCGCCAAACGGAGTCGAAGGATCCGCGGTTGCTTTTCGGTTAGGAACTCACCTCTGAAACTTGATTCCCGCCGCGGCCCATCTTTCATCTGGGGTCTTGAATGTCTTTGACCTTGCGATCTTGTTCAAACGCTCATCCTCTTCAAGCGTAATGACTGCGAGCTTCCAGTATCGATCGACAAGCCTGGCCATGGTCTCTGCACTCAGCTTGTCTTTTCGATAAAGATTCAAGACTTTAAGCGCAAAACCTCGCCTCGGTGTTCCATGTTCCACTCTAAAGTGATCTCTTGGTTTCGCATCGGGAACGCGGCGGCGAATGCTTCTTGCCTTAACCGACCACAAAGCAACCTGGCCCACGTGGTGAGGTGTAGCACTGCCCCCCATGTGCATCTTTGCGTACAAATCGGCGAAGAGTTCCAAAGTCCTGATCGCCAGATTCATCGTCACCCCTTCCTCGCGCATCTCATCGACATGCCGGCAGGCGAGCGAAAGCTGCTCAATTGTCAAAGCATTCTTTGAAGATTTGTTGTCGATTCGGGGCATGGGGAAAGCATAGCAGAACCTCTGCCGCTTGAGCATTGCCGGAGAAGCGCAAAAAGCAACCGCAGGTCCTTCGACTGCGCTGCGCTCCGCTCAGGATGACAGATTTATAGGAATACGATCAATTGGATCTCATCAGAAAAAGCCAACGACGCAGTACGAACGGCTTGCCATCGCGAACAATTTGAGTTAGATTCTCGCCATGGAAGAGAAGGTCTATTTTACCTACATCCTGGCCAGCAGGAGCCACACGCTTTATATCGGCATGACCGGCGATCTGCTGAAGCGGGTCTTCGAGCATAAACAAAGGAAGCACGAAGGGTTCTCCGCGACATATAACTGCAACCGGCTGGTCTGGTTCGAGCGATTTCTGTCACCGGAGAGCGCCATTGCGCGGAGAAGCAGTTGAAGGGATGGATTCGCGCGAAGAAGATTGCGCTGATCGAGAAGAGCAATCCTACCTGGAGCGATTTGAGCAAAGGGTGGTATGCGGTCGATCCGACGGTTGACAAGCGCGGTGAGCCGCTGCGGGTATTGTGAAAACAAAAGCAACCGCGGGTCCTTCGACTCCCTTCGCTTCGCTACGGTCGCTCAGGATGACAGGTTTGTAAGGGTGCGAGCAATTCTGCAAAAGCACGAACAACTGCAACGGCAAGAGCAAAAGCAACGACAAAAGCAACCGCAGGTCCTTCGACTCCCCTCGCTTCGCTACGGTCGCTCAGGATGACAGGCTTGTAGTGGTGCGTGCAATTCTGCAAAAGCACGAACAACTGCAACGGCAAGAGCAAAAGCAACGACAAAAGCAACCGCAGGTCCTTCGACTCCCTTCGCTTCGCTACGGTCGCTCAGGATGACAGCGCTGTTTGCTGCGCTAGATCAACGATGAGAACCAGCGTAGTGCAAACTGCTTGCCATCGTCAACCGTTTGCGCTACATTCTCGCCATGGAAGAGAAGGTCTATTTCACGTACATCGTGGCCAGCCGGAGCCACACGCTTTACATCGGCATGAGCGGTGATCTACTAAAGCGCGTCTTCGAGCACAAACAAAAGACGCACGAAGGATTTTCCGCAACTTATAACTGCAACCGGCTGGTCTGGTTCGAACGATTTCTGTCCCCGGAAAGCGCGATTGCGCGGGAAAAGCAGTTGAAGGGTTGGATTCGCTCGAAGAAAATTGCGCTGATTGAAAAGAGCAATCCTACTTGGAACGATCTGAGTGAGGGGTGGTATGGGGTCGATCCGACGGTGGACAAGCAAGGTGAACCACTGCGCGCAAGTTGAAAAGTGCCAGAGCAAAAGCAAGAACAAAAGCAAAAGCAAGTACAAGAGCAACCGCAGGTCCTTCGACTGCGCAGGTCGCAAAATGCGCGACCTGCTCCGCTCAGGATGACAGATTATAAGTATGAGGATAGCTCAAAAAGCAAAGGGAGAAGGCCGAAGCCACCTCCCTTCACATCCGACCAACACAAGACTACGATTAGTCGTTGTAGTTGAGGGCTTCGATGCCAAGGAAGACCGCGCCGCCGCCCAGCTCTTCTTCGATGCGGAGAAGCTGGTTGTACTTGGCGATGCGGTCGGTGCGGCTGACCGAGCCGGTCTTGATCTGGCCAACGCCGGTGGCGACGGCGAGGTCGGCGATGAAGGTGTCCTCGGTTTCGCCCGAGCGGTGAGAGATGACGGAGGTGTAGCCGTAGCGGCGGCCCAGATCGATAGCTTCCAAGGTTTCCGTGATGGTGCCGATCTGGTTGAGCTTGATGAGGATGGAGTTGGCCACGCCTTCTTCAATGCCGCGTTGCAAGAGCTCGATGTTGGTACAGAAGATGTCGTCACCGACCAACTGAATGCGGCTGCCGAGCTTGTCGGTGAGGATCTTCCAGCCCTCCCAGTCGTCCTCGGCCAAGCCGTCCTCGAGCGAAACGATGGGATACTGGCGAATCCAATTGTCATAGAAGGCCACCATTCCCTCGCTGGTGAGTTCGCGCTTGTCGCCCTTCTTGAAGACGTACTTCGACTTTTCCTTGTCGTAGAACTCGCTCGAAGCGGGATCGAGCGCGATGGCGATTTGTTCGCCTGGCTTGTAGCCGGCTGCTTCGATGGCTTCAAGGATGAGTTCGACCGCCTCGTCATTGGACTTGAGCGAGGGAGCGAAGCCGCCCTCGTCGCCGACGGCTGTGTTGTAGCCCTTCTTCTTGAGCACGCCCTTCAGAGCGTGGAAGGTCTCGGCGGCCCAGCGCAGGGCATCGGAGAAGCGCTCGGCGCCGACCGGCATAATCATGAACTCCTGAAAATCGACGTTCGAGTCGGCATGGGCTCCGCCATTGAGGACGTTCAGCATCGGGGTGGGAAGGATGCTGGCGTTGATTCCGCCCAGATAGCGATAGAGCGGAATCTCCAGCGTCTGGGCCACGGCGCGCGCGGCGGCCATGGAGACGGCAAGTATGGCGTTGGCGCCCAGCTTGGACTTGTTCGGCGTGCCGTCCAGGGCGATCATGGTCTGGTCCAGCAGCCGCTGGTTGGAGGCGTCCATGCCTTCCACTTCGGGCGCAATGACCGATTCCACGTTGGCAACGGCCTGGAGAACGCCTTTGCCTCCGTAGTGGCTCTTGTCGCCGTCGCGCAGTTCCACGGCCTCATGCTCGCCGGTGGAAGCGCCCGAGGGCACGATGGCGCGGCCCAATGCGCCGCTCTCCAGAATCACGTCGGCTTCCACGGTCGGATTGCCGCGCGAGTCGAGAACCTCGCGGGCGCGAATGGCAACAATCTCAGTCATATCAGTCCTCATAATGTGGTGCTGCAGCCGGGCATTCAGGTTTGGCAGTTTCGGACGGCGATCCACGGCGAGAGTCTCTCCGGCAGCGCTTTGAATCGTACCCAGGAGCTTCTGCACGTTCGCAATTCCTCTCCGTCCAACAGGGGGAAAGGGAGTTGATCTCCCCTATGAATTCTAACAAACCGGGCCGGCGCAAGCCGGGCAGCGGCGGCAGCGGGGCCAGGTTCTTTCCGCCGCGGGAGGTGCATTGGAACGGGTTGCCTTTGTTGATTCGTGGCGCTCAAGGCACTTGTCCGCCCGCTCATTGCTTCTTTGGCAGCCGATCTGCGCTAGCCTTAAGTTGGGCGAGTTGGCGCGCGGTTCCCACCCGAAGCCGGGGCAGCGCGCACAACTTCTCCATTGCGACGGAGTCTAAATCATCAGAAGATTCTCTGCCCGCGCAGGAGAAAAAGGAGACTTGGATGAACCGGCCGATTCTTGTATATGCTTTGTGGTTCATGGCGACTGCAGCTCTGGGAGCGCAGGAGGCAAGCCAGCCGAGCCCCTACCAGGGAACATCGAACCCTCCCCCGGACGACACCATCGTGACTTCCTCGACGCCGCAGGCCAAGCCACCGGCCGGGCATCGGGCTGCGCCAGCGGCCGCGCCCGCACAGGCCCAGCCACAGTTCGAACCGGCTGCGGCCACTCCTGCCGCGAACTCGGCTGACCCGGATGCGGGAATTGTCGCGGCCAACGAGAGCGCTCCCGCGACGGACCAGCCGGCATTGAGCACACGCAGCCACGCCCCCGATCCGGATGGAGATATTGTGCATCCGCAACCGCCGGGTGTTGGCGAGCTTCCGGAGGGCGCAACCATTCGCGTCGAGCTGCTGGACCGGCTCTCGACCGTGAGCAGCGAGAAGGGCCAGGCCTTCCGCAGCAAGGTGGCCTCGGACGTGGTTCAGGGCGACCGAGTATTGATTCCAGCAGGAACGGAGATTGACGGCCAGGTGGCGGAGGTTTCCAGCGGGCATCCGGGCGGCCATGGCTCCATGCGCCTGCGGCCGGAGACGATGATTCTGCCGGACGGCTCGCGCTACCAACTGCACGCCGACCTCAGCGAGACTCTGGGCGTAAGATCCAAAGTCGGCTCGGAAGGCGACGTGGTGCCAGCCTCGCGCCTGAAGCGCGACGGCATTGAATATGGCGGAGCGGTAGGCGCCGGCGCAACGACGGGCGCGATCATAGGCGGCCCGGTGGGCGCGGTGACCGGAGGCCTGATCGGAGCCGGCGTCGTTACCGCTCACCTGCTTATCAGCCATCCGCAGGCCACGCTGGAGTCAGGGACCGTGCTGGTGTTCACACTGTCGGAACCGCTGCAAATGGCTCTGTCGGGGGTCAGCGGGAACTGACTCTCCTTACAAGGCGTAAGGAATAAAGCTAAAATGGAGCCAGAGGCGTTTTCATGGCTACCGCGGCGGTGACTTCCAAAGGGCAGATTACGATAATCCCACCCCACGCTGAAGCGCGGGGCTAACAACCACTGCGCCTACGGCGCGGGCGGCGGGACGCAGCCCGCATGGAGCGCTTCCACACAGGCCCCTTTGAAGGGCCGCCAACCGTCAAGCCTCCGGCTTTGCCGGAGGATACTTACTGAGGACCGTCCGGAACAGTCGAGAAGGGTCAAGAAATTCCTACAAACCCTTACGCCTGAATCGCCTGGATATGTTTCCCTGATTGCATTGATCGAGCTTGCTTGGGTTCTGCGTAGCCGATACCCTCTGAACAAGGCGCAACTAATCCAATGCCTGGAGCGATTGCTCAAATATCCCGAACTGGTGATTGAAGACCACACGGAAGTGGAATTTGCACTGCGCCAATTTTCCCAATTCAAAGCCGATTTTGCCGATTGCCTCATCGAACGGTTGGGGCACGCCGCCGGTTGCGGAGAGACTGTCACCTTCGACGTGGATGCCTCCCGGTCCGCGGGGATGAGGCTGCTTTAGGAACGCACATCCTCCGCCGATTGGCCGAGTAGCTGGAACTGGCGCCCTTGCCGCCGCGTATCACTCTCCAAGCGCCCTCCTCCGGCGTCCAAACGTCATGCAGACATTCTCTGACACTCTCGGCCAGGTCTTCCAAGCCATGATGGCGAACAAGCTGCGCACTTTCCTGACGATGTTCGGGATTGCCTGGGGTGTAGGCTCTCTGCTGGTGCTGGTGGGTTTGGGTGAGGGCTTTCGCAGCGGCCAGCACAAGAACTTCGCCTCATTGGGGAAGGATCTGGTGCTGATGTTCAACGGCACCATCCCGGCGCTCGCCAACCAGCACACCGGGATGCGCCCCTACGAGCTAACGCTGCGCGACGAGGAGGCGATGCGCCGTCTGCCGGAGTTGCGCGGCGTTACCGCCGAGCTGGTCCGCTCGGATCTTTACGAAGTGAGCCAGTGGAGCAACACCTCCGGCCACGTGAGCGGGGTCGAGCCCAACTGCAGGGTGGTGCGTTACATTCCCATGGCCCAGGGGCGCTTTGTAGACGACGCCGACCTGCATGAGAACCGCCGTGTAGCCGTGCTGGGCCAAAAGATCGCTCAACTGCTTTATCCGGGCCACCCGCTGCTGGGCGAAACCATCACGATCAACGGCACCGCCTTCGTCGTCATCGGAGAGGTAGACAAGATCGGCCGGGGCAACAACACATGGGACGATCAAAAGATCTATATCCCCATCACCACCATGCAGGAGATCTTTCCGCTCAAAGGCGACAACATTCCCCGCGATGCGGTCTTCTCGCTGCAATATCAGCCGACCACCAAGGGCGATGCCGTGGCCGCGGTGGCCGCCGTGCATCGCGTGATCGCGGAAAACCACGGCTTCGATCCGAGCCTGACAGACGCCTTCTACGATTGGGACACCGTGAAGGAAGAGAAGATGATCGGCGCCATCTTCGATGCGATGGATATCTTTTTGGGCGGAGTGGGCATTGTGACGCTGGGGCTGGGCGCGGTGGGCATTATCAATATCATGCTGGTTTCGGTGACCGAGCGGACGCGGGAGATCGGCCTGCTGAAGGCTCTGGGAGCCACCAAGCGCAGCATTCTGTCGCAGTTTTTCTGGGAGGGCCTGCTGCTGACCGGCATCAGCGGACTGATAGGGATTGCGTTTTCAGCGGGATTCATGTGGGTGTTGCAGCAGGTTCTGACCGACAAGATGCCGGGCTGGGATCCGCCGCGGCTGGTGCCGTGGTCGGCAGCGCTGGCCATGGGTTCGCTGGTGCTGAGCGGAGTGGCCGCCGGCCTCTACCCGGCTAGCAAGGCGGCTGCTCTGGACCCGATTGAGGCGTTGCGGAGAGAGTGAAAGAGCAGCTTCTAGCTATTAGCTTTTAGCTTCTAGCTTCTAGCTACTAGCTACTAGCTACTAGCTACTAGCTAAGTCGATACGGGTTTTGTGAACTGGATTCAAGGAATCTGGGGTTTTGGACATATGAAATGCGTCTTGCAATCTCATTG
>Ga0302278_10002351_pt1 | contig 21961 bp, 12 predicted proteins | sample III_Bog_N3_2_FD_194543 | JGI IMG/M metagenome (GOLD analysis project Ga0302278, IMG submission 194543) | Peat permafrost microbial communities from Stordalen Mire near Abisko, Sweden - III_Bog_N3_2 | ecosystem: Environmental > Terrestrial > Soil > Wetlands > Peat | place: Sweden: Abisko...
TGCGGTAGGCGAAGCCGTCGTCCTGCGCATGAGGCAGAAACGCGAGCGGCGCGCCGATGGCTCCAACTACGAGGGCGCCGATCAGGCCGGCCCTGGCGGCGTTTCCGTCACTGGTCGTACGCGTGGCAACGATTCCTGTGAGAATGCCACCGGCGAGAATCGATGCGATCCAGGCGGGATGGTAGTTGGGTTGCGGACGGTTAAACTGCGAGTTCTTCTGCGGCGGCAGATCTAGGTTGACGCTGACGATGCTGGCGCGGTCGAAGCGGAAGCCGACCCCCGGAGGATTTCCCGGCGGGTCGCAGAACAAGTACTGGTCAGTAGCTCCGGCGAAAAGGCAGTGCGCCGGTGGCCCGTTATCGTCCTGGACAACGATTGGCTCACCCCTGGTGAGGTTTTTTACAAGATTCCAGCCCGCCGGTGCATAAGGTGCGGGCGCTGGCGCGTCTGGCGGGGCCTGCGCGGACAACGTGGCGGCTATGCAGGCGAGGGTGATGAGTGTGAGGCATAGGTGTTTCATAGCTGCCATCTTAGGCAGGGGCTAATTGCGCTGGTTGAGGCATTAGGACAGTTTGTGAGGTGACACAGTGAGGAGCGGAGTTCGCGGGGCTAGCGGGGCTAGGAAAGGCAGCGAGTCAGCTAGTCGGCAAGTCGGCACCGGTCAGCGCTCCCTCGATCTGCCGCAGGTGATTGAACGCGGATTTGCCGAGAAGCGTGAAGATGAGCGGATGGCAGGCTTTGGGGAGTTCGGCGGCGGTTGCGGCGTCGCAGACTACGCCGATGGTCGCTTCAAGACCGCGCTTCCATCCTGGGCGCGAGGCGTCGCGGACGAGCAGGCTTTCAGGCGGCAGGCCGGCGGCGATTAGCATGGTTCGCGCGATGCGCTGAAAGTCGCTCCAGCGCGAGGCGATGCCGACCAGCTCTTTGGAGTGCTCGGGCAGATAGCGGGCGAGATGCGCCTGAAGCTCGGGCGCGACAGGGTGGATTTCGAGCACTGTGAGCTCGGTTCCGGCGGGGAGCAGGCGGCGGACATTTGCTGCCTTGCTGGGCAAAACGCAGGGTAGGGCGCGGTCGAGTATTGCGGGGTTGGCGCACTCGTCGAGGCTGCAGCCGGCGACGGGCAGCGCCAGTTCAGACTCCATTTCGTAGATCACCAGGCGGCGCAGTTCGGGATCGGGCTCAATGAGCAGCCAGCGCGCCGGTGGCTCGAAACTCAGCCAGCGGTGCAGGCGGGTGCGGAGTTGCGATTCAGAGACGCCGAGGCGGCGGGCCTTGGCGGCCATGTCGGCGATGAGCTGGTCGAGAGCGAGTTCGGGGGTGAGAGAGGCTATGGGCCGCGTACTGCGGACGAAGACACCACTGCCGTGACGGAACTCGACCCAGCCCTGGCTTTCAAGTTGGCGATACGCGGCGCTGGCGGTGTTGGAGTGGATTTGAAAGCGGCGGGCGAGCTCGCGCGTGCTGGGCAGTCGATGGCCGGGCGGCAGTTCGCGGCTGAGGATGGCGAGGATGATCTGCGTGGTTAGTTGCTCGCGCAGCGAAACTTCGCCGGTATGGTTGAGCCAGAGGCGCATGGGCGGGACTTCAGAGAAAAGAATACGCCTGCGGCGGGTGATGAGTGGCTGAGTTCTTACGCCCGCCAAGGCGGGCTGGCAATCGATTTTGCGATGGAGTTCCCCAGGCTTGCGCCTGGGGCTACCGTATTTCGCCCGCCAAGGCGGGCTCATTGGTGCTCTTGCGCAACAGACTTCGTGCTGCAAAGGTTAACGCGACGATCAGAAGAATGGCGCCGAGAATGAGCAGGCTGCCCTCGGGTCCGTCGGCGCCGCCGCTGAACAGTGGATTGCCTGCAGGGGTGCTGGTGAAGAGGTGGCCGTGGGGTACGAGGCCGCTGTCGGCGGTGCCATAGAAGTAGGTTTCGCCCCAGTCCCATGCGGCATGGCAGCCGATGGCCCAGAAAACCGAGCCGGTGAGTCGAACGCTTACGCACCACGCAAAGCCAATGGCCGCGGCGGCGAAGATGCCGATGGCGTTTTCTCCGTGGTTAAAGGTGTGGATGAGGCCGAAGCCGGTAGAGGTGACCCAGGCGGCCAGCCAGAATGCGGCGGCGCTCCGGGCTTCAACTTTTCGATGGAGATACAGGCAAGGGAAGAAGCCAAGCGCCGCGATGAGGTATACGCCCCAGTCACTTTGTCCTGCGGAGCCATTGAGCCATGGCCATGCGCAAATGCCGGCGACCGCGGCAAGCGCCCACCAGAAGCTGAGGCCGCGAGTGAGGGTTGAGAGCAGATAGCAGCGGAAGAGGCCTTCTTCGACGCATCCCACTAGGAGAAACGCGCAGCCCCAGAGAGCGGCAAAACGAAGGTTGGAGAGCCACGAAAGGGTCTGTGGGCCGAAGCGCAGCCATCCACCCAGGCCGAGCGCGACGATGAGCGCGGTGAGAGCAAAGAAGCCCGAAACAAGGCCGATGATGAAGCCGGCGAGGCGGCGCGGGCCGGCCAGGTTGTAACTCAAAATTGAACGGTGCTCAACGGCGGCGATCATAGCACCCGCAGCCAGCATTGAGAGAAACGGGATGAGCTCGAGAACGATTGTGGAGCCCGCGGTCTGGCCGCTGTTTTCGTCGACAAGTCCGACGGTATAGAAGATGGTGCCGAAGAGAAAACGCAGAGCGTAGAACAGGGAGCCAGCTAAGAGAATCGACCAGCCGGCGCGCAGGCCATGGGGGCCGATGAAGACGCGTGTGAGGATCAACGGCGAAGAATCGAATTGCTGGGGGCCGTTGTCGACTTCGATGCCGCGGTCAGCCTCAAGACCAAGGTCAGGCGGCGTCTTTTGTGCCGGTGATTCATTTGCCGGCTCCATATCGTCTCCCTGAGCGCGTCCAGGATGTCTACAAGGATAAGTGAAGAAAGAGCGGCGACAATATATCGGCGGGAACCGCTGCGCGAATTTGCGTATGGGGGAAACGGCGGCTGTAAGTTAGCGCTTAATTGGGAAAGGGAACCAGCCGGACTTCCAAACTAGTGGAAGCCGGCAGGGAATTGAGAAGGGGGTAGGGAGAAAACCCTACGGGCTCCAGTTCGGTGAACCGTTCCTAGGCCAGGGTGGTGCTGACTTTGCTGAAGCTGGTGTTGACCGCGGAAGCAACTTCTTTGACACCAGTTACTGCGGCTAGTGCAATGAGGGCGACCAAAAGGGCGTATTCGACCAAATCCTGTCCGTCTTCGCTGTTGAGGAGGATTTGGTAGCGCACATAGAGACTGAGAAAGAGCTTGTTCACGCGATTCTCCGTGAGTTGGAGTTATTGTTACGCAAATGATTCTAGTGTGAATCGCGAAGAAAGCAAATGACCTAAACGTGTAAAAGTGAGAGAACTATGGTTAGTTACCTTCGAGTTACCTATGAGGTTTGCTTCAAAAGAGGCAGTGGATCAGTCAGTTGGGCCCGGGCGACTGCGGAGAATCGAGCGGAGTTACGAGATTGCTTTCGGGAAGGGCCAGGGTGCCTGAGAATCCTGTTTACCGAAAGATAACGGCTGGCCTTGCGAACGTGACCTGTTGGTGTGATTGGCGCCAGAATTCAGGAAACGCCGAATCCCGCGCCTTCTTATCGATAGCGGCGGGTAGTTTTGACCACCATCGAGAAGACGCCGGATTCGTCGCGGGCCACCACAAAGGATACGTGCCGGTTGATGGCGATCTCGGCCTGCAGTAGCTGCTGGCCGGTGGTGTTGACGTCGGTGGCGTAGGTGAGCGTGACAGCGCGCCCGATTTGTTCCTGAACGGTGATGCGCGAGGTGGAGTTGCCGAAGGGGCCGAGGTAGTTGGGGTCGACTTTGACCGAACCTGCGCCGAAGAGTTTTTGCACACGATTGCTGACGGTGGCATTGAGCGCCCCGCCGAGCAGGGCGTCGGTGCTTTCACTTGAGACAGCTTGTTCCTGCTGCTGGGTATAAAGGCGTTGCTGGTTCTCAGTGTGGCCAAGAGCGAGCAGCGAGATCACGTCGGCTTCGGGCATTGGCGGATCGCTGCGATAGGTGACGGCGAGGCGGCTGGGCGGTCCGAGCAGACCGAGAGTGATGTCGTAATCTTCGACGTGCGCGGTTGCGGTGAGGTCGATGACGGGCTCAATGCGCACCGGGTTGGTGAAGGTGATGGCGCCGCGCTGGAGCTCGTAACGGGTTCCGGCGATCATGGCGCTGCCCTGACTGATGTTGACGCGGCCGAGCAGGGAAGGCGAAGCAATGGTTCCGCGCACGCGCAGATCGACGTCACCGGCCAGCTTGGCAAAGGCGTTCTGGAAATTGAGCTGCGGAGATGAGACCACATGCACATCGAGGCGGACGTGGTTTGAGGGCGCGTCGGGCGAAGTGACGGCCGGGACGGCATTGGCCTGTTGTGCGAGAGCCGCGATATCGAGATCGGCGCCGGCACTGAAGCGTGTGATTGTGACATTGCCTGAGAGCAACAGGCTGGATTGCGAGCCATCGAGGTGCAGAGAGGCATCGGCAAGCGAACTTACGCCCTGCGGGTAGCGAATGCGGATGTTCTTGCCGGTCACGGTGAGGTTTGAGTAGATTCCGTGCTGGTAAGAGAGCGAACCGCCAACGCTGAGCAGGCCGCCGCCGCTCATGGCGGTCAGCGATTGAACGTCGAGGCGGTCCTGGTTGAATTCGAGAGTGCCATGGAGCTGGCTGAGGCCGTTGGGCAGGTCTTCAAGCGAAAGCGAACCGTTGTCAAAATCGATGCGGCCCTGCAGGGCTGGATGATCGAGGGGGCCGTGGGCCTCGACTTGGAAGGTGGTGGTGCCGCTGGCGGTGAGATCGGGGTCGAGCGTCTCGGCAAGCTTGAGGTTGATGGAGCCGTTGGCGGCAAGATCGAGTTGGCGCGTGCCCTCAAGGTTGAGCTGGCCTTGAGCGCGGAGATCGGTGCTCTCACCGGTGACATGGAGGGGATCGAGGTGGATGCGTGAATTTGCGAGCGTGACATGAGCGCCGCCTGGGCTTTCGAGATGGACGCCAGCAACCGTCACGGCAAGTTGCTGGAGGATGGCTTCTCCGCGCAGTTTCGATGTATCGCTGAGGGGTCCGTCCACGGTGATGGTTCCGGCCAGCGAAGACTCGCCCTTAATGGATTCAAGATGGGCGAGTTCGAGAATTGCGCCGATGTTGAATTGCGAAAAGCTGGCCTGGGCGTGAGTGGGGTAATCGCCGCTGAGGGTGGTGTGGCCCTGGACCGCGAGATCGGCGCCTTGCAGTCGCGAGGAGATTTGATAGTTGAGCGTGCCTTCGACGGTGTGGGCCACGAGGCTCAGGTTGCCAACTTTCTGGCCGCCCAGTGCAAGGTCTGACAACGTTGCCTGGGCATCGAAAAGGGGCTTATCGATGTTGCCGGAGCCGGAGACGGAGGCGGTGAGCTGTCCGGCGACGTCGAAGTTGCGCTGGTGCAGCCAGGCAATACGGCCGAGATCGATTGCCGCGCCGCGGGCTTCGCCCTTGATGGTTTTATCGTCCAGGTTGTAGTTGCCCGTAGCCGTGACGGTTCCCGCGCCAATGGCCAGGTTGGCGGAAGAGATGTTGACGACGTTACTGGCAAGCGTGCCTATGAGAGTGAGGTGCTTGAGTGGCTCGCCATAGACAGCGCCATTGCTGAGCTCAATTGTTCCAGAGCCGTTCGGTTCGTGCATGGGACCGTCGAGCTGGATGGTTGCATTGAGCGTGCCGCTCACGGGAAGACTTTGTGGCAGGAGCGGCGCAATGTCGTCAAAGGCAAGCTGGCTGGCCCTGGCGCGGACGTGGAGATTGGATTCGGCGCCGAAGCCGGGCCTGGGGTCTTCTACCGCGTCAAGCGAGCCGTTAAACGTAATGCGTGACTTGCCGCGAATAGCGACGGCATTGAGCACCGCGATGCGCGTGGCGGCATAGCTGCCATCGGCTACGAGCGAATCGAAGTGGATGAGGCGCGGCTGGGATGAGGAGCTCTTAGTGGCGGGCATTTCAGCCTGGAAGTTCGTGGCTTTCAAATGTCCCGCCAGGCGCGGATGTACGATGGAGCCCGTCCACGAGCCGGTGAAGTCGGCCTGGCCGGCGAGCGAGACGGGAAGAGCAGCCGCGCCGGTGCGTCCGTTGAGATTGAGATCGAGCGCGCGCAGGACGGTGTCGAACTCGGCAAAGTTGCGGGAATGGAATTCGACGTCGAGATTGGATGGACTGGTGAGCGGGTATGCGCCGAGCTGGCCGCGCACTGAGAACTGGCTCTGCGGAAGATGAAGATCGAAGTTGCGGATAGTGGCCGATCCGTCCCGTTGTTTGTATGTGGCGTCAATGACACCGGAGGTGGGGACTTCGCCTGCTGAATCAGGTGAGGGCGCCTGCGGAACTGAGAGATCGAGGTTCGCGTCGGCGACGACGGTGGAATTTTCGCCGTTGAACCATGTGGCGTGGGCTGTGCCGTTCACGCGTGAATCAAGGCCCAGCCGCTTGAACGGCGGAACGCTGACTATGTCGAGGATAGTGTCGAGCGCAACGTCCTTGAAGATGGCGGTGACCTTGCCGTTGACGGGAATAGAAGGTGGAGGCGGATGGACAACGGCCACTTCAGTGAGCGCAGGCGGAGGTTTGGGAGCCGAGCTTGGTGATGGGGTTTGCGCTTTGCTCTTCAGCTGGCGTCGCACTGAGGAGCCGGCTGCGTGAGTGGTGTGATCCGCAACAAGTTGCGGCGGTGGCGGCCCGGGCAGCCACGGCGAAAGATCGATACTTCCGTTAAGTTCGCCACCCTGTGCCAGTCGTGCGACGACGTTGTCGATCAGCAGGCGGTCCTGGGTGGCGTGTACCTTGAAATCGAGCGTGAGGCCGCGCGCTTGAACTGAGGGGTCCACATAGGCGCCCTTGTCGATGTGGATGGGGCCGTCGAATTTGAAATGGCCTGCCTGGCCGGTGGCGATGAGGTCGAGTTTTGCGAATCCTTCTGGGGCAAATGGGTAGCCCGTGACGGGATCGAGCAGGCGCATGTCGAGATCGCCACTGACCCGCGCATGCCAATTGAAATGAGTGAAGTCGTCGAGCTCTCCCGAGACCTGGAGCACGTGGTCAATGCCGTCGCGGCTGTGCGCGGTAAGGCGCAGGCTTCGCAGGTAAGCTGCATTGCGGGTGAGGTCGATGGTGGTCTGCAGGATTCCGTGCACAGGCGGGGTTTTGGATTTGGGAATGGTGCGCGTGAGATTGAGATCGACGGCGCCGGCTTCGACATGGTAGCTCTCGGGTGAATTGTGCAGAGCGGCCACATAATTCATGCGCAGCGAGACGTCGGTGGCGGTAAAGTCCAACGGAACCCAGCGGTTTTGGAGATCGAATCCTGCGGCGCGGGAGTCGTAGTCCAGAAGGCCGCGCTCGACGGTGACCCGTGTTGCCCTGAGGTTGAAGAGCTGGTCGATAGCGTGAGGATTGCTTTTGGATTTGTGCTGAGGGTGCGGCTGGTTGGTGGCGCCGTCGGGATAGACGATGAGATGAAACCGGGGTTGGACAATATCCAGATCGCTCAGCAGAATGCTCGGGTTTGCAAGATTGAAGATGCTGATTGCCACGTGAAGATGATCGACGCGCGCATATGGCGCTTCGCCTGGCGCTTCGAGGCCGTGGATGACGAGGCCGCCAATGTCGGCCTGGAGATCAAGAAGTTTCCAGTGGAAGGATTCGATCTCAACGCGACCGCCGGTAAGTTTTTCAAGATTGCGCACCATGCGGCCGCGCATTAGGTTCTCAAAATGAGCGGAGCTGAGATAGAAAAATGCGCCAACCGTGGTGACGATGACTAACACCAGCACGCCGCCTATGGTGAAAGGCACGTGGCGGGTGAAGAAGCGGCGCATGCGGCTGATGGTGCGCCGGGTGGCGGGCGAATTGGGCTGAGCGCTCAATTGCCACCTCCCGAGCCGGTTTGGCCAGGCATTTCAAGCGCCGGGTCGAGAATTTCGACGTCGCCCTGCTGGCGCAGATTGGCGAGCCAGTTGTCAAAGACCACGTTGACTCGCTGTTCCAGCAGAATTTCCTGGATGCGCGGAGAAACCTGATCGAGTGTGGGAACGGGCTCGCCGGGCTTGTATTGCGGAAGCAGCGTCTTGTTGTAATACGCCGCAATATCCTCTTGCGAGATGCGGATGCCCTGACGGAAGCGTTGCTCAATAAAGCTTAGAATCTCGAGCCGGTAGCGGAGGTAGGCGAACACCTGCGCCCCGGTCAGGTTGTGCTCGGCAAGCATCGCATTCCAGCCGGCGTCAGACGAGCAGTTGGCGTGTACGCATGCCGGCAATTCTTTGCGAAGCTCTTCGAGGCGCTCGTCGACTTCAATTTGCGACGGCTCGACGGCCCGCTCATCCTCCTGGCGAATCTGCTGTTCGATGAGCGCGCGGCTGATGATCTGCTCGAGTGCGCGCTGGCGTGTTAGCGGGCTCTCGCCCACAATGTTGGGATCGAGCACGGAGAGGCGGATCTCGTCATCGAGATCGCTGGCCAGAATTACACGCTGATTGACAACGGCCACGACGCGATCGATTACGACAGGCTCAGCCGGCGATGGTTGAGCTTGCGGCCGCGCCTGCGAGGCGATTACAAGAGCGAGCGCGCACACTGCTGCCCTGGCCAGTGTGGTTCTCATCCGAATTGGCAAGAGGGTGCGCATCAGAATGCCTGCCCCAGTGAGAAGAAGAAGTTGAAGTGAGGCGCCCGGCCGAGTCGTGGCTCGGTGGCGTAACCGGGAATTAGGCTTCCCGCGGGTGTCGAAATTGAATAGTCGATGTTAACCGGATAGATGGGAGGATTGAGATTCCAGCTGAAGTCCAGGCGGATAGGCCCGACCGGCGTGTGATAGCGCAGCCCGACTCCGGGCGCGTGTGAAAAGTAGTTGAAGCCGCACGCGCCTTGTTGGCCGGTAGACGTATTGGGGCCGTTGGGAGAGTAGCCGGTTGGATAGCCGCTGGGATCGGCGACGACGGCGGCTTTGCAGGCATTTCGATCAGGCTGGTGGATGCGAATGGCGCTAGCCCAAGCGTCGCCGGCATCGGTGAACACGTTGCCCATATCGTGAAACAGAACAAAGCTGAGAGCGTTGCCGAACCATGGCAAATTGGGAGGGGGCAAACGCAGTTCAGTGCTGTTCGCGAGCGCGCCTGCGCCTCCGATGGGGAATCCGGTTTCAGGATCGCGGGGGCCGGCCGCATTGAACGAGAATCCGCGCAGCGAGGTTGGACCGCCGGAGAAGAGCCGTTCGGGCAGCGGGATGATACCGCTCGATCCCGCGCCGAATGCGCGGATCTGACCGTAGCGGGTGCTGCGCGCGATCACGAATGCGCCCCTGTCGAAGCTGTAATAGCTGGAGTTGGTGGTGTCGATGCGGTTGAATTCAGCTTGGGCGCCGAATTTTCCGTCAGAGAAGAACTCTTGAAAGCTGGTGTAAGTGCCGCGATGCGCATCCATGGGCTGATCGCGAGTATCGCGAATCCAGGTAAGGGCCGGACCACTGACGCGCGTCGCGGTCGACAACTCTGAGATCTCGCTGGGATAGACCTGCAGTGTGCTGGCCGACACTTTCACGCGGCGGAAGTTGTATTCGTAGATGAATGTATTTGCCTTGGAAAGAAACCGGTGGGAACCACTGAAGTTCTCTGTGCCGCGAAAAGCGCCTTCGAGCCGGGAAGCAACATAGGTGGATACGTCTTCGCTGTTAGCGTAACCGGCTGAAAAACCGAAACCGAAGTGCTTTATACCTTCAAAGTGCGGAATCTGGTAAAGGAACTGGATGTTCTGCTCGAGCAGGCCGTAGGTGCCGCGCAGTGACGCTGATTGCTCACGGCCGAAGAGGCCGGTGCGGGTGATATCGGCGATGACGCGCGGGCTGACGCCGGTTTTGCCGTTGGGATCGCACTTCACCCCGCCGGCGATGGCGCCGGCGCAATTGTTCTGGGGCTGGCCGGTCTGAACCTCAAAGCCAAAACCGTAGGTCAAGGTCCAACGACGCGCTTCAGTCAGTTGCAGCAGAACAGTTTTTTCGGATTCAGCTCCGTTGGGGTTTTCAATGGCAGTGTCGACTTCGTTGAAGAGGGCGTAGTTGTAGAGATTGCGCTGCGTGTCGAGCAACGCCGACTGGTTGAGCGGGTCGCCCGGGTGGATGGTGATGGCCTGTGCAACTGTGGAAGGCCGTGTGTAAGTGAAGCCGGTGGTGAGCACCTTGCGGACGAAAATCTGCTCGCCTTCAGTAACACTGAAGGTGACATCGACCTTATGCGCATCGGTAGATTCAATGGTCTGACCGATCTCGATGTCGACATGTTCGAATCCTTGCGAGAGGTAGAAATTGAGCATTGCATCGCGATCGCCGGCCAGGTTCTGGGCCGAAAATAGCTGCTCAGGAATGGTGTTGAGCAGCGGCGAAAGCTTTTGGGTTTCAATGTGCGCATTGCCTTCAATCTTGACCGTGCCCACCTTCATCTGCGCGCCTTCGTCGACGTTGTAGGTGATGGTGAGCGGTTCTGATCTGCGGGCGTCAATGGCCGGAGCCGATGATACGGCCGGGTGGTCGGCCTGCACCGTTTCAGGAGTATTGGTTTCGGCGGTCACCTTTACGTTCGAGAACCCGTTGGCCTGGTAAACATTCTCGATGGCGGCAATATCAGCGGATACCAGCGCCTGGCTGTAGGAGCCGTGCTGGTCGATCGGGCTTGCCGGGTGCACGCTGAGCAAATCCATCAGGGTGGCTGAACCGAAGTAGCGATTGCCTTTGATCAGCACGTGCTCAACGCGACGGCGCGGGCCGAGCTGAACGTTAAATACAATGTTGAGCTGGGCGCCGGGTGAGGCGGAGGAAGCCGTGGAATGCTGTCCGTGCGTTACCCTGGCATCGAAGTAGCCGAGGCGCTGAAAGTAATCGCGCAGCCGGCGGTTGCCTTCGTTAAGCAAATCTTCATCGACAGCGCCTTCCTCGTAAACCGGAATCAGGTGCTTGATGCGCTCATGACTCAGGCTCACACCTTCAACTAACACTTTCACCAGGGGCCCGCGCGCGGCTGAAAAGTGGAAATTCATCTGGCGTGTCGCGGAATCGTAAGTGGCCGCTTCGAGCTTTACGTCGGCTTCGAGCCGGTCGCCGCTCTGATAGTGGCGCAATGCGCCCTCGAGTGCTCGGTTCACCGTGTCGTGGTCCACGCGAGCTCCGGCTCTCAAATGTGCGTAGCGCCGGAATTCGGCCAGGTCGATGCCGGCATCTCCGGTAACTTCGACCTTGCCGATATGAGCCTGCGGCCCCGAAGTGACGTGAAAGACAATGTTGACGAGCTGATCCTGGGGGAGAGGGGTGATTTGCTGCTCAATTTTGGGCGAGTGAAAACCGGCGGCGGCGAGCGTGGAGCGCATTTGGTTAATGGCGCGGGAGAGTTTCTCGCTTGTGAGCCGGGTGCCGGCGGTGAGCTGGCTGGCGCGTTCGAGCTGGGTATTCATGGTGGCGCCGATTGCTCCATATACGCCCACCGTGCCCAGAAATGCGCGCGGCGAGCCGGCAAAGGTGAGCTCGACACCGCCAGGGACGCGCAATGCTGTAACAGCGATGTCGTTATAGAGGCCGGAACGATAGAGCTCGCGAATGCTGCGCTTGATGTTGTCAGGATTGAGCGGCTGATTCTCTGACTGGGCCAGATGGCCGGCGATAGCCTTGACCCGATCACCAGGAACACCGGTGAAGGAGATTTGCGTGACGGTGAGACCGGCAAACGGGAGAATGGCGTCGGGAGCGGGGCTGCTGAGCGACTTTGCCGTTTCGAAGCCTGGAATGGCGGGTTGAGTGGATTGAGGGAGTGCGTCAGCACTCGCGGGAATGACAACCGGCGTCGGTACGGTGGGTGCCTGAGCCGCTGCAGTTGGTACCTGACCCGTTGCAGAGGTTGCCGGGGTGGTTGCGGGAGGAGCGGGAGCGGAACTCTGAGCGGAAGCCGCTGAGGCTGCAGACAAGAAAATGATGCAGCCCAGCAAAACTCCATACAGGATGGGCGCAGCCGGCAATTCATTTACCCGGCGATGGTGGCCGCGCTTGCCCTCCGGCTTTCTCCGCAAGACTTTATTCTCCCAACCAGAAGGGAATCGAAGAAGCTTTCCCCAAAATTTTAATGATGGCCGGGCGCCGTTGACTTGAAAGAGTCTGCCCGACAACCAGAAAAAGTTGCTACGGCCAAGATTATGCCGCCTTGCCTCACTCGGTCACTTTTTTAAACAGAGCGTCACTATGCTGACCCGAACATTAGCGCCAGGTTGCGGTCAAAACAGCTGACAATTGATGCCGGTCTGGCGTCAGGACCACATTTTGAACCAGATCGTGTGTCTTGAGGCAACCCTGACGCCAGAACACGACTCCACCACTTAGAGCCTGGAATTCGTAATCCTGTCCGGCACGAAAGTAAAAGACCGACTCAAGGGAATACCGCAGATTTGCGCGCGCATTCATCTTCTATACTAGCGAGGATGGAAGCCAAGTGCACATCTGGCGGGTTCCAGCAAGGAACTTAAAGGAAGACATGCCCGATTCCATCCTCCCTCCAAATCAGAGTCCTGCTGCAGGTGGCGAACTCCACAACACTGCCTACGCTGAAGAGGCGCCGGCAAGAAGGCCGCTTTCAAATCCGCCCAGCCCGGGCGACAGCGATATTCTGGCTCGTGCTCAGGCTGGGGACCATCAAGCCTTCGCTCAACTCTACTCACTGCATAAACGGCGCATCTATTCCCTTTGCTTGCGGATGGTAGGGAATGTGGCCGAAGCTGAAGATCTTACGCAGGAGGCATTCCTGCAGTTGCACAGGAAGATTGCCACTTTTCGTGGCGATTCGGCGTTTTCAACTTGGCTGCATCGTTTGGCGATTAACGTTGTGCTGATGCAGCTGAGAAAGAAGGGGCTGTCGCTGATCTCGCTCGATGAGGCAATGGAGCCGACGCCCGAAGAGGGGCCCGGCCGGAGCTTCGGAGCGCCGGATCTTACGCTGTCAGGAGCCATCGACCGCCTGGCGCTGCAACGAGCCGTGGGCAGCCTACCGGCTGGATATCGGCTTATATTTATCCTTCACGACATTGAAGGATTCGAACATAATGAGATAGCCGCCATGCTGGATTGCTCAATCGGGAACAGTAAATCCCAACTACACAAAGCTCGTCTAAAGTTGCGAGATGCGTTGAGGACTAACCCTCAACAGGAGGCGCGCCCATGAACCACGAACATGGAGGCATGAGCTGCGAGGATTTCCAGTCGCAACTGCCGGAGCTAATCGGTTCGGGAAAGATCGATTCCAACCACCCGCACCTGAAGGATTGCGAACTTTGCAAAGCGCTGTTGGCCGACCTCGAAACCATCGCCGAGGCGGCACGGCAGCTGTTCCCAGTCGAAGATCCTCCGCCCAAGCTGTGGGAGAAGATCGAAACGGCCCTGAAAAACGAAGAGGGAGCCGAGCCGGTTCCAGGGAACTCGGTCTGAGGGCGAATCCTGAAAAAGCCCTGGAAAAGAGCACGAACCTGTGCCGGGACTAAAGTTTGCATTTTCTTGTGACTGGGGACGGGATCTGATGACCGTCCCCATCTCATTTTCCGGGTAAATCAGCCGATAGACCCCCGAAGGGGCCAGGAATGCAATGGCGCCGGCAGCCGGTTGAGTTAGAGCCGGGGCTTGTCTGCGGGCTGGTTTCGGCGGAGCGGACCAGGAACCGAAATTGCCGGAAAGTCGTACAGAAAAATAGAGAAAGGGCAGTTTGGAACGGAAAAAGGGGTCGCGAAGGAGAGAGATACATGCATCTTTTTGATATCTTCGTGATCTAATTAAGAAAAGCTGATAAGAGGACACTCAATGCCAAGCCAGCCTTCGAACCCAAACCAATCCCGTGAACCAGTCGGGAAGGTCGTTGTAGCCAATCGCCAGATCCCCGTGCTGCCAGTACGGGAGACAGTTCTTTTTCCCCATGCGGTGCTCCCATTGACTGTGGGCCGCGAGAGCTCAATCCAGTTGATTGAATCGCTGGGCGATGAACGGACAATCGTGGTGCTGGCCCAGGTCGATCCGCGTTTGGACCAGCCCAAGCCGCCGGACATGCACGCGGTGGGCACGCTTGCCACGGTGCACAAAGTGGTACGCATGCCCAACCAGAGCCGGTTCGTCTTCACCGAGGGGGTGGGGCGCGTGAAGGTGCTGCGCTATTCGCAGACTGAACCCTACATGATGGCCGAGGTCGAATTGCTTGAGGACGTTGAGCCCGCCACAACCTCGGGCATCGAGGCACTGGTGCGTAACGTGGTGGCGCAATTCCAGCAGATTGTGACGGAGTCCGCGACGCTGTCTGACGAGCTTCGTACGATTGCCGCGAGCCTTGAGGACCCGGTCCGACTGGTAGATTTTGTGGCCTCGTCACTGCCATTTCTTACCACGGACGAAAAGCAGAAGCTGCTTGAAACGGCGGAGGTATTCGACCGGTTGGAGCAGTTGAACAAGTTGCTGGCCAAGGAGATTGAGGTGCAGCAGTTGCGCGCCAAGATCCAGACCGAGGTGCAGGATTCTGTACAGCAGTCGCAGCGCGATTACTATCTGCGCGAGCAAATGAAGGCCATCCAGAAGGAGTTGGGCGAGCAGGATGAAGGACAGCGCGAGATTGAAGAGTTGCGCGCCAAAATTGAAGCCGCCGGAATGCCTGAGGATGTGAAGAAAGAAGCCCTGAAGGAGCTCACGCGGCTATCTCGCATGTCTCCCATGGCTGCCGATTACTCGCTTACCCGCAACTACATTGAGTGGCTCGCGGTGTTGCCCTGGGCAAAGAGCTCGGGCTCGAAGATTGATATAGGCAAGGCGCGGGAGATCCTGGACGAGGATCATTACGAGCTGAGCAAAGTGAAAGACCGGATTCTGGACTACTTGAGCGTGCTTGAACTTAAGCCCGACATGAAGGGCCCGATTCTGTGCTTTGTGGGCGCTCCGGGCGTGGGCAAAACCAGCCTGGGCAGGTCGATTGCGCGGGCGTTGGGGCGCAAGTTCCAGCGCGTGTCGCTGGGCGGCATGCACGACGAGGCAGAGATTCGCGGCCACCGGCGCACGTATATCGGCGCGCTGCCGGGGCAGATCATCCAGAGCATTCGCCGGGCTGAAACCAACGACCCCGTGATCATGCTTGACGAGGTTGACAAGCTGGGGCGCGATTTCCGTGGCGATCCCGCGTCGGCGCTGCTTGAGACGCTCGATCCGGAGCAGAACAACACGTTCCGCGACAACTATCTCGACGTGCCGTTTGACTTGTCGAAGGTGCTGTTTATCTGCACCGCGAACATGCTTGACACGGTGCCGCCGCCGCTGCAGGACAGAATGGAGATCATCCCGCTCGAGGGCTATAGCGAAGAAGAAAAACTGCACATCGCCAACCGGTACCTGATTCCACGCCAGATCAAGGAGAACGGGATTACGCCGGAGCAGATCGAGTTTCCTGACGATACGGTGCGCTTCCTGGTGCGGCACTATACGCGCGAGGCGGGCGTACGCAAACTGGAGCAGGTGATCGGGACGGTGTGCCGCAAGCAGGCGCGCCGCGTGGTTGAGGGCAAACTGGAAAAGCTGGTGGTTACGCATGAAGTCGTGAAGGAATTCCTCGGCGGCATCAAGGTGCGCGTGGATACCGAACTGACCGAGCGCGTAAAACGGCCCGGAGTTGCTGTTGGCCTGGCTTGGACCCCGGCCGGCGGCGACATACTCTTTATCGAAGCCAACAAGATGAAGGGCAAGGGAAGCTTTACCATGACCGGACAGATTGGCGAGGTGATGCAGGAATCGATGCAGGCCGCGCTGACTTGGGTGCGTTCGAATGCGCCGAGCCTGGGGCTGACTGAGGACTTCAACAAGGACATCGACCTGCACATTCACGTCCCTGCGGGAGCGATTCCCAAGGATGGTCCTTCAGCCGGTGTAACCATGGTGACCGTGCTGGCGTCTCTGCTGACCGAGACTCCGATTCGACAGCATACTGCGATGACCGGGGAGATAACCCTGAGCGGCAACGTGCTGCCGGTGGGCGGAATCAAGGAGAAGTTCCTGGCCGCACGCCGGGCGGGAGTGGATACCATCATCCTGCCGGCCGAGAATCGGCAGAACGTTGAAGAGGACTTGACGCCGGAGATGATGGAGGGCGTGACCGTACATTACGCCCGGCACATCGAGGATGTTCTGGCGGTAGCCCTGCCCAGCTTGACGGCGCGGAGAGAGGTAAAGTCCTCGCCTGAGCTGGTAGTTGGTGTGCAGGCAGCATAACCCTGAAACTAGCGATTGCAAAGGCCGGCGAACCTGCCGGCCTTTTGCCTTGGCGGCCGCCGGGTGGTCCGATCCGTGGCCCTTTGATCCCTGATCTCTGAACTCTGAACCGTGATCTCTGATCTCTATCCGTCCCCGTCTAACTGTTGAAGGCGGTATTCTTCTTGTCAGCGATGCACGTCAAAGTCATTTCCTTCGGGATGTTGAAAGATTGGCTGGGCTCCGATGCCGCTCTGATTGAGCTTGAGGATGGAGCGACCATCGCCGATCTGATGCTAAAGCTCGCTGCCGATCCACGCCACGGCGGCCGGCTTGAGCTGCAACTCGCCGGCATTGCTGTGGGAGTGAACGCGGAGTACGCGACAGCCACGCGGATTTTGCGCGATGGCGACGAGGTTGCCCTGCTGCCTCCGGTCTCCGGGGGGAAGGATGGGCCCGACCTTTCGTTCATCAGCGCCCCCGGTATTCAGTCTGCAGTTGGGCTGTATCGCGCGTCGATCGAATCTGCCGAAATCGTCGAAGCAATTAAGCGCGGCGAAGACGGCGCAGTAGTGGTCTTTGACGGCATTGTGCGCAACAATTCGCGAGGGCGCGCGACGCTTCACCTCGACTACGAAGCGTATGAGGAAATGGCAGACCGTCAAATGCGCGAGATTGCTTCTGAGGCTTGCACCAGGTTCGGAGTCCGGCAAGTCGTCTTGGTGCACCGGCTGGGCCGGCTACAGGTTGGCGAGACCAGCGTGTTGATTGTGGTTGCGTCGCCGCATCGCGCCCAGGCCTTCGATGCGTGCCGCTGGCTTATCGACACGCTCAAGCAGACTGTGCCCATATGGAAAAAAGAGACGTTTGCGGATGGCGCGGTGTGGGCGCCAGGCGAGCCTTTTCCTCGAGAGCTTCAGATTCCTCAGGCGGAGGCGAAGCATGAATCGTAGCCTCAGAAATTCGATCTCCGGGTGCCCCATCCTCGCCGCGTTTTTGTTCTTGCGGATAGGGTGGGGAGCGGCCCTTGCCGGATCATTGCTCCTCGCGCCCGTCGCCTTCGCCCAGGACACAAACTTCAAAGTCGACGTGAGGCTGGTGAACATTTTTGTGAATGTGACCGACGCCAACGGCGCCATTGTAAGCGGACTGAAGAAGGAAGATTTTGCGATCTTCGAAGATAGCCGGCCACAAGCGATCGCGGTGTTCGAGCGCCAGTCGGAATTGCCGCTGAACCTGGTGCTGGCCATCGACACCAGCGGCAGTGTTCACAAGGATATGAGCGAAGAGGTTGCTGCTGCCAAGCGTTTTGTGCGCGCGATCCTGCGGCCGCAGGACACGATGAGCGTGATACAGTTTGCCACCACTGTTCAGGTAATGGCCGGGTTTACCAACAGCGTGTCAACCATTGATCGCAGCCTTGACCATCTCCGGCCCGATTGGGCGTCTGCGGTCTACGACGCCATCTGCGAGGGCTCAAAGAGCCTGGGCGGAAAAGACGGACGCAAGGTGCTGGTGATCGTATCCGACGGAGACGACACGGCCAAGGACTTGACCTACGACGACGCGCTTGAGACGGCGTTGCGTAATGAGGTGATGATTTACTCGCTCATCGATGTGCCCATTGAGTCGAGCGCCGGACGCGACCTGGGAGGCGAACACGCACTTATTACGCTGTCAGAGCAAACCGGCGCCAAACATTTCTATGTTGGCGCGGGCGGGCTCGACAAGGCATTCGCGCAGGTGAGCGACGATCTGCGCACGCAGTATTTGATTGGCTACTATCCGAAGAACCAGTTGCCCGGACGTGACTTCCACCACATCACGGTGACGGTTCCGCGTGCGGCGACCGATGTGTACAAGGTACGCAACAAGGTTGGGTATTACGCCGATGAGCAACGCGGGGGCAATTAAGGCGCCTTTCCTAATGCTGCAGTGCAATCCCACCCTAGCCGCAAAAACAAAGACGCGGCGCAGAGCCACCCCACGAACGACGACCTGTTCGTGGGGACCCCGGAGCGTGGGGTACCCGAGCTATGCAATTTCAATAGTCGTGCTCAGAACGTAAAGTGCACAGCGGCCTGTGCGCTGCGCGGACCGCCGCCACCCAGGTAAGGGTTGCCGCTGCCTACGTCGGGCGTGGCCGTGGTTTGCATGAATTGCGCCCCGTTGGCTGCAGGATCGGCGCCGGCAACCAGCCGATTACCTTCCACATGGCTGTTGCCGAAGACGTCGATGCCGAAACCAGGTAGCAATGGGTTCGACAGGTTGGGGTGATTGAAGAGGTTGAACAGATCGCCACGCAGCTCCATGGTCACGTGCTCAGTAAGGTGCGAGGTCTTGGTGAGCGAGAAATCAAAGTTGGCGTAGTTGGGAGCGTTGAATGCGTTGCGGCCCTCGCTGCCCGGATGACCGTTGATGCATTCCTGATAGGTCGGGCTGCTGGGGTTGTTGTCGACCGTGCACGGCGCGGCAAAGGCCGCCTCATTCAGCAGGTTGACGCCGCTTGCGCCTGTGCGGGGATTGCCGATAATGTCGGGCCGGCCGAAATACTCTCCGCTGCCGTTGTAATCGTTCTCGAAGAGATAACTCACCGTATAGGGCTGGCCGGTGGCGAAGTTGAACATGCCGTCGAGTGCCCATCCATTCGTGATCCATCCCGATTGGTTGAACTTGGGAAGGTTGTAGCTCCAATACCACTGCACGCGCTGGCGGACGTCAAAGTTGGAACTGGCGCGCTCGGCGTGCGGATTCCAACTATTGTCAGGCATTGCGGCGTTGGGCACAAAGTCGAGGCCGTCGCTGGCCGTATCGATGGAGTGCGACCACGTGTAGTTGAGCGTGGAGGTGAGGCCGTGGAACTTTTGCATCTTGAGAGTGGCCTGCATCGAGTTGTAGTTGGAGATGGAACTGGTCTCAATCTGGTTCAGGTAATAAAGCGGAATACCGCTGTAGGCACTGATCGAATACGTTGGATAGCATTGGTTGCCGTAGGTAATTGTGGTGCCGTTTGCGCATGTGTCGATGCTGCCGTTCACATTGTTGAACTGGTTGAGGTCTCTGAAATGGAAGAGATGGCGGCCCTGCGAGCCGATGTAGCCGAGTTCGAATGAGATGTTGTGTGAGAGCTGCGTCTCGACATTGACGTTGTAAGCGCCATAGCGCGGAGTGCGCAGGCCCTGGTCGACGGTGAATGCGCTGGAGGGCTGATAGCCGCCGAAGATGGGCACATTGGGCTGGATGGTTGAGACTGCCGGGCTGGCAAAACCGATGTTGTTGAAGATGGGGCCGGCCTGGCCGGCGTTGGTGTTATAGGCCTGGTTGCCGATGAAGAAGTCCTGCGAGGGGCCGTCGTAGAAGATGCCGGCGCCTGCGCGAAATACCACGCTGGCGTCGCCATGGATATCGTCGGCCACGCTGAAGCGCGGAGCGAAGTTGAGCCAGTCCTTGGGATAGAGTGACGCGGGCGCGCCCTGGGATCCGACTGGAAGGACCGTGAGGGTCTTAAAGTCGAAGAGGCTGAAGGCGTTGTTCTGCGCGCCGATGACGCCGAAATAGTCCCAGCGCAGGCCATAGTTGAAGGTGATCTTGCTTGAGAACCGCCAGGAATCAAGGAAGTATGCGCCGCTCGAATTCTGATAAGAGTAACGTGTTCCATCGCCGTCGGCCGAAGCACCGCCGTCGATAGTGCCGGAGAGAAAATCGTCGAGCGAACTGAAGACCAGCTTGCCGCGATGGCCTGAGTCGATGAAGCTGTCGATGAAGGTACGGCGCCACTCTATGCCGGTCTTAAAGCTGTGGCGACCCTGGACCTTTGAGACGTTGCCGAAGAGCTGGTAGTTGGTGTCGACGCGGCCGCGCGCGTCGCTTGAGGTTGCGCCAATGGGACTGTAGTCAGAGACCGAGAAAGTCGGCAGGCCGAGGTCAGCGGGCGCGGAGTCGGGCGGAAGCGTATCGAGGCCGAAGAGCGTTTCAGGGTTGCGCCCATTGTCCTGGGGCAGGAACTGTTGCAGGAAACGGTTGTAGCCGCCGCGCAGTTCGAAGATGAGGTTGGGCGTGGGAATGGAAGTGTAAGACAGCGAAGCGATGTTTACGTGGGTGGGCGTGGTGGTGTTGTATCCCGGCGCGCTTGAGCCGGTATAGAGCATTCCCAGCGGGAAGCTCTGCATGCCGTGGCTGTAGTAATAACGGCCGGTGAACAGGTCGCCCGGGCTGAAGAGATGCAGGTGCTTGTCGACCTTCGCGATGATGTTGTCGCTGTTGTTGATGAAGGGTGTTGTGAAGGTCTCGTTGCCTCCGCTTTGCGGCAGCGTGCCCCATGGTTTGCTATTGAGCAGGCTCTGGATCACCGAATTGATTACGCCGCCGCCGGCAGTGTAGGTGTTTATGTCATCGAGGGTGGGCACGAGGCCAAGCTGCGGCAGCCCGCCATTTTCGCGCTGGCCTTCATAGGCGAGGAACCAGAAGGTGTCGTCTTTGACGATGGGACCGCCAGCCGACGCTCCGAACTGGTGATTGAGGAACGAGTTCTTGGGCTGACCGGCGGTGTTGAAAAAATTGCGCGCGGTCAGATCGGCGTTGCGATAGTACTCGTATGCCGTGCCGTGAATGTTGTTGGTGCCGCTCTTGGTAACAATGTTGACGGTGGCGCCGGAACTGCGGCCAAACTCAGCTTCGGCATTACCGGTGACCGGGATTTCGGCCAGCGCATCGACTGGAAGGATGGTTGATGGGCAGCCCCACACGCCGGCCTGGTTGACCGAAGGCAGATTGCGGTAGCCATCGTTCATGTCGGTGCCGTCGAGCAGATAGTTGTTGGAGCGCCCGCGATTTCCGTTCAGGCTGAAGAGGCCATAGGAGCCGGCTGATTCGGTCGAGCCCACCGGATCGCTGCTGGCGCCGGGAACCAACTCGAGAATCTTGGTATAGTCGCGGCCATTCACCGGCAGTTCAGCCACCTCAGACGCCTCAATGGTGGCGCCTGTTGTGTTCGAGGTGGTTTCGACCATGGGCACGTTGGCGTTGACTTCTATGGCCTGTTCAACCGTGCCGGGCGATAGCTTGGCGTCTGCGCGCGCCGGGGTGCCTACGCTGACCGGGATTCCAGTGAGAGTCGTGGTGCGGAATCCGTCTTTCTCAATGGTGACGTTGTAGGAGCCAAGCGGCAGCTCAGAGGCAACATACTCACCTTGCTCGTTGGTTGAGATGGTGCGCGAAAGGCCGGTGCCTGGACTGAAGACTTTCACTTTGGCGCCGGGAATTGAGGCTCCCGAAGTGTCAGTGACAGAACCCTGAATGGTTCCGCGGAAGGTTTGCGAGTTGGCGGCGCCGGCGAAGAAAACGAAAGCAAAGAAAACAGAAAGAATAGCGGTCGTACGCTTACACATATACGTGCTCCTCCAGAGCTTTTGCTCATGGCGGGGAAGATGAAAGATTGTTAAAAGTTGAATGGATGATAACACGCAATTCGCGAAATCCGGATAAGGATGGCATAACGAATTGCATTGTGGTACCGCCGTCGTAGCTTTGACGGGCGCCTTTGACACGCAGCCGGAGTGTGTGGAACCGGGCTATGGGAATCCAAAATACGAATGAGATGAACTATTTGGTCTGCGGGTTCATGCCGGGCATTGAATTCATGTCCATCCCCGGCATCGCGGAGTGGTCCATGTTGTCGT
>Ga0302278_10002354_pt1 | contig 21941 bp, 10 predicted proteins | sample III_Bog_N3_2_FD_194543 | JGI IMG/M metagenome (GOLD analysis project Ga0302278, IMG submission 194543) | Peat permafrost microbial communities from Stordalen Mire near Abisko, Sweden - III_Bog_N3_2 | ecosystem: Environmental > Terrestrial > Soil > Wetlands > Peat | place: Sweden: Abisko...
ACACCAGCTATCCGCCCGCGACCAAGTTCACCGACACGGTGACATGGCAACAGCTTTCCGAAAAAATCACCGACAACAACCGCACGCCGCGCGACCTTTCGGTTTATTTCCACATTCCGTTTTGTGAAACGCTCTGTTGGTTTTGCGGCTGCACCACGGTCATTACGCTCAACCACGATAAAGGCCGCGATTACATTGATTATTTGGGCCGCGAAGTCGCCCGGCTCGCGCCGATGCTGAACAAGGAACGCAAAGCGGTTCAACTTCATTTCGGCGGCGGCTCGCCGACGTTTTTGCGGCCCGATGAAATCCGCCGGCTCGGTGAAATCATCCACAAGCATTTCACCTTTTCGCCCGACATCGAGGCGAGCGTCGAGGTTGACCCGCGCCGGCTCACGCGCGAGCACATGGTGGCGCTGCGCGAAATCGGCTTCAATCGCGCCTCGATGGGCGTGCAGGATTTTAATCCCGTCGTGCAGGAGGCGATTCATCGCATCCAGCCGCGCGAAATGACGCAGCAGGCGATGGACTGGATGCGCGAACTCGGCTACGGCTCCATCAATCTCGATTTGATTTACGGTCTGCCGTTCCAAACGCCAGAGACTTTTAATGAAACGCTCGACACCGTTTTGGAAATGAAGCCCGACCGCCTCGCGGTCTTCAGCTACGCGCATGTGCCGTGGATCAAGCCATCGCAAAAAATTCTGGAGCAAAAAGTTTTGCCCACGCCGGAAAGCAAACTGGAAGTTCTCAAGCTTGTCATCGAACGGCTCACGGCGGACAACCAATACGTTTATATTGGCATGGATCATTTTGCGAAGCCGAACGACGAGCTGACGATTTCGCAGCGAGAGAAGAAATTACAGCGCAATTTTCAAGGCTACAGCACGCGCGCCGGCTCGGACATTTACGCGTTCGGCATGAGCGCCGTCTCGCAGACGCCCGATGTCTATTGGCAGAACGAGAAGGAACTGCCGAAGTATCAAACCGCCGTGGACGCCGGCAACGTGCCGCTGCACAAGGCCTACATCGTGAGCGACGAGGACAAAATCCGCCGCGAAACCATCATGCGGACGATGTGCGATCTCTCGCTCGATTTCACCGCGATGAGCGCGAAACTCGGCATCAACTTCGAGCAGTATTTTGAAAAGGAACTTGCCTTGCTCGCACCGTTTGCCGCCGACGGTCTCGTGAGGCAAAAGCCCGGCCGCCTCGAAGTGACCGACGCCGGTCGCCTCTTCATCCGCAACATCGCGATGTGTTTCGACAACACGCTCGGCGCGGCGAATGAGCGGCGGCATTCGAAGACGATTTGATCGGGCGAATGAAATCTGTCGCAATCATCGGCGCTGGCATCACGGGGCTGACTGCTGCGTTTTATCTGAAACGCCAGGGCGTGCCGGTCATGGTGTATGAGGCGGGCGGACGCGTCGGCGGCGTAATTCAGTCCGTCCGCAAGGACGGGTTTCTTGCCGAGTTTGGGCCGAATACGATTCTCGAAACGTCGCCGAAAATCGCGCAGCTCGTCCGCGACGCCGGGCTCGAAGCGCGCAAATTAAATACTGATCCGAAAGCCGAGGCGCGTTACGTCGTGCGCTATGGCCGGCCGATTGAAATGCCCGGCAAGCCTCTGGGATTTTTCGCCACGCCGTTGTTCACCGCCAAGGCCAAGTTCGCCGTGCTGCGCGAGCCGTTCATCAAGCCGCGCCGCGATGGCGTGGAAGAAAGCATCGCACAATTTGTTGTGCGCCGGTTTAATCAGGAATTTCTGGATCACGCGATTGATGCGCTCGTCGCGGGAATTTACGCCGGCGATCCGCACAAGCTCTCTTTGCCGCACGCTTTTCCGAAACTGAAGGCGCTGGAGGATAATTACGGCTCGATGATCAAGGGCCAGATATTTGGCGCGCGTGACCGGAAGAAATCCGGCGAAGTCGCGAAGGACCGCGCGGCGAAATTTTCTTTCGACGAAGGCTTGCAGGTATTGCCGGACACGCTGGCGGCGCGGCTTGGCGATTCGGTGAAACTGAATACGCCGGTGACGAAGCTCATGCAAACGAAAGACGGCTGGCGCGTGACGACGGCGAACGGCGAAATAGAATTTGGTGTGGTGATTTATTGTGGCACGGCGCACCGGCTGGCGGAGTTGGTCATTGAGGCGGCGCCGCAGCGCCGCCCTACCGACGTTTTTTCCGAAATCAGCTATCCGCCGGTGGCCAGCGTGGTGCTCGGCTTTCGCCGCGAGGACGTGGCTCATTCCTGCCAAGGCTTCGGCATGCTGATTCCGAAAATCGAGGGTTTCAAAATTCTCGGCACGATTTTTTCTTCAGCGTTGTTCCCGAACCGCGCGCCGGCGGGGCAGTTGAATTTGACGAGCTACGTCGGCGGCGCGCGTTATCCCGAACTCGCGTCATTGCCGCCGGAAAAACTGGTCGAAGTCGTGCTGGCGGATTTACGCAAATTACTCGGCGTGCGCGGCCAACCAACATTTGTTCACACGGCGTTTTGGCCGCACGCGATTCCGCAATACAACGTCGGTTATGGCAAATACCGCGACTTGCTGACCAATATCGAAGCCAAAACTCCGAATCTCTTTTTCGCCGGTCATTATCGCGACGGCGTTTCGCTGGGCGATTCGATGGTTTCGGGCGTGAATATTGCCGAGCGGGTGGGTAAACTTCTTTGACATGAGCAAAGCAATTCTCCTGGTCAATCTCGGTTCGCCCGACTCGCCGTCGGTGCCGGACGTGCGGCGTTATCTGAACGAGTTTCTGATGGACGGACGCGTGATTGATACGCCGTGGCTGGTGCGGCGGTTCGTGGTCGGGATGATTTTGATCAAGCGGCCGGCGGAGTCGGCGCATGCTTACGAAAAAGTTTGGACGAAGGAAGGTTCGCCGCTGGTTGTGACTAGTCGGCACATTCAAGAACTTTTGCAAAAGCGCATCAGCGTGCCGGTGGAATTGGCGATGCGGTATCAAAATCCGTCCATCGAATCCGCCGTCAAAAAACTGGCGGCGAAAGGTGCGACGGAGGTTTTACTCATCCCGCTGTTTCCGCATTATGCGATGTCCAGCTACGAAACCGCCGTCGTGCGCGTGCAGGAAGTCGTCGCGCAACTGGCGCCGCAGATGAAGATCACGGTGCAGCCGCCGTATTATGACCAGCCCGATTACATCGCGGCGCTGGTGGCGAGCGCGGCGGATTATTTCAAAAAGGATTACGACCATTTGCTGTTCAGCTTTCACGGCATCCCGGAGCGGCATATTAAAAAGTCGGACACGACGGGCTGCCATTGCCTCGACACGCCGAATTGCTGCGAGACGCCGAGTCCGGCACACGCAACTTGTTATCGCGCGCAGTGTTTCAAGACGGCGGCGCTGTTCATCGAAAAAGCCGGCGTGCCGGCCGGCAAGTGGTCGGTGTCGTTTCAATCGCGGCTCGGCAAAGATCCGTGGCTGAAACCTTACACCGATTACGAATTGCCACGCCTCGCGACCGAAGGCAAAAAGCGGATGCTCGTGATCTGCCCGGCGTTTGTGTCCGACTGTTTGGAAACGATTGAAGAAATCGGGATTCGCGGCTGCGAGGAATTCATGGCCGGAAACGGCAAGGAATTCACGCGCATCCCGTGCATGAACGAGCATCCGGCGTGGATAGACGCATTAGAGAAAATGGCCTGGCGGTTTGTGGGCTGAATTATAAGCAATGTGCTGAGATAATTCACAGTTTCAGAACAAAAGCTGTCTAATCGCGGCTAGCGGCTATCTCAATGTCCAGATGCAATTGTCGGTGACGGGCTGGCCGTCTTTTGTGGCACGGGCTACCACGGCGTTTTCACCGGGCTTGAGCTGGACGCTTTTCCAGATGAACACGGAGTTGTCGTCGTTGGTCTGCACGCCCTGTGACGCGCCGTTCAGGAAAAGCTCGGCGGTCCTGGCGTTGGAATAAATCTTCACGTCGGTCACGACGTTGGTGCGCTCGGTGAAACGGCGGCTGGTGATATAGACCATCGGTTCGTCGTTCCAGTTGGCCTTGTAGAAAAAGAACGCGTCCTTCTTGGTCTTGCGGTCGTAGGTGACGAGGCCCTTGTCGTTGCGCCCGGGGATGCCGCCCTCGTGGCGGGTGCTGACGGCGAAGTCGCACAGGTTCCAGACGAACGTGCCCCAGATGAACGGGCGCGCCTTCAACGCGGCCCAGGCGGTTTCGTGGACGATGGCCTGCCATTCCTCGGGATGCCACTGGCTGGTGGTGACGGGCTGCCTGGGATTATCCTCGTGCTGGGTGGTGTTGGCGCCCGCGCCGTATTCGCTGATGCAGATGCCGTCGGACTGGCTGTCGTAGCGGCGCTTGTCGAGCGACGCGGCGAATTCGTCCTTCGTCCCCCAGCCGGAATACCAGCCGGGATAAATGTTCCAGCCGAGCAGGTCGGGAATCTTGTTCATCTCCGGCAAATCGCTGATGCACGTCGCCGCAATGGTCGGGCGCGTGGGGTCTTCGCCGTGCGCGACGTTCCTCAAGTCCTGCAATTCGCGGTGCGGGTCGGGGGTGTTGGCGCGGATCTCGTTGAACAGGCTCCAGACGAAAATGGAGGGGTGGTTCACGTTCTGCCGGATGAGGTCGAGCAACTGGCTGCGCGACGTGTCTTCGAATGCGGTCGAGGAATTGATTTCGTTGACCTGCGGGATTTCCGCCCAGACGAGGATGCCCGCCTTGTCGCACAGGCTGTAAAAATAATCGCTGTGCTGGTAGTGCGCGCAGCGGATGACGGTGGCGCCGATTTCCTTGAGGAGCGAAATGTCTTCGTCGAGGTCCGCCTCGGAAACCGCCCAGCCTTCGTTGAAGCGGTCCTGATGCTTGTCCACGCCGTGCAGATGATACGGCTGGCCGTTCAGGAAAAATCCCTTGTCCGGGTCAACGGAATAATAACGCAGGCCGATTTGCTGCTCGACGGAATCAATCACCACGGTCGGAAGGTTTGTTTGCACATCAGCAAGCAAAATTTCTTTTGCCACCGGGTTCACCTCGCGCAGTTCCACAACGGCCTTGTAAAGATAAGGGTCCTTGCGGCCGTTCCACAGATGCGGCTGCGGCACGGTGACGCGCAGGGTGTAAGGCGCGGTGTCGCCGTGGGCGAGCGTGATTTTTTGCTCCGCGCCGGCGATGCGGTTGCCGTCGGCGTCAAACACCGTCGCCGTCAGCGTGCGCGACTGGCTTTTCTTGTCGGCGCTGGAGATTTGCGCCGTCACGTCCAGCACGGCCTGGGTCTGATTGACGCTCGTCTGCAACCACTCGACGCCGGGTGAGCCGTGATCGGTCAGCGTGAAATCTTCATCACCCGTCACAATCAGGTGAACCGGGCGATACAATCCGCCATACACCGAAAAATCGCCGCTCAACGGCGCGATGTCGGGAAACTTGGTGTTGTCCACGCGCACGGCGAGGAAGTTCGTGCCGCTGGCGGACAGGTTGGTCGTGATCTCAAAACAGAACGCGCCGAAGCCGCCGCGATGTTCGCCGATTGACTTGCCGTTCAAATAAACGTCGGCCACCAGGCTCGCCGCCTCGAATTTCAGGAAATATCTTTTGCCGGATTCCGGCGCGACGTCCAGCTCGCGCCGATACCAGCTCGGCCCGCGATAAAAATCTTTTCCCACCTGCGCCTGCTCCCAGCCCCAGTTGTGCGGGACGGAAACGGCCTGCCAGCTTGAATCAATCCAGTTCGCATCCGCCGGACTCATGGCCTGCCCGGACAAGGCGGCAGGGTCACCCTGCTGGAAGCGCCAGCCGGAATCGAGCCGCGTGTCGGTGCGCGGCGCGGCGCGCAGCGGGAGGATTGCAGCAAAGCAGAACGCGAGCAGCACGAGCGGTCGGATAAAATAATTATTTTTGAAGTTCATGGATATGATTTTAATTTTCGCGCGGAATCATTTGCCGACCAGGTTGTCGCCGACATAAATCTGATAGTCCTTGATGCGCCCGCCGACGGTGTTGTCGCCCTGGCGCGGGAAATAGCGGAAACCGGAAATGGTCTGCGGCTTGCCGAGGTCGAGGACGAGATAGTGAGGATGATCCGGCTGCGCGTTGCCCCATTGCGTGTGCCAGAAATTGGCGGTCTGGCCGTCAATTGCATTTTCCGCCGAGCCGTCCTCCTTGTCACGCTCCTCGCTGTCAACATAGGCGATGGTCCAGCCATCGTGGCTCAACGACTTGCCGTCGGTGCCGAGCAGATCCAGTTCGGCGATGGCGGCAAATTGTTTGCCGTCCTGCGCGTTTAGCGATTTGATGCAAAAATAACGGCCGGTGGCGGGCGCGGGCAATTTCACTTCCTGCATCGCGGAACCGGGCGCGAACGACGCGGTGAGAACCGGTGTTGCCGAATCCAGTTTCAACGTCGCCGCGGGACGACGCGACCTGGCGAAATCTTTTTCGGGATGCAGTTCGTTGAGGATCGGCTTGGCGAGCCCGGCCACGACGGGTTTTTCCGGGCCGAGCAGATCGAGGATCAGGATTTCGTTTTTGCCAGCCTTCAGCCACGGGCCGGGGACATACATCGTTTCCGTCGGGCCGATGTCCCAATAACGTCCGAGGCAGTGACCGTTCACCCAGACGACGCCTTTGCCCCACGGACGCATATCCAAAAATGTGTCGCCGGGCTTTTCAATTTCTAAAGTCGCGCGCCAGAATGCCGGAGCCAACGCTTTGAGGTAGGCGGCATATGCGTTTGATTTGCCGCCCACACGGCCTTCGTAGTCAAAATTCGGAAATGGACGAAATTTTAAGTCTGCCAGCATTTTATCATCAAGCGGCAGATTAAAAATCTGCCAGCCGGGCAATTCAGTTCCGCCAAGTTTCACCGGTGCATGGATTCCTTTCTGGTCAAAAACTTCCTGGCCGAAATTCACATGGCCCACCGCCTCGACGAGAATGTCGAGCGTCGCGGATTTTTCGCGAGCGGGCAGTTGCATTTTGTAACTGTTATTGCGCCGGTCAAAAATTCCAATGCGCTTGCCGTCGAGAAAAACAAAACCGTAATCATGAATACTCGCGGCTTCGAGCGTTTGTGCGGGGCCAGCGGGAATCGTGGTGCGATACACGATGCAGCCGTGACCCTGATCATATTTATCCATCGTTTCCGGCGTAGCGTCAGCAATTGCATTAGGCAGGTTTGCGAAAATCTGCGCGTATCCCCCCGCTTCAACAGGCGCGATGGTGATGACGGCATTGGTCGGCGGAACGTCGGGAATTTTTTCGCCGGGCAGAAGATATTTTGAAAACAGTTCGCGCGTCTGGAAGAATTTTTCTGTCGGCCAGCCAGCCTCGCTGATGGGCGCGTCGTAATCGTAGCTGGAAGTGTCGGGCTTGAACGGCCGGTCCGCGCCCGACCAAAGTCCGAACGTCGAGCCGCCATGCGCCATGTAGATGCTGAACGATTCGTCGCTTTTCAGCATGTATTCGAGGTCGGCAAGATATTGCGGCGTCTTGCCGAGATGATGCGGCGCGCCCCAGGTGTCGAACCAGCCGGGATAAAACTCGCCGCACATCAGCGGGCCTTGCGGAAGGATTTCGCGGAGCGCCCTGAACCCGGCGGCGGGGCCAGCCCCGAAATTCACGACGGGAAAAAGATTGGTGACGTAGGCCTTTTTCAAATCATAGGTCGGATTGCAGTCGAAGAGCGTCACATCAAAACCGGCATCGAGCATCGCCTGCCGCAGTTCGTCCATGTATTGCGTGTCCCGGCCGAAAGAGCCGTATTCATTTTCGACCTGCACCATGAGGATCGGCCCTCCGTGCGTAATCTGGAGCGGGGCAAATTGTTTTGCGACTTCGTGCAAATAGTTGGTCGCGGCCTCCATGAAATGCGGGTCGCGCGTGCGGAGCTTGATGTCGTCGTATTTCAACAGCCACCAGGGCAGGCCGCCGCCGTCCCATTCGGCGCAGGCATACGGGCCGGGACGCAGAATCACCCACAATCCTTCCTCCTGCGCGATGCGGCAAAATTCCATGACGTCCGCCTGTCCGCTCCAGTCGAATTTTCCCGGCTGAAACTCGATCTGATTCCAAAAAAGATAGGCGCAGACGGTGTTCAAACCCATTGCCTTGGCCATTTGCAGGCGGTTGCGCCAATACTCGACTGGCACGCGTGCGGCGTGGACTTCGCCGCACCGGATTTGAAACCGCGCGCCGTCGAGCAAAAAATCATTCGTGCCGATGACGAAGGTATGGGTTGCGTTTGTGTTCGCGCCGTCGGCGATTGCCAGCCGCACGGTCAGGGCAAGAAACAATGTGACGCAAAATGACAGGCGCTTCACGTGGTGAAGAAAATTAGCGGGAGAGTGCATGGGGATTATTATTTCCAATAGCCGGAAAACTGCAAGTCCCGCGTGCAACGTCAAAACGGGTTTTCTGAAAAATAAAACGACGCCGGACTTGAAAATGCGCTTCAATATTTGCTATTTGAAAGGCGATTCAATGCAACTGCCATGAAAAGAATTTCACCTGTCATTTTACTCGCCATGTTCATGCTGGCGTTTTCCGCAAACGCCGCGCTGACGCCAGCAAATTTGCGCTGCGATTACGTGGTCAATCCGCTGGGAGTGGATTCGTCCAATCCGCGCCTCTTCTGGAAATTGGAAAGCAAGGAACGCGGGCAGATGCAGTCGGCCTATCAAATTCTCGTCGCGTCGTCGGAAACGAATCTTTGGAAGGACAACGGCGACTTGTGGGATAGCGGCAAAATTTCTTCCGGTGAAACAATTCAAATTCCCTACGCGGGTGCCCCGTTGAAATCATCGCAGCAGGTATTTTGGAAGGTCCGCTCGTGGGATGCTGCAGGAAAGGCTTCTGCATGGAGCGAAGGCGCGGCTTGGACGATGGGAGTTTTAGCGCCGGCTGATTGGCAGGCCAAATGGATCGGCGCGGCGGACACGAACATACCTTCGCTGCTTTTGCGACACGAATTTGTTGTGAAGCCGGGACTCAAACGCGCTCTCGTGAACATCTGCGGCCTTGGCCAATACGAACTCACGCTCAACGGGAAAAAAATCGGCGACGATTTTCTTTCGCCCGGCTGGTCGAAATACGACAAGACCTGCCTTTATGACACGCTCGACATCACGGCGGATTTGCAGCGTGGCAAAAACGCCACCGGCATTGAACTTGGTAACGGCATGTATAATTTGCTCTCAACACGGTTCAAGCCGCCCGGCTACACGCCTTACACTTTTGGCCCGCAGAAAGTCATTTCGCAAATCCGTCTGGAATATGCCAACGGCTCGGTCGAGACCGTTGGCACGGATGAAAGCTGGCGCGTCGCGCCCGGCCCGATCACCTCGGCTTCGATTTACAGTGGCGAAGATTTCGACGCGCGGCTGGTTCAAAACGGCTGGAACAAAATCAATTTCAACGATTCAAAATGGCCGTCCGCAATCGTCGTCAACGGACCGGGCGGAGAATTGCGGGGACTTTCCTGCGCCGCGCCGCCAATCCGGGAGTTTGAAATCCACAAGCCGGTTTTCTCGCGCACGATTACGAACGGCGATGCGATTTTCGACCTCGGCCAGAACGCCGCGCACGTCCCGAAAATTTCCGTAACTGGCCCGGCGGGCAGCCGTGTGCGCATCATCCCGTCCGAACTCGGCGACGGTTTGGTGAGCGAAGGCTCGATGGGCGAGCAGCGCCGGAGCGTCATCTGGTGCGATTACACCAAGGCAACGGACGGCGTGGAAACGTGGTCGCCGAAGTTCTTCTACATCGGATGCCGTTATTTCGAGGTGAAATCTTTTCCGGCAAAAGGCGAAACCAAGCTGCCCGCCGTGAAATCCATTGAGGGCGTAGTTGTCCAATCTTCCTCCGAACCCGTCGGCGAATTCGAAAGTTCCAACACATTGTTCAACCGCATCCGCAAGCTCGTCCTCTGGGCGCAGCGCAGTAACATGATGAGCGTGATGACTGACTGCCCGCAGCGCGAAAAGCGCGGCTGGCTCGAGGAAGACCATTTGAACGGTCCTGCGTTGCGCTATGAAACCGACCTCGCACAGCTGTTCACCAAAGTGCTGAATGACATCGCCGACTCGCAGTTGTCCAACAATCTCGTGCCGACCACCGCGCCGGAATTTGCGGTTTTCCGCGACCGAAACCGCACAGCCAACGAGAGGAATAATTTTGGCGATTCGCCCGAATGGGCCAGCGCGTTCATTCTTGTGCCGTGGCAGCAATATGAATTCGACGGTGATCTGAACCTGTTCCGCATTCATTACGACGCGATGAAAAATTATCTCGCCTACTACGGCAGCCGCGCGAGCAACAACATCGTCAATTACGGTCTCGGCGACTGGTATGACATCGGGCCGAAGCCGCCCGGCGTCTCGCAGCTCACGCCCATCGCGCTCACGGCCACGGCATTTTATTTTCAGGACGCGGAGATTATGTCGCGCGCCGCCGCGTTGCTCGGCAAAGACGATGATGCGAAGCAGTTTTCCGATCTGGCGGAAAACATCCGTGTCGCCTTCAATGAAAAATTTTACAACACGACGAACCGTTTTTATGCGACGGATTCGCAGACGGCCAATGCCATCCCGCTCGTCATGGGAATTTGTGATCTGTCGAACCGCACCGACGTTCTCAATGCGATTGTCGCCGACGTGCGCAAACGCGGCAACGCGCTGACCGCCGGCGATGTAGGCTACTGCTACCTGCTCCGCGCGCTGGCCGAAGGTGGACGCAGTGACGTGATTTTCGACATCAACAACCGGTCCGACAAACCGGGCTACGGCATGCAGCTTAAAAAGGGCGCGACCAGTTTGACCGAGGCGTGGGATGCCAATCCCGGCTCATCGCAAAATCATTTCATGCTCGGCCAGATTCAGGAATGGTTTTATCACGACCTCGCCGGAATCCAAAACGTACCGGACAGCGCAGGCTTCAAGAAAATCGTCATCAATCCGCAACCTGTTGGCGACGTGACCTGGACGAAAGCGAGTTTCAATTCCATCCACGGAAAAATAACAAGCGACTGGAAACGCGCCGGTGGGAAACTCACGTTGAACGTGACTATTCCGGCGAACACGACGGCGACAATTTTCATTCCTACGACATCAGCCGATAGCGTGACAGAAGACGGCAAGCCTGCCTTGCAAAGCAGCGGCGTGAAATTTTTGCGCGAGGAAAGCGGTCATGTGATCTACGGAATCGACTCCGGCAACTATAAGTTTGAAGCCGCTGATTAAGGCCGGAATTTGCCCGTAATTAAGAGTATCCATGAAATTAAAAGCCGCTTGTCAATTCATGTTGTCTCTGGCGATAACGGTATTTTTGGCGGGCTGTATCACCACCGACAAACAATCCTCCGGCAAAATCAAGGTGCTCATCCTGGACGGTTACAGCAACCACGCCTGGCAATACAACACCGCCCTGCTCCGTGGCATTCTTGAACCCACCGGATTGTTTGACGTGACTGTTTCCACCACGCCGCCGCCCACAGCCACCAATGGCTGGGATGCGTGGCGTCCGAAGTTCAAGGATTACGACGTGGTGATCCAGACATGCAACGATATCAACCACAGCGGACCATCGTGGCCGAAGGAAGTGCAGAAGGATTTCGCAGATTATGTGCGCGACGGCGGCGGCGTTTATATTTACCACTCGGCGCAAAACGCTTTTGCTAGCTGGCCGGAATATAACGAAATCATCGGCCTCGGCTGGCGTCCCAAATCTTACGGCACGGCCATTTCCATCGGAGACGACGAAAAACTTGTTTACCATCCGCCTGGCGAAGGCATGAACACCAGCCACGCGCCCGCGAGCAACGTGGTGGTGCATCTGCTCGGCGAACATCCGATTCACGACAGTGTGCCGAAAGCCTGGCTTACGCCGCATCTGGAAGTTTACTATTTTGCGCGCGGCCCGGCCACCAACGTGCAGGTGTTGTCCTATGGTCGCGACCCTCGATTCGGCCAGAACTGGCCGATTGAGTGGACGGTGAATTACGGCAAGGGCCGCGCCTACATCGCCACATTCGGCCATGTATGGAAAGGCGACGTGCAGCCGGAAAGCCTGCGTTGCGCCGGCGTTCAGACGATGATGGTGCGCGCGTTGCAATGGCTTGCCGGTCGTCCGGTCACTTATCCAGTTCCTAAAGATTTTCCCACTGCGGAAAAAACTTCCATCCGCCCGGAAATTCCCAATTTAACTCCACTTCCAGTAACTAATGGCTAACTGGTTACGTCCAACCAGTCACTCTTGCACATGGCCAAACATAAGTTTTTCATAGCCCGCGCTGTCGTGTCCTATCTGTTCTACGGGCGGTTTTGCCCATGCGGTGAAGATTGATTATAATGAAGGAAAATTTAATGAAATCGGCACACTCTCTCAATCAAGGGCGGCTTTTCCTGCGTAGCACAAATGGGATGGGAGCCATCGTAGCCATTTCTGCCTTGCAAGCGAAATTTTTTAAATCAACGGTGAAATTGCCTGGAGGCGTGGGAAATTATGCCCTTTCGCCAGGTCAGACCACGACCAAACTCTTTCGCGTTGCAGACATGGACTTCATGCCTTACGCGCTGGGTGTGCTGAAACCTGTACTGGATCGCAGGCCGATTATTTGAATTGTCCCAAACATTTGAAATCGAAACAATATGATTAAAATCAAACGCATGAAGAAAAATTCAATCCTGATTCCGCTCGTAATATTGTGGGGAACAAGTCAGTCACTGTTGATGGCTCAGACGGACAACCCCATGGCCGACGGCGGCAACGCCAATGATTACGACATGGCACCGGAAACGACGCTGGCCGTCGTCAATGCCGCCAACGCCATGATCCCGACGCCAAATCCGCCGGGGCCGTTCCAGCCGACGTGGGATTCGCTCAAGGAAAATTACAAGGTGCCGCAATGGTTTGTGGATGCGAAGTTCGGCCTGTTCATGCACTGGGGGCTTTATTCCGTGCCCGCGCATCACAACGAATGGTATGAGAAACACATGTATGGCGCGGACAGCCAGTGGCATATTGACCATTTCGGCCCGCAGGACAAATTCGGCTACAAGGATTTCATTCCGATGTTCACGCAATCAAATTTCAACGCCGACGCGTGGGCGGATTTATTCAAAAAATCCGGGGCGAAATTCGTCGTCCCCACGGCGGAGCATCACGAAAACTTCGCGATGTGGGACAGTCAGGTGACGCCGTTCAACGCGATGCAAATGGGACCGCACCGCGATCTCATCGGCGAGTTGTCGAAGGCCGTGCGCAAGCAGGGATTGAAATTCGGCGTGTCCAATCACGGCATCGAAAATTTCCAGTTCATCAATCCGCCCGCCGAGATGGCCGCCAAAATGAAGGCCGAGCAGGCGGATCTTTACGATCCAAAATGGGCGGACTTTTACAACGTCGCCGATCGCAGCGACGCCGCGTGCGAAAAATTTTTGACCAACTGGTTCGCGCGCAATGTCGAGCTGATTGACAAATACCAGCCGGACATGCTGTGGTTTGACAACGGCGTGGACCAGCGCTACCTCGACCCACTCAAGCTGCGCGTCGCCGCGTATTATTACAATCGCGCGAGCGAATGGGGCAAGGAAGTTTCCATCAGCACGAAGAAAGCTGCTTATTCGCCGAGCAATAAAAACACCGAGACAATCGGTTCCATCATTGATTTTGAAAAAATCGGCGGACGCTCACCGTCCAGCATCCGCACCGGCGAATGGCAGGTGGACGAACCCATCGGCAGCACTTGGGGATACACGGTAGGCGAGCGCATTTCCGGTCCCGCGCCTGTCATCGCCAAGCTCGTGGATACGGTCAGTAAAAACGGCACACTGCTGCTGAACCTTTCGCCCAAGGCGGACGGCACGTTTCCGCCCGAGATTCCCGCAACGCTGCTGGAAATCGGCGCGTGGCTCGGCGTGAACGGCGAGGCGATTTACGGCACGCATAACTGGACGAAATTCAGCGAAGGCGGGCGCGGCAGCTTGAATATCCGATTCACCGTGAAGGGTGACGCGCTTTACGCCATCATCCTCGGCAACTGGCCGGGCGCACAAGCTGTCATCACGTCGCTGCCCGAGGCGGCGGGGAAAATTGAAACGGTCACGCTGCTCGGCAGCGACGGCAAACTGGAATTTACGCAGGATGCCGCCGGGTTGAAAGTGAAACTGCCCGCTGCAGCGCCTTGCAAATACGCCTATGTCCTGAAAATCACCGGGCTAAAAATGAATGCGCCGACAGCAACGGCCTCGGGGAATCCGCAGTTGCCAACCGGCGTCAGCGGGAACTAAAATTCAAACCAGCAACCAACTAATCCATGAAAATAAAGAATCGTCTATCAATTGGAATTTTTTCCGCCATCGTCCTGGTCGCCGCGAGCTCGTCAGCGCGCGCGCAAACCAACACGCCGACCGGTTACAAATTTGATTTCGGCAGCGGCACGCCGGCAGCCGGCTGGGTGCAAATCACGCCGACGACCATGTATTCAGCTGAAGCCGGTTACGGTTTTGAGGCAGGCACGTTGCCGGTCGCCGTCGGCAACGACGCACTCGGCGCAAACGAGCCGTTTTATTTTTCTGTCAAAGAGCCAGAGGGAAATTACAAGGTCACGGTCACGTTCGGCAGTGCGGCTGCACCGTCCGAAAACACTGTCAAAGCCGAACTGCGCCGCCTGATGCTGGAAAAAATTCACACTGACCCCGGCCAGACCGTTACACGCAGCTTCATTGTCAATGTCCGCGTCCCGCAGTTTCCCGGAGGTCAAGTGCGGCTGAAGGCCCCGCGCGAAACCACGCAGGAAGCCCGCGCATGGGACGACAAGCTTACAATCGAGTTCAACCACGACGATACAAATTCCACTGTCAGCAAGGTTGAGATCGAAAAGGTGGATGTGCCTACCATCTATATACTCGGCGATTCGACCGTGTGTGACCAGTCCGGTGAGACGTGGAACAGCTGGGGGCAGATGCTCACGCGCTGGTTCGGCCCTGGGATTGCCATTGCAAACCACGCTGAGTCTGGCGAAACGCTCTCAAGCTCCATCGGAGAAAGGCGTTTTGCCAAGGTTTACAGCCTCCTTAAGCCAGGCGATTATGTTTTCATGCAGTTTGGTCACAATGACATGAAAAGCAAATCCCCCAACGCGCTCAACACTTACAAGACCAACTATGTGAAAGTCATCGGCGAAATCCAAGCCAAGGGTGCTATCCCGGTCGTCGTCGCCTCGATGGAACGCGCGAACGGCGCGAACCGGGACACGCTGATGGGTTATCCAGCCGCCGCCCTTGAGACCGCCGCCGCGCAAAACGTGGCGTCCATTGATCTGCACTCCATGAGTCAGGTGTTCTACCGTGCGCTGGGCGACGATGTGAAAAAGGCATTCAACGACGGCGTCACCCACCATAACAACTACGGCAGCTACGAGCTGTCCAAAATGATTGTCATGGGAATCAAGGCCGATAAGCTCGACATCGCCAAATATATCGTCCCTGACTTCAAGGACTTCGATCCATCGCAACCTGACCCGTTGGCGACCTTCAAGATGCCATTAAGTGCCGGTCGCAATGCACAGCGCCCGCTTGGCGATGAAAGCAGCTTCGGCCCCGGAGCTGGCGCTGCGACTCAGGCCGCACCTGCCCCCGTTACACCCGAAACACCAGAAGCTAAATAATGCGAAAAACAGTTTAACGGATTCGACGCCCAAGCCGCTGGGATCAGGGCAATTGCAGCAGGTAGAAGTTTTGCGGGGAATTAGTGACCATCGCGTTGGTGAGGTTGAAATTGCCGCTGACATCGAACTGGTTGGTCAGCAGCCGCGTCCAATTGGTCAAAGGAAGGGCCATGTTCGTTGTCGTCAGGACGTAGTAAGTTCCGTTGGTGATGCCGCCCGTGCCGGTCAGGACGAGGTTGCCGCCGGAGATGCCGATGTTGCCAATGACCGGCGGAGTCTCAATCGCGACGCGAATCGTGCCGTCCACATTGACCGTGCTGGTGTTCCAGTATAATCCCGGGGTCAGCGCCGGCAGGGCAACTGTGGTGAAATTGCCGGCGAAGCCTGCGGCATTAAAAAGCTGGAAGGCATCGCCGCCTTGCAGCGGATCGTCGGCGTTGCTGACAATAAGGGAACCTCCGTAAGTGAAGGTGCCGGCCACGCTGACGACATTGTTGGTCTGCGAATCGTGGCTGACGCTCAAAATAGTTTTGCTGCCTGCATTCAACGTCAGCGCATTGCTGAAACTCAACGAACCCAGATCGCCGTTGCCGGGCGCGAGCGTGGCACCGCTGGCGACGGTGAAACTGCCGTTGACCGAACCGTCGCCGGTGATCCTCCTGCCGGTGCCGAGCGTCATTGCGTGGCTGGTGATGCCGCTGACGTCAAAGAGCGCGCCATTGGCCAGATTGATGTTGATGGAACTGGCAATCAAGGCTGAATTGGTCAACGCCAGTGTTCCGGCGCTGATGAAAGTTGCGCCGGAATAAGTGTCTGCCGCCGCCAGGACCAGCACGCCGTAGCCTGCCTGTGTGAGGCTGCCATTGCCGCTGATGAGATTTGAGCAAACCACGTTGTCATAATGAAGGAAAACCAGCGCGGCGTTGTTGGCGACGTTGTTGGTGCCAAGATTGCCGGTGGTGCCGCCTGAGCCGATTTGGAGAATTCCGCCATTTATGGTAGTGACGCCGCTGTAGGTGTTTGTGCCAGCTAGAATCAAAGTGCCAGCGCCTACCTTGCTGAGCGCGGTTGCTCCCTGACCGCCGTCGCTGATGCTGCCGTTGAAAGTAGAATCAAGATTCAACGCCCCGATGGAATAAGTGGTGGAGGCGGTGGCGCTTGAAGCGCCGGATATTCCGGTTTGAGGTCCGCCGGACAGAGCGCCAAGGCTGACGGTGATGCCTCCGTTTCTGTCGTTAATGTTTCCCGTGCTCGTGCCCAGATTCCAGATGGCATTTGCGCTGCCCAAAATTCCATAAATCCTAAACTGGGCACCGTTGCCGGGCGTCCAGGCAATGGTTCCGTTAAACTGACTCCAGTCGCCCCCGGGCGAGAAGACTTTGTTGCCGGTGATGTTCAAGTTCAATTGGCCACTTCCGGTGATTACATTGTTGGGGTAAGTGTTGCCGCTGGTGCTGTTGATGCTCCAGGTATTTACGCCGCTGTTGGTAATCGCATTGCCAATAGAAACATTGTTCTCAAACAGAGTGCTGCCGCCGGTGAGGGCGATGACATTGGTAGTTCCAGCGCCATAGGCATTGTTCAACTGCAAGGTTCCGCCTTCCACAATTGTCCCTCCGTTGTAATTGTTGCTTGCGTTCAACGCTACAGTGCCCGGCCCGACAAAGGTTATGGCATTGGTGCCGGAAATCATCCCGGACAGCACGAGGGTCTTGGCCACTGAATTGTTGACCACGGTCAGATTGTTGCTGATGGTGACCGGCGCAGAGATGGTGTCGCCACCGCTGGTGGCGACTTCAATAAGGTTCGCGCCATTGTTTGTGCCGTTGTCAAATATCAAGGCTCCGCCATTTGTGGCAATCGTATAAGCGGATGAACCGTTTGCCGCACCCAGATTAAGGCAGCCAAGGGTCACGTTTTGATTCAGCACATTCGTTTGGTTGGCGACGATGGGAGCAGTCAAATTGACAACATCGCCAACGGCACTGGGATAAGCGGTAGTATTGGTCCAGTTGGCGTTGACCTGCCAGCTTTGCACGGCGCTGGTAATAAGGTTAGTCCAATAGGCGGTTATGAGCGCCTGCGGCGTGGCGTTGACCTCATCCGAATTATTTCCTTCCCCGGCTCCGTTAACCGCCGAGACAACGTAATAATATGTCGTGCCGTTGATAACGCCAGTATCGGTATAAGTGGTGCCTGTGAGATTGGCCAGGTTTGTCTCAAGGCCGCTGCTTGTGCCGCGCTTTACATTATAACTGCTGGCTCCGGAAGAAGGGAGCCAGCTCAAATTGATCAGGCCATTTCCCGGCCCGGCGACCAAGCCCAGCGGCGTGACCGGCAGAGGTGGCAGGAGGGTTGTGGCGCTGACCGGCCCGGCAAAGGCAGAATTGCCCCAGCACGAGCGAAACGCCTGAATTTGATAATAATAAGTGGTTCCGGGAATGAGTCCGGTGTCGGAATAGTTTGTGACGCCCGTCGCGAGCATCGCAAGTGAAGAATAATTTCCACCGTTGGTGGAATGTGTGAGATAAAACCCGTCTTCGTTTGTAGAAGACTCAGCCCATGTCAGATTAATCTGGTTGGTGGATGCCGCTGTGGCTGCAAAGTAGCCGGGGGTTGCGGGCGGTTGCGCGGGCTGCGTTGAAACTTGTGCGGTGTTTGAATAAGGAGAGTTGCCATCAACATTGTTGGCTACAACACGATAATAATAGGCTGTTCCCGGCGGCAAATTGGTGTCCGTATAGCTGGTTGTCGTGTTCATTCCAACCCCAATCTGGCTGAAATGAACATTGTCGGTGGAGCGCTGGATGACGATGTTTGTTGCATTGGTCGCGTTGTTCGTCCAACTCAGTTCTATCTCGCAGCCTGACACTGCCGTGGCTGTCAATCCGGTCGGCGCGGTCGGCGGGCTTGACAAAATCACCTGCGAGCCGGCTTCCATCTGGAGAAAGTCGTAGATGATGCCGCCCTGGACCAGATTGGGGTAGCCGTTGGTGACGCTGCCGATGTTCCAACTGCCGGGACTGCCGGGTTGGCGGAGATGGATGGAAAAGGTGTTGGTGCCAACCACGAAATCACTGCTGGGGAAGGTGAACTGAAAATACTGGTATCGTCCGACCGTCACGACATCGCGATAAATATCATCGCCGGTGGTGGTGAAAACCCCCTGGGATGGATTGGAAAATCCTGAAATGTTGGGCGTCACATTGACCCCATTAATATAGGGATAAAAATAGCAGCCGTTGCCGCCCGCCAGCGCCACGGTGCAAAGCACGCTGGTTGTTGGCAGACTGGTCAGATTGAAAATGATGTTCCACACCGGCCCCCAGTAAGTGCCGTTGGTCTGCGTATAATCGGTCAGATTGGGCCAGGATTGCAGCGTTACGGGTGAGATGCATTGCGCATAATACCAGTCATTGGATTCCACGCTCCTGCCGACGAAGAAATTCACGTCGTTCGTGCTCATGTCATTCAGATAACGCCACCACAAGCCAAACTGCTTGGGCTGGTTGCCCAGATGAAATTCCTTGGAACTATGGTCCGGCGTACCGACGCGCCAGAGCCGCTGCTGCAAGTGTGGCGGATTCCAATTGATGACCCCAAGGTTGTTGGTCTGGCCGGCCATGACGACGATGTTGGAGATTTGCAATTCGCCCCAGATGCCCGGCACATAGGAAAACAGGACGTAGTTGTCAGGCCGCACCTTCGGAATGGTGAAATTTCCGTTGGTGTCGGCCGTCGTCCAAAACAAATAATTTGTGACACCTTGATACATCCAGTCGAGGGAAGTTTCGTTGCCGAGAATCACCACCGCGTTGGCCGTGGGCTCACCGGTTTTCGCTTTGATTGTGCCGGTGACTGTCCCGCGCTGGCGCGGATAAACATTTTCCGGTTCGTTGACCCAGGCGTAAGGCCAGTTGGACACCATCAACGTGGCTTCATTTTGCGCATCCTGCCAAAGCTGCAAGTGGTTGGTTCCCGTGTTGGCATACATGAAAAACGGGCCGATCATTTTGGAGAAGACCTCGCCGGCGGCAGCACCCGGATTGGGAATATTGCCCAAACCGTGGCCTTCAAAGTCATCGTTATACATATAGTCACCAGACATGGCTCCCTTTTGCTTGGTCGGTCCGCCGTTCATATGTTCAAAGCTGGCCAGAATGCTCCACAGCCCTACTTGATCCGTGGCCAGTCCCCAGACAGTGCGGAAGGAATTGGAAGGTCCTTGGTAGCTGCTATAATCATACTTGGTCCACGTCGGCTGGAGGTTGGCAGTCAAACCGCACGGCTGGGTATAGGCCGGCCAGCCCGGCTCGTAATTTGTCCCAGCCGGCTGTGTCCACGTGTTGGTGAACGGCAATATCTCCACTTCGCCGGGAACCCCGGCGGAATTGGCTCCGGGGATATTGCCGATGCTCAAGGCAATTGGCACATCCGATCCCGAAAATGCCCAAGCGTTGTTGACACTGCCATTGGCATTCGTCGTCTGGACAAAAGTGGTGGTGTTGGCACGACCCTGCCAACTGTCCGCATCATAATAAGCCGCCGGCTGGTTGCTCCAATGCCGCCAGACGTGATATGTATAAAAGCCGGCCTCACCGGCACGCATCACATGATGTTCCGACCAGTCCCACAAACCGTTCGGAAACAAATTCGTGTCGCCGGTTGCGCGCGGATTGCGGATCATCACGTCGGCAATCTGTCCGTTATTGGTCACGACACTGTAAGCCGAGCCGAAGCCGGCCGGAACGGAAACCCACCAATCGTTCGTGCCGCTGCCGATATGCGTCAGGCTCAAGGCATAGTCCTGGCCGGAATCAATCAGGTTGAGGCTTGGATTTTTCGCGGTGGTGAACGAGGAAACCGAGCCGTCGGACTTGCTGAAGATCATTGTCACCAGTCCATTCGCCATCGTGACCGTGCCATTGCCATTATCGGTGATTGTGACATTTGCCGCTGACAAAAGGCCCGCTGCCAGGAACAGCATGGCACCGACAATCAGGCTTGCGGTCAAAGTTTTCACTGGTACTGCATCACGGCATTTGCAACAGATAGAAGCTCTGTGATAAATTTGTGTTCATCCCGTTGGTTAAATTGAAATCACCGTTTCCATCGAACTGATTTGTCAGCAATCGCGTCCAGTTCGTTAGCGGCGTGGCAACATTGGTTGATGTCAGAACATAATACGTCCCAAAGGCCGTGCCGCCCGAACCGCTCAGAACCAGATTGCCGCCCGATAACTTGATGCCCCCGATAACAGGCGGTGTCGGCAATTGAACGATGAGATTGATTTGCCCCGGCGTGTTTGTGCTGATCGTGTAAATGAAACCAGCGGGCGCGGACGCGATTGAAAGATTTCCCATGGTCAGCACGCCTCCATAAGCAAGCAACGTGTAGCTGCCGACGCCGAATCCGCCGAGATTGGTGATGTTGAGCTGTCCGCCCAAAGTCAAATTGCCGGACACAACGACTTCGTCGCCGTTCGTGCCGAGGCCGAATTGCAATTCTGTCTGATCGCTCAAATCGAGTTCGTTGCTGATGGTCAGCGTGCCCGACGGATTTCCGGGTGAAAGAATGGCTTCGTCGTCAAAAGCCGTCAGGCCGCCGATGATTCCATTCCCGGAAAGCGTCGCGCCGCTGGCGACGAAAACCTGGTTCGTGCCGGTCGCGCTGCCGGTCGTATTGTTGACCTGCAAGGTTCCGGCGCTCACAGTCATGCCGCCGACAAATGAGTTGCTGCCGTTAAGCGTCCATGTTCCGGCGCCTGTTTTTTCAATGGCGGTGATGGTATTCGTATTTTGCTCCGCAATGGTTCCGGCAAAAATTGCATCCGTGTTTTGCCCCCCGACCTGCCAGGTGAAAATATTCCCCGTTGTTGGGCCGCCGAACAACGAGGATGAACTGGCACCCGACAAGGCGCCGATTTGCAGCGTCGTTCCGGCGGGGTCAACCGCGCCTTGAAAATCCATCCAGTTGTTGTCGGACAAATTGATTGCGGCGTTCGGATAGCCGGTGAAATTCAACACCCGAAATTCACCGCCGCCACTTACATTGATATTTCCGGTGAACGCCGACCAGTCGCCATAAAGACTCGTGCGGACGTAAGTCACACTGAAATTCAGCGTGCCGCCGCCGGTCAGCGAGCCATAAAGATCGCAACGCGAATCGGTGTTCAGCGTGCCCGTGCAATTTGTCGGCACGATCACATTCCAATAAGAGCCGTTGTAAGTGTTCACGTTGTCATACATCGAAAGCGCGCCGCCGTTGAACGTGACGGCTCCACTGC
>Ga0302278_10002355_pt1 | contig 21922 bp, 20 predicted proteins | sample III_Bog_N3_2_FD_194543 | JGI IMG/M metagenome (GOLD analysis project Ga0302278, IMG submission 194543) | Peat permafrost microbial communities from Stordalen Mire near Abisko, Sweden - III_Bog_N3_2 | ecosystem: Environmental > Terrestrial > Soil > Wetlands > Peat | place: Sweden: Abisko...
GGCTTGCTGCCCTGGACCCTTTATCCGCTCGTCTTTGTACTGGCGCTGGAGTGCTGGTTCGCCTTTCGCCACGATCTTGCATTCCTGTTGCGGAGGGGGCCGCAGGCGGTGGGCGCGCGGCTGCTGTTCTCGATTCTTGTGCCGTGGATTGTGGCTCTCAATCAGATTCGCGGAAAGCTTACGGGAACAATGAAGGCGAACCGGCAGAATCTGCAGGCGTGACCGGCTCGAGCAGCGCCGGGTCGTTGTTGCGCACGTTGCCGACGCGGGCGCTCACCGGCCAGGCCCTCATGCGCGCGGCGGGGTAGGGCCGAAGCAGGTCGACTGGTGGGCGAGCGGGATCGCCGGGCTCAAGCCATCGGTCGTAATCCTTGGGCTCCAGAATCACCGGCATGCGATTGTGAAACGGCTCTGTGACTTCGTTGGGATCGGTGGTGAGGATGGTGAAGGTCTCGATGGACGGGCCTTCCGCAGGGCGCCAGCTCTCCCACAAGCCGGCCAGCGCGCAAGGTTCGCCGCTGGTGAGGGCGATGGCATAGGGAATTTTCAACTTGGCATTGGGCTTCATCCACTCATAGAAGGCGTCGGCGGGGACCAGGCATCGGCGCTTCTTCAAGGCCTCGCGGAATGCCGGCTTGGACGCCGCTTCCTCAGCACGCGCGTTGATGGTGGAATAGCCGAACTTGGCATGCTTGGCCCAGAACGGCACCAGGCCCCAACGCAGGAGGGCGAACTCGCGATCACCGCTGTCGCGGTTGAGGCGGACTACGGGTTGGACGCTCTGGGGGGCCACGTTGAAGCTGGGCGCGAACCACGGCATGTCCTCCAGCTCGACTCCGAACCAGTCGGCAAGAACTTCCTGAGTTGATCGTCGTGCAAAGCGGCCACACATGGTCAATCTAGATTAGCGAATGAATGGGATGAAGTGGAACCGGATTGCCGGTTGCCATGGACTTCTACGGACTCCCACTCATCGAGCAAAAGGCGCTCGATGAATGGGGCACAGAGGATTTGGGGAGGGGAGTTTCAGTCGCCGAGGGGTGCGGCGAAGAGGAAGTCCCAGGAGGTATCGAGGTAGAGCCACCGTTGCGCTCCGAACCAACTCGTAGGCATTCCCGGCACATGCAGCAGGGTATGGCCGTCCATGCACATCAGTTCCGTCCCGTTCCAGGCGAGGAAGGTTCTGGATGCCTGGCCAACCTGGGCGGGATGCTCGACCAGCCTGAGACAGACAGGGCACCTTTGCCGCTGATCGCGCAAAACCCAGCGCAGGCCAAACAGGCAAAGGCCAAAGGTGGAGATCAGTTGGATGTAGGTGGATGCATTGGAGTACGGAGTGGTGAACGCTAAAGCCATGTCGAGCGAGGCGAAGTAGACGATGGGGAGCAGAAACGCGATCTTGGCGCACAAAAAGCTCCAGCGGCTCAGCCTGCGCGACCACGACGTTCTTTGCGGGCTGACGCTCGATTCTCCCAGCGAGACGGAGGTGATGGCGGGCAGTGCGAGCAAGGCAAGCAGGAGGGCAAACAGGTAGATGGACCAGGGGCCCGGCCGGTAGTCCTCGATGGAAACACCAAGCAGGTCGTCTACGGAGTCGTCTGGTCCATAGGCGGTGATGTGCACGCACTGGGCCCACTTTTCAGCCTCGCCCGCAGAGGTGAGATGCGCGATAACGTATCCTGCCCCGCCGGCGGACTCCGGCTCAGGCTCAAGGAGCCAAGCGTCAACCTTGCCGGGAAGTTTCCAAAAGCCGTTGGGCGCCACTCCGGCAATGCGCGCCCGGCGGGTTCCCACGCGGACAACGGTTCCTGCGACGTGCGGATTTGCGCCGAATTCCCTGGTCCATAACTGTTCGCTCAGAATCACGCTGGGCAGGCCGTCGCCGGCATTGCGGTCTGGATCCGCAAACCGCAGCGGCAGGCCCAGCAGTACGAAGAGATTTGCGCTGGCATGGGCCACGCCCCATGCGGCCGCATTGGAGCCTGCTGACGCGGATTCCTGACTCACGGAGTTGGACTCGACACGGTAGAAGGCGAAGCCATCGAAATACTGCTGTTTGCGTGCCTTCCACGTGCGGTACTGGCGGGGTCGAATAGTCGGGGACGTGTCGTCGCTGTAGCCTGCGTTCTGAATCATGACCAGGCCGGGGTTGACCTGGCCCACCATCAAATTGCGCTCCGCACGAACTCCCGGCAGGAGAAGTGCGATGGCGTAGAAGGCTAACATCACGATGCACAAGGCGAGGATGCATTGCGCCGCCGATCCTTGCTTTGTGGGATGCGGCAGACGTATGGACATGCCCTGGCGGCGGAGACAGAGCGCATCCTGAAACGCACCGAGGCAGAATGCCAGCACCCGCTGCTCGGCGGGCCAGGAGACGCCGTCCATGCGCGCGCAGCTACGCCGCACATGCCACAGTTCCGACTGCCACTCCTGACGCCACTCGGCGCGCTGGCGGCCAGGCACCACGAAGGAAGCGGCGCGCAGAAGGCACTGGTCGAAGAGGTGCAGCAAAGGCATGAAGGCAGGCGTCATACGGACCTTGCCTCCTCGGATGGAATCAATCTCTCCAGCAGCGGATAGCGTTTGCGGGATGCATCCAGCGTGGATTTTCCGGCCGGGGTCAGCTTGTAATACTTGCGCGGCGGTCTCTGCTCGGCGTCGGCAATGGACTGGCGCTCCCAGTGCGAACGGATGAGTTCATCGCGCTCCAGGCGGCGCATGGCGGGATAGACGGTTCCGCTGGGCAGGCCGGTCATCTCCATGATGCTGAAGCCGTAAACAAAGCCGGCGTCGACCGCGTGCAGGATGAGAGCCGCGGTGTGCGAGAGTTTGGCGTCCGAACGTAAAGTTTCCCGAGCCATGGCGCATTCTACCTATGTAGCAATCTACTTGACAAGAGTCTATGCCGTTTGCTACATAGGGTATGCTCCTGATTGGGCTGGTGGATCATGCTTGAGGTACAAAACCTGTATCGCAGCTATCGCGGCATTCCGGCGATTGAGAATGTGAGCTTCAAGGTAAGGCCCGGCGAGATCGTGGGCTTTCTGGGTCCGAATGGCGCCGGCAAATCGACCACGGTGAAGATTATTACCGGCATGTTGCGGCCGAACGATGGGCGCGTGCTGTTTGAAGGCCAGGATATTGCGAAGAACATGGTGAGTTTCCGTGCCGCATTCGGCTACGTGCCGGAGGAAGCTCATCTTTACACGTACTTGTCGGGATTGGAGTATCTGCAACTGGTTGGACGTTTGCGCGGGATGGGCGAAGCGCTGATTGAAGCCAAAGCAACCCGGCTGCTGAAGCTGTTAAATCTGGAATCGTGGCAATACACACCCATCTCTTCCTATTCCAAAGGAATGCGGCAGCGGGTGCTGATTGCAGCGGCGCTGCTGCACGATCCAAAACTGCTGATCTTCGATGAGCCGCTCTCCGGGCTGGACGTGGTTTCCGGACGATTGTTCAAGGACCTGCTGGAGTTGCTGGTTGCCGACGGCAAGGCGGTGCTTTACATCTCGCACGTGCTGGAGGTGGTGGAGCAGGTGTGCGACCGAGTGATTGTGATTGCGAAAGGCCGGGTACTGGCCGACTCGCCGCCGTCGGAGCTCGCGAAGCTGATGAGCCTGCCGAATCTGGAGTCTGTGTTTGCGCAATTGGTGAAGCAGCAGGACACCCGCGCGGTTGCGCAGGAGATGGTGGAGGCGATGCGGATCACCCATGTCTGATGGCTTTCAGCGCCTGTTTACGATGAGTGATGCGCAGCCGCTGGCCTTGAATGCGCAGGCCGCGCTCGGTCCCGCGCATCCACCTCCGCGCAGCCAGTTCTCGTGGCTCATGCGGCATTTTCTTGAGCGCTTCTTCAACCACGAAACCGCGTCGCCCGATGGCGATGCGAGAACGCGCATTGCGCAGATTGCGGTTGCAGCCGGAATGCCGGGACTGGTGGTCGGCTTGTACCTGTGGCCTGTCTATCATCCCTTCATTGGCTGGCCGCCGGGACGGCCACTGGACGCGAGTCCGCCGCCTTACTGGCTGCAGGTGAATCATCATTTCTTCTTTGTGCTTTACTCGTTCGTGGTGATGGGTATTGTAACGGTGTTTGAATGGGACCTGTTTTTCCCTGACTTGCTGGACATCTTTGTCCTGACCACCTTGCCGATTCCGGATCGCAGGCTCTTTCTGGCGCGGGTTGCCGCCATCGGGCTCTTCATCGCCGGCTTCCTGTTCAATGCGAATTTTCTGGCTCTGCTGATTCTTCCCGCGGCTACCGATCCGCCTGACCTGCTGCGGTTCCTTGCCGGCCATTTGGCGGCGGTTGCCTTGAGCGGACTATTCTCAGCAACATTCGTGCTGGCGCTGCAGGGCGTGGTGCTGACCGTGTTTGGCGAGCGATTGTTTCGCAGGATATCTCTGCTTCTGCAAGGGCTTTCCATCACTGCGCTGCTGATGGTGCTGTTCCTGTTCCCGATGCTGAGTGGCGCGGTGCCGGTATTCCTGCAATCGGGCAACGCGTGGGTTCTCTACTGTCCGCCATTCTGGTTTCTTGGCATCTATCAGCGGCTTCTGGAAGGACCGTCCGCTTTGCCGATCTACGGACGGCTTGCGGAGACCGGCTGCGTGGCTACGCTGGTGGTTGTAGGCCTTGCGATGCTCACCTATCCCATTGCCTACCTGCGCAGAGTGCGCCAACTCGTGGAAGGCCCCGGTACACGGGACACGCGGAGTGGTTACGCGCCCGCGCTGAATGGGTTGATTCATGCCACGGTGTCGCGGCAGCCGGTGCGGCGCGCGGTATTTCACTTTATCGGGCAGACCATTCTGCGGGTGCAGCGCTATCGCATCTACCTGGTTCTGTATGGAGGCGTGGGGTTTTCGATTGTGGTTGCTTCCATACTGCGCTTCGAGGTTGTGCACGGACAGGTGCGCATGGAGATTTCAGCCGATGGCATCCGCATGGCGATTGGGATTATCGCTTTCTGGATGATTGCCGGGCTGCGCATGGCATTCACTTCGCCGGGGAACAAGCAGGGCAGTTGGGTGTTCCGCATTGTGCATGGCAGGCCGCCGGAACTTGTTACCGCGATGGAAGAGTTGCAGGCTGCGAGGACCTGGGTTTTGCTGTGGGCACTGATGGCGACTTTTGCGGCGCTGTTCGCATTTCAGTGGATTGCTCCAGCGGAGCTGCGTAGCTGGCAATCGATCACGGGAAGAATGGTGATGGCTGCGGGGCTGTGCCTGCTTTTGACCGATATGCTCTTCCTGAACGTGAAGTACATTGCATTCACGGGAGAGACGGGCAGAGAGCAGCCGAACCTGGCCTTCGCGGTGCTGAAATACTTTGCCTTCCTGCCGCTGGTAGTGACGCTTCCGCTGGCGCTGAGCCCGTGGATTGAGTCCGGATGGACGCACGATCTAGTGGCTGCGGCAGTGATTGCGGGCTTGCATCTGTTCCTGATACGCCGGCATCGCGCGATAATCAAGGACCATTGCCATTATGTTCACCTTGAAGACGACGAAGAGGAATTTCCCATGCGGCTTGGGTTGCGTTATTGAAGCCAAGGCCCCTTGACAGGTTTCGGACGCGGCGAGCCTTCTGTGCGGCGTATGTGTGCTGGATCACATAGACCGGCAAGGTGCGCGGGTGTACACTTCGCTTCGTTGTTTTGAAGGCTTGAACTATGCCTGTTGAAGTGGACGTACACACCCTGAGCTACGCGCGGGGGCCGGACCGGCCGCTGCTGGAGCTGACCATCGGCGACCTGCTGCGCCGGACCGCGGAGCGCTTTCCGGATCGGCTGGCCGTGGCTTCCTGTCACCAATTAAAGCGCCTGACCTGGGCCGGACTGAGCGAGGAAGCGGACCGGGTGGCTCGGGGTCTATGGTCGTTGGGCATTCGGCGTGGCGACCGGGTAGGGCTGTGGTCGACCAACTGCATTGAGTGGATCGTGATGCACATGGGGTGCGCGCGGGCCGGTGCGGCGCTGGTGAACGTGAACCCGGCCTACCGCTCGCACGAGCTGCAATACACGCTGAAAAAGTCGCGGATGAAGGCGCTGTTTCTGTGGCACAAGGACAAGCGCGCGGACTACGAGGAGATTCTGGGGCGGGCGCGGCATGGGCTCGATCTTGAACTGAAGCACACCATTTATTTCGACTCGCCGGAGTGGCCTGCGCTGCTGGATGAGCCGGGCGAACTGCCTGCGCACGTGGGTGTGGAGGATGTGGCGAATATCCAGTACACCAGCGGGACCACGGGATTGCCGAAGGGCGTAATGCTGACGCACCACAACATCGTGAACAACGGGCAGTTTCTGGCGCAGGGGTTCCACTACACGGAGCAGGATAAGATTTGCCTGCCGGTGCCGCTGTTTCATTGCTACGGATGCGTGATTGGGACCATGACTTCGGTGAATACCGGGGCCGCGATCCTGCTGCCGAACTGGACGTTTGATGCACGGGCTACGCTGAGGACGGTGCACGAGGAACACGCGACTTCGGTCTACGGGGTCCCGGCCATGTATGTGGCGGAGATGGCGCTGCCGGACTTTGCGAGCTACGACCTGACCAGTTTGCGTACCGGCATGATGAGCGGCGCGCCGTGCCCGGTGGAACTGATGAAGCGGGTGCTGGACGAGATGCATTGCCGCGAGCTGGTGATTGCCTACGGGCAGACGGAAACGTCACCGGTGGTGACCATGAGCGACGCGGCGGATTCGATCGAAATACGCGTGAAGACCGTGGGACGGGCCATGCCGCAGACCGAGATCCAGATTATTTCCACGGTGAGCGGCGAGACGCTGCCGGTGGGTGAGCAGGGCGAAGTGTGCGCGCGGGGATACGCGGTGATGAAGGGCTACGACGGGGATCCGGAAGGGACGGCGACGGTGATTGCCGCGGATGGCTGGCTGCATACCGGCGACCTGGGAATCATGCATGAGGATGGCTGCATCCACCTGACGGGGCGCTCGCGCGACGTGATTATTCGCGGCGGGGAGAACATCTATCCTCGCGAGGTGGAGGAGTTTCTGTATACGCATCCCAAGGTGGATGAGGTGCAGGTGGTCGGCATTCCCAACGCGCGGCTGGGCGAAATTGTAGCGGCATGGGTGCGGCTGCGGCCGGGCGTGGAGGCGACGGAGGAAGAGATTCGCGAGTGGTGCAAGGGGCAGATTGCTTACTACAAGATTCCCGAGCATATCCGGTTTGTGGATGATTTTCCGGCTACTCTCTCAGGGAAGATTCAGAAGTACAAGATCCGCGAGTTTGAGATTGAGGCACGCGGGCTGCAGGTTGAGGCTAACGCGGCTACGGCGTAGGCGATTTCAGCACATCCGCATCGACCCTAGCCGTTGTCTGCCGCTTCGCTGGGCGGTAGAAGCGGCCTCGTTCGGCATTCTTCCATTGCTCGTCGGTCAGTTCTGGGATGTCGCTTGTATCTATCTCGCTGTCGGGCCGCGCAGCAAGCGCCTTCAGACGAGCAACCTGTGCATCCGTCAGCTGCGGCAGAGTTTCTTGCGTATAGCTAACCATTTTTGTCTTCATTGGATTGCCGTACTGACAACAACATTGTAATTGCATTTTTGACATGCGGTGAGGGATTAGATTCGACATAAACCGCCAGCCTAGATGCCGAGCCGTGCTACATGCAGAACATGAGTTAAAGTGAATCGAGCCAATGAAATCTCACAGGATCTACCTCCACCGCGGCATCTTGCTCTTTTTCGTATTCGCCTTTGCCTTCGCGCCGGTCCACGCATTCGCAGGAACAGAGCCCGCAGGGACACAGAAGGCTGACTCGGTCTTGATTCTGAAAAAGGACCATGTGCTTGAGTTGCTGGCCGGGGGCAAGGTCATTGGGACTTACAAGGTCGCGCTGGGACGGGGCGGTCTTGCGCCCAAGCAGCAGGAGGGCGACGGGCGCACCCCGGAAGGTCACTACGTGATCGACTCACGCAACGCGGAGAGCCACTATCACCGCGCGCTGCATGTCTCCTATCCCAATGCGGCCGACCGACAGCGAGCGGGACGGCTTGGGGTTTCCCCCGGCGGGGCCATCATGATTCATGGACTGCCCAATGGCATGGGTTTGCTCGGAGCGACGCACCGGCTCTACGACTGGACTCTTGGCTGCGTGGCCGTCACCGATGAGGAGATCGACGAGATCTGGGATCTGGTTCCGGTGGGTACGCCGGTCGAGATCAGGCAGTAGACTTGCAGCCGTTTACGCAGCCGTTGCAATCGCGGCCTCGCGCGTGATGGTGACAACCGTGATGTCGTCTTCCTGACCGAATTGCTTTGCTGCTTCCGCAATGGCTGCAGCGGGCTGGGTGGAAATGTCCCTTGCCCGATCGAATCCGAACAACTCGCCTTTCTGGTTCTGGGCTTCGATCACGCCGTCGGAATAGAACGTGAGGCGGCTGCCGGGAGCGAGATGGAACTGGATAGTGTCGTAGGCGACGCCGCTCATGACACCCAGCGGCAGCGCGCCGGGTAGTTCCAGTTCCATTCCATCGAGGTACGGGGAGAGATGGCCGGCATTCGCAACTCCGACAGTGCCGTTACTGCAGATATGCGCGGCCAGCGCGGTTGAAAAGCCACTGCCGCCGCGACCAACCAATCGCTCATTCAGGCTGGCGAGCACTTCTTCCGGGTTGTTGGTGCGGTCCGCTGTGGCGCGGATGGCTCCAACGAGCACAGACACCAGCATGGCGGCGGGCAATCCTTTGCCGGCAACGTCGCCCACCACTACGAGCAGGCCGCCTTCGCCGTCGGGCAAGATCTGGAAAAAGTCTCCACCCACTTGCTGGGCGGGCTGGTACACGGTTTCGACAGCAAAGCCGGGAACGGGCTCAATCTGTTCCGGCAAAAGCACCTGCTGAACCTGCTGCGCGGCGGCCAGTTCGCCTTCAAGTTGCGCCTGGCGGCGGCTGACGGTGGTGGAGCGCAGCAGCATGATGATGGCCAACGACAGGGACGACAGGATTCCCGACACATGGTCGAGCGACACGGCAAAGGGGCCGGCAGGATAGCGGTTGATGAGGTTGATCCCGCGGATGGCTTCGTCTCGCGATGCCGGAAACTCAAACATGGAGCTGAGCACGACCTGCGCATAGATAAACAGGCTGAAGAGAATCACTGGAATCAGCAGAATTCCTGCCTCACGGTTGCCTCGACGGAGATGCATGGCCAGAACAATGGGAATGATGACCGACAGAAGAATAACGAATGGAAAATTGCCGATGAGTTGCAGGGAAAGCGGCGCGGGGAAAAGTATGGTGGCAATCCCGCTGTAGAAGTTGGCCACGCCGGCAAAGATGAGAAAGCAGCGCCAGCCCCAGCCGATGCGTTGACGGACGAACGAGAAATAGAGCAGAGCCCAGAGATACGGGGAAAAAAGCCGGCAAATGCACTCGACCGCCGCCCATTTTATCGAGATGTCGTGGAAGGTGGAAATCAGCGTGACGGGAGCTTCGGCGAGCGTGAGGACCCCCACGGCAAAGATCCACAGGTATTCGATCTGGCGGCGCTGCGCGGCAAACAGCACCAGGGCTACCAGGCCGACGCCAATCAGCAGAAACCGGTCGAGCCAGTCCATCGCGTTCTGGCCAATGATGGCTAGCCAGTCGTCGAGGTAGAGTGCATGTTCCTGGCCGATGGTCAGGTTGGCCGCAAACAAGCCGGGGTCCTGTCCGATGGCCCACTCGATTTTTGAGATGTGGACGCGTGCGGCAATGACAAGAACGCCGGAACCCAGCAGGCGATCGGGGATGCGCGCCAGGATTCGGGAGTTCGTGGTGTAGGGGACATAGGGCGCCACCTGGCCGGAGGCGATAATCCGCTCTCCATTGACATAAATCTCAAAGGCGCGGGAAATCATGAATTCCCGCAACGCCAGCCCGAACTGATCGGGTTTCACTTTGACACGTAGCCGATACCAGACGAATTCGGGGTCGGTGTTGCCAAAGAGATAGGTGATGGGTGCGCGCGGGTCAAAAAGCTTCCATTGCGAGTCGTCGTATGCGGGGCTGGCGAAGGCTGGGTTGTCGCCGGCTTGAACCCGCCAATTCATTGCGAGGTCGGCCGGCTCGCGGAGTCCGGTGGCGTCGAAGGTGCCGTTGGCGTATTGCGCGCGGATGCTCGGCACGGAGGCGACCAGGAACACCAGCAAAGCCGCTGCAGCTCGCGCAAGACGGACAGAACGGCGCGGAGTGATGCGGCAGGAACGTTCTTCCATGCGATTCACTCTAGCATTCAACCGGCCAGAACCAGGAACGAAAACATGTTACGCGGCGTTCGCAATGGCGGACTGGCGGGTGATGGCTACGACCGTGATGTCGTCGGACTGCCCGAATTCCATTGCGGCTTCCACAATCACGATAGCTGGGTTCGTTGAGATGGCGCGTCCGCGCTCAAATCCGAACAATTCGCCTTGCGCATTCTGCGCTTCCACCACGCCATCGGAGTAGAACGTGAGCCGGCTGCCGTGTGCCATGTGGAAGTGGGTTGTCTCATAATGTGCGCCCGGCGTTACGCCTAGCGGCAGCGCGCCCGGCAGCTCCACTTCCCTGCCGTCGAGATAAGGGGAAAGATGGCCTGCGTTGGCCACCGCAACGGTGCCCATGGCGCCGATGTGGGCAACCAGCGCAGTAGAGAAGCCGCCGCCGGCACGGCCCACCAGCCGTTCATTCAGGTTGGCGAGCAGTTCCGCCGGTTCGCAGGTATACTCCGCCACGCCGCGAATGGCTCCCACCAGCACCGAAACAAGCATGGCCGCGGGCAGTCCCTTGCCGGCCACATCGCCCACAACCAGAAGCAACCCGCCTTCGCCCGCCGGAAGAACCTGGAAGAAGTCGCCGCCCACCTGCTGCGCGGGCTGGTAGGCGCTGTCGACGCTGAAGCCGGCGATGGTCTCAATTTTGTCGGGCAGAATCACCCGTTGCACCTCGCGGGCCGCTGCCATCTCCCCTTCAAGAAGTGCCTGCTGGCGGCTATCCCGGATGGAGCGCAGCACCATGATGATGGCCAGGGAAAGCAGGTAAGAGAGCTCCGTAAACTGATACATACTCAGTTGAAAAGGGCCGGCTTGATAGTAAAAAAGACGATTTCCGAGGCGCGTGCCCTCGGCTGCGAAGGCGGGAATCTGGATGACGAAAAGAAACACCACCTGGGCATAGATGGTGAGACTTTGCAGGATGATAGGAATCATCAGGATGCCTGCTTCGCGGTTTCCCCGGCGCCAGTGGATGATGAGCAAAACGGGAAGGATGCCCGCGATAATCAGCAAGAGCGGGACCTGCGCCAGGATAGTTGCAAGACTGGAGAGGTTTCCCTGCTTCTGGCCGATCATTGAAAGCACCTGTCCGGTGCCGGCGATCGCGATTAAGATGCGAATCCACCAGCCAAAACGGAGCCGCAGGAACGCGAAATACATCAGAACAACGAACAGGCCGCTGGCAAGCGAAAGAGGCTGCCGAAGCAGGTCCCAACTGGCCGGGATGTTATGGAAGTACTCATAGAAAATGAGGGGGACGCCGCAGCCGGTTGCGAGGAACTGCAGAAAAATCCAGAGATATTCCCAATGCCGCCGTTGCGCGCTGAAGAGCGCCAGACCCACAAAGCCCAACCCCAGGCCGATAAGGTCGGTCATCCAGTCTCCTGCATTCTGGCTGATCACGGTGAGCCACATGTGATCGGCCAGCGCGGTTTCCTGGCCGAGGATCAGATTGGTGGCATAGAACCCGGGATTGGCATTGTCCCACTCGAAGCGAGAGATATGCACGCGCAGCGCTATTACCAGCGAGCCGGTGGCAATCTGATCGTCCGGAATCCTTTTGAGGAGCCGGGCGCCGTAGGTGTAGGGAACAAATGGCGCAACTTGGCCATTGGTGAAGATGCGCCGGCCGTTTGCGTAAACCTCAAAAGCGCTCGCGATGTTCCATTCTTCCAGCGCCAGACCTTTGTCATTGGGCTCGACCTTGATGTGCAATCGGTACCAGAGAATTTCGGGCCGGCTGTTGGGCAGCACTGTTTTCACCGATTGGTTGGCATCGAAGCGCAGCCAGTGGGAGTCGTCGAATTCAGGCTTCGCGTAGGCGGGATCGTCGCCCGGTTGAACCAGCCATCCAGCGCCGAGGGGCGTCGGCTGGCGCAAGCTGGTGGCGTCGAATGTCTGAGCCGGCGCTGCTCGCGCAGTAAGAATGAGCAAAAGAATTGCGATGGCCAGCGCTGCCAGCAGAAATGCGCCCCGCCTGCACGGGCCAGGGCGGCATTCGAACCGGCTTGACGGAGAAGCACTGGGCAGGAAAACGGTGGGCACGCGGCCTCCAATTGATTTGCTTTCACCCTACCATTCATCCAGCGACGCATCCAGCGGATTTTGCGACGGATGGAAGAACGAAGGTGTTATGTCTCAGCGTCTGCGCCAGCGTCGCCAGACAATGAGCCCCACCATCAGCGCGAAGGCCGAGGAGGCGGTAATGCGGACCAGTTCGGCTGAGGCCATGGCAAATTCCTTCAATACGGCTCGCGGCGCGCTATCGGGCCTGGGGGGCGCGATGGATATGCTCGACCTTCTTGTTGTAGCGACCCAGAAAGGCATTCCAGCGAATGATGGCGATCTCTTCCAGCATCTTCATGCCGTCCTTCAGATAGCTCATGCGCGTGCGCTCGTCGTGGGCCCAGCTCACCGGCACTTCATCCACACGGTATCCACGCTTGACCGCGATAAAGAGAATCTCCGGGTCGAAACCCCATCCCTCGATGGTCTGCAACTGGAAAACGGTCTGCGCGGCGGCGCGGGTAAAGGCCTTGAAGCCGCATTGCGTATCGGCGAAGCGCAGGCCCATGACGGCGCGGGTGACGGCATTGAAGCAGCGGCCGAAAAACTGGCGATAAAACGGCTGGCGATGGGTCTGCCGGCCTTTCTCCAGCCATCGCGAACCGATGGCGATGTCCGCACCGTCGGCGATGGCCGCAAACAGGCGATCGGCCTCCTCGATGGGGGCCGAAAGATCGGAGTCGGTGAACATCACCACTTCTCCCAGCGCCTGCAGCAGTCCATGACGCACGCTGTAGCCTTTGCCGCGGTTGCCTGGATTTTCAATCAGGTGGACTTCGGGGTTTTCCCTGGCAAAGTCGACAACCACCTGGGCAGTCGTATCCCTGGAGCCATCGTTGACCACGATGACTTCCGCAACCCAGCCTTGCGCGCGAACGTGGCCCACTACCGAGCGCAGCGTCGCGGGGATGCGCGCGCTCTCGTTGTAGGCCGGAATCACAATGCTGTACTTCGGATATTGGGTCACGTTGCGGATCACCGTCAGGGAAGCGTTTACAACCCACGACTTGATTTTCAAAGGGACTCTCGCCATCATATACTTCAGCGGCGCAAGGGTTGGACGCAATTTCGTCCGTGAAATACCGTTCGCGCTTTCATTTTCTTTAGACTAAAGGGATAGCGGGGCGCGGCTCCCACGGGGAATCGTTCTTTTTAGCACCGCTGTGGAGCCCAATCCGGTTTATGCTGTGAGCGGAGGCTTAAAGGAAATGACAAAAGCAGACTTGGTGGAAAAGGTGACCGGACTCGGCGACCTGACCCGCCGCGACGGTGAGGTCATTGTAGAGACGATTTTCGATTCCGTGATCGGCGCTCTGCAAGGCGGAGACAAGATTGAAATTCGCGGGTTCGGCTCCTTCCGCATTCGCCAGCGCAATCCCCGCATTGGGCGCAACCCCAAGACTGGCGAGCGCGTTGAGGTTCCGGCCAAGCGCGTGCCCTACTTCAAGCCCTCCAAGGAACTCCGCGACCTGGTGAACCCGGACGAAGCTGCTGCCGCTTCCTGAGCGCCGCGGCTCTAGTCTCATGTGCAACGACTTTATTCCGCTTCCCCCGGAATATCGCGACCATGCAGAGGTCCTCTGAATGTCGCCATCAGGCTTGTTTTGCCTGACGATTCATCGTGCCAATTTTCTTCCGCGAGCCCCAGCGAGTGAGCCATTCAAGCAGAAAAGTCGCGGCCAGAAGCGGAATGAGCCAGATCACGCGGCAGCCATAGCGGTCGTCGACGACGGAGAGGACGCCGGAAACAAAAGCATTGGCGACGACGATGGCAGTCACGATCAAGCTGAGACCCGCGAGGCGAAGCGGGTAGCGCCGCCAAAGCATCGGAATCGAAACGGCGATGATGGCGAGTGAGGCGAGCACAGTCCAGAGTTGAATATCCGTCAGCAGGTCGAGCGGAAGTACACCTCTTGCCTGCCGGCTGACGATGTAGCTGCCGCGGGACTTGGGAAGAGTTGTGGCGAAATTGTCCAGAATCCATGGGTTGGGGTCGAAACCATAGATGCCAAAGGACTTCACCTGTCCCCAGAAGTTGGCCGCCGAGGCCGCCAGTTGCTCCCTGGGATAGGCGCGCACCGTGGCCAGCACAAAGGTCATCTCCTGCTGCAACATCAGTTTCTGGTCTTCGTCGGAGGCGGACGCGAACGCTCCGTCTGGCCCCCAGAGAAAATCGTCGGAGTCGTCCGTGAGCTGGCCAAGGTGCTTGCAGATGGCAAGCTGCACCTGGGGACAGTGTTGCTCAAGGTATTTGCGACCCGTGCCGTCGCCGAGGATGCGGGCCATCAGGTAGGGTGGGTGCTCGCCGTTGAGCGAAGGCTTTCCGTAGAGATAGCCGTGCAGGGCCAGTTGCGCCACAGCCGCCAATGTAAGCAGGGCCGCAACCTCAGCCAGAGAACGCATGCGCCGCAGGAAATGGCTGCGCTCGATGGCCGCAAACAGCAGCAGGAGGAGCCACAGACCGGCGGCCAGCATGAAATGCGTAGTATGCGAGGCGATGCCCCAGACGGAAATGGGATAGAGGGAGAAGCGCTCGGCGCGGGAGAGCGTCTCCGGAGCGAAGACCAGCAGATAAATGGAAAGGTAAACCAGCGGGCCCAGGATATCCGGCATGATGAACGCGGAATACCAACTGACCCCGGTGAGCATACTAAGCAGGAGAACGACGGTCAGGTAGCGGCTGATGGTGTGCCGGGTGGCAACCGTCCGCACCACCAGCCAGAGCACCCAGGCAACCAGCAGCGATTGCAGCGCGACGATGGGCCAGGGGGAGATGTTCCAGTGGAACGGCAGAATGCCCAGGCTGTAAAAGAACGACCGCATGCCGTAGTACGCAGAGAACTGGTGCAGGAAGACGGCTCGAGCCACTGTGGGGCCGTCGTCGAGGTAGGTCATCGAATCTGGATAGAGGAGCGGAAAACCGTTATAAAGGGCAGGCCAGGAAAGCATCAGCCCGCCGAGCAGGACGGCTGCAGCGGTCCAAAGCGGACTGCGGCCAGTTCCGTTTCCTGCTTGTTCGGGCTCCGCGGCCGCAGCATCTTTCAAGGCAAGTAACTCCTCAGGAACTTTCAGTCTGGGACCGCCCATCATCGTATCATCGGACGGCGAAGCGGCCCCTGTTTCTGCACAGACTGTCAGGCCTCGTGCTTTCCAGGCAGTCCGACGGAGGACGCCGTTCCGGCCGCCTCGGAAGCCAACTGCATGGCGTGCAGGATGGCCTGCGTATTCCTGAGCGATACGGCGATAATCATGGCGGTTAGCCCGGACATGAACATGGCGGCTGCCACAAACGTAACTATGTAGAGCCCATAATCCTTATCGATGGCTTTCAAATTCATCATTGCGGGCACGATAATGACCTCGCCCACAACAAGGAATGCGATTCCAAGGATCAAGGACAGTTTTGCCGCCTTGCTCAGCTTTTGCCGGCGGTCGGCAATGTCCAGTGATTTGCGGAGAACATTTTCATAGGCTTCGGTCATGAGATTCACCCTTTCGTTCGGTTGCGGTTCGTAAACATTTCAGCCCGTAGGCGAGGCGCGACTTGACCGTGCCTGCGCTCAGTTGCAGGATGGCGGCGACCTCCTGGATGGTGAGGTCTTCAAGGTAATGCAGCGCCAGGACCGCCCTGCTCGCCGGCGACACTTCACCAAGCAGGAGGTGCAGTTGCGCTACCAGGATGGCCGAGCTTTCTTCCAGGCCGTTGGGAAGCTCGTCCATCTCCACGTCTTCTTCGTGCCTTACCTGCCACAAACGCTTTCGCCGCAGAAAGGCGAACGAGGCGCGTGTGGCAATGCGGTAAGCCCAGGCGCGAAAAAATTGCGGCTCCTCAAGCGCCCGCAGATGGCGGATGATTTCGAGGAATACATCCTGGAGCACATCCTCCGCGCCGTCCGGGCCGACCAGGCGGCGGATGTAGTGGTAGAGGACAGCCTGCACGCCCCGCAGCAACTCTTCCAGCGCCTCAAGGTCCCCAACCTGGCAGCGGAGAACCAGATGCGCTTCGTGGATGCGGTTGTTCAAGATTGCCCTCCACTAGCTGAGAGGCGGCGGGTGTCCAGGGTGTTCGAAGATTGCGAGAAGAAAGGGCTAACGGGAGGTTAAGGTGCGAATCCCGATGACGCTCATCATGCGGCCGGCCCGTCCCTGGGAGGCGCGATGGGAGAAGAACAGGTCAGTGTGGCAGTTAGTGCAGCCGCCCACGATCCGGATGGAGCCCGGCTTCAGCCCAGCATCCAGCAACTGGCGGCGGTTGGCTTCAACCAGGTTCAGGTGCGTGCTGGGGCCAATAGGCGAGTGTCCGGGCGCGCGCTGGGTGAGAAACAGCATGGGGTACCTGGTGCGCACCTCGTCGGCGGAGTAAACCTCACGGAAGAGCTCGCGTCCGTAGGAAAACTGCGATTCAAATTCGGAGAGCAAATCTTCTCCAACGGCGTAGCAGCAGACGCCGATGCCGGGACCGATGGCGGCGACCAGATCCTCCGGCCGGGAGCCAAACTCAATTCGCATGCGGCCCACCCCGGTCTCGACAATCCGCTTCACTGTGCCGCGCCATCCAGCATGGAAGGCGGCCACCGCACGCCGTTTGCGATCGGCCACCAGGACGGGAATACAGTCGGCCGTCTGCACGCCGAGCAGGATGCCCGGCTGGTCCGTCATGAGTCCGTCGCCACGGCATGGATTCCCCCGTGTTGCGTCTGTCGCGGCACAATGCACCAGCACGCTGGAGTGAATCTGGCGGATGGTCGCGAGGGGAGTGTCGGCGCTTCCGGTTACGGCTTCGGCCAGCAACCTGCGATTCGCCGTCACAAGAGCCCGGTCGTCGTCGGCCGTAAACCCGAGATTCAGCTCGCCCGGCGCGCCCTCTGGACAATAGGTCCGGCTCAATCCGCCCCTGCGGGTGCTGAAACCGTGCCAAAGCCAGTCTGGGATACGATTCCCCGGCTTCCCTCCGCCCGAATTCTCCCATGCGGAAACGGTGAGCAGTTGCACACCGTTGGGGGCTATGCGGGGAACTGCAGGCTGCGGCAACTCGTCCGGTTCGCCGCGCTCCAGCGGCTTGCGGGCGCGGAGCGAAACGGCGCCGGCCCTTCCGCGCAATTTGCGATTCAGGCCTGCCCGCTCAAAAAGCGCGTCGATCGCGGCGAATTCAGGGTCCGCGGAAGAATTGGGAGTGAAGGGCGTTGGCATCTAAGGAAGATTTTAGCTGGAGAAGCGTTTTCAGGGGCGGGTCAGGTTCATTCGCTCGGGTGAGCAAATGGGCCTGCCTTCCGGCAGGCCCGCTCGAGAGGCATTGGGGGGAGGGGGGTCCAGGGGGGGAGTTTGAGAAGAGATCCAAAAAGGATCTTCAAAAAGGAATGGATACCTTCTTTGGAGGGACTGAAATACGAGGAAGCCTCTGCTTGTTAATTAATCAGATGCGGTTTGCCGGAAAAGGTTGCGAGGTGGGCGAAAAGGTTTTGCGTTTTTTTTTTAGGGCCGTCCAGAGTTTTTCTCTTAATGCTGCATGTGGTTCATTTTTGCCATGGGGACGGTTACCTTCACCGGCTCCGATCCGGAGCTTTCGCCATCCGCGTCCACGGCAAAAACCGTGTAGACCGCCGACTCGCCGCGCAGAGGGGCCGGTTGGATGAAGCTGGCCGTCGTCAGCCCGGTCGCTATGGTTTTGCTTTGCGGTTCCTGCGTGCTGGTCCGCTGAACTCGATAGACCCGCGCGCCGTTCACAGGGTTCCAGGTCAGGATCACCTGAGTGCCGCGCATCTCGGCCTTGGCTCCTGAAGGCGCAGGTAGCTTTGGCGCAGTGTTTGCCGGCAGCAGCCCGTAGACGCAGAACTGGCCAGTTCCCACATTCTCCGAGCCGAAGCTGGCCAGGTACACTCTGCCATTGGCAACGGTGGGAGGCGCCATCTTTGAGTATTCCCCGCAATCGTCCCGGCCCGGAATTTCGAGCGAGTTCCATAACTCGTGACGGATGTCGTCCGCGTCGAATGCGTGCAGGATACCAGGGCGCGATTCATGCCACGAGTCTCCCGTAGCATGGATGGCCGCCCAGAGAATCCCATCCTTACCTCCATTTGCCGAAAGGGAAAGCATGGCCCCAGGGTGCCCCTCGTTGGCGGTGTCGCGCATTACGGCAGGGGTTTCAAGCAGCTTGTCGCCCTGAAACTTGTAGACGCGCGCCTTGTCGCGCTGACCCCACACATAGAGCATTGCGCCTTCCCTGGCGCTGACCCAGTAGACAAGGCTGTGCAGATGAGAGGCCGTTGCCTGAAAGTGCTGCAGGGCATGTTCGTCGCCCAAGTGCCCAAAATTGCGCGTGTCCAGGACATAGAGCACGCCCTCCTTGCCGCCGCCGAGCACCAGGTGCGTCCCAGGGATAAGCGTGGCGCCGGAGGAGTTCAGGTCGTTGTCGGCCTTGTCGAGCGCAAAGTGGTTGGTGGGCGTAAACCAGTCCTCGAGCTTCAGATCCGGTGAGAACTTCAAAAAACTCTCGCTGAAGTTCTGGATACCGTCCCAGCTTCCATTGCCCGTCACCACGTACACATTGCCTTCGGCATCCGCAGCCGGCCCCTGGCCGGACTGCCAGATGCTGGCCTCGGAACCGGTGGGTGAGGTGTTGAAGACCGCCTGCTGCTGCAGGGTGTGCGCATCGAAGGCCATCAGGAAGCCGTGGTAAGGATCCTTGTCGCAGTGGGAGGCATAGCCCACGTAGATCTTGCTGTTTGCCAGCATCAGCGCTGGACGCTGGTTTTGCATCAACGGGTCGAAATCGGCAGCCTTGATGGTCACCGGGCTCTCGGGCAGGTCCGCGCCTGTGGCAAGGTCCAGCTCGTGCAGCCGCTGGATAAAGCCGTCGCCCACGCGGGTGAGCGCAACCACGTAGAGCACGCCGCGCGTCTTGTCGATGACCGGCGTTCCAATAATGCCCATCTGCCCGTTGATGTCGAGGCATCCGAAATCCGTGCTGTGAAGATTCGCGGGGGTACCGAAATTCACGTGCCATAGCGGCGCGGAAGACTCGGCGTCGTTGGCGTCGAAGGCATACACACTGTTGTTTACCGTGGTTACGTACACGACGTCGTGCGTCCCGCCGCCGACCTTGACACCGGTAACCACAAGCGGCTGCGTGTACAGCTGGTCGTCCACGACGCGCTTGAAGAGCATGCCGAACTGCGCCTTGTTCACATTGGCGGGCGTCAGTTCGGTTTCATGCAGATTGACGCCGGTTCTGGCGTTGTCGTTGTGCTGTGTCAGGACATCCACCTGCGCCTTGGCGGGATTGTTCGCCAGGGCCAGGGTCAGGCCAAAACAGAGAAATGAAAACGATTGCAGCCGGCGACGATTGACGTTCTGACGATCCATCATGCGCATCCACCCAATTTGGCCAATGAAGTACCCAACAATCCTAAACCGGCGCGGCCGGTCGCAGAAGCGGGTGTTCTCGGGCCTGAGTGGCGCGGACGGCTTCCGGGGTGTATTCTCAAAACCGTCTATGAGCAAACCACTTTCTTGCCTACTTGTATTGGCAGCCATGGCTTCCCTGGCCGCCGCCGTTTCCGCGCAACAGACGGAAAAACCTAAACCGGAAGACACCGAAGTTTGGACGCCTGTGCCCCCCATTGTGACCCCAGGGGCGACCGACGCTGCCCCGCCCTCAGACGCGATCGTCCTTTTCAACGGCAGCAATCAGGACGAATGGGTCTCCGCGCAGGACCACACCCCTGCGCAATGGTTGGTGCACGACGGCATTCTGGAGGTAAAAAAAGCGCCGGGGGTGGGCAATATCGAGACTAAGCGGAAGTTCAAGGACTACCAGCTCCACGTTGAGTGGCGCATTCCGGCAAGCATTACCGGCAGCGGCCAGGGGCGCGGAAACAGCGGCGTGTTTTTGGCTTCGACCGGGCCCGGCGACGACGGCTACGAGATGCAGGTGCTTGATTCCTATAACAACACCACCTACGTGAACGGGCAGGGTGGCAGCATCTACAAGCAGGGCGCGCCGCTGGTGAACCCGGGCCGCAAGCCGGGCGATTGGCAGGCCTACGACATTGTCTGGACCGCGCCGCGCTTCAATGAGGACGGTTCCCTGAAGACGCCGGCCTATGTGACGGCATTCTTCAACGGCGTTCTGGTGCAGAATCATTTCGAGCTGAAAGGGCAGACCTTATACATCGGCAAGCCGTTCTACAAGGCCTACGATCGCGCGCCCATCAAGCTGCAGGCCCATGGCGACAAGAGCGAGCCGCTCAGCTTCAGAAACATCTGGGTGCGGGAGCTGAACTGAAAGCAGATGACCGGTTACGGAGTGCAGATGACAGCTTGAGGCCCCGGTGCTGCCGGGGCTTTGCTGTCAGGCGGAGTAGGCGGCTTTGCGCGCGGACTTTTCCACGAAGTACGTGATGAGCCGATTGGGGAGCACCCGCACCAGCAGCGACGTAAACCATCCAGCGAAATACGGAACGATAGTGCGCTGACCGCGGGCCAGGGCGGCAACGCCGATGCGCGCCACGTCCTCCGCCGATTGAATGCCGCTGGTTCTGAAGCTTTCGGCGCGGGCTACCTGGAAGAATTCGCTCTCCGTCGGTCCAGGGCAAAGCGCCGTCACCTTGACGCCGAAACGTGCCACCTCCTCAGCCACACCCAAGGCAAACATGCGGTCGAACGCCTTGGTGGCCGCGTAGGTGCTGATGTAGGGGACGGGCTGAAAGCTGGCGGTTGAGGCCAGAATCATGACCCAGCCGCGCTTGCGCTGAACCATGCGCGGAATGAAAAGACGCGCCAGTCGCACCACAGCCTCGCAGTTGACCCGTACCTGGCTCAGTTCCTGTTCAATTTCACTTTGGACGAAGACGCCAAACTGGCCCAGTCCCGCGTTGTTGACCAGGATATCGACAGCGAGGCCCGCGCCTTCCGTGGCGTCGTAAATCTGCTGCGGAGAGGCGGGATCGTTGAGATCGGCCACCAGGGTGCGGACTTCAATTCCCTTCGCGGTCAGTTCCGCAGCCAGGAGTTCCAAGCGGTCCTTGCGCCGCGCGGTGAGAATCAGGTTTGCCCCATGCGATGCGAGTTCCCGCGCCAGCGCCGTGCCGATGCCCGCACTGGCTCCAGTCACCAGCGCCCATTTGCCTTTGAAATCGCTTACGTCTGTCATGGCACCAATCCTAGCGGATGGGCCTCGCATACATGTTAACGATAGACTTCTCGGCGGTTGCCAATGCGGATGACTACGATGGAGACTCGCTCATCTTCAATCTTCACAATCACTCGGTAGTCGCCCACGCGATACTTCCAGTACTTCTTGAGGTCGGGTCCGTGGAGTGCCTCGCCAATGCTGCGAGGGTCCTCAAGAGTGGCAATTCGGTCCACCATAAACTTCACGATTCGACGCGCGACCTGTTTATCGAATCGATCGAGATTTCGTTGCGCTTCTGGTGTGAATTCAACCCTCCATGCCATAACGCTTCACGATCTCCTCGAGAGGAATCAGCTTCGATTTGCCCGATTCCACTTCCTGCCAGGCCTTCTCTGCATAGTAGTAGTCCTCAAGGTTATCAAGTTGTTCCAGAATTGCTTGCCGCGCGTAAA
>Ga0302278_10002362_pt1 | contig 21862 bp, 13 predicted proteins | sample III_Bog_N3_2_FD_194543 | JGI IMG/M metagenome (GOLD analysis project Ga0302278, IMG submission 194543) | Peat permafrost microbial communities from Stordalen Mire near Abisko, Sweden - III_Bog_N3_2 | ecosystem: Environmental > Terrestrial > Soil > Wetlands > Peat | place: Sweden: Abisko...
GAGTGCGACGCCGACGAAGTAAGCCCAGAAGAGGCGAAAGGGCATGTAGTCGGGGACGATGGGGAGGACGATGTCGACGCCCCAGATGTGGAGTGCACCGAAGACGGCCATGGGGACGGCGAAGGCGAGGTTGGCGAGGGCGGTGATTTTGTCGATGGGGCGGGAGTGGATGAGAGGGGTGCGGGCGGACCAGAGGGTGATGAGGGCGATGAGGCAGGCGAGGATGCCTGCGAGGCACATGGCGAGGGGGACGGGAGGGAGAAGCTTGATGAAGAATCCTTCGAATTGGGTGGTCGGCATTTGGACCCCAGGGAAGAGCGTGATTGAACGGGCGAGAAAAACTTGCGGTCGGGATTGGATTGAATTGTACGATGGGGCGGACCTGAAAAACACATAAGCAGGTTGTTCGGCTCGTCGCCCCGCCGACAAGGACCTGTCGTCGGGGACCCCGGCTCTGCTGAAGTGCGCTTCTCGCAGGAGGGTAGGAGCTCAATTGGCAGCTCTAAAAACGAGCAACCGCAGATCCTTCGACTCCCTCACCCTTCGACTTCGCTCAGGGCTCGGTCGCTCAGGATGACAACTTTATGTTGAAGCGAGCATCGGACTCAATGCGCTCGATAATGTAGGCTCAAGAGAAGACAAATCCCCCTTTGGAAGCTTCCATTGACTCGAACTCATTCAGACTCTTCGCGTACGGGCTCGGCACGTTCAGGCTCTTCAGGTTCAGAATCGGCGCGGCCGTTTGTTCGTCCTGCCGCTGACGCGGCTTTGCATTGCGGGAAGGTTTCGCTGGAGGGGCTGGCGAAGAAGTTTGGGACACCGCTGTATGTGTACTCGGGCGATCAGATTGTGGAGCGGCTGGGGCTGTTTGAAGCCGCGCTGGCTGGGCGGGAGCATCTGGTTTGTTATGCGGTGAAGGCGAACTCGGCGCTGGCGATATTGAAGCTGCTGGCGGAGCGCGGGGCGGGGTTCGATATTGTTTCGGGCGGGGAGTTGGAGCGGGTGAGGGCGGCTGCGCCCGAGGCGCTGGGGCGGGTCGTGTTCTCTGGCGTTGGGAAGACGGCGGAGGAGATCAAGGCGGCGCTGGCGGCGGGGATTCTCCAATTCAATGTAGAGAGCGAAGGCGAACTGGCGCTGCTGGCCCAGTGTGCGCGGAAGATGCAGGTGAAGGCGCGGTTTGCGCTGCGGGTGAATCCGGATGTGTTTGCGGAGACGCACCCGTACATTTCGACGGGGCTGCGGGAGCACAAGTTCGGGATCGATATTCGCAAGGCGCTGGCGATGTATAAGAGCGTAGCGGGGGATAAGTGGCTAGAGGCGCATGGGGTGAGCGTGCATATCGGGTCGCAGATCAGGAGCGCGGAGCCGTTTGGCGCGGCGATGGAGCGGGTGGCGAAGCTGGCGGGCGAACTGGAGCGGGAAGGGATTGTGCTCGAGACTGTGGATGCCGGGGGCGGGTTGGGGATCGATTATCACGGCGGAAGTTTTGACGCGGCGGCGAAGGTGACGGAGTATGCGGCGGCGCTGGGGAAGGCGCTGGGTGGGTTTAAGGGAAAGCTGCTGCTGGAACCGGGGCGATTTATTGTGGGGCAAGCCGGGGCGCTGGTGGCGCGCGTATTGACGGTGAAGCGGAACGGGAAGAAGACGTTTGTGATTACGGACGCGGCGATGAACGACCTGATCAGGCCGGCGCTCTACCAGGCGCATCACGAGATCGTGCCGGTGCGGAAGAGGGCTGGGAAGAGGAGCGTGGTGGACGTGGTGGGGCCGGTGTGCGAGACGGGGGATTTTTTTGCGCGTGACCGGAAGCTGGCGGCGGTTGAGGCGGGGGACCTGGTGGCGCTGCTGGACGCGGGGGCGTATGGGATGGCGCAGGCCTCGAACTACAACACGCGGCCGCGAGCTGCGGAGGTGCTGGTGGAGGGCGGGAAGGCGCGGCTGATTCGGCGGAGAGAGACTATGGGGGATTTGTTGGGGCCGGAGATACTCTAGGTTTTAGTGCTTTCACGTTCAGTCAGCGGTAGCATTCTAGAGAGATTGCAATGATAGACCGAATCACAATTGAGCCGGGGAAACGGTCTGGTCAGCCGTGTATTCGCGGTCTGCGGATCACTGTGTGGGATGTGCTTGGGTGGTTGGCGGCAGGCGTAACTCAGGAACAAATTCTTGAGGACTACCCAGATCTTGAGCCGCAGGATTTTCCGGCTGTCTTTGCGTATGCTCTCCGGGTTGGCAAGTCCGAGAAGATGGCGGACTTGCTGGGGCCGGCGGTTCACTGAAATTGTCGAATGATTTTTTGAATCAGCGACTCCCGCAGGGGTTAAAACCCACATTTTTTGAGCGGGCTATTCGGCACGACTGAAGTCGTGCCCTGATACAGTGCGGCCGCCTGACATACTGTCTTGCATCCTTCTCCCAGATACCTGAAACTCGGACAAGTTCCAGCTCGTCCTGATAAGGTGTAGCGCGGGAGAATTTACGATGCAAATTGGTATGGGATTTTTGCGTGCGCTGGCGGTATCGGGGCTGGCGTTGGGGATGACTTTGGCTGTGCAGGCCGATCCATTGACGGTGAAGACGGAACAGGGCAAGGTTCATGGGAAGACGATCAACGACGGGAAGGTAAACGCTTTCCTTGGATTGCCGTATGCGGCGCCGCCGGTGGGCGATATGCGCTGGAAGGAGCCGGCACCAGCGGCGAAGTGGAAGGGCGAGCGGGATGCGACGGCTTTTGGGGCGCACTGCGCCCAGGGGCATGTGTTTGACGACATGATCTTCCAGGACAAGGGCGAGAGCGAAGACTGCCTTTTCCTGAATGTGTATACGCCGGCGGATGCGAAGAAGGGTGCGAAGCTGCCGGTGATGTTCTGGATTCATGGCGGCGGCTACTCGGGCGGCGGAAGCAACGAGCCGAGGCACAATGGGGACTTTTTGCCGCTGCACGGCGTGGTGTTGGTGACGATCAATTACCGGCTGGGTGTGTTCGGGTTCCTGGCGACGTCGGAGTTGGCGAAGGAAGCCAATGGGGTAGCGGGCAATTACGGGCTGGCGGATATGGTGGCAGCGCTTGAATGGGTGAAGGCCAACATCAACGATTTTGGCGGCGACAAGAGCAACGTAACGATCTTTGGCGAAAGCGCGGGGTCGTTTGCGGTGAGCACGCTGATGGCTTCGCCGGCGGCGCAGGGTCTGTTTGCGAAGGCGATAGGCGAGAGCGGCGGCGCATTCAGCGATGTGCTGCCGACCGATACGCTTGATGCGCGGTTGAAGAAGGACGACAAGTGGATGGCCTCGATTGGAGCGAATTCGCTTGCGGATTTGCGGGCGATGCCGGCGGACAAAATTCTGGCTGCTGTGGCCAAGGCGCGGGCCGGGTTCGCTCCTACGGTGGATGGCAGGATACTGGTTGAGCCGCCACCGGCGACGTATGCCGCGGGCAAGCAGGCGCATGTGCCATTGCTGGCGGGCTGGAACCGTGATGAGGGGAGCTTCCTATCGAACGGCATGACCGCGGCGAAGTGGAAGGGCATGGCTGCGGGCATGTTCAAGGATCGTGCCGACGAGTTCCTGAAGTTGTATCCGGGCGACACGGATGAGCAGGCGGTCGAATCTTCGGGCGCATACGGCGGGGACGCGTTTATTGCCTTCTCGACGTGGAAGTGGCTGGAAGCGCATCGCAAGACCGGCGATTCACCCGTGTATCGCTATCACTTTGAGCTTCGGGCGACGCCGAGCAAGTTCCACCCAGGGACGTGGGCGTTCCACTCCGACGATATTGAGTATGTGTTTGGGACGCTGGATACGCGGCCGGGCTGGACGGTTCGGCCAGAGGATCGGAAGCTGAGCGAGCAGATGATGGGCTACTGGACGAACTTTGCGAAGACCGGGGATCCGAATGGACCGGGACTGCCGACGTGGCCGAAGTACGACAAGGATGACTCGCTGATTCACCTGGACAGCACGATTACGTCGGGGCCGGACACACTGCGGCCGCGGTATGAGTTCCTGGTGAAAGGGATGCCGTCGTTCCGATTCTAGGCAGACGACGAAGAAGTGAAGGAAAACAAGACGCCATCCTTGCCGGAGGTGATTTTCCGGTGAGGATGGGGTTTTGATTTTGAATTGCGCTGTCCTGGGGCGACCCGGCGTGAAGTTGCGTGGGAAGCTGGGAGGGCGGGCCATAGATATCCCAGGTTAGCTCGCCCGCTGACGCGGTCTCGCGAGCGTGGGGGAGTCGCGATCCAGGATCTGGAAGACGGTGTTTTCTTGGTGCGCGCGGAAGGAAACGGCAAGAGCAAGGACAACCGCAGATCCCTCACTTCGTTCGGGATGACAACAACTTATTGAAGAGTGTTGGGGATGAGAGGTAGGTGCGGGGGAAGGTTCATGGTCTCCCACCCTACGCAAAGAACGCGTAGGATGGGGCACCCGGCCCTGGGAGACAGAGCAGTTTTGGTGCGAGCGGAAGACAAAGGCAAGAACAACCGCAGATCCCTCACTGCTTTCGGGATGACAGCGGCTTTTTCGAGGGCGCTTTGGGGAAATAGACGGTCGGGAGAGGAAGAGGACTAGTGGACGACGCCGGAGCCTTCAGCGAAGCCGGCGGCGACGCTGGGGGGGATGGTGCTTATGGGCGGAGGGGGAGCGAAGGAGGAGTCCCTGGCGTTGATGGCGTTGGAGTAGTCGGGGCCGAGGCCGAGGGCCTTAATGGCGCGTGAGTCGGGCATGAGCTTGGTTTGCCAGCCGTGGTCGGCCTGGTACTTCTGCATGGCGGCTTCGGTGGTGGAGTCCCATGCGCCGTCTGGTTCCTTGGAGAGATAGTGCTGGCGGATGAGGGCGGCTTGAATCTCGGTGACGCGCTCGGGCTCGATGGCCTGCTGGCCGTGAAGGCGCTTGGATTTAGGGACCTTCTTACCGGTGCGGGCGTGAGAGGAAGCGGTGTGGCCGGTGGAGAGCTTGGAGCTGTGCGCCGAGGTGGTGGAGTGATGAGTGGTGCGCGCAAATGCCGGGGCACAGAGGAGCGCTGCCGAGAGCAGAATGGCCGCGTTTGCTCGAGAAAGAATCAAGCCGGGTACCTTCAAGAAATGACCGTAAGGTTGCGAGCGATTTAATAGAAGTGTATTCAAGCATGCCGCATTGGGACAAGCGAAAAGTGGGGTGGAATACGTTGGTGAACCAATTGCCCGTGGAGGAGAAACGTCCCCCTCCACGAGTTGAGCAATCAAATTCGATCAAAGAACAACCGCAGATCCTTCGACGCACCACCCCCAGGCTGCAGAACGCCTGGGGCCCCGTTCGCTCGGGATGACAGCAATTATTCATTTGCGAACTTCTTATTCATTTGCGGACTTCTTATTCAATTGCGAACTTCTGATTACGATTTTCGCTCCCCTTTCGCGGTTACTCGAGCGTGCCACCGAGGTAGTTGGTGCCGCTCTCGGGGTGGTGTGGATCGATGACTTCGAAGACGACGTCATCGCCGGTTTTGATTTTGCTGACCACGGCGTCGTACTGATCCTTTGAGCCGGTGGGCTGACGGTTGATGCGCGTGATGAGCAGGCCAGGCTCGAGCCCCTTGAGATCGGCGAAGGAGCCGGTGCGAACGGACTGGACAATGACGCCGGCGATGTGGAGCTTGGTGGCCGTTGCTGGGGGGACGTCGCGGACGACGAGTCCGAGCTTGGCTTCGCCGGCATCTGCGCGGTCGTCGGGAGCGTTGTCGGATTGCCGCGCTGCTGCATCAGCGAAAACTTTGTCGAGGTCGCCGATGGTGACGGACGCATCGCCTTGCTTGCCGTCGCGGAGGTAGCCGATGCGGATGGTTGAGCCTGGGTGGCGGCTGGTGATCTCGTTGACGAGGTCGTCGCCATCCTTGATGGGGCGACCATCGACGGAGATGATGATGTCGCCCGCTTTGAGGCCGGCTTTCTCGGCGGGGCCGCCGGGCTGGACCATCTGGACGAGGACGCCGTTTTTGAAGCCGTAGACGCGATTGACGGCGGAGGGCAGGCCCTGGTTGAAGCGGATGCCGATGGAGCCGCGGGTGACCTTGTGTCCGGCGCTGATGAGGTCGTTGTAGACCTGGACGACGGTGTTGGAAGGCATGGCAAAACCGATGCCCTGGTATCCGTTGGACTGTGTGAAGATGGCGGTGTTGACGCCGACGACCTCGCCGTTCATGTTGAGGAGCGGACCTCCGGAGTTGCCGGGGTTGATGGCGGCGTCGGTCTGGATGAAGTGCTGGAACTGGCCGCTTGAGCCGGGCTCGATGGTGCGGTTCTTGGCGGAGATGATGCCGGCGGTGACGGTTTGGGAGAGGGCGAAGGGGCTTCCGATGGCTTCGACCCAGTCGCCAACCTGGGCAGAGTCAGAGTTGCCGAGCTTGACGGTGGGCAGGGGAGTGCTGGTGTCGATCTTGATGACGGCGAGGTCGGTAGCCTTGTCGAAGCCGATGACGTGTGCGGGACGGCCGAGGTCCTGGGAGTCAGGATCGGTGGAGAGCTTGACGTAGATTTTGTCGGCCTTCTCGATGACGTGATTGTTGGTGATGATGTAGCCCTTGGGGTCGACGATGAAGCCGGAGCCAAGGGACTCGCGAACGCTGTCATCGGGGCCTTCCTGGTCAGGGACCTGGCCGCCGAAGAATTTGTTGAAGAAGTCCTGGAAGTTGTTCTGGCCATCCTGTTGACCCTGCTGATCGTCATCCTGGTCGTCGTCGGGGTTTTGGGGCTGCATGCGGCCGTGGGGATTACGCTTGTGGGGCACTGCGGATTGCTTGGGGAGGGTCTCGGTGTTGATGTTGACGACGGCCGGACCGACTTCTTTGGCGATCTTGACGAAGGCGTTGGGGGCGACAGGGGAGTCGACGACCTTGAGGGGAGTGGCGTCTGCGCTGTCACTCTTCGTTTCCTGCCCGCGTACACCATGAGCGGCGAAGGAGCCGGCCACAATGGCGGCCGTGAGTGTAGCAAGGAGGACAAAGGCGGAAGCGAGACGGCGGTCGCGAAGCCGTGCGAAGAGCGAGTTCATGGTTTTCATATCCTCTTATTCGTCAGCAGCAATGGGGTGGTGTGCGTGGACTGCACCAAATATCAGTATAGCGAGTGGCTCGGGGCGTGGCCTCAACCGGGATGCCCATTGGATGTTCGAACCCGCCCAAAGTTTGTCGACCCTACCTATTCCGGTCGCTGGCGAGCATTTGCAGGGGCTGAAGCCCGCCCATCTATCCCGTGCTTTTTGGCCCGGCTAAAGCCGTGCCGTTGTTACAAATCGGGCCAACGCAGAGCTTGAGTTGCAGTGTGTGGGCATCTGGTTGATCACGCAGGGGAAGTGCCGATTCTGGTGCTGGTAAGAATTCACTATCTGGAGGTATAGACGGCGGGACGGGGAAAGAGTCGCAGGGGGTGAGGCGGGGGTGTTCGCGTGATAACATCCGGCATGGTTTCCCTACAGAAAATGAGCAAAAGCGTTGGCATTGGCGGGCTGATTGTATTGGCAGCGGTGGCGGGAGTTGGTGTGGCCGGGGCACAGAATGCGACGCCGGCAGGGCAGAGCGCGGCTGGGCCGCCGAGCATTCTGGACCGGCTGCAGGGGATGATGTCCGGTGGCAAGAGCGCATGGACGCCGGAGCAACTGGCGACGATGGCCAAGCTGAGGGATGCGGCGATGAACGATCCGTACGCGCTGGATGAGTTGCGGCACCTGACCTACAACATTGGGCCGCGGTTGAGCGGATCTCCTCAGGCGGGGAAGGCTGTGGACTATGTTGCGGGCGAGATGCGGGGGCTGGGTGCGGAGGTGACGCTGGAGAAGGCGAAGGTTCCACACTGGGTGCGCGGCGAGGAGAAGGGGGAACTGGTGAGCTGGCCGGGGCAGGCGGCGGGGACGGCACAGAAGGTGGTGCTGACGGCACTGGGCGGGAGCGTGGCGACGCCGCAGGAGGGGATTACTGCCGAGGTGGTGGTGGTGGACGACTGGAATCAGCTTCACGCGCTGCCGGCGGGATCGGTGGCGGGGAAGATTCTAGTGTTCAACCACAAGTTCGACAAGGAGCTGGCCGCGGTGGGGAACGGGATGGGCGCATATGGGGATGGGGTGGTGTATCGCGGGGCGGGGCCGATTGCAGGAGGCGCGGTAGGGGCAGCGGCGGTGCTGGTGCGGAGTGTGGGCGGGGCGGATTATCGGATTCCGCACACGGGGCAGACGGCGTATGCGCCGGGGGTGGCGAAGGTACCGGCAGCGGCGATAACGGCTGAGGATGCAGACATGCTGAAGGTGCTGACGAGCGAGGGGCCGGTGACGATGCATTTGACCTTGACACCGGAGACGCAGCCCGATGTGGACAGCTACAACGTGATTGCGGACTGGAAGGGGACGGAGCATCCGGAGGATGTGGTGATCGTGTCAGGGCATCTGGATTCGTGGGACCTGGGCACGGGGGCGATTGACGATGGAGCGGGGGTGGTGGTTTCGATGCAGGTGATTCATCTGCTGAAAGAGTTGGGGATTCATCCGAAGCGGACGGTGCGGTTTATTGCGTGGATGAGCGAGGAAGAAGGCTCGCAGGGCGCTGCGGCTTACATGGAAGAGCACAAGGACGATGCGGCGCATCACATTGGCGCGATTGAGAGCGACCTGGGGGCGGATCATCCGTCGGGGATTTACTACTCGGGGAAGCAGGCGCTGGGAGGTTGGTTGCGGCCGCTGTCGGGGGTGCTGGAGCCGATTGGCGCGGAGACGCTGGACGCGACGCCGGAGACGGGCGAGGATATTGCGGGGTTGACGGCGCGGGGCGTGCCGAGCTTTGCGCCGATACAGGACAGCCGGTTCTACTTCAACTATCACCACACGGCGGCGGATACGTTTGACAAGGTTGATCCGAAGCATTTGGGGGAGAATGCGGCGGTGATGACGGTGCTGGCGTATGCGCTGGCGGATTCGGCGGAACAGGCGCCGCGGTAGGGGCCGCAGCTGCTAGCTTCTAGCTTCGAGCTACGAGGTTTGCTCAGGGCGGGCTCTGGGGGGCTTGCAGATTGTGCTTGTGTGAGGCGGCGGGGGAAGGTTCATGGTCTCCCACCCTAGCCGCAAAGACAAAGACGCGGCGAGGATGGGGCACCCGAGTTTCATCTTGGTGGAGATGAAAGACAACGACAAGAACAACCGCAGATCCCTCACTGCGTTCGGGATGACAACAACTTATTGAGTGGCGTTGGGTGGATTGAGGGTCGTCGGGGATAAAGGGTGGATGCGGGGGCGGGTGAGGGCGAGCCGATAAACTAGAAGACACAGTTATGTCTACGACTACAGAAGAGCGTTTGATTCGGCCGGCACGGAATATTGTGGGGAGCCTGCGGCTGCCGGGGGATAAGTCCATCAGCCATCGCTACGGGATGCTTGCGGCGTTTGCCGCAGGGACGTCGCGGTTTACGAATTTCTCGACGGGGGCGGACTGCGCATCGACGCTGGCCTGCATGCAGGCTCTGGGCGCGAAGGTAACGCGGACCGCGGAGAGCGCGATCGAGGTGACGGGGATCGGCGGGAAGGTTGTGCCGGCGGGGCATCCGGATTACTCGAGGCATTCGCTGGACGGGGCGTTGGATTGCGGGAATTCGGGATCGACGATGCGGATGATGAGTGGGCTGCTGGCGGCGCAGGATGGAAGCTTCACCTTGGTGGGCGATGAGTCGCTGTCGAGAAGGCCGATGGAGCGGGTACGCAAGCCACTGGCGGAGATGGGCGCGGATGTTGTGCTGACCGAAGGGCACGCGCCGGTGACGATTCATGGCAGGGCGCTGAAGGCGGTGGACTATACGACGCCAGTGCCGAGCGCGCAGGTGAAGACGTGCATTCTGCTGGCGGGGCTTCAGACCGAGGGGACGACGACGGTGCGGGAGGCGATCAGGACGCGGGATCACAGCGAACTGGCGCTGCGAGCTTTTGGGGCGAAGCTGACGCGGACGGTGGATTCGGTTTCGATTGCCGGGCCGCAGGCGCTGCACGCGATTGACGCGGCGGTTCCGGGGGATATCTCTTCGGCGGCGTTCTTTCTTTGCGCGGCGGCGCTGTTTCCGGGGTCGAACCTGGTGCTGGCACAACTGGGGCTGAATCCGACGCGGGCTGCGCTGCTGGATGTGATGACGGCGCTGGGCGCGCACATTGCGGTGCTTGACCTGGAAGAGAAGAATGCCGAGCTGGTGGGGACGGTGCAGATTACGTCGCCGCCGGAGGGGCTGGGATCAACGACGGTGAGTGGTGGGCTGGCCGCGCAGTTGATCGACGAACTGCCGGTGCTGGCGGCGATTGCGCCGTATACAAGTGGAGGGATTCGGATACGAGATGCGAAGGAGTTGCGGGTGAAGGAGTCGGACCGGATTGCGCTGGTGGTGAAGAACCTGCGCGCGATGGGGGCCGAGGTGGAGGAGTTTGAGGACGGGGTGGATGTTCCGGGCGGGCAGACGCTGCATGGAGCGACGATCGATTCCGGCGGGGATCATCGGATTGCGATGGCGTTCAGCGTGGCGGGGCTGCGGGCGGAGGGGGAGACGCTGATTCAGGGGGCGGAGTCGGCGGGGATCAGCTTTCCGGAGTTTTTTGATTTGCTGGATCGGGTGGCGGAACGGTAGGGTCTAGGGTCTGGGGTTTAGGGTCTAGGGTCTGGGGTTTAGGAACCCGCGGTACGACGTTCTGGCATTCACTGAGTGACTTCAGTTAGAAGGGACAACAGAAAGGCCCGCTTCCCTCGAAGCGGGCCTTTCTGTTGTCTTGGTGTGGAGTTGCTCAGCGCGAGGCAGGTGGAGTGGTGGTGATCGGAGCGGTTGTTGTGGCAGGTGGGGTGGTGGTGGGTTCGTTGCCTTTGGGAGCTGGTGCTACGCCAGGCACGACCGGCACGGTGTTGATGTTTCCGGAGGCTGCTTCAGTGAGGTTGATGCCGTAGTGCTGGAGAGTGGAGGCCAGGATCTGATAGAAGCCGGCACGATCCTTGGCATATTGCGCGTTGGCGGCGATCAGGCTGTTCTCAGCAGTTGCGAGGTTACGGGCCTGTTGGAGAACAAGAGCTGTGGTGGAAGCGCCGAGGTGGAGTTTTTTCTGCTCCGCGTCCAGGCTCTGCTGGTTGAAGTCGCGTGCCGCTACGGATGCTTCGACGAGAGCGCGGTCGTTGGTTAGCCCGAACTGTGCGTTGATGACTTGCATGCGTATCTCAGTGTAGAGCTGCTCGAGCCGGAGTTCAGCCTGGCGATACTCCATCAACGAACGGGCCTGCACCGATTGCGCAAGTTTGTTGCCGATGGGGACGGTGAGGTTGAAGCCGACGCCCTTGTCGGGAGACGAGTTGTTGTATGCATTTGACAGGGCAGTGCCGTAACCAGTGTCGGGCGGCAGGGTTCCGGTTCCGTAGAAGCTGGTGCTGAGGTTGGGATTGATGGAGCCGGCAACACCCGAGCCGCTGAGGTAGGCGAAGACATCGAGCTGTGGAAGCAGGGCGTTGCGGGCGCCTTTGAGCGTGATCTCGTCGTTGCGCAGGGTAAGAACAGCCTGCTCAAGCTCGGGGCGCTGCTGGAAGGCTTCCTGCACGAGGGTCTCGATGGGTTCGGTTTCCTCGGGGATCTGGGCGATGCTGACGCGATCGGTGGGGATGACGGCGGCGGCGACCAGCGCGGGATCGTTGAGGTTGCGGGCTATGGCCTGCTTGATGATCTGCTGCTGGTAGTTCAGGCTGCTCTGCGAGGCGATGAGGGCCTGTTTGTCGGATGCGACGCTCTGATCGGCATTGAGGACGTCGAGCGGAGCCATGGTGCCGATCTGGAGCTGCTTGCGGTTGTCGCTGGCGACCTTGCTGCTCTGTTCGACGGCGCGTTGCTTGGCCTGCAGGTCCTCGTAGGCCTGAACGAGGCCCCAGTAGATGCTCTCGACCTGGTTGACGGTGTAGAGGATCTGCTGGCGGAAGCCGGAGTCGGCGATGCGCCGGTCGTTGAGCGCCTGATACATGAAGCGCTTGTTGATAAAGATGCCTGCACCCTGGAGGAGGTGCTGGGTGACCTGAGCCTTGAAGCTGGCGTTGTACTGCGGGCTATAGAGCTGGACCGCGTTGGTGCTGGTTGCTCTTGAGTTATCCCAGGTGAAGGCGAATGCTGTGCCGGTGACAAAGCCCTGGTTGTAGCCGAAGTTGTAGGTATCGGTGGAGGATTTGCCGCCGGTGAAGAAGCTGCTTGAGGGGGACTGTGCCCAGTCAAGCTGAATGTTGGAGGTGAGGGTGGGCTCGAGGCTCTCGGGTGCGGGGCCAGCGCCTGCTGTGGTGAGCGAGAGGCCGCCAGCGCCGGAACCTGCACCGCCGGAGCCGACGGTGGATCCGCCGGGTCCGCCGCCCGCAGTGAGCGTCGAGGAGGAGCCGCCCAAGGTGTTTGTGATCAGCCCGGTGGGAACGCCGAGGGCTCCTGCACCGGTACGGGTGCGAAGAATGTCGGTGTCCGCGATGTCGAGGTCGTAGCGGGCGATGGCGATGTCGTAGTTGTTTTCGAGCGCCAGGGCGATGGCATCGGAGAGGCTGAGATAGATTTTGCCGTCCTTGACGAGGTCACCGAGGCGGACTGAGTTTGCGAAGCTGGCCTTGGGGATGGTGGTGGGGCGGAAGAGGTCGAGAGGGTTCCCGAGGAGGCGCGCCGAGGGCTTGGAAAAGTCGCGGGCAGTCGGACGGAGGCTGAGCGGCTCGGTCAGGACAGGAGACGGCGAGGCGGGAAGATCGGAGGCCGCCGGGTCAGTGCCGGTCGGGTGGGCCGCTGCCTGCTGGCTGAACCCCTGGGGCATGCCTGCGCCGAGGGTGAGCAGGACTGCGGCAACCGCGCGCAGGTTCCTACCGGCGCGGGAGTGCGCGTTGATCTCAAGTTTGGCGTGGCCCTGAATGCCGCGAGGAATGCCGCGTGCGGTCTGTTTCTTGTCAAACACACCTGTGCCGAACAAATGCATGATTCTTCTCCACGGTTAACTGAGGCATGTGGGTTGCCAGTCTTGAAGACGACCGGCGAACCCATCCGGACGCAATTATTATGATGGCCGGATGCAGTAGTCGATCCCTGCCCCAAAGTGGGCCCGACCAGTGGGCTCGTGAACGATTACGCGCGCCGCATCCCATTAGTTCCAGACAGAACCTGGCTGCGGGAAAAAATCAGTCCCACCGTTCAGGATGCCAGAAGGCGAAAGTAGATTGCCGGAAGGCGAACACACGCGAAAAGCTGAGTATATCTCACCCGATGTGGCTGTTTGGTGACATGCTGTTGTCGGGTAACCTATTAGGTCATTCTGTTTAAGGGGAGTCAAGACTCGTTGACCGAAGCTGACCAAGGCGTAACCAGTTTACAAACCTGGAAGCTAACTGTTGCCTACGATGGCACGGATTTCAGCGGCTGGCAGGTGCAGCCGGGGGAGAAGACGGTCCAAGGGGAACTGCAAGGGGCACTGGGGAGGGTAACGGGCGAGAGACCGCTGCCGCAGGGGTCGGGCCGGACGGACGCGGGGGTGCACGCACTGGGGCAAGTGGCAAGCTTTGAGCTGGCTGCGCCGATTCCTGCGGGGAACCTGCAACTCGCGCTGAACCGGACGTTGCCGGGGGCGATACGGGTGGTGGAGGCGAAGAGGATGCAGATCGGCTTTCACGCGCGGCACTCGGCGGTGGCAAAGACGTATGAGTATCGGGTGTTTCAGGAGGCGAATTGCCCGCCGTTTCTGGCACGGTATGTTCATGCGTGCACATGGCCGATGCATCTGGATGCACTGCAGGCGGCGGCGGGGCATTTTGTGGGGGAGCATGATTTTTTGAGCTTTGCGGCGACTGATCCTGACCTGGCGACACGGCGAAGGAGCGGAAGCGAGGAGGAGGACGACGGGGACGCAGGCGGCCCTGGGAAGACAGGGCCGGGGAAGGGGACGGTGCGGAGGGTCTTTTCGTCGGAGTGGAAGCAGGTGGATTTGGAGGCGGGGCGGATGCTGATCTACCGTGTGCGGGGGAACGGGTTTTTGCATCATATGGTACGTAACCTGGTGGGAACGATGCTCGATGTGGGACGGGGCCGGACGCAGGCGAGCGATATGGCAGGAGTACTGGCGGCGCGGACAAGGTCGGCGGCGGGACCGACGGCACCGGCGCAGGGGCTTTTTCTAAGGTCGGTGGAGTATGCGGAGGGGTTTGAGTTGGGGGACGAGGATGCCAGCTAGTCAGCAAGTCAGCGGGTGGGCAAGTGAGCGGGTTAGCGAAGCAGCCCCTGGTTTATGTCTGGGCGCAACCGAGCACCGGGCGTGAGGCTGCTCAGCGCACGGCGCTTTTGTATGGCGAAGGTCAAACCCCCGGGGCGCGAGTGCAAACCCAGGAGGCAAGTGCTGAGAGGCAGCCTGCTACCCTGAAGTCGAGATCATGTCACTTTTTACAAAGAGTTCGGCCTTTACGTGCGTGACGACGATCGCATCGCGGCGGGCGGTTCATGCGGCGTTCTCGTGGCTGCACAAGAATCCAGGGATGATGATGGACTGGCAGCTTGATCTGGTAAGGATTCCAGCGCCGCCGTTTGGGGAACAGGCGCGCAGCGCGTGGATGGCGGGGCGGTTTACTGAGGCCGGGCTTAGCGATGTGAGAACGGACGAAGTGGGGAACGTTTTTGGGCGGATAGCGGCGGCAGAATTGCCGGACGAGAGCACGGGTCCGGTGGTGGTGTTGTCAGCGCATCTGGATACGGTGTTTCCGCGAGAGACGGAGCTGAGCCCGCGGGTGGATGGGGATCGGCTGGAGGCACCCGGGAGCTGCGACAACGGAACAGGCGTGGTGGGGATGCTGGCGCTGGCTCACGCGCTGGTTCGGTCGAAGGTGGAGTTGCCGGCACCGTTGATATTTCTTGGAAATGTGGGAGAAGAGGGCGAGGGAGATCTGCGCGGGGTGCGGCATTTTTACGAGACGGACCTGCTGGCGGGCAGGATTGCGGCGCACATTGTGCTGGATGGTGCGGGCGCGGATTCGGCGGTGACGCAGGGGCTGGGAAGCAGGCGGTTCCGTGTGGTGGTGAAGGGGCCGGGCGGGCACAGCTTTACGGACGCGGGAAGGCCGAACCCGATTAACGCGCTGGCGCGGGGACTGACGAAGCTGGCGGAGGTTTCGCTGCCGGACGAGCCGCGGACGACGATGAACGTGGGGACGATTCAGGGCGGGAAGAGCGTGAATTCGATACCGGAGAGCGCGCAGGCGACGATCGATTTCCGATCGACCAGCGGTGAGGAGATGGTGCGATTGGAAGTGGCGCTGCACAGGGCGATGGAAGACGCGGTGGACGAATCGAACCGGGCGATCAAGACGCCTGCGGGGCGGAGCATGGGGCTGCTGACGTATGCGATTGAGAAGATCGGAGACCGGCCGGCAGCGGCGTTGCCGGGGAACTCGCCGCTGCTGGATGCGCTGCGGGCTGTGGACCGGCACATGGGTTTGCGAACGGACCAGAGACTGGGATCGACGGATGCGAATTTGCCGTTGTCGCTGGGGGTTCCGGCGGTGTCATTGGGTGCGGGAGGCGAGGGCGGCGGGGCTCATACGCTGGCGGAGTGGTACTCGGCGAAGGAGCGCGACCTTGGGCTGCGGCGGGTGCTGCTGCTGACGCTGGCGATGGCGGAGTGGGCGGCGGAGCAGTAGGGGATTTTCGTTGCAGTCTGGATGGGAGTTTTATTGATCCCACCCTAGCCGCAAAAACAAAGGCGCGGCGAGGATGGGGCACCCAGAGGTGGGCGGCGGAGCAGTAGGGGGAAAGGTCGCGGAAGGGAGGGGAAACGTTCACGATGGCAAACGCAAAATATGCGGGCTTTGAGGCGCTCGATCCGTTTTTCGAAGTCGTTCAGAATGGCCTAAGGGAATTCGTTGACGGCGACCATTACTTTGACATGATTGCCGAGGACGCAGTCTTCGAGTTCCGTTACAACTTTCCTGGCTGGCCGCTGACGGTTACAGGACGGGAGAATCTGATCTCGCTTTATTCGGGATATGGCAAGAGCATCAAGCTTCACGCCGGTGACGGGCTCGTGGTTCATCCCTCTCGAGACGGATGCGTCGTGATTCTTGAATACGAGGGACACGGGCGGATTCTCTCCAATGGCAACGCATACGACAACCGATTTATCTCAGTGGTTACGATTGAAAACCGGAAGATCGTGCATTGGAGAGACTATATGGATTCTCTTGCCGCATGGACAGCGTTGAACGAGGCTCAGGTGGCTGATTCACAGCAGTGAAGCCGGAGTTGAGTCGAATTGGGCGGCGGAGCAGTAGGGCCTTGGCGGCTGATAAACTCCGGGCATGCGCACTGTTGTTGTACTCCATTTTGTTCTCGCTGTAGGCGGCGCTATTGCTGCGGGCCAGAGTCCCCAACCGACATTTCATCGGTCACCGGGAAACCTGAGAAATCTGAAGCCTTTTCATGCCGATCCGGAGACGATCTTCGTGAACGGGGTGATATATACGGGCGAGGGGTTCGACCGTGACAAGCCGCAGACGGTGGAGGCGATGGCGGTGGGCGGGGGCCGGGTGCTTGCCGTGGGCACTTCAGAGGAGATGAAGCGGTTGGCTGGGCCGCGGACCGCGGTGCGGGATCTGAAGGGGACGGCCGTCTTTCCGGGATTCAACGATGCGCATACACACCTGGGGAGCGCGGGACAGACGAAGCTGAACGTGGATTTGACTGGGGTGCTTTCGCTGGAGGCGATGCTCAAGAGCGTGCAGGGGTATGCGGCGAAGGCAGAGCCGGGGCATTGGCTGACGGGCGGGAACTGGGACCACACGCTATGGGCGGATAAGAGGCTGCCGACGCGGCAGGATCTGGACGGGGTGACGGGCGGGCATCCGGCGTTTCTGGAGCGGATCGACGGGCATATTGCGATTGCGAATACTGCTGCGCTCAAGGCGGCGGGGATAACGGGGAAGACGGTTGCGCCGCAGGGTGGGGCGATCGATCTGGATGCGAGTGGCGAGCCGACCGGGATACTGCGCGAATCGGCGAAGGGGCTGGTGAGCAAGGTGATTCCGCCGCCGAGCCATGAGGATCGGCGACGGGGTGCGGAGCTGGTGATGGCCGATGCGCTTTCGCATGGCGTGACGAGCGTGCAGGATTTCAGCGATTGGCAGGATTTTCTGGTTTTCGAGGAAATGGAGAAGGAAGGGGAGCTGCATTTGAGGATCAGCGAGTGGCTACCATTCAAGGCACCGATGGATCAACTGCTGAAGATGCGGGCGCACCACGACCTGAACGACCCGATGCTGCACACGGGAATGTTGAAGGGGTTCATGGATGGATCGCTGGGATCGCGGACGGCGGCGATGAAGGAGCCTTACTCGGATGATCCTGGGAATATGGGGCTGCCACAGTACAAGCAGGACGAGTTGAACGAGATGGCTGTGGACCGGGCGAAGGCGGATTTTCAGTTGGGCTTTCACGCGATTGGGGACGAGGCGAATGCGATGGCGCTGCAGGCGCTGAGCTACGCAAACAGTGCGGTGAGCAAGCCATTTTTCTGCCGGTCGGCTGGGCAGGAGCCGAAGCCAATGGACGAGAAGATGGCCTGTCCGGCGATGCCTTACCGAGGGCGGGATCGGATCGAGCACGCGCAGGTGGTGGATCAAGCGGAGATCATGAATTTCAGGCTGGAGGGGGTGATTGCATCGATGCAGCCGAGCCACCTGCTGACGGATATGAACTGGGCAGAGGCGCGGCTTGGTCCGAAGCGAGCGGCGTACTCGTATGCGTGGAAGGCGTTTCTGGATGCGGGCGTGCATCTGGCGTTTGGGACGGACTACCCGGTGGAACCGATTACGCCGTTTCGGGGGTTGTATGCGGCGGTGACGCGAGAGAATGAGGCGGGGACGAAGGAGTACTTCCCGGAGAACAAGATCACGCGGGGACAGGCGCTGTATGCGTATACGCAGGGGTCGGCGTATGCGGAGTTTGCGGAGACGCACAAGGGGAAGCTTGCGCCGGGGTACGATGCGGATTTCATTTTGGTGGATCGGGATTTGTACACGGTGGATGCCAAAAAGATTTTGGGGACGGTGGTGCGGGAGACTTGGGTGGGTGGGGAGATGGTGGGGAAAGGGAAGTGAGGGGTGGAAAGGCGCGAAGTCGGACATTGGGCTTGTTTGTTTCCCGCCCTTTTCGCATCTTTTCTTCGAAAAGCCGCGAAGTGTATGGGCACGGAGTCTATCGGAACGTCGGCATGTACAGGGGCTAAAGCCCGCGTTTTTATTGGGCGGTTAATGGCCCGGCTAAAGCCGTGCCGTTGTTACGAAGCGAGTTTCGGGAGGAGTTGCATGCGTGCCGGGCTTGAAGGACATTGAAGAACGACCAAGAGCAACCGCAGATCCTTCACTTCGTTCAGGATGACAGCGCCAATTTTGTGTGAACTTCTGGGACAAGGCGCTAGCGGACTTTCAGGACGATGATGGTTTCGTCGTCGAAGCGGTCTTTGGTTCCCTGGAAGGCGGTGACGTCGGCGAGGATGGCGTCGGCGATCTCCTGAGCACTGAGGTCGCGAATGGAGCAGAGGAGGCCCTGGAGGCGTTCTTCGCCGTACATCTCTTCCTTGTCGTCTTCGGCGTCGAGGATTCCGTCGGAGACGAAGATGATTACGTCGCCGGGCTGGGTGGCGACGGAAAACTCCTCGTAGGTGACGTTGGGAAAGAGGCCGAGGGGGAAGCCCTCAGCCTTGACGACGACGGACTCGCCAGCGCGACAGAAGAGGGGCTGGACTGCACCGGAGTTGGCGACCTGAAGGGTCTGGTTTTCGTCGTTCCAGAGGGCGAATAACAGGACGACGTATTGCGAGTCGAGTTTGCGCTCCTGAATGGCGTCGTTGAGGAGGGTCATCATGGCGGCGGGCTCAGGGAAGAGGGCAGCGGCGGCGCGCATGATGCCGCTAACGAGGGCGGCGAAGAGTGCAGCCGGGGCGGCTTTGCCACTTACGTCGCCGAGGACGATGGCGGTGCGGTTGGGACCGTAGTCGAGGAAGTCGTAGAGGTCGCCGCCAATGGAGCGGGCGGGCAGGAAGCGGACGGCCATGTCGGCGTGAGGATGAAAGGGGGCTTCGCGGGGGAGCAGACGTAGCTGTACCTCGCGCGCCATGGCGATGTCTTTTTCGAGTTGCGCTTCCTGACGGCGGACGGCCTGGTAGAGGCGGGCATTCTCGATGGCGATGGCGATTTGGCCGGCGAGCGTGGTGAGGGTGCGCTCATGCTCTTCGTTAAAGAAATGAGGGCGCGTGTGCTCGAGGTCGAGAACGCCGATGATGCGGCCCTTGTAGAAGAGGGGCACGATTAGCTCAGAGCGGGTCTCGGGATTCATCTCAAGGTAGCGCTGGTCTTTTAGGACGTCGGGGACGTTGATGAGACGCCACTCGCGGACGGCGGCTCCGACGAGACCTGAAGAGACGGAGAGGCGGCGGAGCGGGGCGTGGGTATAGCCAAAGCGCCATGCGTAGCGGGTGACGAGGGTTTCGCCCTTCTCGTCGAGGAGCATGACGGTGAACATCTGATAGTCGATGAGGCGGCGGAGGAGCTGGCCGACGCGCTCGAGGAGCGGGCCGAGGTCGAGGATGGAGGTTAGCTCAATGGCGATCTCGTGGAGGACTTCGAGGGACTGGGCCTGGCGTGAGACGCGGGCGTAGAGGCGGGCGTTTTCGATGGCCTGGGCGATGCGTGAGGCGGTGAGGGTGAGCAGATGGAGATGCTCGGGCTGGAAGTAGCCTGCGTGCTCGCTTTCAAGGTCCATTACGCCGATCAGGCGGTTCTTGGCGATGAGGGGGACGGCCAGCTCGGAGCGGACGTCGGGGTTGACGGAGAAGTAGATGGGCGAGGTGGTGACGTCGTTGAGGAGGATGGGCTGGCGGGTAAGTGCGACCTGGCCGACGACACCGCGGCCCATGGGAATGCGCATGTGCTCGGCCTTGGAGGTGTGGCCGATTTGAAAGCGCATGCGGAGTTCTTTGGTGCGGTCGTTGAAGAGAAGGATAGCGAAGATGCGGTATTGGATGACGGAGCGAACAAGTTCGGAGGTGCGATTGAGGAGGGTTTGCAGGTCGAGCGTGGTGTTGAGCGCGTCGGTCATCTGCATGAGGTAGTTGAAGTCGGCGATTTCGACGCGAGGATTGGCAATATCGATGTGGGCGTGCGGATTTGCGGGATCGGCGGGGCGGTAGTCGCCTTCGAGCTCATGGAGTTGGGGCGAGGATGGAGGATTTGGGGACATATGTGTCGAAGGCAATGATATCGGATGGTGGCGGGCGGGGGACCAGCATACGAAGGGACCAGGGACTAGGGACTAGGCAATAGGGAACAGGGAACAAGCGGAGCTATTCTGCGCCGAGTTCGCGGAGGATGGCGACGGAGGCGGATGCGCCGATGCGGTTGGCGCCGGCCTCGAGCATTGAGCGGACGTCGGCGAGGGTGCGGATTCCGCCGGAGGCTTTGACGCCGCAACGCGCGCCGGCGACACCGCGCAGGAGCGCTATATCGGTGGGTGTAGCGCCGCCGGTGGAAAAGCCTGTAGAGGTCTTGAGGAAGTCAGCGCCGGCCTGGATGGCGATCTCAGAGGCGCGGAGCTTTTCTTCGACGGTGAGCAGGCAGGTTTCGAGGATGACTTTGAGGATTGCGCCGTGGTGATGGGCGACGGTGGCTGCGGCGTGGATGGCATGGTGGACGGCGTGGTGATTGCCGCTCTTGAGCTGGCCGATGGGGATGACCATGTCGAGCTCGCGGACACCGAGGCGGGTGAGGGCGGCGGCTTCCTGGCGGAGAGTTGAAACGAGGGATGCGCCTAGAGGAAAGCCGATGACGACGCCGACGGGGATGCCAGAGCCAGCGAGCTGGGCGGCGGCGTTGGCGGCCCAGAGGGGATTGACCATGGCGCAGGCGAAGCGATAGCGGACTGCTTCGGCACAGAGGGTACTCATCTGGGCGTGGGTGGCGTCGGGCTTGAGGAGAGTGTGGTCAATGACTGCGGCCAGGGCCTGCCATGAGGAGAGGGTTTCGGCGGCAAAGCCAGCGGCGTCCCAACTTCCATTGTCGAATTCGAGGTCTGCCGAGTTGATTGGCGTGATGGTGGCCATGAGTGTTGCTCCTTGCCCCGGTTCTAGTATTGATCGGGGGACGCGGCTGGGGCCGAACGTGCTCTCCGGGAGATGAGTATAGTGCCTGGCGCATGGTGAATCCAATAAAGGCGGATAAGGGCGCGACCAAATGCTTGGAGGTCTCGGGAAGTGGATGGGTTGGCTGGGAGGGTGGAGAGAATAGCGGCCGGGCGAGCGGAGAGCTCAGAATTGGGGAATGTGGATTGGTTGGGGAAACGAGTGGTATGACCATTGCAGTGATGAGACTGCGTGATCGCCGGGATCATTGGGGGCAACAACGAAAGTTGCAGTCAAGAGTTAGTCGGGGCACCCGGCTTCATCGTGGTGCAGAGAAAAGACAACGACAAAAGCAACCTCAGGTCCTTCGACGACGTCCCGGCGCGCCGGGACTTCGCTCAGGATGACACGTCGTTTTAGTGCGGGAGAAAAGCAGCAACAAAAACAAAAGCAAAAGCAAAATCAACAACAAATGGGCGGCGACCATCTGGCGGCAGGGATGCCGCCAGGACAGCCGATCTGGAGATCGGCGCTACGATTTTCGGCGACCTGTGAGAAATGCAGGCCAGGATGGGGCACCCGGATTTGTTGGCGAGCCGAGAATGGGCAGCGACAAAAGCAACCGCAGATCTTCGGCTGCGTCCGCCAGGGCGGACTTCGCGCAGGATGACACGTCGATTTAGTGCGGGAGAAAAGCAGCCACAATAGCAAAATCGAGTGGGCGATTACG
>Ga0302278_10002365_pt1 | contig 21836 bp, 14 predicted proteins | sample III_Bog_N3_2_FD_194543 | JGI IMG/M metagenome (GOLD analysis project Ga0302278, IMG submission 194543) | Peat permafrost microbial communities from Stordalen Mire near Abisko, Sweden - III_Bog_N3_2 | ecosystem: Environmental > Terrestrial > Soil > Wetlands > Peat | place: Sweden: Abisko...
ATTTCGATTCGGGGCCGCAAACACAACAGCAAGACTACAGGCTGTTCTGACTCTAGACAGGTCTCGACGATTGGTTGTCACATGTCTGTAAGTAAAATGTCACCAAGTTGTACTTGTCACTGTTTGCAGAGAAATTCTCACAGAATGCTTGAAGAAACTCTTTTTGAGTCCGCCATTTTGTTGCGCTGCGGAACATCAGTTGGCGCCTTGAAGCGAAATGACAATCAATTGACAACTGTTAGATGATCCAGCGACATTTGGCCAGGTTACATCCGCTAAGCTTGCCCGTATGTTGGGTTCGGCTTTCAGTCTCAAACACCGCAGTGCCGCAAATGCAATCCGTTACCTCGGATTCGCGCTGGTAGCTGTTGCAATTACCCATTACGGCTCCGCTCAGGACACGCCTCTCATTTCTGGAGGCGTCGGCTTCTTCACCAGCACAAATGGCGGCAACACCATTTACTATCCCGTCAACGAGCCTCTGCTCGCTGCACCTCTGGGCCAGCACGTTCTCGTCGAATCGCGCGCTGCACTCATCGAGACCTTTGCGCCGAATGACGGCAATCAGCCAGGCTACGACCATACCCACTTCATTGGGCTCACCTACCTGCAGGGTGATTATGTCGCCTCGCGCCACTTCACCATCGTAGGCGGAGACTATCTCATTCCCTTTAACACTTACAACGAGCGGCTCTCTCCGATCTGGATAGGTAACTTTCAGGATGGCCCTCTAGTCGCCGCTCTCGGCGTCTTATCAAGTGGCAGTGGCCTTGGCGGTATGCTGCGCGGCAACGCCATCGCACGCAACAAATACTCAATTGACTACGCATGGTTCTATTCAACTCGGAGCGGGAACGAGCAGTTCAAGACTCAACGCGGCTCCGGCGGACGTGCAAGCCTCTATCTGCCCGAGCAGCGCCTTGAAATGGGCCTCTCTTACGACCGTCTCCTGCAAGGGACGCACGAGAACTTCTACGGCGCACACCTCTGGTGGGAACCCAAAGAGACGGCCTTCCGCCTCCGTTCCGAGTTCGCCCGAGGTCATCATGCCCAGGGCTACTGGGTCGAGGCCGACTACCGCACTCAGGCCTTCGGCGGTCTCGACAGCGTGATTGGCCGTTTCGAGCCTGTCTTCCGCATGCAGCAAACGTTTCGCCGTGACACCATCGTCAGCGATGGCCTGCCGCTGGTAAACACGCAACGAGCTGACTTCGGCCTCGATTACAACCTGCCGCACAATACCAGGATTCTTACCAGCTACGCTCGGCAATTCTCGTCCACTGGTAATCACAATGTCTGGGAGACAGGGATTGTTTACCGCTTCCTCTTCCCAGCCTGGAAAGGAAAATGACGATGAATTTGAAACATTGGTTGCCCGGTATTCTTGTCCTGGCTTCGGTTTCTGCGTTCGCGGTCGCCGCACAGCAGAACAGCGCGCCGATCACTCCCGCTGCCAAAACAGCCACCGCCGCAAAGCCCGCTGATCAGCAACAGGATGAGGGCCAGCGCGTATTCGACCAAAACTGCTCTCGCTGCCACACGGCGCCGGATGGTTTCTCGCCGCGCATATCCGGCACCGTCGTGCGTCACATGCGGGTGCGGGCTTCTCTCAGTCAACACGAAGAGGAACAACTGCTCCATTTCCTCAACCCATAACAAGGCCTCCAATCTTAATCGCCCATATGATCGGGCCTACATTTTGAGGATCGGTCTTCCGCAAGGTCTCCAACGTGGCAACGGAGTCCCTGTCAGCTTGCGACGCAAGAATTCGGATCGCCTGCTGCCGGCCTTTTGCATTTTCGCTACTCAATGCCTTCCGCACCCATGCCCTTGGTCAATGCCGATTTACACCTGCTCTGACGTGTTACGAGCGGCTGGCGCAACAACACATCCGAAAAGAACGGCCGCCGTCAGCGCGAGCGCCGAAATCCCCATCAGCACGCGAGGGTATCCAAATTGCGCAATGAGTATCCCCGCACCCGCCGTTGAGCCCGCCCCGACCAGCGCATTGCAGAACATCGTCATCGCCGACGCCGAGCTGCGCTCATTGTCCGGCACTTTGCTCATGAGCAAGTTGTACAGCCCCGGAGAGCTCATCCATTGCGTTGCGGAAAAGCTCAGGTAGAGCGCTACCGCCAGCCCCCGGCTATGGGTTCCGGCCAGACAGGCCACGGCGGCGGCAGTGGCGACTTGTGTGGCGACAATGCCGTTCACCAGGCCTAATCGGCGAAAGAGCACCGGTGTCAGCAGCCCAACACACAATTGAAGAACTTGCGCGGCGGAGAAAGTGAGCCCAATCAGCGCAAAGGAAATATGGAGATCCTTCGACAGATATACAAATGCAAATGGTGTAAAAGAGGCTAGGACAGCCGTCCACAGGGCCATCGACGGCAGAAAGCTGAGCAGGAACGGGCTGATCTTCCAATGCTGTTTGCTGGTCTTGTCCTGGGCCTGACGCTGGCTGTCTTGAAACGGTAAGCGCAGGCGCAGCAAAGGAATCAAGCCAATCATTGCGATGCAACACGAGACAATCAGAATCATCCGCTTGAATTGCGCGGCCTGCATCGCAAATCCGGCCATCTTTAGCCACCGGGGCAGATAGCCGCATACAATGCCTCCGAGTGCGCTGGTGCCGATGCTCATTGAAAAAATGAGACTGAATGCCGATGCACGATTCTCATCCGTTGTAAGTCTTGCGATTGTAGGTGGGAAACAGACTCCCCAGATGCACATTGCCAACCCCGCGAAAAGCGCCAGGCCAATCTGCGCCGCCTGCCCCAATGCCAGCGCGCGCGCAATTCCCACTAACGGCGCGACGATCAGGCAAAATGCAAGAAGAGGGCGCAAGCCGGTCTTGCGCGCCAGCCAGCCCGCCGGTAGGGTTCCGATCGCCGATCCCAATGCCAGTGCGCCGCCCATCAGGCCGATGGTCCGCTCATTGAAATGAATGTCCAGCAGGTAAAGGTTGAACAGGAAGAAATAGACGGAGAACCCGAAATCGAAAAAGAAAGCGACCGTAAAGAAGACCCAGAAATGTCGGCTCAGTTTCTTGTTGTGCAGCAACGCTGCCGGGGTCATAAAGATGGAGGCGTCGCTCGCACTGCGGTCCGGGGCTAGGTCGGCCACAGGCAACTGCTCCACTAGCGCCCCTCCTGGACCAATCTACGAAGCCTGTCGATGGCCCAGTCCAGGTTGGAATAACGGAGTTCCAGAATCGGCACCGTCAGTAGCCGCTCGATCGTTTGGTACTGCGCCGGAAGTAGTTCCGACGGTGCATGAAGCTGCCGCATGTATTGCCGTGCAACATCCTCGGGATAGGGCACAAGCTCGGGTGGCCCTTCCACGTGCCGGTTGAGAAAGACAATGAAGTCCGCCTGTGCGGACCGCGCGCAAATCATGTTGGGAAACTTGTCGGTCGCGATCTCAACCGACGGCTTGCCTGCCGGGTGCGGCGTAAGTTCCTGCACCTCCAGTTCCGGGAACAGCTCCGCGGCGGTGGGCCGGAAGCGAACCTTGTGGCAGTTGCCTATCACCATTCGATCTATTCCGCCGATCAACAGATTGCATCCATCGTCGGTCACATAGGTCCATCCGGCTAGTGCGCACGCATAAGACAGCGTAGATTTTCCCGCACCGGCGTCGCCGCAGAGCAACACCCCGTGTCCCTCCAATGCTACGCAGGCCGCATGCACGCACGTCATATAACGCGTCCTGATGTGTATCGCCACCCCTGTGTCGAGAAAGAAGCCTCGCACGTATAACCTGTGCCTCAAGGCCGCATGTGAAACCAGGATTTGCGTTTCGTTCCGGCCCATGTGGACGACGCCGTAGTTATCCGCATTGGCCACCCATACCACCGTATGTTCCATCGCATGGTACGACGGAATGGGAGGGCATTCAATCGAGTCGCTCTCCACCACATGCACGTTCACCCGGATCGGTTCTGTGTTGTATTCGCCTTCGCACATTCCCCATAGCTCATCGCAGTAGGCCAGGATCTGAGGCGAATTCGTGTTAACCTCCACGGGAAATCCCGACGCGTAGTACATTGCTCGCAGTGAAAGTTCAGGAGCTTCCATCGGGTGCCTGGGAAGGTTGATCGGTCTGGACAAATCGCGCACAGACTCAATCTCAGCAATCGTCGTCATTCAGGTTCCTTTCTGGAAGTTTGCGGATGATCAGAACAGGTACTTTACTGCGAACTGGATAATGCGGGGATTCGCGATGGTTGAGGAGATCAAGCCAAACGAAGGATTCAGGTTGGCTGGACCGGTGGGAGTCGCGGTGTAATCCACGCCGTTATTGGGGCTGCCGAATTGTGGCGTGTTGGTCAAGTTGAAGAACTCTGCCCGGAAGCGGAAGCTCTTGGACTCTCTTACGGGAATCACGCGTTCCACCGCCATGTCCAGGTTATGCTGGCCAGGACCACGCACAATGCCGACGCCGCTGTCGCCGAAGTCCGTGTCGTTGGGGCCGGTGCCATTCGGAGCCTCCGGCGCAATGGTAAATGCGTTTTGGGTGAGGTAACCGTTTTGCACGCGCGAAAAAAGAGAACCTTGTGTGGAGGGATTCACTCCCGTTCTCTCCGCACGGTTTTCAAAGTTGCCGTAAACCGCGCCGGCGTTGAAGTCCATGATGGTGAGCGCATTGCCCGACTGGATCACCGAGATGCCTGAGAACTGCCAGTCGCTGAGCATAATCCGGGCCAGAGCGGGTGCGGACTGGAACCTGGGCGTCTGCCAGGTAAAGTTCATCACCGCCCTCTGCGCGCGGTCAAAGTCCGTCAACCCATATGCTTGCCGCGGATTATTCTGGCTGTTCGTGAGCAAAAACAATTCGTACAGATTGCTTCCACCCGAACCGCTGGTCTCGTCCAGGCTCTTGGACCAGGTATAGCTTCCCTGGAACTGAAACCCATGAGCGAAGCGCCTGACAATGCTGCTCTGCAATGAGTTGTAATTCGCGATGAAGTTCGACTGCGTAAACAGCGAACCCTCGCTGATACCGGCAAACGGCAGCCGGTTGGTCACATTGTTGACCGAATTCGTCGTCTGACCGCCTATCCGATTCTGCGGACTAGCCAGAAGCGCCTGATCGAATTCGATCTGCCCCGGCCGGTGCAGCGAACGCGTTCCCACATAACCAACCTGTAGCACATAATCCTTCGCAAAAGCATACTGCACGTTCAGGTTATACTCCTGCGTCCGAGAGTCCACGAGGTTCGGATCCGTCCCCTGGAGGAACGGCACCGACGTCGGAGTGCGCGGTATGAAGATCGGATAGCTTGAATCCGGCAGCACCAGAGGAACGAAGGGACTCTGCAAAGTCGCTGCCCCATTGGCAGCGCCCGACACGATCTGTAGCGTTGAAAACGGCGGCTGTCCAAGTGTCGCCTCCGCAATGTTGCCCGAGTGCTCGTCATAGTAAATGCCGTATCCACCGCGCAACACCAACAGCGGCTTTTCTGTCATCTGCCACGCAAATCCAAGCCTTGGCGATATGTCTCCGAGCGGTGTCTTCCAAAATCCCGGCATAGTCGTCCTGACTACGCCTGTGGGGATCGTGCCCGGAAGATTAGAAGGCACAGTGAATCCACTGAATGATCCCGTAGCTGAAACATGCCCTGTCGCGATAGCCGGGTCGAAGTTTGCCAACCGCCCGTTAATGTCCGTCGGAGCGCCGAAGATTTCGTACCTCAGTCCGGCATTCACAGTCAGATGCTGCGCCAGCTTGATGTCGTCCTGCGCGAAGCCGGCAAAGTCCGTGTACCGCTCGTCCCTGCGGAAGATGCCTCCTCCCGCCTGACTCCCCGTTACATTGCTGAGTCCGGTCGGGCTGCCATTCTGCGATGCGCTCTGCCCCAGCAGAAAGTCGTCGAAGGTTGCGGTTTGGAGCAGGCCGCTCGTCTCCTCCGGCTGATCCTCATCCACCTCGTTCCGCTTGAATTCAACGCCGAATCGTGCGTTGTGACGACCGCGGGTCAGCGCAGCCGTGTCCTGCCATACATACGTGTTTGTCACCTGCCACGACGCAGGGATGCTCGGCGCGCCGATCGTGAACAGCCCACCGATCGACAGTCCTGGGGCGCCGGAGGTCGGGCTCACGATGCCCGTCGTCGTTCCTTCCCCGATTGCCGATGCCAGAAGCGGGCTCTGGCTCGCCATCAGCCCGTCGTATCGCATGTATCCAAACCGCGCGATATTAACCAGCCTGGAGTTGAAGATGTGCGTATCCGTGAGCACAAACATCGTATTGCGGGCTAGTCCATTACTCCCCCAGCCCGGAAGGTTCGGCCCATCCTCGGAAAATGGCATGGTCTCGGTCGCGTGCGAGTAAAAAAACCGGCCAGCGAGGGTATTTTTCGGGGTAAGAGTCTGGTCGATATCGGAGGTGAACTGGTTTTCCCAGTAGTACGCCGGCGGCGCAAACGTCGACTGCCCCAATGGCAACTGGTCGGAGTTAGTGCTCGGCAGCGCTGCCTGTGGACTGGGTATGGCCAATTGATCACTTGGCAGCTTCGCGTTCAGGATCGCCAGCGCCACGGGGTTGATGTTTGACCCGTCGCATGCCACCTGCGTCCCGCCCGCCTGAGTCAGATATCCGGTCGCCTCCTGGTTCGCAGAGTCCAGGTGCCCGGCCGGGCAGAACTGTGCCCCGAGAGCCGCCGCCGAGCGGCCGGAGGTCAATTGCGGCAATGTGGCCGTCTGTGCGCCACCCAGACCATTTGCCTGGGTCGACCCCTGATACTCAACGAAGAAAAATGTCTTATCCCTCACGATTGGCCCGCCAACTGTCGCGCCAAACTGGTTCTGCTTCAGCTCTGCTCGCGGCTGGCCATCGGTTTTTGAAAAGAAGTCGTTCGCATTGAAGATATTGTTGCGTACGAACTCCCAGGTGCTTCCGTGGAGGCTGTTCGTCCCGCCCTTGCTCACGAGGTCAACGTTCGCGCCGGACCCGCGTCCGTACGCGGCATCGAAGTTGGCCGTCTGCACACGGAACTCCTGGATCGAGTCCGGTGCCGGAATGGCCGTGCCCACCTCTTCACCGGCGTTGACGGCTGAGTTTTCCGCCAGGTTATTCGCGTCAATGCCGTTGAACTGGATATTGTTGGCCGTCGTCTTGCCACCATTGGAGGCCACATTCTGAGAGCCGTTTCCCAGCGCCGCCGCAGTCGGAAGCGGCACCACCACGCCCGATGAAAGCCCCAGGATCTGCGTATAGTTGCGGTTCGAGAGCGGCAGCGCCTGAATCGCCGTATCGTCCACGAGCCCTCCCAACGTCGAAGTTTCCAACTCGGCCAACTCTGCATCGCTCGCCACCTGTATGCTCACGCTCGCTCCAGCAATCGTTAGCTTCACGTTCAGGGAGGTCGTTTCGCTCACCGTTACCTGGATCGATTGAAAACTTTTCCCGGCAAACCCTTTTGCCTCCACCGTCACCGTGTAGCGCCCCGGCAGCAGCAAAGGCACGCGAAATACGCCCTCTGCCGTTGTGATCACTGAGCGCGATGCGTGGGTCTCTTCATTTACCGACAGCACCTCAGCGTTGGCAATCGCCCGATTCGAAGGGTCGAAGACCACACCGGAAATGGCGCCTGTCCCCGGCGTCTGCCCAAATGCTTTCACCGTCAGAACAAACGCGCAAATTGTCCATAAAACCAAATAGTGTCGCAGCGAACTGGTCTTCATGCAGTTGTCTCTCAAAGATTGATCTTCCTTTGAGGCTGAGTATGAAGAAATCGCCGCCACGAATTGTTATCGACTTGTCATTCTTTTGCACCGTTCTATGCGGATTGTCCGGAAAACCCGGCGCGCATCCAAATTTCCCTCTTCCAAGACAAGGGCAATCTCGTGTCGCAAATAGCTGATAAGCGGGGAGGTCGCCGATCTGGATGCGGTATTGGGCTTGGCAGCGCCTGATTGGAGATTTGATGGGTAAAGAGGGCATTCACTCTCGAACTGGTTTTCCGATGAGGAAACAGGCGGAAATCGGATTCTGTGTGCTGGTAACCGGGCGGTTCCCACAGTGACAAACAGATGACATTCATTTGACCGGCCCCTGACACGAGTTCGACGCCCTCTTCGTAAGGTCAGAGTTCAAGGATGGGCACGCTTGAGTCAACGCGCAGCAAACCTGAAAAACCAGATCTCGAATGCGATTTTTGGAGTGCTCGACTACCTGGCTTACCCCCTGGGGATGCTTGCCATTGCTCCACTCGCGCTCAGGAGTTTGGGGACCGATCGATATGGCATATGGATGATTGCCGTTTCTACCATCAGCACGGGAGCCATTGTTGCATCGGGGTTCGGCGATGCAAATATCCGCATCGTGGCCATGCAGCGAGCGACCGGCAATCATGAAAATGTCATTCGTGCGGTACGCAGCACCATGGGCATCCACCTGTTTCTCGGCTGCGCGCTGGCGATTGCGGGATGGATTCTTGCGCCCATGGCGGCCATCAAGCTGGTAAGCGCAACTTCCGGACTGCGAGCCGATTGCCTGTGGACCCTCCGCATCGCCTGCCTGCTCATTCCGGTGCGCGCCATTGAAAGCGTTTGCGTCAGCACCCAACGGGCTTATGAACGATATGGAAGCGCCCTCAGGATCAGTGCCATTGCGCGCCTTGTGTGCCTGGCCTGCGCCGGAGTGCTGCCGTTTATCGCGCACACGGTGGTCAGCATTCTGGTAGCAACCCTCCTGATCTCGGCGTATGGAGTGTGGCTCCAGATTGCACAACTTCGCACGCTGCTGGATGCCGATGACTTGCTGCCGGCTCTCGATCGCGAAACGACGCGGGCCCTGTTATCTTTCGGTGTGTTTGCCTGGATTCAAGCGGTCTCCGGCCTGGTGTTCGGGCAGTTGGACAGACTGATTGCCGGCATCGCTTTCGGAGCGGCCGCCGTGGCGGCATATTCAATTTGCGTGCAAATGTCTCAGCCGATCTATGGGTTGGTCGCGGCCGGATTGCACTTCCTGTTTCCGCGCCTTTCGGTTCAACACGCGCTGGATGACCGGGCAGGCGTACGTCGGACGGTTCTGCTGGGCTTCTGCGCCAACCTGCTGATTGTGGTCCTTGGCGCTTCGGTTGTGCTTGCGTTCGGGCCAGCAATTCTTTCGAGGTTAGCCGGGGTTGAACTTGCGCATCAATGTGCGCCGCTTCTTCCAGTCATTGTCTGGAGCACAGCGTTCTCAGGCCTTGGAGTCGCTGGAGCCTATTCGATGCTGGCTCTGGGCCGGGCAAAGACATTGACCTGCTTCACACTGGCGGGCGGCATACTCATGAGCATCTCAATGAGTTGGCTCGCAAGACGTTATGGCCTGCAGGGAATGGCATGGAGCCGCATGCTCTATGGGCCAATCACCTGCATGGTCTACATCCCGCTCGTGGTGTTTCTCAACAGTCGTTCCAAATGTAGGTCTTATTCCGCATTTTCAACGGCACTTTACGAGGAGGCGCAATGAGCCGGATATCGCACCACACCGCGGCACCGATGCTTGAGCCATGCGCCGGCCACCAAGGCGGGGAGTTTCTCACGGCATCCCTTGGTCCCTGTGCCAATGTGCTTGGCATTGCCGTTGAGGCGCTGAATCTGGAGGGGGCGCTTGCGCGCGTGGCGCAAATTCTTCGATCCGGCAGGAGGGGCTACGTGTGCGCAGTCGGAGTGCATGGAATCCTTGAGGCACGGCGCAACCCAGATGTGGCCCAGGCTTATGCCGAAGCGGCCCTTGCGATTCCCGACGGCACGCCGACGGTTTGGGTCGGCCGGCTACAGAAACATGCTTCGATGGATCATGTCACGGGGCCTTCACTAATGCAGGAGGTTTTCAGCCGGGAAGAATTTGCAGGCTATAGCCACTTCTTTTATGGAGGAAAAGAGGGCGTTGCCGGCGAACTCGCGGCAAATATGGTTCGCCAATTTCCGTGGACGCGCATTGCCGGCACTTACACACCTCCTTTTCGCGAGTTGACCGCTGCGGAAGAGAGTGATCTTGCGCAGACCATCAGGGCGTGCAAGCCGGACCTCGTCTGGGTAGGAATCGGCACACCGAGACAGGACCTCTTCATGCGCAGGATGCTGCCGCTCCTGGAGACGCGCCTAATGCTCGGTGTGGGAGCGGCATTCGATTTTCACACTGGCCGGCTCAAGAAATGCGCCCCGTGGGTGAAGAAAATGGGATTCCATTGGTTGCACCGGCTGCTGCAGGATCCAAAGCGCCTATGGCGCCGCAACGTGGGCAACGCGGCATTTCTGTGGCACATCGCCCTGCAACTGGCGGGACTGAAGGTTTATCGCCTGCCCGCGCGGCCCGCAATCTCTCAAGTAGAAAGTTTATTCCCATGCGATTCATCGGCCATGACAAGGGAATCGAGCCAATCATCTTCGGTCAGTAATCAGGCTTGGGAGGCTGCGCATACGGTTGGCCGAATTTGTTCAGATGATTAGCCGACTCACGGGAAAGGTCGCGTGCGTCGAGCGAGATCGACTCCGATTTGCCAGGACCGAGATGGACGCGCCGCACCAGGCGATTCAGAGCCGGCTGCGTAAGGCCTTCGATCCATACGTGAATTTCATACTCGCCGGCGGGAATATTTTCGAGGTGAACATTCTCGTCCTGATCCGCGGTCGCATAATAAGGCGTGGAGAGCGCAAGCACCACCGCGCTCATCTCGGGGTGAATGTTGCAGAAAATGTAAGATACTCCTTCACGGGAGAAGACCACATCTTTCGACTTTCCCGCTTCATACAGACCGAGATCGAATCGCTTCCCGTTAAACAGCGAAAAGACGTTGTGAAAGAAAGGATCGGCGTTCGGAAACGCGACCACGCTTCCTACAGGTACGACCAGCAGGTGAGGCGTGAACATCCGGTTTTTCTGGATGAGCGTGAAGCGGCCGGGGGGCACGGTCCGACTGGCCGCTTCAGCGGAGACCGGGGTAAGCCAAAGGACCGCCGCGGGAGGATGACCCTTAAACGGGCGTGGCGCGAGTTCAATGCGAGCATGCAGTTCCGTGACCCTGGGGGGCTGCGCATCCTGCGCCGTAGTCGGCAGGGGGAGAAGCGCCAACCCGCAGAGCAGGACATGACGAATGCGATTTGGAGTGTGTGCACGCATCATCAGAATCTGTAGCCCGCTGCAATTCCGATTACATCGCTCCAAGCGGTGGGCGAGTTCACATAGGACGATTCAATCCGGCGATACTCGATGGAATACACGAGATATGCACTCGGCCTGAAGATCACGTTACTGGTGAAGGTTCGATTTCGAGCAAGATCGTAGTAACTGCTCGGTCCTGCGATCGCGTATGGCCGAAGCTGATAGGCCGGCACATCGTCGATTCCGAAGGCCTCATTGAATTCAAGCCGCTGATTGATCTTTTGTTTTGCCTGCATCCATCCGCCCATGTCGTCGAGTGTACGGAAGTAGGTTTCACCGTCGTAGACGGAATAAACAGAATCCTTGTACGCTCCGGCACCAAGGCCGCCTAGCGCCTGGCCGCGATAGGCGCTGCCCACCAGTTCAAAGTGCGAGAAGACCGGAAGATGAAAATCCGCAGTGCCTGCCCACGATTTGAAGTCTGGTCCGCCCGCGGTTCGATGCGGCGCGAAGAAGCCGCCAACGCCAAAATGTGTCGCGCTGTCGGCGATGGGATGGAGGAGGGACAGGCGCGCCTCTACTCCCGGCCAACGGCTCAGTTCCGCCGTGGAGGGAGCGATGAGTGGCAAGGTCGCAGCATTGGAGATGGTGCTGGGCGGGTTGGCTACATCGATCAGCGCCGCCTGCATCTCGATGGATGCGGCCCGATGAATCGGCAGTTCCTCGGAAACCCCAGCTTGTGGATTCCATGCCCAAAGATTTCCCGACCATGCCAGCGCCGGTTCCGCCACTGCGGTCAGCGAAGTTGGAGCATCGGGGCTGAGGATTGGCCGATCCAGAGAAAAGAATGCTTTTGTGTGCTGCCAGTCCAGCTCCGCATGCGCGGTTCGCAAACGCACGGACCCAACCACATCTGTGTAGCCACTGTCGGGTTGGCCGCCATCGAAATCTATGCGAAGATCCGCGTGACTTTGGGAGCCGAAAACATGCGGTCCGCTGGCGTCGATTCCGAGCACGGATTGACGAAGCGAGGCCCCGGTTGTTCCGGGTCCGGACAAGGCAATCGTCGGCGCAGGAGCAGCGTCGACCGCGTGCGTATTCATAAAACCGTTGAACAAGATCATCCCGCTGAGCGTCACCGGATACCGCGACTCGCTTCCGACCTTTGCCTGTTCCTGTGCGGCGACCTGGGACTCCTGCATGTCTTGCTTTTCGCGCAGCTCTTCGACTGCCGCGGCCAGTTGCGTTGCCGCCGGGTTGGCTGCGGCATCGGGCGCGTTCTTTCCGGGAAGCCCTGCCTGCCCGCGCAGCGCGGACAGTTGTTGCTGAATGTCCTTCAGTTCGTGCTCCGACTGTTCGAGCTGTGCCTGCACCCGGATCATGAGCCCGTCGAGTTGTTCGATTTTCTCTGCCACGCTTTCCTGCGCTCTTGCGGAATGAGGCAGGCTGCTGAGGATAGCCGCAACAACCGCAACCGCTGTCCTTGCTGTTGCTGCGCGTGGAAGGCACTTTTTCAAAACAGTCCTGGCAGAGATTGTTGGTTTCATAACATCTCCATTTCAGTGCGGGTCGATGCCAGCATGAGAGGCGCACCGCCGCTCCTCGCGATTGACATGCGAAAAACCGTCTCACCCGGCCTGCTGCGCAACAGGGTGACGTTGCCTCCGTGTTCAGCCGCAATGCATTGAGTCAGTGTCAGTCCCAGGCCCGAGCCCTTCTGTTTCCCCTCGCTGACGAACGGCTCGAAGAGATTGTTCCGAATCCCGGCTGGAACTCCGTCTCCGTTGTCGGTTACTTCAATGACCAGCTCTGTCTCATGCGCCGCAAGATCGATCGAAACAGTGGGCACGGCGCCTGCGGAGCGCGGAGCCTGGCACGCGTTCAACAGGAGGTTATACACGGCACGTTCGATCTGCGTGGCGTCGATGGCGGCACTTGTCAAATCCGGATCGCAGAGGTGAACTGAGAACTGAACGCCAGTGGCATCAGGATGCGCATGGATCATGCCCATCACTTTCTCGACAGTGGAGGCGACAGAATATTGCGCACGGCGGATGCCGGGCCCGGACCTGCTGATAATCAAGAGAGATTCCAGCAGGTCCGTTGTACCGTCCACCGCCGATCGAATCTCGCCAAGAATCTCGTTGCGATCTTCAACGGTGAGGTTACCAGTGGCGAGGAATTCCGAATTTGCGTAGACCGCGGCGAGATAGTGGCGCAGGTCGTGAGAAACGGAGCTGGCCATGCGGCCGATGGTGGCTAGCCGCTCCGATTCCAACAGAGACTGGTTGGCTTGCAGAATCTCTTTCCGCATTCCCCCGAAAGCGGCGCTCAACTCACGCACCTCGCGGGTGCCTCGATAGGGCAACAGATACGCACTATCCCCTTCAGCAAACGCACGCACGCCGGCAGCCAACTCCTCAAGCGGGCGCGTAACGGCGCGGGAGAGCAGAAACATCAGAACCGCGCCAAGCATCAGGGCAAGTACCCCTGCTGAAAGTACGATCCGGTCAATCTGCCGGATGGTTCGTTCTTCCTGATTGAGAGATTTCAATTCGATCAGCCGCAACGGATCAGCCGCATTCAATGAGAGAATGCGCACTACAGCGAGATACGATTCACCGCCGAGAACAACCTTGAACGGTTCCACCGGATGATTTGTGGTGGGCGTTTCCACGGCCGACACTTGCGTTTCCAGTTCCGGTTTCAATGAACTTGCCAGGAGGAGTCCGCCGGAAAGGAAGGACGCTTCCACGCCGGTTGCCTGGCTCAGCTGCTCGACAGCTGCGCGATCGATGGCGAATCCGGTGACCACATAACCAAGGACAGTGCCTTCCGATTGACTGCCGAAATAAATCGGCCTGACGGAGCAGCCGAATAAGTGGCTGCCGCTTACCAGGAACGGGTTTGGTGCGCCGCTCACATACAACCGCAGATCCTTCCGCAGGGGCTCGCCGGCGGGCGATGCACCATTGAATGCGACAACAATACGCCCGTCGTGGTCAGCGAGAGCGAACAGATCGGCGCCACTCACTTTCCAGAATTCCACGGCGCCGTCATCGATTGTCCTTTCGTCGTTGGTCGTCATCAGGGCCTTGAGGCTGGGCAGGTCGGCTAGCAGTGCATTCTCGCGATCGAGCGCTGCCTGTCGCTCCGCCTGAAACTTTGCGAAGATGGCGATGGAATCATCGAGGTCCGACGAGACGCTGCCGACGAACAGTGCCTGAAGAGGCTGGCGAATCGCCAGCACGCTCACCAGCGTCGTGCCTGCGATGATGCCGGCCATGGCAAGAGTCAGCAGCACGCGTGTGCGCAGCCCCCGAATCTCACGGGGAGAATTGGCCGTCGCCGTGAAAGCGTTTGTGATGGGTCCGTCCACCATCTCGATCAGGGAACGAATTTGTACCCGGCGCCGTAGATGGTCAGCAGGTGACGGGGATCTGTGGGATTCGGCTCCAGCTTCTGCCGCAGTTTGAGGATTTGATTGTCAACCGTCCTGGTAGTCGGATAGCAGTTATAGCCCCAAACCTCATTCAGGAGTTCTTCCCGGCCGAGTACCCTCTCCGCGTGGTCGGTGAAAAACTTGAGCAGTCTGAACTCATGCGAAGTGAGTTGGATCGGGTGGCCGTTGCGGTGGACCGTCATTCTCCTGAAGTCCACTTCGCAATCCGCAAAATGAAAGGACGTCGCTGTGGCGGGCTTGCGTCTGCGCCGGATTGCAGCCTGCACCCTCGCCATCAGTTCGCGTGGGCTGAACGGCTTGGTCACGTAATCGTCCGCACCAAGTTCCAACAGAAGCACCTTGTCTACCACTTCGGCAATTGCGCTGACCACAAGCACCGGTGTGTCGCTGGAAATCGCTTTGAACTTCTGGCACAGTTCGCGTCCCGATATCTGCGGAAGGATCAGGTCGAGTACGACGGCGACAGGATGACGCGAGCGGAACAAATCGAGGCCGGTTTGTCCATCACCCGCTGTAATGACGTCGTAGTGCTCGGCGATGAACATTCTCTGCAGCACACGCTGCATCCTGGGGTCGTCTTCGACCACAAGGATCACGCCAAGATTTCCTTGAGATGACAATTCCTCCTGCTCGACGGCGGCAACACTCGATTCCCTGGCCATGGATTCCATTTTCCTCCGAAATGCAGGCTGTCACTTCAATCTGCCGCGAAAATGACAATGCAATGACAATTATCCTATTCAGTCAACCGAACCCCAATCGCCCGTGACTCGGAATCGGGATGCCGTAGCATACCATTTTGCGAGATAATACGGAACCCTATCAATCGCCGGTAAAGTTCCATATATCTCGCTGCGATCGAAACGGGTGCGAGTTGCGGCATCAACGCACCAAATCTCCGCGGATCTCCCAATGTTTGCCAAATGGCTTGAAGATATCCATCCATGAAACCATCGCCGAATGGGACGTAACGGCACCGAATCCCGCCGATTTCGCGGAACGGCGGAATGTCGGAGCACACTACCGGGCAACCGGCGATCAACGCCTCGGCGATGGGCAATCCAAAGCCCTCAATCGATGACGGCGCCAGGAGCAGAGAGCAATTGCGATAGCACCATTGCAGATCCCGATCGCTGATCCCACTGAGGAGTACTACTCGATCTACGATGTCCAGGCTGCGGACCTCTTTCAATATCCTGGGAGTCTCCGGCCCTGTGATTCCCAGTAAAAGGAACCGGGTATTCATCGGAAGGATCTTCGCTTTCAACGCCTGGACGAAGATTCCAAGGGCTAGCGGGACATTCTTGTTTTGGCGATGCTGTGCGATGCAGAGCACAAACGGCTGTCCGCCCCGAAGCTGCCGCGGTGCCGTTCCGAAACCGAAGATGGGCGTGACCGAATTGGGAATCATCAGTGCCTTTTCGCTGACCTCCGGAGGGAACCAGTGCGAAATCCGCGACTTGGTGAAGTCCGAAACACAAGCGACCGCGTCAACTTTCATGAGGCACTGGCGCATCAACCGGCGACTGATTTCACTCTTCACGATTCCAAAGTTTTTGGGTATCTCAAACGGGTATAGATCGTGCAAGCTGACGACGGTGGGACACTTGTAGGCCTGGCGTTGCACCGGGGATGGACATGTCATGTGCACCACGTCGGCCTCAAGCTGCGCTGCAATGGATGGAAGATCCCGGTAGTACCATGTAATCCTGCCGAAGTTGCTTCGCTGGATTTGGATCCAGTGAAGATGGAATTGCGAATTGGTTCGTGCAATGGCTGGCGGATACATCTCCCGCTGCCACTGCCCGGCGAGAAAGTGCACTTCCGGAGGGTCGGGCAAAGACACCAGACCGCGAGCCAGATTGGCCGCATGCCGCGAGACGCCGTTGAGGCTGCATGGAGCGGTTAAGGCGGCGATAACAATTCTCACGAGCGGACCCTCCTTACGATGCGGAACGGTGCTGCTGATTCAGGTTGTGCTTCAGGCTCGGTGTCAGTTGTCCGAGATATGAACAGATCAAGGTGATGCTCCAGAGCGGGAGGAGAAGATCGAAGGGTTCTGCTTCCGCCAGACCCCGGATGAGGATGAACAGCAACAGGCCATTAAGCACTACACGAGTCGAGTTTCGCGGTAAGCCTCGGATAGACTTGTACAGCGTTCCGTAGATGCCGGCCAGCATCGCGACTCCCGCCAGGCCGTACGCAAAGAACTGCTGCAGCACTTCGTTTTCCGCGTGCCGGGCCTCGAACATCTCGGGGCCGAATGGGGGAGCCACCTTCCACATCGAGTCGAATCCGTTTCCAACCCACGGCTGTTCAAGCCCGGTCTTCAAGCTGTAAATCCAGATTCCGGTGCGGCCTGTCAGGGTTTCTGCCTGGTTTCCCGAAGTCGTATAGACGTTGTAATAGGATTCAAAGAGTCCGCCGAAGACGAGCCCGAGTGCGAGCACAGCCACAGCCAGAGCTGCCTTCCTGCTGCGCGTCATCGACTTGTTCTGGATGAGCATCACGCCCTGGCTCAAAACAAAAGCGATGAGCGTTGCCTTGCTCAAGCTACGCACCAGAGTCAACGTCAGGAAGAGCATGGAAACTCTCCATCGCCCGTCTTTGCGGCTTGAAAGAAACTGCGCCATGAACACACCCATCGCGCAAACATTGGCAATCTGATTGGTGTTGAAATATTCCAGATCGCCAAGACGGAGATCCGATGCAGTCGGGATGAGCCAGGCCAGGCCTGCGAGACCGACACCTGCGACGACATAGCCCTTCATCATTGAATGCGCAACATCAACAACCGCTTGACCACGCAAAAACAGGAGGACAATCACCACGTCAGCCGCCATGGCTCCCCAATACATCAGAGACGTCGGCCGCGATACAGTCCCGCTCCAGGCCAGGCTGCAGCAGGAAAATGCAAAGAAGACCATGACCCAGCGAACGCACGGCAAGCGGAAGATCCAGGCTACGGGGCGCGAAGCGGGGCCGAACGCCTGCAATGTGGCTGCGAGCAGCAAAAGAATTTCAGCAAGAGCGCCTGCGATGACTCCCGGCTCTGTGCCACAATTGAGCGAGCGAGCCGAGATCATCACCAGGCCCGCCCGGAATGAAAACAGGAACCCCGCCGCAGCCGCTGTAAGCGAGATCTGGCGCGTTGCATCCATCTCCCGCGTCAACGGGAATGTTTGTGCAATTGAGCCGCTGCCTCGTCGGAGCAGCGCGATGGGGTGGGAGGCGCTCATGCCTGCCTCCGCGCGAAGACCCGCATTCCGCGCAGAGCGTGCCGGAGGGCATCGGCGGCTTCTGCCGCAATCATCCGCCGCGGGTCGCCCGGATCGACGGCACGCCAGTGAAAGCGAACGATGATAAACGCTGAAATGGCGAGACCTTCAACGAGGGTAAGGACCAGGATCAAGAGCGTGCGTGGCGGGAACGATTTCTTTTCCGGAATTCCCGGAGTATCAATCACACTCAGTACCGGCGTGTCTTTTGCTTCCTGAATCTGCGCAATCTCGAATTGCTGCGTAAGAAGTTCGAACACCGTTTCCTGAACCCGCACGTTCCGGTAGAGATTTCCGTACGGCACCGCGAGCCGTGGCAACTGCCGCAGCGGCGGATAGGACAAGTTGTCCGAACTCTTCTGTGCGACGCTCGAACCTGAATCATCATCGACATCCTTCGAAAGAGACGCGGAAGTACCTCCCAGCTTTGCCAATTCCTTTCGCAGATTCGCAGCGCGCGCCTCCGCAGCCCGAACGCGAACGTTGCCGTCGCCATAAATCTGATCAAGAGAAGTCAATTCTCCCTGAGTCGTAATCAGCTCTGCCTCGAGCGTCGCCGCAGCATCGACGGTCGCACGTGTCTGTTCCTTAAGATCGACCGTCATGTTGGTACTCGAAAAGTTGCTCAGTGCTTCCTGCGCCCGGTCGAGCTCCGTCCTCACCGTGGCCAGCCGGTTTTCGATAAACATTCGTTCGCGATGCGCCGAGGATGTGTTGGTCCGGTTGACCACCAGGTTCAACTCGTCGAGGTATGCCTGTGCCATATCACGAGCGCGCTGCGGGCTCTCATCCGTGACGGTAATGGTGATTACCCCGCTCTTTTTATCCTGTTCGACGCGGGTGCGGCGAATGAGAGTTTTGCATGCGTCTACACGATACCTCTTGCCATAAACGGATTGGAGCTGAAAGCGGTCAACCAGACGGCTGGTTACTGTGTCGCTCTTCAGCAAGTCGATAAAAAGAGAACCTGTATTGTGGCCCCCAAGAAGGCTCGCGGCAAGGCCACCAAGCATGTCGCCGCCCAGTGAGCGGCCCGCCAGTGCGGCGAGCAGTGCAGTTCCCGACCCGGAACTCTCCGGCGGCATGATGCGTGCCGTCGATTGAAACTGTCTAGGGATGAGAAGTGCGATGGCGATATTCGCAAGCAATGCGATGCCCACCGCTCGTGCCAGAAATCGCCGATGCCGCAACAGAACCGATGTATTTACGATCCAATTGGGACAGTGAGTCGCATCGCCTCGCGCCTCTGGAGTCACTGCGGGCATTGACTGGCTCTCTGGCGGTTCAATCGGTTCTGTCATGCCGCTCCTAAATGCCCGCAACGACGGTGGCAATCGCAAGCGATGCCGCAATCTGCCCGACGCCAATAATATTTCTCCAGACCACTGAAGCTCCGATGATCTTCTGCGGCACGACAATCACATCGCCGGGGTCAAGCTTGGTCGACAGAACGTTGTTGCCATACCCTTCTCCGGAACGACGCCCGACAACTGAGCCATTAGCACGAATGACAAAAATCTCCTTGCGGTTTGCGATCGCGGTGGCCCCGCCGGCGCGTTCCAGATACCAGCCAGCGGTCTTTCCCGCAATAAACGTGATCGCAGACGTGTTGTACACTTGGCCGCTGACCAGCACGAACCCCGGCCGCTTGGGAATACGCAACACATCGCCTCTTCGAACTTCAATATCCGCCGCGGTACCTGCCCATTCATCGATGGAAGAGTCGATTCCAATCACCAGCCGGCCGGTCGCCGGTTGACTGCGAAGTCGCGAGAGAACCTGGTCCTGCTGTTGCTGAATAAGTTGCAGCGTTGCCGCCTGATCGCCTCCCGCAAGCGTCTGAGACATGCGGGCAGCCGCGGAACTCGTCTCAATTTGGCGAATCAGCTCTTCGCGGCTCTTTTCCTCAAGCACTTTGACCTCGGGACGAGTCAAGACGGCACCCTCCGGATATGCCCCTCGACGGAAGCCTCCGGCCCGTCTAAGAATATCGCTCAAGTGTTCGCCTTCCGTGAACCCGTAGCTTCCCGGGTGCGCAACTTCTCCCTGGATCAAAATGGAAGCGCCGATATCGTTCCATCCCGTCATTTGATGGATGGTCAGCACATCGCCAGCCTGAAGAGGCGAATCGGCCTGCGCGTCGTTCCGCAGCACCGCGGCTCCAATGGCGATGGTGCGGCGTTCGATCGTAACTCCGGAGTCGTTCACCGCGTGATAACTGATTAAGTCCGCATCCTCGAGCGAGGCGTCCCGCTTGAATCCACCGGCGGCGCGGACCAGTTGAGCAGCGCTCATACCGTCGAACATCGGGTAGGAGCCCGGATTCTGCACCTCGCCCTGAATGGTCACGTTGGGAGAGTCCCGCTCATATCTGCCGAATATCCGGATGGTGTCGAACGGCTGAAGGGGCGGATTTGAATTTCCAATCAAGACTTCGGGAAGGTTGAAACTGATCGTTTCAGGGTGGAGATCGGGGGCTACGAGCCGGACAATCTCACCTCTGGCTGCCGGTTCCGGAAGTAAGTCGCGGTAACTCTGCAAAACATCGGCGAGATGCAACCCATCGCGGTAGGCAATCCTGCCAGGGCGGCCCACATGTCCCTGGAGATAGATCACGCGCTCGCTGGAAGGAAGCACAGTGCCGACTCGAACACGGTCGCCGTCCTTCAATTCCAGGTTGGCGAAGTTAGCCTCTTCGTTTGCTTGCCCATTGGCTGCGGGACCTGGTACGGGGATTATTTCGCGGCGTTGGTTGGCTACGATGCGTTCGATCGTGATGTGGCTCAATTCCGCGGCAACGGTTAACCCTCCGGCATTTGCAAGTCCGGCTGCCAGGGTCTTCTCCGCGCGAAGTTCGTAAATTGCCGGACGCTTCACAGCCCCAAAGACGGCCACTTGCGGCCCCGCAGGCGGAACGAGCAGAGTATCACCGCCCTGGAGATGATCATCCGCATTCCGAATGCCATGGAGAAGAAAGTCGTAGAGATCGATGTCGCCAATGGAATTCCCATTGCGCATATGATGCATCACGCGCAGCGAACCGATTGCGGTCGGCCCTCCAGCAGCGTAAAGCGCGCTGAGCGGCGATGCGAGCGAGCTGATGTCATAAGCGCCAGGCCGTTGCACATCGCCGACCACATAGATTCTGATGGTGCGCAGGCGAGCCAGTGTGACAGCCACATGCGCGTTGCGAAACTGCGGCTGCAGAGCGGCGCCGATGGCAGCCTGCGCATTCCCCAGCGTGAGCCCAGCCACCTGAATCTGGCCCGCTTCCGGCAGCGTGATGGCTCCTTCCCGATTGATGGCGCGTGTAAAGCTCTGGGATACTCCGCCCCACATGCTGATGCTGAGTTCATCTCCACCGCCAAGCACATAATCCGGTCCGAGAGGAACATCGAGCGGCATCGAATCGACCGCGGAAGGCGGATGGTTGTAGTCAACGGCAAATCCGCGACGGGTAAACACGTCCGCGCCGAAGCGCTTCAGTTTCTCCGGCGAGTCCGGAATCTGCGTGTAAAGATCTCTCAGGGAAAGCAAATTGTAAGGCGCTTCCCGGCGAAGCGACTTTGGTTCATCCGTGATATTCGGCTGTACCTGTGGCGCCTGGCGCTTGTCTGCGGTACCAGTTCGTGACGGGGATTGCCGATCATCGAGTTTCGGAAGCGCGGTTAAGTCTTCATTCTCACCTGTCAAATTCGCGGTATCTGGGTTCTTCAGGCGATTCTCAAATTCGGCATCCGTATTTCTAACAGGAGTACGGCTGCCAGTCCGATTCGCGCTCTCGTCTACGTTTTCTTTCGACGCAATCTCAACGTCCTCTTCCGAGATGTATCCCCGAGCCTCAAGGAGGTGAGTGATGCTTGCTCGCAGCTCTTTGCTGACGGCAATCTGGCTGAAAAGCTGTTCATCGGTGATTCCATCGACCTGCGACGGGATCCCTTTTGCCTGGGCCAGGTCGGACATAAGAGATTTGAGTTCGACAATGACTTCAGGATTCT
>Ga0302278_10002370_pt1 | contig 21809 bp, 16 predicted proteins | sample III_Bog_N3_2_FD_194543 | JGI IMG/M metagenome (GOLD analysis project Ga0302278, IMG submission 194543) | Peat permafrost microbial communities from Stordalen Mire near Abisko, Sweden - III_Bog_N3_2 | ecosystem: Environmental > Terrestrial > Soil > Wetlands > Peat | place: Sweden: Abisko...
AAGCCTAGGATGTTGTGGACAATTTCCACCATTGGGTTGAAAATACCCCTCGATGTCAACACCTGCGCCCCCGCGAGCCTACTCATACTTGCGGTTTTCGAGTCCGGAGCAGGGCAAAGGGGATTCGCTGCGAAGGCAGATTGCGATGTCCGAGGCGTGGTGCGCAAAGCACGGGCTCGTCCTCGATGAGCGATTGCGTTTGACGGATAAGGGTGTGAGCGCTTTCCACGGCAAAAATTCCACGGAGGGTGCGCTCGGAGCATTCCTACGCGCGGTCGAGCGCGGAGACGTGCCCAAAGGCTCCTATTTGTTGGTGGAATCATTGGATCGGTTGAGTCGCGAAGAGGTGTCTGTCGCTCTTGAAATGTTTCTCGGCCTGATCCGCCGAGGCATTACGGTTGTGACACTGGTAGACGAAATGGTCTACACCCAAAAGTCGATCAACGATCTTGGGAGCATCATCACGTCTATCGTAATCATGTCCCGTGCGCATGAAGAGAGCGCGATGAAAGCGATGCGCCTCGCCGCAACATGGGTGCATAAAAGGAGGCCAGGCGCAGAACTGAAGATGACCGCGCGGGCGCCAGCGTGGTTGCGGCTCGCTGCGGATCGCAAAAGCTTCGAGGTCATTCCTGAGCGAGCGGAAGTCGTGAACAAAATGTTCCGCGATTCGCTCAAGGGAATCGGGAAGTTCCGGATCACGGCCGCGTTAAACGCTTCGGGCTACGAGCCGTGGGGCGAAAAGGGCAGGAAGGGAACGAAGTGGCATTCCAGCTATATCGACAAAATTCTCGCCAATGAGGCAGTCATCGGTCGTTTCCAGCCGCACAAAATGGTGGGCAGAAAACGTGTGAAAGAAGGAACCATCATCCAAGGATATTTCCCCACCATCGTCCCCCCGGACATTTTTTATCAGGTGCAGGCGAAGCGCCGCGAACGCCCTCTCATGCCGGGCCGGGTGGGCATCGGCCTGAAAAATCTCTTTGCCCGCATCGCGAAATGCGCGCTGACTGGCAAGCCCGCCCTCTTCCACGACAAAGGGCCGAAGTGGAAATACATCCGCAGCGACGGCGTGCTTGCTGATGGACGAAAGCCACGAAGCTGGCCATATAAGGAGTTTGAATCTCTATTTTTGGGCGCGATCGGTGGACTCGATTTGGCCGCGATATTTGGTGAAGACCGGTCAGCCTTGGATGCGGCGCGAGGTGCCGTCGCAACGGCCGAAGCAAAGTTCGCCGAAGCCGGCCAACGGGTAGATCAGGTCTTTAAGTTCGTTGCGAATTTCAAGGGCACGCCGCCTTCTGACACGGACGCTCAACTCGCTGCCTATGCCCTCGATCGCGATAACTGTAAGGAGGCGGTCGCTGCCGCCCGTCGCGACCTCGATCAAGCGGAGATGAACCGCAACGTAGCGCGCCGGGCGACACACACCCTCCTTGATCTGATGGCTAGGCCGCCAGACGTGACGATGCGACTCGCTCTCCGTGCCGAGATTCGCCGAATCGTCCAACGGATCGAGATTACCTTTGAGGTGATCGAAAACGCGGAAGAAAGGGCGGAACGGGAGGGGTTGGAGGCATTTGCGAAATTGGCAAGAAAAGCAGGCGCGCGAGTTTTGGCATCTGCAGACGGCGACATCCCGAAACGCTCCCTCACGATCGTTTTCACAAACGGCGTCCGCCGCACAGTCGTCGAAGGACAAGGGTGCAAACCGTTCGTCTATGAGGCTGACGAGAATGGCACAGACTTCGCTGCAGCGGTCGTGCTTTTGGATCCCACCGAGACGCCGCCCGTCAAACGCGCTGAGCCCACTGCTGAACCTACCGCGGCGCCCACGTCCGTCAAAACGAAGGCCAAGCCTTCCAAAAAGAAATAGAGGCCGGGGATTGCTCCCCGGCCCCTTTCATCGCATTACGCCCCTAAATGCCAAGCTGCGTGCCGAACTGCCGTGCATGTTGTTGGTGTTGAACGCGACGGTTTCTGGGCTGGTCAGACCCGACTGTGTGTCGTGCGTAGTGGCCGTGCTGCACGCGGTCGTGTCATTTAGGGTTCGTCGGCAGCGCTAGACCATTGCTGGGCAGCGGATGGGGCCAAGGTAGCGATTCTTGGCCATCATTCGGTCGATCTCCTTCTGGCTGAAGAAGACCGACCTGCCGATCTTGTAGTGCGGAACTTGTCCCTGGCTCACCCAAGTTTTCACCGTTCTGCCGGTGACCCCGAACATCTTCGCGAGATGCTTGGGCTTGAGGTAGTGGGACTCGGTTTCTCGTTCCACATTTTCAGATACGCGGCCTCCCCTTCGATTTTTTCTCCTTCGCGGCGATTGCGGCGTTGATGTCGTGCATTGCCTGCATTCTCGTTTTCCGCGTCACGCTCGGCGGCAACCATTGATCGTCGTTCTCCGGCGAAGGGAAGTCAGGATGGTGAATACAAAAATAGCGCACCGCATCGCCCGTGTTCACCTTCAGGCCAATGTAGAATAGGAAAAGGTTGATGTCGTGACTCCCCATTTGGAGCTGGGTCTCCTCAAGACAATAGGCGAGATGGAAATAGTAGGTGCCAAAGCTGTGGCGTAAGCCGTTTTTGATCCTCTTGATCCCAGTGGCCGCGAGTAGGGTATCAAGCATCCTGTTATAGGCATCAGTGCGATTCCCCACCTGTGCCTGCGGCGCTTTCTCCGACGTCATTCCCGGAACGATTCTGGTTTCCCCAAGGCCATCCTGCTCCACCCTTCGCAGGCTGGATTGAATCCAAGTTTGAGCGCCTGGCGACAGGAACACCAATCGCGGAGAATGGTTTCCGGCGGCATCTTCGGTAATGCGAATAACCGCACCATCCAAAATTTCGTTCCAAGTGAGGCACATCAGTTCGGAGAGGTGAATGCCGCCAAACACGCGCATTGCGAGCACCGGGAGCCATTCATCCGCGCCTGGGGTGACCAAAGCAGCATTCAAGAGCCTCTCTACTTCGTCCGCCGTGTAGAACTCGATCTTTTTGGAGCCTTTTTTCGCGGGTGGCGAATTTCTCTTCATCAGCGTATCGGCCTCGCTGTCTCCCAGAGCGAGAGCCTTGTGCTCATCCCGCATCCAGGTGAAGAATGCGATCAGGGACCACCGTGCCTGTCCCTTGGTCTTGCCTCGACTATTGGTGAGCCAATACTCCAACTCAAAGCTGTCGATGGTGTGGGCTTCGCGGTCGCCAAATTTCTCCACAAACTTGCCGATGTTTGCGCTATGACGCTTGAAGGTGGCTTCGCACTTCCCTTCATTCTCATGCATCAGGCGGTGAACATCGATAAACAGGGGGCCGAAGAGTGAAATCAAACCGGGATTGCTGGGGCGCCGCCTCAATTCGCGTTGAATCTTGTCGTTCACGACAGCGACGAGCGACGGGCGAGCGATTTTTGTCGCCTTGTCGTAGGGATCGTAACCTACGTGTTCAAAAAGCTGTTGCGTTGCGGTGAGAGATTCAGCGAGGTGCCGCCGAAAATCGGTGATGCCCACCGCTGCCGCGTCGTTCATCGCCGCTTCAAAAACGGCAAATACCCTTTCGCCCTCCTTCGAGCGCAGCAGCGACAACTCCTTGGACTTCAATTTCGCGAAGTCCTCTGCCGCCTTCTTCGCCTTCTCCGGGTCATTGAAAACGCACTGCACGGTCTTCCCTTGAAAACAAATGCGGTAGCGGTCGTCGATGCGACCACTGCTGTGTTTTGACTTGCCCAGCCAGATCGTCATCGCGATCCCGTTGAAATTCTGAGTCCACCAGGCGTTTTTTTTCGGCATCGTTAAGATACCGTCCTCCCCAATCTCAACTTCCGGGATTTTGCCGACGTCGCCATTTTCGAGGGCCATTTCCGCGACCTGTCTACGCAACGAGTCCGGCAGAGCACACGGAAGGGGGGGCATGCTGCCGAATTGCAATGTCGCTTCAGGATTTAAGGCGGCACGGGAGAGTCGGTCTAAGCTGGCCTCCGAAATCGAGACTTCTACGGTTCGCTTGCGCTCCCGCCCCCAACGCATCGTAGCGAGTATCTGGTCCTTCACACAGACCTCCTTCCGCACTGCCTTGCCCCGTGTAACTTGGTGGTAACTTTCCACTTTTTTGGATTTTTACAGAGAAACCCGTATCTTGCTTAGAGATACGTGATCACGGTGTCCCTCTGTAATGGAGGGGAAAACTGGGGAAGACTGGGGAAGACCGGCCGTGTAACTCGTGGCAACTCCCGCACATCCTGCCCGCGCCCGGAAGGGGCGATCGGTATGGGATTGATGGAAAGTATAACACTCACCCCCGAACTATTAAGGGCGGCTGGAGCAAATACGGGTTTGCCCCGAAAATAATTCCACTTTTCTTCGCAGGTGAGGTGAAAGGGGCTTGGGTATGCAGCAAGGGTCACCGCATTGAATTGGGGTATTTTGGGCGGATGTCAGGAGCGACACCCCTATTTGTGGGGATTATGGAAATTTGAGTTGCCCCTCGGTCTGGAGCGCCTCACGATGACCCGACAGGGAAAGTAAAAATCCCTCCGCGGCGACGCGAGGGATTGGCATTGCGGTTGGCCGGGGCGGTTTGGGAAGGCTGAAACGGGCAGCGTATCTGCCGGTCAACATGCAAACCTTCATCATCCCGGTGGTCGGCGACGGCCTTCACCACGTCCAAAAACTCGCTGAACTCGACGAGATCCTCACCTCACCGCCGTCGCGATTGCTGGTCAAACTGATCGGCCCCGGCGGGCTGACCCCTGAAACGGCCCTCGCCTACGTCGATCTCTTGGCGGCTTTACCGGCAGACTGCCCGACCGCCGTCATTTCGTATGCCGATCTCAGCGTTCCTGAATTCGCAGTTTTCCTGGCAGTCGGCCCGCTCCGCGAAATTCGACCTTCGGCGCGGGTTTGCGTGCCGCCTGTGTCGTACGAGGCAACCGGCAATCTTCAATATGCTGACCACGATTTGTCGTTTGCGCGAGGCGCCTACCGGCAATGCCTTGCGCTTATTGAGCGGCATGTCGCCCTGCGAGACATTGTGGGCCGGCGCCTGAAGGGGAAAGATCTCACTGATTTGCTTTTGGTCGCGAGCACGCGGACGGATGCGATCCTCTCCCTTGCTCTGGGCGATGAACATGTCCTCGTGACCGAAACCGCGGAGGTGGCACGATGAACAACCGGCAAATTGCGGAAGAACATGCGGACCTTCACGTCAATCTCGGCGGCATCGACCTGCCCCTTGATCAACTGGCGGGTGGGGTGCTCGTCGTCGGAACGACCGGCTCAGGCAAAACGAGATCGGTCATCAATCCCCTGGCTCGCGCCTACGCTACGGTCACATCCGATCCTGAGCGCAAACCCGCCATCTTCTATTTCGGCATCAAGGGACGCGGGCACGAAGAATTCGTGGCCGCGTTGCCGATCGACCGGCAGGCCGATGTTATTCGGATCTCTGGGGACAGCCTTTTGGGGATCAATCTCTTCCCTGAGGAATACTGGGCGGCGTCCGACCTTGCGGCGGCGGTTCCGCGCTACCTGGAAGAAGTGAGCGCCCACATCGGCGATGAACTGTCGACGGCACGGCATGATCTTTACTGGGACCGTCAGCGACTTCGCGTGCTCAACGATCTGTCGGCTCTGCGCGCCGCCGGTTCTGTCGGCGTGATCTTGGGTGGTCGGGCGGCGCTACCTTTGCACTGCGAAGATCACCTCCGTGCGCTGCTCGCGCGGGTTGATGCGTTTCTCCGTCACACGGAAACGGAGCGCCCCGCGATCACGGAGGCATCGCGGGAAGAGGCGAAAAAGGTGGAAGAGGCGGCGAATGATCTCCTCGATCTGCTGGAGGAGTCCGGCACTCAAGATCACGTCCTGCAAGCGAAGCATCTGATCAAGCTCGCGGTCCCGAAAGCAATTGAACAGGCTCCCGACCCGACCGTCTTGGAGTCGTTTTGGGAGTCGATCGACCTCGAAAGCCGAATGCGTCTGGGGGTGTTCCTAAACGAGTGGTATCGCATGCCGCCGGTGACACGGGGATGTGTTGCTGCCGATTTGCGCGGGGTATGTGAAAGCTTCGCCTCCGGGTCGCTCGGTCGACTTTTGGGGCCTGTCGCGGGCGAATGTGTAACCCTTGAACGGATCATTGACGAAGGTCGAATCCTCGTGATTGATCTGCCCCTCGCCGAGTCGGGAGGCGCATCATTGCCTGCGTTGGTGGCGATCAAGCTGGCACTTTTTCGTGCTTTGCTCGCTCGTGGCGGAACGAAGGTGCAGGGGCGTCCGCTTTCGCGCCGGCCTGTCGCTGTGGTGGTCGACGAATGCGATTCAATCCTAACCCGCGGCCGAAGAGGTGGTGAGGATCATTTTTTGAGCAAATGTCGCGAATTTGGAGTCTCTTTGATCCTTGGGACGCAATCGCTGTCGCAGATTCTCGGTAGCCTCCGCGATCCTCAAAAGGTCTCCGCATTGGTGACGAATTGCCGCACGAAAATCTGGGGTCGTTCGCTCGATCCATTCACGACATCGCTCGCTTCTCTCGACTGCGGCACTACTCGCGGGCAGGCGGTGCAAATGGCACCTGTCTGGCATGGGTCAGAGCTGTTCCGTCGTTTCGTCACGTCCCCGGCGTCGGAGGAAAAGTGCGTGGTCTCACCTCCAGAGTTCGGATCATTGGGCACGGGTGAATTCGTCACGACCGCGGAGGGCAACGTCTGGCGGGTCGATCTGCACACCCGACATGTGTCGCCGATCGTCCGCCAGCTCCGCGGAGGTGCGCAATGAATACGGACATCAAACCTGATCGCCGGGCGGCCTATCAGCGTCTTCTCTGCTTCGCCTTCGAGGACATCGCGGCTCGCTGCCGGCAGTCACCGCAGGATGTCGCCTGCATCGGCGCAATCAGTGAGTGGCAGTACAAGTTGGCGGCTCACTCGGCGCACGACTTTGCCCGGTTCAACGAGGACTGGTTCTGGTTGGAGCATCAATCTCTCCTCCGCAACTTTCCGCGCCGAGGTATCGAGGAATACCGTCTCAATTTTGAACTGCGGAGGGCCGAACTAGCTGTTTGTTGAGATGCAGTCCGTCCGAGGGGCGATGGCCGACCAAACTCTCCGACGAATTGCCAACCCCGCGGCTCCTCGATAGGGTCGCCGCATGTGCAATCGATACGTGCAGAAAGGCCGCGAGGTCCGTCCGCAGCAAGGCACGACCGTGCTCATGAAGGGCCTGGCGGGTATTTCGAGCTGCCGTTTGAAGCCGTGTTCGGCGGGCCGGCTCGGAACGAGAGCCGGAACTACTGGATCAAGAAGGAGGGTCCGGAGCCGGTGCTTGTGCCGGACATTTCTCGCTTTGGGGAAAAAGACAAGGCGATGGGCGCGCAGAACTGGGAGGATGTGCCGGCCGGTTCGTCGATGGAAGGGCTGTTGCTTCCGCGGCCGCCGGGGAAGGACTATCGGCTGCTCAAGGTTGTCACGCAGGCGGCGACGCCTGAGCAAATCGCCCGGCTGGGGAATGACCGGGTGCCGATTTTGCATCCGCCGCCCACTCCTCCCCCGCAGGCCGACGTTGAGTCCGCGGCTGCGCCACCCGCTTGACGTCGAGACTGTAGCCCACGCCGCCGTCGTATTGGGAGACGCGGGCGGTGATCTCGACGACAGGGTAGCGGACGGTTTGGATGCCGAAGGCGCGGTATGTTTGGGCGAAGAGTTCGCACTCCACGATGCCGCTGTAGTCGCACACCGAGATGAACTTCATCGTCTCTCCCGTGACCTGATGATGCAGGCGGTCGGCGATTATCAGTCCGCAGACAGTCACCTCTTCGTTCGGGTAGTTTCCGAGGTCGGAGATCGGGCAAATATGTCGCCCAGGCGACTTCAGGGTAGAGGTTTAGCGGGTGCCCTGAGACCGTGTAGCCGAGCAATTCGTGTTCGGCGCGGAGGCGTTCGAGAGCGGTGGGCTCTGAAAGCGGAACGTCGGGCAGTTCGGTTTCGATGTGATGCGCGAACAGGACGCCTTGCGCGCCCTCTGGACGCCAGCGGGCGAGACGATGCAGGCTCCATATCTGCGCTGTGCGTGTCTCGCCGAAGGAATCGAATACACCAACGCGGATGAGGTTCTGCATTTCCGACACGTCCGGGTTTACGCGGACGAAAAAGTCTTGCATCGAATCGAACGGTCGCCGGTCTTTCTCGCACTCCCAACGCTCCAGCGTCGAGGTCGTCAGGTCTTTGATTGCCGCCAACGGCACGCGGATGCGCGCGCCTAGGGTGTCGTGCTCGGCAAAGTAACCACGGCGCGAGGCGTTCGTGTCGGGCGAGGCGAAACCGATACCGCGGCCGCGGCATACGAGAGTGTAAGCGAGGGCGGAATAGAAGCCCTTCCCGTTGCTCAGTATCGCGGCCAAGAACTCCGCAGGGAAGTAGCGCTTCAAGTGCGCGCCGGCGTATGCCTCGACGCCATAGGCAGTCGAGTGAGCTTTACAAAAGCTGTAGCCCGAAAACCCGAGCAACATTTCCCAAACGGAAAATGGCGTTTTGCAGGGGTTGTTCACGGAGTTGCAGAATTGAGCAAAATCAAGGAAGCATAAGGTTTCCGGGGTGATCGTGCGTTGCGTGGTTTTGCATGGATTTCCCCGAAAATGTTCGATGACCGTAGAAAACGACCGTGAAAAGTCTTCCGCACTTCCTGTCTTTCGCGGGCATGCTTTCGCTCAGTCGGGGAGGCACTGAGACCGTGACGTGAGCCTGAGGGTTCCCGCGCATGCGTCGCGCCAATGTAGCCACCATGCCGCTTTTCCGCGGTCCAAATTCAACTTGTCCACTGCGGCGGCCCGTACATCCGCTCGTTGGGGGAAATGGACGGCCATTGCGAATGCTGAGACCGCAGAAGACTGGCAGTCGCGCATTCTGCTGAATTTGTAATCAGCGGGTCATCGGTTCGAGCCCGATTGCCGGCTCCCTCTGCCTGAGACACTTGGGACTCAAAAACGGCACAGGCTGGAATTCAGTAGGGCAATTGTAGGTCAATAATTGGACCGCGTTGGTTCGGAATCACCGCCGGCTTGGCATCCGACGGCGGTGTATTCGCTGAACCCGGAAGCCGGCGCAACACGTGGCCCTGGCGCCGTCCGCGTCGTAAATGACGCCGCGAGGCCACCACGCCTCACCACGCCGAGACAATCTATGGCGTCAACGCTTTTGAACATTTCGGCCATTGAATGCGAGGGTTCTGCGCCTCACTCTGGCACATAGTAGTGCGTGTCGTAGAAACGCGGCGCGGATGGGGCGCCGTAGCGCACCTCAATCAAGTTGTGCGGAGTGCGGGCGCCGGCTTCTATGGCCAATTCCATCGCTGTCTGCCACATCATCCATGTGTCCACGGTGCCGCGCAGGATCGCCACGCCATCGTCGACAGTGGCAGTGACCTGGTTGTTTGGATCGACAAAATCATAAGCGAGCTTGTCCTTGAGGTCGGCTTCGATGGCGGCGTCGCTCTTTGGCACCCATTGTTTGCGCACGGCCAGATAATCGTTCACATGCACCACCCCGTTCTGGCAGCTCGTGGTCCACTCGGCGTGTTCTTTTTCGAACTCGGTATCCACCAGCCCGTAAAGGCTCACGTGGGCGTTCCGGCATTCGACGATGATGTTGTGGCGTTCGACGTAGGCGTCGCGTTTCAGCGCCGCTCGGGTGAAGTCAGCGATCTGGTCGTCGGTTGGTGGCGTGCGCGCGGGACATAAAGGGGTATAGTGTGCGATCTAAATGAGCTTGCACGACCAAAGCCCTCTCCAATTGCCGAAGCATCTCTCCGAGGAGGCCCACCGAAACGCGACTCCCGCATCGGGCTGGCGGAGAATGTTTGCGGCTTTTCTCCATCGGAACTACCGCCTCTTTTTCGCCGGGCAACTGGTCTCGCTCATCGGCAATTGGATCAACAGCACGGCGGAAGGCTGGCTGGTATATCAACTCACCGGCTCCACGACGCTGCTCGGCGTCGTGGCCGCAGCCTCCACTGGACCGATGCTCGTCCTTTCCACTTGGGGAGGGTCGATCGCTGACCGCCACGCCAAGCGCACCGTGCTCTTGATCACCCAGGTGGTCTCCATGGTGCTCTCATTACTCCTCGCATTTCTGGTATGGAGCGGCCATATTCAGCCATGGCAAATTATCGCCGTGGCGGCTCTGGGCGGTGTGGTCATGGCCTTCGACATGCCTGCGCGGCAGGCTTTCGTCATTGAAATCACCAGCCGAGCGGACCTCAAAAACGCGATCTCACTCAATAGCTCGATGGTCAATGGCGCTCGCATCATCGGCCCGTCGCTCGCCGGCGTGCTAATGGCTAAGTTCGGTGTGGCGTCTTGCTACCTGATCGATGGTCTCAGTTTCATCGCCGTCATCATCGGCCTGCTCGCTATGCATCTTCCCACGCATGTCCGCAAGACGCATCCTGGCTCTGAACTGGAACATGCACTCGCTGGCTTTGTCTATGTCTGGAACAATCCTCGCGTGTTGACGATCCTCTCGCTTTTTGCCGTGGTAGGCATCTTTGGCTGGTCGTACACAGTCCTTATGCCTGCCTTTGCAAGCGACGTGCTCGGTCTGGGCGAGAAAGGCTACGGTGCGCTGCTCGCAGCCGGCGGTGCCGGAGCCCTTTCCGGCGCTTTTAGTGTCACCGCAGTATCCGACAAGATCGCTCCACGCAAACTGGCGCTGGGCGGCGTCTGGATTTTCTCCATCATGCTCACACTCTTTGCCGTAAATCGGAACTTCTTTGCGGCTCTCCCCCTCCTCGCCGGGGCGGGCTTCGGCATGATGCTTTTCCTCTCCACCTCCAATTCCGCACTCCAAACGAGCGTGCCAGATGAAATGCGCGGGCGGGTAATGGGCGTGTGGGCGCTCATCTTCGGCGGCATGATGCCGTTCGGCAGCCTCGAAGCCGGCGTGCTCGCACGCGTCGTCGGCGTCCCGGCGACCATGGTTATCGGGGCGGCGATTTGTGCCCTCGCCACCGCGGTGACACTAGCCGTCATCCGCCGCCGCGACCAGGCCCCGGCGGAGACTGCACCTGCGGCGTGACCCCGCCACGCCATTTCGCTCGCGCGGAGAAAATGGATATTTGCCGCGCCAGCGCCGCAATCAAAGCGCGTCTCCGCAGTGAAGAGAATATTGGAACCAGAACGCCTTTCCATACTGACGCTCCACTTGTTCCGTTTTCGATTCGTTCACGCTCTTCAACGATGAGTCCTCTTTTCCCCCACCACGCCCACCAAACCGGGTTAACGCTCACGCTGAATTGGCGATTCTCGATGGCCGATGACCAAGTGTGTGACTGACTCAGAGCCATGCTTTGCTAATCAACCACATCTTCACCGCCTGCGTAAGGACGACGTAGCAGAGAAGCGTCCCAAGCAGGATCGGCCAGTAGTGCGACGGCAACGCGGTGAAGCCGAGGGCCGACGCGAGCGGCGAGTAAGGTAACCATACGGCAATGGCCATGATGGCGATCGTCGTCATCGTGAGCTGCCAACTAGCGCGACTCTGAATGAAGGGAATCTGGTTCGTGCGGATGACATGAACGATCAACGTTTGGGTGATCAGCGACTCGACGAACCAGCCGGTCTGAAAGAGCGACGCGCGCGCGGGATCCCAGCAGCCGAAGAGATAGAGCATCACGAAGAACGTGGTGTAGTCGAAGATTGAGCTGATGGGTCCGATGAAGAGGACGAATTTCTTGATATCGCCGATCAGCCACGGACGCGGCGCGGCGGTTTGCTCTGGCCCGACCGCGTCCGTCGGAATCGGAACCTGCGAAAAATCGTAGAGGAGGTTATTCGTTAGTACCTGGATGGGGGCCATCGGCATAAACGGTAGAAACGCGCTCGCCCCGAGAACACTGAACATGTTGCCAAAGTTCGAGCTGGCGCCCATGCGGACGTATTTGAGGATATTTACGAAAACCTTGCGACCTTCAATCACGCCTTCATCTAGCACCATGAGGTCCTTTTCCAGGAGGATGACTGCTGCGGCTGCCTTTGCGATATCGACCGCGGAATCGACAGAGATACCTACATCCGCTACATGCAGCGCTGGTGCGTCGTTAATTCCATCTCCCATGAAGCCAACGACGTGCCCTTTGTGCTGAAGCGCACGGATGATCCGTTGCTTGTGCGCGGGCGAGAGGCGCGCGAAAACGTGAGTGCGCTCGGCGACCTCCGCAAGGTCGGCATCGGTCATCGTCTCGACCTTGCTGCCAAGGAGAATCTCGTTGGCATCCAGGCCCACTTCGCGGCAGACCTTACGAGCCACGAGGTCGTTGTCGCCGGTGAGGACTTTCACGGTGACCCCGTGTTTTTGTAGCGCATCGATCGCCTTGCGTGCCGAGTCCTTTGGTGGATCAAGGAAGGCGATGTAACCTTTAAGAATCAGGTTGCACTCATCCGCCTTTGAAATCAGCCCGCTGGCTTCAAGTTGCTTGTGAGCGACGGCCAGTACGCGAAAACCGTCGGCATTGAGTTCTTCGTAATGCTTGATCAGCTCGGCCGCTCGGGTCGGCTCCAGCGGCAGGATTTCGCCATCCAGTTCATAGAAATTGCAGCACCGGAACACGGCCTCCGGCGCCCCCTTCGTCAGTAGTTGATGATCCTTGTCCGGCTTCTCCACCAGCACCGACATCATCCGGCGCACGAAATCGAATGGGATCTCATCCACCTTGCGATAGCCGTTGATGAATTCGTCGTGGGTGTCGCGGTGGTCGAGGACCGCACGGTCGAGCACGTTCTTCAAACCCGTCTGGAAATGCGCGATGAGAAATGCGTCGAGCAAGACCGCAGCATTTTCCTTTTGCATCACGTCGCAATGGCGTTCGAGGATCACCCTATCCATCGTTAGCGTGCCCGTCTTGTCTGTGCAAAGCACATCCATTGCGCCGAAATTTTGAATCGCGTTGAGTTGCTTCACGATGACCTTCTTCTTCGACATCGCGAGCGCGCCCTTCGACAGACAGACGGAGACGATCATCGGCAGCATCTCCGGCGTCAGACCGACCGCCACGGCGATTGAGAAAAAGAAGGCTTCATGCCAATTGTGCTTGGTGAATCCGTTGATGAGGAAAACCAACGGGGCCATCACCAACATGAAGCGGATCATCAACCAGGTGAATCCTTGCACGCCTCGGTCAAAACTCGTCGGCTCAGGTTTGCTAGTCATGCTACCCGCCATGCTGCCAAAGTAAGTCTGGGCTCCCGTGGCCAATATGACTGCGGTGGCTGCGCCGCTTTCGACGCTGGTGCCAAGAAAGCAGATATTCGCCAACTCCAACGGCACAATCTCCGCCCGCTTTTCGCACGCTTCGAACTTTTCCACGGGCAACGATTCACCCGTGAGCGTTGCTTGCGAAATGAACAAGTCCTTCGCCGCTACGAGCCGCACATCGGCCGGGATCATGTCTCCCGCGGACAGCTTTACCACGTCGCCGGGCACCAATTGCTTGAGCGGGATTTCCTCTTCTTTCCCGGCACGCACGACGGCCGCCGTGACGTTGATCATCGCTTTCAGCTTTTCCGCGGCTGCATCGGCGCGGGCTTCCTGCACAAAGCGCAGCAGAACGCCGAGGATCACCATCAAAGTCATAACGCTTCCGGCACGCGCGTCACCGGTGGCAAATGAAATCGTTGCGAGCACGACGAGCAGGATGACCAGCGGATTGCGCGTCGCGGTGAGCAATCGCCACAACCAACCGCGATGCTTGCTCGCGGCGACGACATTCGGCCCGACCTTCGCAAAGCGCCTGGCCGCCTCGTTTTCACTCAAGCCTTCCGCGGCGGTCTTCATCCGCGAGAAGACCTCATTAGTTTCCAACTGCGCCACCTCCGCGAGAATCGGAGAAAAGTGAATGGACTCGTCGGCACGCTTCGCGAGCGCGGTCGATCCGGTGACCTTCGGAAGGTGGTTCATAATTGGCTAGTTCTGCGGTTGTTCAATAGGCAAATATTCGACGAACCGCCAGCATTCCCCCAATAAAGATCATCTCATCTATGGCAAGGCCAAGGGTAACCCGGAGTTTTTGCATTCCTTAGGCTTTGTCGATGCCATGCTTGGTGACGTCGATGGATATCGTTCCATCCAGCTTTTGCAAAACGCTCAACTCCTCCTCGTTCGCTTTCAGGAATTTTTGATACTGTTTCTTCGACTTGCAAATGGCCTTCAGCGTCGGCGGCCACTTATGGAGTGTCACTTTTTCTCCGGGGCGCACACGGAAATCCTTTGAGTGAAGTTTAGTCTTCGTGCTTTCGCTGCCACGAGCGGTGTCAGGGTTCCCTGGTTTCATGGATGCCTTTCTACTGAATCCTCAGGCGGGCAAAGACCGGAATCTTCACCCCGTTTAGAATCAAACCGAAAACCAGAGCCGCGGCAAATTCACCGGCCACCACGGAGGGGGGCAGTGGCGCCATGGCAATCCCAAGGATAGCCAGCGCCGAGATAATCAGAAGGTCGGCCGCCGAGGACAGGACGAGCCAGATGCTCGGACGCAGTCCCAACAGATGGCGGCGGTCTCGGATGGAGTAAAGCGTGGCTTGACTGGCATAAACGATCCCAAGCACGGAAAGAGTTCTCAGTTGCTCTACTCCGAATCCCATTTCGAATTTTCCCACAGCCAGGATGGCCGTGCAGAAGGCCAGAAAGCAGCACCCAAGGATGACGCCTGCGCCCGTGATCCTGCCAATATCCCAGGCGTTGGGCGTTTCCGATGGACGCACCCTGTCGGTTGTTAATGACATGGCCAGAAAGTCGCCGGTGACCATGACGAGGACCATCAGCAAGGGGGTTAAAACCGCATGTCCCGTCATGATGAGGCCGACGCCCAACAAGAGCACTTGCACGATTTTCTTGATAATGGAGTTAAGCGTATAGGTGAGAATCCGCTGAAACGTGATCCTGCCCTCTTTCACCGCAGCGACAATGCCACCAAGCCCGGGTTTCGTCAGGACAACCCCTGCGGCGGACTTGGCCACATCCGTGGCCGTCGATACGGCGATGCCGATTTGTGCCTGACGGAGCGCCGGTGCGTCGTTCGCGCCATCGCCGCACATCCCGACCGCCTGCCCGTGCTTCTGGAACTCCTTGACCAGGTCATATTTTCCCTCGGGAAGAATGCCTGCGAAGACCGCGAAATCCCCCGGTTTGATACCTTTGGGAAGCGGTCCCGGCGGGCACACCGCACCCTGCAAGCCCACGGCATGGGCGACGATTGCCGCCGTCGCCGGCGCATCTCCCGTCACCATGACGGTTCGGATGCCCAAGGCCCGCAATTCCGAGATGAGTGAGGTCGAGTCCGTCCGGGGCGGATCGCTCAGCGCGATCAGGCCCATCAACTGCATGGACGCCGGGGGGCCTGCAGCCACGGCCAAAACCCTGAAGCCTTGCTTTTCGAGATCGTCAGCCATCCCGACGGCACTGGCCGGCGGAGTGGAGAGCTTGATAACTGCGGTAAAAGCCCCCTTGACGATCCGCTCACCGCTACCCTTCGCATCGGTTGCCATTGCCTCGGATATCTTCCTGGCAGGGTCGAATGGCACAAACTTGGTTAGCTTTGGCAAAACCGAGGCAGGCTTTTGCGAGGAAGCAGAGCGAATCGCTGCATCGACGGAGTCCTGGCCACCCTTCGAGCTTGCCAGGGTGGCTATCCCCAGGACGTGGGCTTCGTCAAAGCCGGGCATCGGCCGGATGCTTGTTACAGAAAGCTGGTTGCAAGTCAGTGTCCCGGTCTTGTCCGAGCACAGAACATCGATCGTTGCCGCTTCATCCACGGCAGAGAGCCGGGTCGGAAGGACGCCCAGCCTGGCCAGGGCGCGAGCTCCCAGCGATGCCGCAAGGGTGAAGGTTGCCGGCAACGCCACCGGGATCGCCGCGAGAATCGACGTAAGCAGCAAGGGGATGATCTCACTCCAAGGCATCGAATGAGTGAAGGCGTAGGCCCCGATGAGAAGAATAACGCCACCATTGAAAATCGCCAGGTTTCGCACGATCCGGAGCACGGCCTTCTGCTGGGAACTTACCACATGCGCGGTGCGAACAAGTTCCGCCGTACGACCAAACTTCGTGTGAACGCCGGTAGCAGTCACCTCTCCCGCAGCTTCGCCACGCCGCACGAGTGCGCCTGCATAGGCATCCACTCCGGGACCCGCTTCGAGGGGCAGAGATTCGCCTGTAAGCATGGATTGGTCCAGCGAGACGGAGCCCTCGACCAAGTGTACATCCGCAGCCACCACCCCACCGAGCGATAACTTCACCAAGTCCCCGCGCACCAACTCCGCCGCCGGTACGGTTTTCCATACTCCGTCGCGCCGGACTGAAGCATTCAGGGCGAGACGCGATTTCAAGGCAGCGAGAGTCGCCTGGGCGCGACCCTCCTGGAAATACGCTAACGCCGCGTTGAAGAGCAATAGCCCCGCGATGACAGAAGCCTCGAAAAACTTGTGGGACACGACTTCAAGGACGATGGCGGCTTCGAGCAGCCACGGCACAGGCGCCCAGAACTTGGCCAAAGCATTGCGAAGCGGATGAGCAGACGTATCGGGCATCGCATTGGGTCCGTCCTTTTGGAGGCGGCTGGACGCCATATCGCTTGTGAGTCCGCTCCGCTCGGTATTCTGACCCGACGTTGTGGGCGGACTGGGAGATGTAACTTTTGAAACCGTATCAGTGCTCATGGCAGGAAAACTCTTTGAATTGGCCCAACGAAATGGCACAGATGGCCGGAATGGGCGATCCCGCCGACGGTAAGCACAAGCCCACTCGCGGCTCGTTCCACCCGTAGGCCGCCAGGTAGATCGCGAGGAGAGGGCCGACTCCTGTTTGAACGTCGGCTAGAAAAAAATTGAAGCAATCCAGCCCGCGCAGCGTTCGTGTCGAAGGGGCTTTTGATTCCTCCTCTTTCGCAGCGTCCGAGTTTCCTGCGATCCCCGAAGCTGGCTTGATCGCGATCATGGCACGAGGACCGCCGCGCCTTCAAAGCGGCCAGCGCGGAGATCGGCGAGAGCTTCGTTCGCCTGTTTGAGCGGGTAACTCGTGGTTTGGGTAATGATGCCTATCTCCGGCGCTATGCGCAGGAAATCGAGGCCGTCCTGCCGCGTGAGATTCGCAACTGAGACGAGCTGACGCTCTTCCCAAAGCAATCGATAAGGGAAGCTTGGAATGTCGCTCATGTGGATGCCAGCGCACACGATACGACCCCCTTTGCGAACCGCCTTCAGCGCTAGCGGCACGAGGGCGCCGACGACCGCGAAGATGATCGCCGCATCGAGCGGTTCCGGCGACATCTCGTCCGATCCGCCCGCCCAGGTCGCGCCAAGGCTGCGGGCGAATGCCTGCGTGGCTGTATCTCCCGGTCGAGTGAACGCAAACACGGATCGTCCCTGCCACTTGGCGACCTGCGCAATAATATGGGCCGCGGCGCCAAAGCCATAAAGGCCCAGTTTTTTGCCCGCGCCGGCAATGACCAGTGAGCGCCAGCCGATCAACCCCGCGCAAAGCAAAGGGGCGATGGCCACGTCGCTGCCTGCCTCGCCAAGAGGGAATGCAAAGCGTGCGTCGGCGATGGTCGCCGTGGCGAAACCACCGTCGCGGGTGAAGCCCGTGAAAATCGGGTGATCGCAGAGGTTTTCTTGATTGCCGATGCAATAGGGACAGACGCCGCAAGTATGTCCGAGCCAGGGAATACCGACGCGCTCACCGATGCTCAGTCCCTCGACGCCCGCTCCGAGCGCGTCGATTCGGCCAACGATCTCGTGACCGGGAATGATCGGCACCTGCGGATCGGGCAGTTCGCCATCGACGACATGCAGATCCGTGCGGCAGACACCGCAGGCCGCGACCTTCACCCGAATTTCCCCTGCTCCGGGTTGGCGATCGGGCAGTTCCGTCCATTCGAGCGGAGCGCCGATTTGCTTGAGCAACATCGCGTTCATTTTGCCTCCTGATCGTAAAGGCGGCGGAACACGCCCGGCAGCAGATCCGGCAAATCTTCGGCGATGAGGCCGGGGCCGAATTCGGAGGCTGCCGCGCCGTGCAGCCACACCGCAGCCGCTGCCGCGAGTAATGGGTCCATGCCTTGCGCGAGCAGCCCGAGAATGATGCCACTCAACACATCGCCTGATCCACCAGTGGCCAAGGTCGGCGGCGCGTTGGCATTGATGATCGCCCGACCGTCCGGGTCCGCGATGACAGTGTCGCTGCCTTTGAGGACGACGATGCCACCGCTCAGCCGAGCGGCTGCGCGGGTGCGCTTGAGCTTGTCGCCACTCGCGTCAAAGAGACGCGCAAACTCGCCATCATGCGGCGTGAGAACCCATGCTCCCGCGACCATCCCGAAAAGGCGGTCGGGATCGTCGTGAAAGGAGCTGAGCGCATCTGCGTCGAGCACCGTCGGCTGGCGTGTCTCCATCATGGCCTCCACACGGGCGCGAGTTTCATCGCCGATGCCCGCACCGGGTCCGATCAGAAAGGCGGTGAAGCGACGATCGTCGAGCAGGCGTTGAAAATCCTCGGGTAACGCGACGGGTCGCACCATGATGCTAGTCAGCGAAGCGGCGTAAACGGGGAGGGCGATTTCCGACACCGCGATTGTCGTCAGCCCTGCACCTGCGCGGGCCGCGGCGCGCGCGGCCATGCGAGCGGCCCCGGTCATCGGATAGCCACCGGAGATCAGCGCATGACCCCGATTGTATTTGTTTCCGCCGTCGTGCGGGCGCGGCAGTTCCGCAATCCATAGTCCCGGATGGTTTTCAAAAGTGTCCGGCGCAATCTGTTCGAGCACGGAAGCCGGCGTGCCGATGTCAGCGATGACGACCTCGCCGCACAGCAATCGTCCAGGCAGCAACAAGTGTCCCGGTTTTTTGCGAAAAAAGGTGACGGTCAGGACTGCCGCCACCGCGCCCATGACCTCGCCGGTATCACCCATCAACCCGCTCGGGACATCGACCGCAACGATCGACAATCCTCTGCTGGCAGCGGCAGCCAATGTCTCCGCGGCCGATCCTTCGAGCGCGCGACTGAGTCCTGCGCCGAAAATCGCATCGACCACCAACTCCGCCCCGTCGAGCGCCGCAGGTGTCAGCGGTTCGACCACGCCGCGCCACAACTCTGCATGATGGCGCGCCGCATCTTTCAAATGTTCGCGCGGACCGAGCAGCGCGATGCGGACGAGCCACCCGGCTTCGGCCAGCAACCGCGCCGCGACAAAGCCGTCGCCTCCGTTGTTGCCTGGCCCGCACAGCACGACGACCGGACAGGAAGACCAGCGTTGTTCGATCTCGGACTTCACCGCCCAACCCGCATGCTCCATCAGTTCATTGATATTCCCGCCGGCAGCTACCGTCAAGCGGTCGGCTTCGGCCATTTGGTGGACATCGAGCAATGCCGTTTGGAGATTCATCACTGCGATTGCTTCCCGTTTTTCTTTTGGCACTCCGCATAGGTCACTCTTGGGATGGAAAAAAACGCATCCCTAGTCTTGACGTATGCCCCCAACCCGTTCATGCGCCCGATAGCGTGCAATTCCTCGGCGCGAATGTAGTGACCCGTCTGATCGATGAACTCGTCTTTCACGTGAACCGCCACAACTTGTCCAAGGATAATTCGATTGCGGCCAATTTCCATGGTCATAAGTTCACGACACTCCAAACTCGCGGGCGAGGCAGCGATACGGGGAACTTTCACAATCAGCGACGGCTCCGTTTTCAAGGCGCCGATTTCCAAATGCTTGATCTCCGGCGGAAAATCAATCGCGGTGAAATTCATGGTTTCCGCGACCGCTTCATTCACGACGTTGACGACAAATTCACCCGTGTTGCGGATATTTTGAGCAGTCTGTTTTGCAATCGCTCCCGGACCGGGTTCATTGGCAATACCGACTGCAACGATCGGCGGGTCCATACCCACGTAATTGAAAGCGCTAAACGGCGCGGCATCCAAATGCCCGGCCGCATTCATGCTAGTAATCCACGCAACGGGCCGGGGCGCAATCAGGCCGCATAATAAACTATAAATTTGCCTCTTTTCAGCATTGGCAAGATCAATATTCATAGGTTGGGATCGTTCCAAAACGCCTCCGAGAGCTAAAATACTTCTGCATGTGGAGTGTCTTGTTCATGCGACAGGCATCTCGTGTTCGATCCATTGCGTCAGCGAGTCGTGCATGGGCGCCCAACTGAGTTCGCGACGTGCGCGGCGGCCGCGCACGCGACTATTGGAGCCGAAGGAATAGCGAGCGTGGCCTTCGCCCCATTCCCTCGTCGCTTCCTCGACGGTCCATGATTGCACCGTCCCGAGATCAAGCCGCCGCGCGATGGCTGCGCCGATCTCGGCATAGGAATTTTCGCCATTCTCCACGAAATAAAAGGCGCCCGCCGGAGCCTTCTCCAACGCCAGCCGATATAACTCCGCCACGTCGTGGATATGCACATTGGACCAGCGGTTGACGCCACTGCCGACGGTCCGCACCACGCCGCTACGGCTCGCCTGCTGCACGAGCCGCGGGACTTGCACGCTGTCCGCATGAAGGCCAGTGCCGGAGCCGTAGATCATGCTGTTGCACAGGACGATCGAACGCACGCCTTTGGTCGCTGCGGCGAGGATGAGATTGTCGATGGCGTGACGTTCCTGCTTTTCCGACTCGACGATGAAATGCGTATCTTCGTCGAAAACGTGCTCGGAGAGCTTGTCGCCGCGCACATCGTCCCCGATCACGCTGGAGCCGCTGGTGTGCAGGAAGGGTTTGCCAGAGCCGTGCAGTCCTTGCAGCAAAGCTTCCACCGAAGCGCGATGGTCGCTGCTGGCCGTGTTGATCACGGCATCGGCCTGCTGCGCCTCGCACACCAGAAGACCAAGATCATCAAGATTGCCAAAGACCGGCGTGACTCCACGCGCCGCGAGAAGTTCGACCTTTTCGGGGTCGCGCACCAACCCACGAATGACATGCCTCTCCTCGAGTAGTGCATTTGCGACGGAACCGCCGATGTAGCCAGCCGCTCCGGTGATGAAGATATTCATGCGCTATTCCCCTGATGGCTACGCCGGATCATCGATAGAAGAGGTGCGCACCAGCTTCTTGTTCACAAACTCCTGGATGCCCAGACTGGAAAGTTCTCGCCCGTAGCCGGAATTCTTGATGCCCCCAAACGGAAGATCCGCCGTCGTCCAGGTCGGGTGATTGATGAACATCATCCCGGTATCAACCCGGTTCGCCACGCGCTTGCCTCGCGCCTCATCCTTGGTAAAGACCGCACCGCCAAGACCGAAGTCCGAGTCGTTGGCGAGCGCCACGGCTTCATCCTCGTTTTTGACTGGGAAGAAAAGTGCGACTGGCCCGAAGAATTCTTCCCGGAAGGCAGGGTTGCCCGGTTTGATATTCGTCAGAATCGTCGGCTGCATGAAGGCGCCCGGCCGGTCGATCCGTTTGCCACCCATCACCAGCTTACCGCCCTTGGCGACGGCTTCGTCCACTTGCGCCAGCAGTTGCACCAGCGCTGATTCCGTGGACAACGGGCCGAGTGTCGTTGCTGTGTCCATCGGGTCGCCCGGCTTCAGCGCCGCCAGAGCAGTTTGAAATTTTTCGAGAAAGCGATCCGCCAGTGCTTCGACCACGATGAAGCGCTTTCCCGCGACGCAGCACTGGCCCGTGTTGTTCATCTTTGCCCAGACTGCCCAGGCGACCGTTTTATCGAGGTCGGCATCATCGAGCACGATGAACGCATCACTTCCGCCCAACTCCATCGTGGTCTTTTTCACATTTTGGCCCGCCCTCGACGCGACGCGCTTGGCTGCGTCTACGCCG
>Ga0302278_10002376_pt1 | contig 21778 bp, 16 predicted proteins | sample III_Bog_N3_2_FD_194543 | JGI IMG/M metagenome (GOLD analysis project Ga0302278, IMG submission 194543) | Peat permafrost microbial communities from Stordalen Mire near Abisko, Sweden - III_Bog_N3_2 | ecosystem: Environmental > Terrestrial > Soil > Wetlands > Peat | place: Sweden: Abisko...
ATTGCTCGATCCAAAGTTCTATGGCGTTCTCGCTCTCTGCGATGCAATTCGCAGCGGAAGAACGCGGGAACGAAACCTTGCGGTCGAACTTCTCGGAAAGGAGATCAATGCCTGATCCGAATCTGCCTCTGTTGGAAGATGCAGTCCGCAAACTCGCGCCTTTTCTTGACGAGATTGTTTTTGTCGGTGGAGTGACGCTCGGGCTATTGATTACCGACAAGGCCGCCGCTCCAATTCGCGGAACGAACGATGTCGATGTAATCGCCGAAATTGTCACGTATGCCGATTACATCGCGTTCTCAGAACGTCTTCGCAAGGTTCACTTCACGGAGGACGAAGGGGAACACCCTCTCACGTGCCGCTGGCACAACGGCGGCCTGACGTTGGATGTACTGGCGCTCAGCGAAGAGGTGCTCGGGTTGCCTGCGACGGGTACTGCGACGTGCTGGGGTAACTGCTTGCGGCATCCCAGGAGCGGGAGGCTAAGGGCGATCAACACGGCCGTGCTGTTCAGGAAAGATCGTGACATCGAAAGCTCCGTTCGTTCTGACCGGCCACTCGGACCCAGCATGAGGCAGATCACGTTGGGGATGGGCGACCATCCTCCCGGAATGAAGCAACTTGTGCAGTTTGTTCGCACGTTGCGACGATTGCTATTCAACATCGGGTCGGGTCTCTTAGTGGCTAAAGCCCAACCACTTGTTGGCTGAGATGTACGGGCTGAAGCCCGTACCCTTCACCTAATCCCAGGTCATTAGACAGGTTCTTAGTACTACGGTTGCAGATAGTTCTTGCGGAGGAAGCAGTGGGTTTTAACCCCCTGAAAACGGGCCAACATCCGCGGCCTTCAGGCCCGGACCAGCGCCCCAAAGACAAGTGCAACTGTAGTATTAGGACAGGTCGGCCGGGTGTCGTGGTTTCCCACCCATTCGCCAGAATTGCAAGAAGCAGGTTCTTCGACTCCGCTGCGCTTCGCTCAGAATGACAGAATGGATGGGGCACGGAGCTTTCCGGGCACGATTGGTTTTTATATCGCCGGGCTCTTCGGCCTTATTCTGCGAGCAGGCGCACCACGTGGTTGACGATCATCAGGTCTTCTGCTGGCGGAATTACGCGGACCGTGACGGGCAAGTTCTCCGCGGAGATAACACCTTCACCGCGAATGTTGTTTCGGACCGGATCGACGACGATGCCGAGAGCGCTGAGGCCAGCGCAGATTTCGGCGCGGCTGGCAATGTCGTTCTCGCCGATCCCGCCGGTGAAGACGAGCATGTCGAGACCGTTGAGTTCCGCCACGTAACTGCCAATCCACTTGGCGATGGTCCATGTGAATTTGTCGACGGCCAGGCGGGCCTTGGCGTTGCCGGCTTTGATGGCTTCGCGCAGGTCGCGCATGTCGTTGGAAAGCTCGCTGACGCCGAGCAGGCCGGCTTTCTTGCTCACCACAGCCTCCAACTGGTCGGCTGCTGAAGCGGCAGTTTCAGCGGTCACGGCAATCTTGCGCAAGATGAACAGTAGTACGCCGGGATCGATGTCGCCGGTGCGTGTGCCGCTGATGATGCCGCCGGTCGGCGTCAAACCCATGGACGTGTCGAGGCATTTGCCATTGCGGATGGCGGAGATGGAAGCGCCATTACCGAGATGGGCGACGATGAGCTTCTCCGGCACGTTGGGCTCGAGTTGGTAGATGATCGACTCGTAGGAGATTCCGTGATAGCCGTAGCGGCGCACACCCATGGAGGAATACTGCTCTGGGATGGGCATATGGGTTACGACTTCCGGCATGGTGCGATGGAAGTAGGTGTCGAGGATGGCAAAGTTGGGAGTGCCGGGGAACAGGCGCAACGACTCGCGCATGATGTAGACGGCGATGGGTGTGTGCAACGGCGCAAAGTCCGTGTAACTCTCGATCTCGTCGATCAGTGCGGGCGTGACGATCTGGTTGTCTTTTACGGTCGGGCCGCCGCAGACGACGCGATGTCCGATAGCCGCCGGGGCGGGAAAATCGCCGGAGTGGAGCGCGTCAGCGACGAGCTTGAATGCCACCGCCCGGTTGGGCAGTGCGGGGTTCTGATCGACGAGCTTTTTGCCGTCGGCATCCTTGATCCAGAACTTGCCGAGATCGGTGCCGATGCCGTCGACCGCGCCCTCGTGCAATTTGCGCCGTCGGCCGTCGCCGGCTTCATAGACTGAAAACTTGATGGAAGAAGAACCGCTGTTGAGAACCAGAACTGGCAAGGACGGCATTTAGGATAACCTCTGTGAGTTAGGACTAGAAAAGCTAGTCGGCAAGTTAGCGAGTTAGATAACTCTGGGCCCAAGTTGAGTGGTTTCCCGCCCATTCGCCGGAAAAAAGGCGAAAGAACGGGGCACGGAGTTTAGCGGTGGGCTATGCATTACTCTGTGTCCAGCGCCAATTCTTGATTTCGGGTAAGTCATCGCCGATTTCGGATACATACAGGCGATGACGCTGGATGGCCTCGGAGTACCATTGCTCTGCCGCGCTTATCTGCGATTTGAGCCTAGGCACACGCTTGATGGCATCCAGAGTTAGTTGGAAACGGTCAATGTTGTTGAGCACGCACATATCGAAGGGGGTGGTGGTTGTGCCCTCTTCCTTGTAGCCGCGCACGTGAATGTTGTCGTGGTTGTGACGCCGGTAAGTAAGCCTGTGGATGACCCAAGGATAGCCATGGAAGGCAAAGATTACAGGAACGCCGACTGGAAATAGCTGGTCGAATTCCTCATCGGGCAACCCATGCGGGTGTTCGGATGTGGGCTGCAAGGCCATCAGGTCGACGACATTGACTACGCGAATGCGCAGGTCGGGGACTCGCTCGCGGAGCAGGTTGACGGCGGCGAGGGCTTCCATGGTTGGCACGTCGCCGCAACAGGCCATTACCACTTCAGGCCCGCCTTCGTCGTTCGAAGCCCACTGCCATACACCCATTCCCGTAGTGCAATGCGCGACGGCTTCGTCGATGGTGAGCCATTGCGGGGCCGGCTGCTTGCCGGCGACGATGAGGTTGATGTAGTTGCGGCTGCGCAGGCAGTGGTCTGAAACCGAAAGCAGCGTGTTGGCGTCGGGCGGAAGATAGATGCGTACGACGTCGGCCTTCTTGTTGAGCAGGTGGTCGATGAAGCCTGGGTCCTGGTGAGAGAAGCCGTTGTGGTCCTGCCGCCAGACGAGCGAGCTAAGCAGGTAATTGAGGCTCGCGATGGGTTTGCGCCACGGAATCTCGCGCGTCGTCTTCAGCCACTTGGCATGCTGGTTGGCCATTGAGTCAATAATGTGAATAAACGCTTCGTAGCAGGAGAAGAAGCCGTGGCGGCCGGTGAGCAGGTAGCCCTCAAGCCAGCCCTGGCACATGTGTTCGCTCAGCACTTCCATCACGCGGCCGGTCTCCGAAAGCTGTTCATCGACGGGGAGCGTTTCCGCCATCCAGGCTTTACCGGTTCCGACGATTACGTCTCCGATGCGGTTGGACGCTGTTTCGTCAGGTCCGAATACGCGGAAGTTCTTCGTGTCCGTATTGGCCTGCATTACGGCATGCAGCAGGTGGCCCAGAATGCGTGTCGACTCGAAGTCGTGCTGGCCGCGGCCTTCGATTTTTACCGCGAACTCGCGAAAGCTTGGAACCTTCAGCGGCACCAGTAGCTGTCCACCGTTCGAATGCGCGTTCATTCCCATGCGCAGCTTGCCTTTGGGGGCGATCTCCGCCAACTCTTCACGGAATTTTCCCTTTTCGTCGAAGAGCTCATGGGGCTTGTAGCTCCGCATCCACTCGTCCAGTTGGCGCAGATGCTCCGGCTTCTCGAAGATCTGGTCGAGCGGAACCTGATGGGCGCGCCAGGTATTCTCCACCGGCTTGCCATCCACAAATTTTGGGCCGGTCCAACCCTTGGGGGTGCGCATGATGAGCATCGGCCAGGCTGGTCGTGCTGTGGAGCCGTCTTCACGGGCTGCCTTTTGAATGGCGGCGATGCGGTCCAGCATGGTGTCAAAGACCGCAGCGGCCTGCTGGTGCATCGCGAGCGGGTCTTCGCCTACCAGCGTGAAGGGCTCATAGCCGTAGCCGCGCATCAGGTCTTCCAACTCGGCGTGCGGAATGCGCGCCAGGATGGTGGGGTTGGCAATTTTGTAGCCGTTAAGGTGGAGGATGGGCAGGACCGCACCATCGGTTGCCGGGTTGAGGAATTTGTTGGAGTGCCAACTCGTCGCCAGCGGACCTGTCTCAGCTTCGCCGTCGCCCACGACGCAAGCCACGATGAGACCGGGGTTGTCGAAGGCCGCGCCGTATGCATGCACCAGCGAGTAGCCGAGTTCTCCACCCTCGTGGATGGAGCCGGGAGTTTCCGGGGCCACGTGGCTGGGAATGCCATAGGGCCAACTGAACTGGCGGAACAGGCGCTTGATGCCGTCGCTGTTTTGCTCGATGTGGGGATAGATCTCGGAATAGGAACCCTCAAGGTAGGTGTTGGCCACCAATCCCGGTCCGCCGTGGCCGGGACCAATGATGTAAAGCATGTCAAGGCCGCGCTCGCGAATGAGGCGGTTCCAGTGGACGTATAGAAAGTTTAGCCCCGGCGTTGTGCCCCAGTGGCCCAGCAGACGCGGCTTCACGTCGTCGAGGCTTAAGGGCCGCTCCAGCAGGGGGTTGTCCTTCAGGTAGATCTGGCCAACGGAAAGATAGTTCGCTGCGCGCCAGTATGCGTCCATTTTGGCCAGTAACTCTGGGCTCAGGGGGCCGTTGCTCGCTGATTGTTCGCTCACATTGCACCTCGCCATTGGGGTTCTTCCTGCCCGATCAAAGGCTAGCAGGCAAAGGTTACAGTTATGGGTGATTCGTGTCACAAAGAGGTGAGACGCCGGCCCATCTAATGGGACATGAGTCGCCCTCTTTCACTTGGATGCGCGCATGCTTCCAAGGCACTGTGCCAAAGCGATCTTGACACGCACCGCTTTACCGGGGTTCAATCGGTTGCTGGTGGGGACGGCCTGGGTGTGCGCAACAAGATGCCCAGGGAAGGGCATGGAAGGCAGGCGTTGGGATGAATACTCTGCTTTGGATTGCGCAGATTATTTTGGCGGGTGTTTTTCTTTTTGCGGGATTTTCAAAGATATTTGCTTATGAACACGTTGTGAAGGTGGTGGAGGCAAGGTCCAAGGCAGGCCGGATCGGCATGTCCAGGGCTCAGGCTGTTGTTGTCGGGCTGCTTGAAGTACTGGGAGCAGCCGGCGTACTGGCGCCAGTGGACTTATGGCCTCCCCATGTCTTTCTGCGGCTGGCGGCTGGGGCGCTGGCGCTGCTGATGGTGGCAGCCGGCATCTATCACATTCGACGGCAGGAGTCGGCCGCGCCCAGTGTGTCGTTGTTTCTGCTGGCGCTGTTTGTGATTGTCGGTCGATGGCCACGGTGAGTTTTGCAAGTCATCGATCTTGCGTTTGCCAGCCTCTCGCAGCAATCGCATCACGCCAACGAAAATGGATTTTGCCGGCGCGAATCTCCTGCGCCCGCGCGCTTTTGCAAGCGTAATCTTAAATCGTTCTTGACTTTTAACTCATATAATCCTTATATTTTCATCATCTCGAACGAAGTCTCTCGCTCGCTACCGCCTACAATCACATTTTTGTAATGGGCTGCCAGATCTGAACCCGGAGGAGGCAAGTGTATCTATGAACAGGCTTGATTGGATTGCGCAAATTCTATTGGCTTCCTTGTTTCTGATTGCCGGGCTCAGCAGGATCTTGACTCTTCGACGGAAGACCCGGGCAGTTCAGACAGCACCGGGCTGGAGAACCACGGAGTTCCCGCTTGGGTTGTCCTGGGTAATCGCATTCTTGGAGATCGCTGGAGGGCTGGCATTGGTTGTCCCGTTCAATTTGTGGCAGCCAGCGATTCTCTCCCGGCTTGCGGCGGTGGGACTTGCGCTCCTCACCCTCTCAATCTGCATCTATCGGGCTCGGCGCAAGGAACCGGCTGCTCCGGTCGTGGCGCTGTTTCTGCTGACGCTCCTGGTCATCGTCGGTCGCTTGTAGTCGCAGGTCAATCTTTCGGACCGCCGCACTAATTCACGGCAACCGGGACCTCCAGAGAACCCTTGCGTTCAGCGTCCAGATCGTGAACAGCGACCTGCAGAGAAAACCTGCCTTGCGGCAAATCGATGGGGAGGCGGATGCGAATGCCGGTTTCCATGGTCTGTGCGAGCTGCGCGGCCTTCAAGTTGAGCTGAAAGCCGCTGTCGAGGTAATTCACCCGCCGGCCCTCGGCATTGTAGGACAGACGGAAAGCGGTCGGGCGCGTTTCCGCTTTCATCCTATCTTGAACGAATCTTGTGCGGAGGCGGGCAAATGCTGCCCTAAAAATAGCGCTTGAGCTTGAGAATTTGCGATTCAAAGCCGTACCAGAGGGCTGTGGCGGCTGCTGTGGAAGCAGCAAGGCGGAAGGCGACGACGGCCAGGTTGCCGGGAATACCGTAATGGTCCATGCGTGCATCGAACCAGCCGAAGTAGATGAAGATCGCGATGTGAATCATGTAAAGGCCGTAGCTGATGCGGCCATAAAAGGCCAGCGGGCCGCGGCGCAGGACGGCGTTGAGGGGATTGTGCGCGCCGGTTGAAGCGATGGCGGCCAGTACTGCTCCTGCGAAGGCTATGGCTAACGCTGTGTCCAGAAATCGAGTGCCGCCGGCAATGGTTGCGGTTGCCGAGAAGCCAATCACGGTTGCGATGAGCCCCATCCAAAGCCAGACTCGGCGACTTAACGGGAGCGTGTGCAGTCCGAGAGAAAGCAGGCTTCCCAGAGCGATACCGTCCAGGTGAATCAACGTGTGCGTTGGCGTGAGCAATGGATGGTGATCGAGCAGGGGTGAGCCCGCAAAGGCAATGACCAAGACAGCTGCCAACATCCACGGCCTGCGAAGGAAACGGACTACCGGCGCCCATAGAAAGTAATACTGCTCTTCAATGGCTAACGACCACGTTGGACTGATGGCCGGTGGTAGCGCCAAGTGAAACAAATTCTGCACGAAGAAGATGTAGCCCAGCCATGGTGCGGTCTTGATGGCTTCGGTGATGCTGATGCCGATGAACCACGGCGCATTCAGGTAAACGACTACGAGTAGAAGTACGTAGACAGGCCAGATGCGCAGGGCGCGGCGGCCATAGAAGTTGCGGAAATAATGCGGCTTCTCTCGCGCTTCAAGAAGGATGGACGTGATGAGGAATCCGGAGAGTACAAAAAAGAGATTGACGCCCGCCCATCCCCACAGGCTGGCGTAGTGGACCCAGGTGCCTTCGAGTCGTGGATGGCAGTGATAGAAGACTACCGATAAAACAGCAAGGCCGCGCAGACCCTGTAACTCCGGGATGTAACTGGGCAGCCAGGTTGGGCGTTGGATTAGCAAGTCAGCTGAGAGAGCAAGTTGGCGAGTTAGATTTGGTTGACTCCCAGGTCTCAAAAGCGAGACTTGGGGCACCCAGGCTTGAGTGTTTACCCGCATCATTAGCCGGCGGCTAGCTCTTTTGCTCGTTGCGTGGCGCGCATTACGGCTTTAATCAGCGTTACGCGCAGGCCACCTTCCTCTAACTCTAAAATGCCGTCGATGGTGCAGCCGGCTGGAGTGGTTACGGCGTCTTTGAGCAGCGCTGGATGATAGCCGGTTTCGAGGACCATCTTGGCGGCGCCGAAGGTGGTTTGCGCGGCTAGTTGCGTGGCTATGTCGCGGGGCAGACCGACCTTTACGCCGGCTTCGGCCAGGGCCTCGATGATGATGTAGATGTAGGCGGGGCCACTGGCGGAGAGGCCGGTTACGGCGTCCATGTGCTTCTCGTCGACAACCACGGTGCGGCCTACGGTCTCAAAGATGCGCTGGGCAAGCTCCATTTGCTCAGGGGAGACAAACCGGCCGCGGCAAAGGCCCGCTGCGCCAGCGCCGAGAGCCGATGGCGTGTTGGGCATGGCGCGGATTACGGCAATCTCAAGGCCTGAGGCTTCTTCAATGGAGCGCGTTTTAACGGACGCGGCGAAGGAGACGATGGTCTTGGTCGGATTGAGCGCGGGACGAATCTCCGCGATCAAGTCAGGTACCTGGAAGGGCTTCACGCCAATCAAAATCAGGTCAGCCTGGCGAGCGGCTTCAAGATTATTAGTGCTCACGTCCACGCCCCACTGGACGCTGAGCGCGATGGCTTTCTCGGCATGGCCAACGGTGGCGTGAATCTGGTCGGGTGCAAACAGGTTCTGCTTCAGAAAGGCCTGCAACAGGATGCCGCCCATTTTGCCGGCGCCCAGAACGGCTACGCGAACGTGGGGCAATTGCGCGGGTACTTCAGTGGCCTCAACGGCTATCTCCGCCATGGTTTTCCTTTTCTTGTTCTGGATGAATGAGGTTCAACTATCAAGGATACTCGCTCAGGTTGGAGTGCGGGGCGGGTGGCCCTAACCACTAAGACTGGGTGCCCACGGTCTCTCGCTTTTGGAGACCGTGGCATACGGCTTCCCTCGCCGGACCCCAAATGCGAGGGACCGGCGGCACCCTCAACTGGGTTGGAAGAAGTCACCGAAACCGTGGCCACCCGCCCTATTTTTGACTTGCGATCCAGGCGTCGATGCGGTCGCTCAGGACGTCGAGCGGGAGCGCGCCGGAGTCCAGGACCTGGTCGTGGAAGGCGCGGAGGTCGAACTTGTCGCCTAGTGCCTTTTTGGCGCGGTCGCGTAGTTCGAGAATCTTGAGCTGGCCAACTTTGTAGGCGAGGGCCTGGCTGGGCCAGGAGATGTAGCGGTCAACCTCCGACTGGACATTCGTATCGTCGACGTTGGAGTGATCGTGGAAATACTGGACCATTTGTTCGCGGGTCCAGTGTTGAGAGTGGACGCCGGTGTCGACGACCAGACGGATTGCGCGCCAGATGTCGCCTTCGAGTCTTCCGTAGTCGGAGTAGGGGTCCTGGTAGAGGCCGACGTCTTTGCCGAGGCGCTCGGAGTAGAGGCCCCAGCCTTCGGTATATGCCGTGTAAGACTCGAACTTGCGGAAGGTTGGGACGGAGTCGAGTTCCTGCGCGATGGAGATTTGCAGGTGATGGCCAGGAAGGCCTTCGTGGTAGGCGATGGACTCGACGTCGTAGAGATTGCGATCGGTGGCGTTATAGGTATCGATACGAATGCGTCCCGGACGGCTGCCGTCGGGCGCACCTTGCTCGTAATATGCTGCCGCCGAGGTCTTTTCGAGGAAATCCGGGACGGCGGCAACCTCGAATTTCGCCTTGGGCAAGCGCCCAAAGAGCTGCGGCAGGCGTGCTTGCATCGGCGTGAGGTAGCTGCGATATGCGTCCAGCAATGCATCCCCTGACGCGGCCTTCAGTTTTGGATTGGCTTTGAGGCTGGCGCGAAAGCTGGGTAGGTCGGGGGAGCCGAGTTTCCGCGCTATAGCCAGCATCTCGGCTTCGTCGCGTTTTACCTCATCCAATCCGATTTGATGAATCTGGTCGGCAGTGAGGTTAGTGGTGGTGGTGCGGCGAATGAGGAACCGGTAGTACTTCGCACCATCGGAAAGGGAAGAGATGCCTGGATCGGTGCGGCAGGCAGGAATGTAGCTGACTTCAAGGAAGCGCGCGAAACGCAGGTATGCAGGAAGGACTTCCTTGGAAATGGTGTCGAGCATCTCAGCCTTGATGCGCTCCTGCTCAGCCGGTTTGATGGCGGCGGGAAAGTTCTTGAGGGGCATCGCCAGCGGCGATTCTTCCGGCTTTTGGTTGGCAAGCTGCTTCACCTGATCCAGAGCTTTTTGTAACAAATACTTCGGCGGCAGGCGATGGTCTTCCATGCCGATGGACATGTTGACGGTGACCTGGTCGAAGGCATGGGGAATCGCGTGCAGACGGGCGATCCAGTCGTCGTAGTCTTTGACGGTGGTGAAGCTGAGCTGGGCCACGATTTGAGGATAGGTGGTGTGGATTCCGCCCATCTGGTTAACGGGCATCTCCCACTCCTTGAACTCGGCGGCTTCCTGGTCGTCGGCAATGTCGCGCAGAAGCAATTCCCGGCTTATCTTCTCCTGGTCCGTGAGTCCGGCGGTGTCTATTGCCGCGAGGCGCATGAGGAGGGCCTGTTCGCGGGCAAGGCCTTCGTTGTAGGCCTTCACGGAGTAGTCGGAGATTCGATCGTTGTAGCGTTTGTCGCCAAGCGTGGAAGCGAACTCAGGGGCATGGGCGAGACCGTCCTGCCAGTAGTCCTCAAAGATCTGGTTGAGGGCTTTGCGGTTGCCTTCAACGGCGGCTGCGGGAGCCTGCGGATGTAGGGCGGCGGGCGAGACAAGAAGCAGGAGCGTGGAAACGGCCAGGAGGGGGAGAAGCGGAGTTCTCAACGGAGTTGGACCTCGGGATGGATTGATGCTTGCAAGACTGAGTTTAGACGAGGGAACAGGGAACTGGGCTTGCAGCTACCGCTGCAGGCCGATAGACGAGAGGAAATTGTGTGGCTAAGACGTGCGCCGGGCGTTACGGAGTAGGACTGCCTGCTGCGACGCTGCCACGCGCTGCCGGTGCTCCTGCAGGCGGCGTCATATCCACGATCTTGTAACCCGGCGGAACCTCAAAGAACTCCTGCGGCGGCTCCTCGCGCTTGATGTCGGACAGCGCGACGGTCTGCTCGCCGGTGCGCGGATCGCTATGCACCAGCAGAATATTGAGGTGCAGGTCCTCCGAATACCAGTACTCATCGACCACGGTGATGGGCGCGCCGGTCGCAGCGTTCTGCGCCGGGATTGTAACTGAGCGGCGCGTGCCCTTGACGTCGATGTTGTCGATCGTGGTTGCGCCCAAATCCTCCACCTTCACCAGAGGATTGGAGTGATCGGACAAGTCGGCGGTCACAGCCGGCGCGGACTGTGGCTTTCGGCTCGCGATATGGGTTGCAGGGTAATAGACGATCTTCAGATGGGCCTGTGGATCGTAAATGTGAACCTCGTTCAACGGAGGCACATCTTTGGAGAACTCCGGTACTCTCTGCCGCATCTCTCCGTGGGTGCGCCCTCGCGAATCGCGACCGATCAGATTGATGTTCCTCGATGTCTGCACTGTGCCATCGGGCAGAGTCTGCTGGTTTTTGATCACTGCCGTTGCCGAGAAAGGCACGCCGGCGATTGGCGGCACAGAGATCGTGCTCATGCGGATGGAAATGGGGCGATACAGAGGATTGGCGTCGTTGACTGCCTGCTGGGCAGGTAATACAACCATGGCCGCCGCCAACAAAGTTAAGGTCAAGAGGAGAGAGCGCTGCATTTCAGCCTCCTTGCTTGTCGGGAACCATAATACACCAATCGGCATTGCACGCCGAGGACGGTGCATTCTCGAAGTTGGTTGGAGACGAGAGGAAGGAATCGAGAGGGGTCGAAAGGGTAATTGTTATGAATTCAGCAAGTTAGCGAGTCAGCGATGGTATCGGTGAGCGGAGGTTTAATGCCGCTGTAGTTCGGCGAAGCCGGTGGGGCACTGATACCACGCACAACCAGGCCAACCTAGTGGCTCAGGAGGGCTTCGTGGCTGAGAATGCGGTAGAGAGTGGAGCGGCTGATCTGGAGCTGGCGGGCGGCGCGGAGCTTGTTGCCGCGGTTGAGTTCGAGGACATGGTCAACGTGATTGCGGATGATGGCGTCGAGCGAGAGGTTGTCGGCGGGACCGGGGGGCGGGACCAGAAGCGCAGCGGTTTCCTGCGTATTGGGAAGGGAAAGGTCTTCCGGGCGGATTACGCCGTTGACGGCTTCCAGCAGGGCGGTTTCGAGGACGGAGGCGAGTTCTCGCACATTGCCTGGCCAGGTGTGTTGGAGGAGGCGGGCGAGTGCGCCGGGTCCGAGCGAGACGGGGCGGTGCTGATAGCGGGTGCAGATTCGGTCGAGCAGGGACTGGGCGAGCGAGGCGATGTCTTCGCGGCGCTGGCGCAGGGGAGGAATGGCGAAGCGGACGGCGCTGAGGCGGAAAGCGAGGTCAGGCAGAAGCAGGCCTTGGCCGGCCATCTGGCGCAGCGGAATTTGCGATGAGGCAAGCACCACGGCGCGGCCGGGCGGGCGGTCTTGCATGGCCTTGAGAACGCTGAGCAAGAGGCCTTGGCCTGGAGGGGCTAACAGGTCGACACGGTCAAGATAGGTGAACCCGGCAAGGGTGGCGGGATCGGCATCGGTGACCAGCCATTCCCTCGCATCGCGGCGCTGAAAACTGGAGCCGGCCAAAGGAGAGCGGCTGAAAAGGTAGCGCGCCAGGGTTTGCTTGCCGGAGCCGTGCTCGCCCTCGATGGCGGCCACCTGTACATGGGGTGCAGCCATGTCTGCCTGCATGAGCAGCTTTCGCCAGGCGGCGCTGACGCCGGCGACCTGCTGGGCAGGGGGGGCGGTTGCATCCACAAGGGTGGGGCCGGAGAGCTGTGGCTGGTACTGGGCGGCGCTCTGCATGGTTCTCAACGTGCCTCGCCTCCTTGGCCCGGATTGGAGGTAATGGGCCAACAGAAGTCTTATCGGCATGGAGGGGGAAAACATGAAGCGGAGAGATGGGGAAATCTCTCCGCTTCAGGGGTTCGAGGTTGACTAGTTTGGTGCGGGCTGCGCGCCAGCGCGCTAGCGGAAGCGCTTGGAGGGCTCGTCTGAGTAGATCTGGCCGTCGCGGATGTGAACGACGCGATGGGCGTAGTCGGCAATATCGGGCTCGTGGGTGACGAGCACAATGGTGTTGCCCTTGGCGTGGAGAGTGTCAAACAGAGACATGATCTCGACGCCGGTTTTGGAGTCGAGGTTGCCGGTGGGCTCGTCCGCCAGGATGATGGAGGGGCTGTTGACCAGGGCGCGGGCAATGGCAACGCGCTGGCGCTGGCCGCCGGAGAGCTCATTGGGCTTGTGGTTCATGCGGGATTCCAGGCCTACATTGGCGAGGGATTCCTTGGCGCGCAGGATGCGGGCGGCCGCGGGGGTTCCGTTATAGATGAGCGGCAGCTCCACGTTATGGAGCGAAGTGGCCCTGGCGAGCAGGTTAAAGGTCTGAAAGACGAAGCCGATTTCCTTGTTGCGGATGCGGGCCAACTGGTCGTCGTCGAGCTCGCTGACCAACTGGCCGTTGAGCCAGTATTTTCCCTTGGAAGGTGTGTCGAGGCAGCCGATCAGGTTCATCAGGGTGGATTTGCCGGAGCCGGAGGGGCCCATGATGGCGACATACTCGTTGTGCTTGATGCGCATGGAGATGCCGCGCAGGGCCTGGACCTGCTGCTCCATACCCATATCGTAGGTGCGCCAGAGGTCTTCGACGACGATTACGTCGCCTTGCTTGTTGGCGGCCGATTGCGCGAGTGTTTCGCTGCCGATGCCTTCCAGAGCCATCCGAATCCTATCCTTTACCCATCCAATTCCGGCTGTGCGGCGACTGGATGCCCCCTTGATTGACGAAGCCCGAGTCTGAAGGGCTCGGTTGGTGTGCTTGAACCCGAGAGAATGTCTGAACCAGCACTACGGCCTTTTGGATTGGTGGTCTCCCAGGTCTCAAAAGCGAGACCTGGGGCACCCGGACTTGGTGATTGATGGAGCCCGATAGAACTTCACATTACGAGGACGAGGTCGACGTTGGCGGGGTTACCGGTGCTGTGTCCCGCTTCACGAGAGAGCCGCTCTTCAAGGTGCGCAGGGTTTTGAACGGGCCGGTGACGATCTCCTGACCTTCCGTCAGCCCGGTCAGGACTTCGATATCGGTGGCGCCGGTAATGCCGGTGGTCACGGCAACGAACTTGACGCGCAACTTGCCGCTCTTGTCCTTGTCAATGATATAGACGCCTTGTATCGGCGTACTCTTGACGGCCGGCGCAGTGGTTGCGGCCTGCACGCCGCCTTTGGGCTTATCGTCGTCTGGATTGTGCATCGTCAAAGCCTGGATGGGAAGGGAGAGCACAGTGGGCTTTTGAGCTGTGGTGATCTTGGCGGTAGTCGAAAGGCCGGGGCGCAGTTCGTTGGAGGGATTGTCAAGCGTGACGACCACCTTGAAGTCCTTGGCCTCTTCGGTGCCGGTGGTGGACTGGGAGGTGGCGACGCCGGTGGAGCGAAGCAGCGCCTGATCGCCGACCAGGGTCACGTGTCCCTTGAAAATCTTGCCGGGAATGGCGTCGACTGTGACCTCCGCAGACTGACCCATCTTGATGTTGACGATGTCGGTCTCGTCCACCTTAACCTCGGCAGTGACCACGCTCATGTCGGCGATGGTCATAATCGTCGAGCCTTCGGTGTTCTGAATGCCTTCGACCACGGTTTCGCCTTCACGGAGCGGTTCGTTTGTCACGATGCCATCAAAAGGGGCGATGGCGCTGGTGAGGTCAAGCATGTTCTGTTGGCCGCGCAGCGTGGCCACGGCGGTCTGCATGTGCCCGCGTTGAGAGTCGGTCTGGGCCTTGGCCTGGTTGAGGCCCGCGACGGCCTGGGCCACGGATGCCACATCTAGATCGTAGGCGGCCTTCTTGGCGTCCCAATCGGACTTGGAGACGATGCCGTCTTTATAAAGAGCCTGCTCGCGGTCCCAGTCCAGCTTCTTTTGCTCGAGGTCGGCCCTGGCGTGTTCGACGTTGGCTTCCGCGGTCTTTTCCGCAGCAATATAGGAGGCAATGTCGGTCTTGGCAGCAGAGATGGCAGCTTGCTGTCCTTCAACGCTTGCCTCCTGCTGGACGTGCTCGATGGTGGCCACGGTCTCGCCCTTTTTCACGGTTTCACCCTCCTTGACGTAGAGGTGGGTGATGCGGCCCATGGCGGTGGCGCCAAGGTTGACGTAGAACTTGGCCTTGATCTGGCCGGTTCCGCTGACAACCGTGGCCAGGTCCTGCTTCACGATCTTGGCGGTCAAGACCTTGGTGTACCCAGCCTGCTGCCTGTAAATGAAGAAGGCCACAAGCCCGGCGGCCACCAATACGGCGAGAACAATAATGAGGATCTTTTTCATGTGAAGTTCGTGCTCCAGGTCTCTCCAGTTTCAGTTTACGCAATTGTTGCCGGTATGGTTCCCTGCAAACTCGAAATCTGCTCCGGGAAGGCTCAAACCGCCAGTTTGCCGTCGGCCTCAGGCTGTTGCGTCATCTCAGAGAGGGTCCAGATTGCATGGCCTGTGCAAGCAGTATGTAGGGCACGGCATCGACCCAGCAGGCCGCCTCAAAAATGATTGCGCTTGCCTTTTTGACGGCTGAGAAGGCCAAGAGGTCTCAAATCCGGGGCTGGAATCCTGGTCTGGCCAACGATTTTTCCTTGTGCAGCGATCACAACACGGGTGACTTTCCAACTCTCTCCACGTCCAACCCGCAGCCAACTCCGAACGGAATCTTGCCCTGCCTTACCGGGACCCGTAGAATAGAGAATCGCAGGAGTTTTGAAGGCAATGACGCTTAACAGTCGTTTGTATCTGTTTATCGCGCTGGGTTGTGGCCTGGCGATTTCCCCCACAATCGGGCTCCGGGCCCAGGACGCGGCGGCAACGGCGGCGCAGCAACAGGCCCAACCGGCCGCCAGCCAGCCCCAGGAAGTGGACCCGCTGAAGCGCGAGCGCTCCGACAAAGAGAAGATTGCGGCTCAAAACCGCCTCAAAGGGGAGCTCCACGGCGCTTACAAGACCTGGCTCAACCAGGATGTGGTCTGGATCATCACCGACGATGAAGCCAGGACCTTCAGACAGTTGAGCAACGATGAGGAGCGCGATGCCTTCATTGAGCAGTTCTGGCTGCGGCGCAATCCCACTCCAGATTCCCCTGAAAACGAGTTCCGCGAGGAGCATTACCGGCGTATCGCCTATGCCAACGAGCATTTTGCGGCCGGCAAGCCCGGCTGGAAGACCGACCGCGGCCACATCTACATTTCTTTCGGCAAGCCGGACTCGATTGAGTCGCACCCCTCGGGCGGCAGCTACCAGCGGCCCATGGACGAGGGCGGCGGCGAAACATCGACCTTCCCATTCGAACAATGGCATTACCGCTACCTGGAAGGCATCGGCGACAACATTGACCTGGAGTTTGTGGATACCTGCCAGTGCGGCGATTATCACTTCACCATCGATCGCGGAGAAAAGGACGCGCTTTCGAAGGTCCCCGGCGCCGGTTTGACGCAGTGGGAAGAGATGGGCATGGCCAAGAAGGCAGACCGCTTCAAGGGAGGATTTGAAAGCCTAGGCACTGGCCCTCTGGCCTCCTCGCAGGCGTCAAAGCAGTTCGACCGCATCGAACTCGCTGCCAAGATATTCGCTCCTCCGCCGATCAAGTTTACCGATCTGGACAACTTCATCTCCGAGCACAAAATCATCAACGGACCGGTGTTTCCGTTTGACGTTCGCACCGACTACGTGAAGGTAACGGACAGCACAGTGCTGGTTCCCATCACGGTCCAGTTGAAGAATCGCGACATCACCTTTGTGACCAAGGATGGGGTGTCGAAGGGATTTGTGAACATCCTGATCAAGGTGACCACTCTAACCCATAAGACGGTGCAGAGCGATGAAAGCACAGTGCAGGTGGAAGAGCCCGCGGAACTGCTGGAAAAGGCGCAGGACCGCAAGTCAGTTTATTGGAAGGCTTTGCCGCTGCTTCCCGGACTCTACCGCCTGGACATCGCCATCAAGGACGTGAACAACGCGGACCACGTTGGTATCTACGGTTCGAGCCTTGAGGTGCCTACCTTCCACGACGAGAAACTGGCTACTTCGTCGCTGATTCTGGCAGACGAGATGAACACGGTTTCGTCGCGCGAGATCGGCGCAGGCAGCTGCGTTATCGGCAACACGCATATTTGCCCGCGAGTGAGCCCCAACCGGGCCACTCCGGTGAGTTTCAAGCGCAGCCAGCAGTTGAACTTCTGGATGCAGGTCTACAATCTCGGTATCAATGAGGCCACCAAGAGCAACGAAGCAACGGTGGTTTACCAGATCATCGATGCCGCGACGAATACCGTGGTTTTTGAGAAGCAGTTGGAATCAAAGGACCTGGGGGCACACAGCGACCAGTTAACCGTGGAGAAAACTCTTCCCATGGCCGGTCTTCAGCCAGGAAAATACAAGGTGACGATCAAAATAAACGACACAATCTCGAAACAAGAGATTGCGCAATCGGCACCTTTTGTCGTGGAATAGGATGTATCGCAAGCAACAGTGCTACCGGACAGAAGATCTGGAAGCGTATGCGGGCTCAAATTGCAGCGGTTCTAATTGCGCGAGTTTAGCTGGAGACGCCTCCAAGTCACCCAATGTGATCATGCGAAGGCCACAACTCGTCTTTTTCGCAGCGCTGGTCGCTCTCGGCAGCGTGCAGGTCTACGGACTTGCGCCCGGGACAGTCAGCGGGGTCGTGCGCGACTCCTCAGGCGTGCCACAGATTGGCGCGGAAGTTGAGTTGCTTCGGCCCGATCTGACGGTGATTGCCAGTGTCTACACCAACACTGCCGGCCGCTTCACAATTTCTTCCGTGCAGCCGGGCCGTTACGCGGTAAAGGCGCTGGGGCCCTCTTTCCTTCCTTCGCTGCGCGAGGATGTTCGCGTCCGCACCAGCACAGTCATCAATCTGACGCTGAATACCCTTTACGAAGTGATGCAATGGCTGCCGTCGGAGCCCAGGTCAGGCAATGCACAGCCGGACGACTGGAAGTGGACGCTGCGATCGGCGGCTAACCGTCCTCTGCTGCGGTGGCTGGAAGACGGGCCGTTGGTGGTGGTATCGGACGGTGCGGGCGGCTCACCGAAGCTGAAGGCGCGCCTGGTGGCTACGGGGCGGCAGGGAGCCTTCGGCGAGAGCGGCGAGCGTGTGTCTGTCGGAGTGGAAGACACACCGGCCAATAGCAAGGAACTGCTGGCGCAGGTAGATTTCGATCCCGGTTCGGATGCGGGCATGGAATCGATGCTGGGCTTCCGCCAGGATCTTGGGTTTGCCGGTTCGGTTGAGTCGGTGGCTGCTGTGGCCATTCATCCTGCGATTGACACTGCTGGGAGCGATGGGCTTGACGAAGCGGCTATCCGCACCTCGGAAACCATCAACCTGGGCGACGAGTGGGAGGTCGAGGCCGGTTCCGCGCAGGTGCTTGCGCGCTTTGCCCAGAATTCTCCCAATACGATTTTAGCGGCATTGCCATTTGCTTCTGTGGCCTGGAGGAATGGCGACAATACGGTTCGCTATCGGATGGCGACGGCAGTTCCGAATTCTCAAGACGGAGACGACACTGAAGCGCAGAACTGGCTTCCACGTCTTTCGCTTGGGGATGGGCGGTTGAAACTGGACCATGGCCTGCACCAGGAGATTGGCTGGGAACGGCGCACCGGTAATTCGGATGTGGCCGTGCTGGCTTATGCCGACAGCATCGACAACCCCGTGATGGAAGCCATGATGCGGACTGCCGGGGGCAACTCGGCCGCGGCTTCAATGGGCGCTCAACTGCTTTTCGACCCTGCCAGCGGCCTTGTACGCATTGCCGGGCCACGGTTCTCCACAGCTGGAATGGTTGCGAACATAGAACACAAGCTGCCCAGGGGCAGCCAGGTTCGGGTGAGCTACGCCAACGGTAGCGCCCTGGTGCTGCCGGCGGCCTTGCAGCCGTTGGGGCTGGCGCAACTGCTTGCCACTGCCCATGCGCACCGCGCGCAGACATGCTCTATCTCACTGTCTGGCACCTTGGATGGAAGCGGAACCCGCTGGCGAGCGACTTACCGCTGGCAGCCTGAGGGCACCGTCACGTCGGTGGCATCGTTCTCGCAGGGCGCCGCCGATCCTTACCTGAATGTGCAGTTTCGCCAGCCGATTCATATGAGCCGCGATGGCGAGGGTGGCATTGAAGCCCTGCTGAATTTGCGCAATCTGCTTGCGCAAGGCTATCGGCCTTATGTCATGAGCGACGGCTCAATGCTCGTCTTTGCACAGGACCAGCGGGGCATCAGCGGCGGCCTGGCTTTCAACTTCTAAGGCGTTCTTTCCGCCTTTTTCTCTCGACCGTTCTTGCTGCCGGGACCCACGGGAAACAGGTTTTCTGTTATTGCGGCTTCATTGGAATCCGCTCCAGAGTATGCTATATTCTTCAAGTGGCAGCAGCGTTTTTCAGCCTGTCCAAGCCGTGCGCACCAGCCTCCGCCGCGCGGTGAATTCCAATTGAATGGACGCGTAGCTCAACTGGCAGAGCATTCGGCTCTTAACCGACAGGTTGTAGGTTCGATTCCTACCGCGTCCACCAAATAAAATCAACAACTTAGAGCATCCGAGAGGGATCAAAAATCTCCCAAAAATTGGCCATTGTGCCCATTTTTGTGCCCACACTGTTTCAAAACAGTGGCACTCTCGGTAGCAATCCTGCTCAAAGTCCTGATCCTTGGCAGCGGTATAAATTCCACCTCAACCTTCCGGTTTCTGGATACCTCGTTTCGCCAATTTGCGCGAATCCACCTCCTGCTTCACTCTCCACTTGCGCCGACCGCATTTCGGCCGGCGCCTCACGCGAGAACAGGAGCACACGATGGCCGCTTTTAAACGAGGAGAAGTTTGGTGGTACAAGTTCTATTTTGCCGGACGGCTGATCCGGGAGTCCTCAAAGTCCAGTTCAAAGACAGTGGCAAAGGACGCGGAGAAGCAGCGACGGCGCGAACTCGAGGCCGGATTTCATAACATCGCCGACGTCCGTCAGCAACGCATCCGGACCCTCGAGGCAATCATCGACGAATACCTGGTCGGCTATCGGCTGCGCAATCGCGCGCCCCGTTTTGCCAAATACGCATTGGGGCATGTGTCCAGACTGCTCGGGAACAAACTTACCGTGGATGTGGATGCTTCCGCAGTTCTGAAATACCAGGAAGATCGCCTGCGCGAGGGCGCGGCTCCCAAATCGATCAATGAAGAGGTCCGTTTTCTGTTGAAGATGCTCGGCGATCCGGGGGAGATCGTTCGCGCCCAGTTGCGCAAGGAGAAGCAGCTCAAGCTTAAGGTGAGGATACAAATCGGCAAAGCTTTTGACGCTCCCGAGACGAACAAGCTCAGCGCCGAAGTCGCAAAATCGCGAAGTCCGCACATCTACATGGCTTACACGCTCGCCCGCAATGCAGGTCTCAGAGATGGCGAGATCAAGACACTCACCTGGGGGCAAATTAACTTGACGGATCGTTTCCTCACGGTTGGCCGAGCTAAGACCGAGGCTGGGGAAGGCAGGACAATTCCATTCAACGACGAGTTGTACGAAGCCATTGTCCAACACCGTGCCCAATACGAAGTCAAATTTGGTCCTATCCAGCCGCAGTGGTACATATTTCCATTTGGTCGACCTCGTCCGTCGGATCCGACCCGTCATGTCACGACACTCAAGACAGCCTGGAACACGGTGCGCCGAAACGCAAAGGTAACGGGCCGGTGGCACGATAACCGGCACACCTTGATCACGGAACTTGCCGAGAGTGGAGCAGGTGACGAGACAATCATGCAAATCGCGGGTCACGTGTCCAGAAGTATGTTGCGCCATTACAGCCATATCCGGATGTTTGCTAAGAGGGCGGCCCTCGATGCTGCGCTTGCCGCGCGGAAGAAATGATTGGGAGGCGGGGAAAGTCCACTGTCTTCGATTTGACCAAGATTTGATATCCAACTACGGTTCTGCATGGAATTGATCGCGGAACTGTCCCAAAAGGAGATCCCAATGGATTCGTTACTGATGGAAGAAGCGGTTTCCGAAAAGCTTCAAGTGAGCCTTGCCTGCCTGAGGAGATGGCGGCTTCAGGGCGAAGGGCCGAAATACGTAAAGATGGGGCCAATGGTCCGCTACCGCCCTCAAGACATCGAGGATTGGCTTGGCGCGCTCCCGACAGGTGGAAACGGAATCAGATTGACTGTCCGGAGCGTACGTCGGCCCAAGCTGGCGATCTCGGCATAGCAACGGTTCAGCAATCGTCTGACGACGACGATCAGAATTCTAACCAGCGTTGCGCTGGAGGTAGTTATGTTTGGCTCAACGGAAGAGCTTTCGGGAAAGCTTGCCGCGACGGGCTATTTCATCGATCCGGTGATGATCAAGGTCGTGTACCTCGCGGCCAGGATGCAGAAGCCGCTCTTGCTCGAAGGGCCGGCGGGATCGGGCAAGACCCAGCTGGCTGTATCGGTCGCCGAGGCCGCTGGAACGCATATCGAGCGGCTGCAGTGCTACCGGGGAGTGACTGAGGACCAGGCCATCGGGAAGTTCGACGAAGGGCTGCAAAGGCTCTATATGGAGTTCGCGCGCGGTGATCATGCGGACTGGCAGAGTGTACAGGCGAACCTCAAAGGGCGCGACTTTTTCCGGGCGGGTCCGCTGATGCGCGCGCTTGAATGCGAGCGGCCGTGCGTGCTGCTAATTGACGAGCTGGACAAGGTGGACGAGGGTTTTGAAGCAATGTTGCTTGAGATCCTTTCGGCCTGGCAGCTGTCGATTCCTGAGTTCGGCACGGTCGAAGCCAAGAGCATTCCCTTTGTCGTATTGACCAGCAACGAGGAACGCCGGTTGGGCGATCCCATCCGCCGGCGCAGCCTCTACGTGCGCGTCGAGCATCCTACGCCAGCCCGCGAAGCGGAGATCATTGCCAGCCGCACTCCAGACGCTGACGAGACGTTCCATCGAGAGATGGCCGGAATCGCGCTCTCGTTCCGCAACTATTCCCTCGAAAAACCGCCGTCGGTCTCGGAGATGATCGACTTCGCCAATGCGCTTCGCCTGCTTGGTACGGACCATGTGACCGAAGATCTTCGCGATGTGCTGCTGCCATTTCTGGCAAAGACGGAAAAGGATCGCAGGC
>Ga0302278_10002389_pt1 | contig 21713 bp, 13 predicted proteins | sample III_Bog_N3_2_FD_194543 | JGI IMG/M metagenome (GOLD analysis project Ga0302278, IMG submission 194543) | Peat permafrost microbial communities from Stordalen Mire near Abisko, Sweden - III_Bog_N3_2 | ecosystem: Environmental > Terrestrial > Soil > Wetlands > Peat | place: Sweden: Abisko...
GCCACGGTACGGACCGACCGGGGACATACCTGACACTGCACAAGTCCATGGACGTTTGATTAGAACGTGTGGATGGGCTGGGTAGGCGAGTGTCGTTGTTCGTGAACCGTGATTCGTGAGACGAAGAATTCGGTCGGCTGTTCAGGTTGGACGACGGTCCACCAACCACGGGGCGCGTCCTCGACCATCCCCTCAAGTCAGACAGAGTCGCAGCCGATAAGACCCGCAGCGGGCGCGGCGGCCGGGTGCTGCCAGGCGTGACTCTTTTTTGCAGCGGCGCTGGTAGTGGCGAGGCGCTGAAGCCGGGAGCCGTGGCGGCGGGGCTGGCGTCGGGAACCATGTGACGACGGCGATGAGCACACTGCTCAACGCGCCCGACCAACAGATTCGAGACGACGGTTGGTTCCTTCGACCTTCGCGAACTGCCACAGGAACGCGCGGCGTGGCTCGTGGCTCGTGAATTGTGGTGCGCCCCGGAATGCAGATCGCATTTGAGAACCTGTTTACAATCTCGTGTTATTTCCTCCGCCAGTCCGCAAAGGCGGACGACAGATGGTAGCCCCAGGCACAAGCCTGGGGAAAGTCGCCTTTCTACCGCATAGCCCACTTAAGCGGGCGTAAGAGTCCCTTCCGATTGCGATCGGAAACAGGCTCTAACGATTGACCACAGGCGTAACACGAACCGCGTATCACGAGTCACGACGCACGACCCACGACTCCCCGCTCCCGCTTTTGCCCCTGGATGCGGATGGCAACATGCACCAGGCTCAGCGCTGCCGGCGTCAACCCGGGAATACGGCTGGCCTGCCCGATGGTGATGGGCCTTACTCGCTCGAGTATTTCGCGCATCTCACGCGAGAGCCCGCTGATTACGCCGTACTCGATCCACTCAGGAATTGCGACCCCCTCGGCCGCTTTTAATTTTTCAATCGACTTCTTCTGCTGGTCCAGGTAGCCGGCAAACTTGATTTCGGTTTCGACTGCGCGGGCTTCGTTGCGCATCACACTGCGCCAGACGGGATCGGAAACCTCATCGCGCGAATGTCCGAATGCAGCCAGCATAGAATCGCCTTGAAGCTGATCACCGAGCGCCGCGAGGATGGGCTCGATTGAAACTTCGGGGCGCTTGAGCAGTTGTGCCCAGGTGAGGCCGGCCGTCGCAGTCAGGTCGCCGAATCCCGCCGACGCCAGTTTTGCGTGATCGACCTTGCTTGAGCTGAGCAGCGCGGCCAGCGCGGCCATGCGCGCCTGCTTCTGCTCGTATTCAGCCCATGCCTCGTCGTTAATAAGTCCCAGTCGCCGGCCGTGTGGCGTCAACCTGCGGTCCGCGTTGTCAATGCGCAGATGCAGCCGAAATTCGGCACGCGAGGTAAACATGCGGTAGGGCTCGTTGGTTCCTTTCGATATCAGGTCGTCGACCAAAATGCCCGTGTATCCCTCGCTGCGATCCATGGTGAAGGCAGCTTCGCCTTTCAGCCACAGCGCCGCGTTAATGCCGGCCATAATGCCCTGGCATGCAGCCTCTTCATATCCGCTAGTTCCATTGATCTGCCCGGCCAGGTAAAGGCCTTCCATCGACTTGACGCGCAATGTGCGATCAAGCTCGGTGGCATCGACCGAGTCGTATTCGATGGCGTAGCCGGGGCGCAGCATTTCGGCATCTTCGAGACCGGGGATGGAGCGGACAATCTGCCACTGCACCTCCATCGGCAGCGATGTAGACATGCCGTTAACGTAGACCTCGTGCGTGTTCAGTCCCTCGGGTTCGAGGAAGAACTGGTGTTGCGTCTTGTCAGGAAACTTGACGATCTTGTCTTCGATTGACGGGCAGTAGCGCGGGCCGATGCCCTCAATGCGGCCGGAGTACATGGCCGAGCGGTGCACATTTTCGCGGACCAGACGCAGCGTCTCCGGCGTGGTGAAGGCGATGTGGCAGCTCACCTGCGGCTGAACGATTTTCTTTGTGCGGAAGCTGAATGGCGTGGGCTCGGCGTCGCCGGGCTGCTCTTCAAATGCCTCCCAGTGAATCGTACGGCCGTCGAGGCGCGGCGGTGTTCCGGTTTTGAGTCTGCACGTCCGAAGCCCTAAAGCCCGCAGCGCCTCGCCGAGCAGCACCGATGCGGGTTCGCCGGAGCGGCCGGCGGGGTAGCGCTCTTCGCCGCAGTGGATGAGGCCGTTCAAGAATGTGCCGGTGGTGATGATGGTTGCCCCGGCCATCAGCCGGCGTCCGTCGCGCAGCTTAAGGCCGAGAACCTTTCGGCGGGGGCGCGTGGGATAGAGCTCGGGTGAGTTAGCAGTTGAGGTATCCCACGTCTCAGAATCGAGACGTGGGGCACCCAGACCGTTGCGTGCGCCGGCTTCTTGTTCCCTTGTTCCCTTGTTCCCTTGTTCCCTGAATTCGATCACCAGATCGACAACCTCAGCCTGGCGGATGTGCAGGCCCGGTTGCGACTCCAGCACTTCGCGCATCTTTACCCGGTAGAGTTGCTTGTCGCACTGGGCACGTGGACTCCAAACAGCGGGACCGCGAGAGGAGTTGAGCAGACGGAACTGGATGCCGACAGCGTCAGCCACCTCGCCCATGATGCCGCCCAGCGCGTCGACTTCGCGCACCAGGTGTCCCTTGGCTACGCCGCCAATGGCCGGGTTGCAGCTCATTTGCGCAATCAGGTCCATGTTCATGGTGATGAGCGCGGTCTTGAGGCCCATGCGTGCTGCGGCCATGGCCGCCTCGCAGCCGGCGTGTCCCGCGCCCACCACCACGACATCGTATTGTTCGGTGAAAGCCATCCAATCCCATTCTATTTATGGCCAGGGCATGTGCGCGCCGCCCGTGCCCTAAAGAGTGGGGCGATTTATAATCGGAGCTCAGCAAATACCTATTCTGGCTGCTAAGCCCAATTGTTCCCATGCGATATTGCTTGTGCGGAAACGTGGCTATTGAGAACGGTGCGGAATGCGCACGGTGCAGGGCTCTGCGAGTGCTCGGGCTACAACCCGACGCGTCGGACAAAGAGATCAGAACCGCGTATCACGTGCTGGTGAAGGTGTGGCACCCCGACCGATTCCAGAATGACCCCACCCTGAGCGAGGAAGCGGACGAGAAGCTGAAGGAGATCAACTCGGCTTTTGGCTATCTCACTTCCGACGCCGCGCTTCAGGATTCAGCGCGCAAAGAGCAACGCCACACTCGGCCGAGGGCTCACGATTACCCTTCGCCACCAGCCGACGACTCAAGCGAAGATGCAACCGCTTCGGCGCCGCAGCCAGAACCCGCGCGTGCCGGGCGGCCCGGCTGGATTAGGCTGCTGACGGGGATTTTTTTCTCAACTTTTGCAAAGACATGCGCATACATTGCCGCGTTTGCCTTGGTCGGGTGGATCCTGTTCAAGCCGACAGACAGGTTTCTTACTTCTGAGCCCCTTACCGCCGCGACTTACCAGCAGTTCAAGACCGATATGCAGAGAGGACTATGGGGCGCCGGAACCATAATCTCAGGTTATTTCAGCGAATTATGGCAGGGTAACGACCCGCACAAGAAGTCGCTTCCAGTCCCGTCCGGGGCCGCAGCCGTGCCGCAACAGGAACCAGGAGAACCGGCACAGGAAACGGTGAAGCTGCAATCTAACCCTTCACCCGCTGAGACGGTCAAGATTTTGCCGTATGTGACGGCGGCCTTGAGCAAAGACGAGGTGATCGCGGTTCAGGGGCCTCCCACTTCAACTTCAGGGGACAAATTAATCTACGGGCATTCCGAGCTCGATTTCAGAGGCGGCAAACTCGTGGGCTGGAAGCTTGATCCTGATTCTCCGCCCATCCGCGTAAAACTTTGGCCCGATGCGTCGGTCGATCCCGATCTGGATTCGTTCTGGATGGGTTCATCAAAGAATGAAGTATTGGTGGTGCAGGGCACGCCGACCTTCTGGTCTGAGAACACATTCGGCTACGGCGGTTCGGAGGTGTACTTCAAGAACGGCAAAGTAGTGAATTGGAAAAACGATCCCGAATCGGTCCCGCTCCGCGCCAAGCGGCGCTGAAGCTCTCAGCGAAACAGCTCGATACGTGGAGTCAACATTCTCGCCGGAGTGCCCGAAATTCTACGCTGGAGTTACAGGAAGAAAGACGCGAATAATCGTGCCGTGATTCTTGCCGTCGGTCTTGCTTTCGATCGCAATCGAGCCACCGTTCCCTTCCACAAACTGCTTCGCAATAAAAAGGCCTATGCCTGTGCCGACGGTATTGCGCGTGGTGAAAAATGCATCGAACACTCTCGGCATCACTTCTGCTGCGATCCCGAAGCCGTTATCCCGGATTGAGAGAACCACGCCACGGGATGCAGTTTCGGCATCTTTCACACACACGGATAGAATGCCGCCTGCAGGCATCGCATAAATCGCATTTGAGATCAAGTTAGTCACCACCTGCATCATTTCTCCGCGACGCAACCGGGGTGTACTCGATGAATCAAACGACTTGATGACTTCAATGCCGAGCGCCTTGCACCGCGGCTGGTAAATCTCGATTGCATGCCGAACGAGTTCACTGAGCGACGTGTCGATGGCTGAGGCATTGTCACGGTAGTAGCCGAGCGTCTGCTTGGCGATATGGGATACGCGGTCGAGTTCGCCTTCAATCAAGTCGAGGTATTCGATACCCTTTGGCTTGCTTATCGTCGGACGAACAAGGCAGATCAGGTTCGCCATCGCTTGCAGGGGGTTGTTGATTTCGTGCGCGATGGTGGCCGCCATTCGGCCAGTTGCAGCGATTTTTTCAGCCTGAAGAACGGACTTCTCGAGCCTCTTGCGTCCGGAGATATCGCGAAGAATCTTCGATGCCCCGATGACTTGTCCACGTTCATCCATCACGGGCGACACGGTAAGCGATACATCGAGCAGTTGCCCGGCCTTTGTGCGTCGTACGGTTTCGAAGTGCTCAACGCGGCGACCGGCGCGCAAACTTTCGAGGATCACTGTCTCGTCGGAATGCAGATGTTCAGGAATGATCTTGAGAATTGATGAACCAATCATCTCCTGCGCCGAATAGCCGAGCAGGCGCTCCGCTGCGGGGTTCCAACTGGCGATGATTCCATTGAGGTCCTTGCTCAGGATCACGTCGTCGGAGGAATCGACGATTGCGGCGAGTTCCCGTGATCGCTTCAGACTAACTTCCAGCGCTTTCTCGCTCTCCTTAATCTGCGTGATGTCCCGTATCGTACCAAGGATCTGTCCCGGCGATCCGTTCGACTGCCCATGAAGCTGGCCATTGATTTCGATCCAGCGCTGCTTCTTGTCTGGGAGCCAGATGATCCCTTCAAATTTAAACGGCTCACTCTTTTGCAGGGTAGCTTCCATTGCCTGTTGAAATGATTCCCGAAAATCAATATGCACAATTTCGCCCCGGAAGACGGAACCATTCACCGGGCCACTTTCGCGAGACCGCCCGAAGATCTCGTACATGCGGTCGTTTTCCCAACTCGCCCGATCGTCTGCGAGATGCCACACAAAGATTCCCAGTTGCGCGACTTCGGTGGCGAGCTTCAGTCGTGTTTCGCTATCGCGAAGCTTTTGAGCTCCCGTCACGATCACGGTCGTGTTGCGGTACCCGTCGTAAACGCCAGCGATCTTGCCGTTGTCGAAAACCGGGATGAGCGAATAGCTCCAGGAGTGGTTCTCAATCGTTCCATTCAAGAGTATTGGAATGAACATGTCTTCTCGAACCGCTGTCTCACCCCGGTAGAAACAGGCTTCAAGATCGGCGCTCACCAGGTGCCATGCCTCTTGAAAAACAACCCGGTAGAGACCGCCCAGTGCGTCGGGATGCTTTCCCATCAACGTAGGAATAGCCGCGTCGTTGTAGAGGAACACCATCTGGTGTCCCCATGAAAGGATGGTCGGAAATGGCGAATGCAGCATGAGATTCACGGTTGCAAGCAAGGTTTCAGACCAGTCTTCAACGACGCCGAGGGGCGTCGCGGCCCAATCGTGTGTGCGAATGCGATTGGTCATCTCACTATTGCCGATGATCAGGTTGGCTGCTTTGCTCATACTTTTCCGATGGCGGACAATTCCTTTACTGCGCCCGCTGCCGCTCTCTCATCGCCCTTTGATCAGGCGCATTCCCGGGGTATAGCAGGCTCATTTGTGGGCAAGGCAAGCGTCTAACTAGGGGAGGGCCTACCGCTTACGTGGCGTCGGAGACTCAAGGGCGAACAACCGAACTTAGTACCGGCCGCGAAGTTCCTTCTCCACTCGATCAGGGATTTCAAGATAGACAACAACTGCGACCGCGAGGCCTCTACCGCTTGCTGGAGATTCGAGAGATCGCCAGCTTCACTGTAGGCCTACTTAAAGTCACGGAGTGAGCAATACTGCACAGTCGCTGGTGAAAGAAATAAATGCGGAGTACGGGATGCACTCAGATGCCGCAATGATTCCAGCCCACAAGCTTGAATGGCGCGGTGTGAGCCTGAAAATCCGGTACGCCTTCTATGCAGCCTGCAGTTCGAGAATTATGGCCGCGCCCTGCGGCTCAAGGTTGAGTGCCAGCGCACGCCCATTGTTGTCGCGCAGAATGGTGGCGCACAGGCTCAATCCCAGCCCGGCGGTCTCATTGCCTGGCCGCGCCGGCGCGAATGGATCGAAGGCCCGCTCGGGATTGGGGAATCCCAGGCCGGTGTGGCCAATCAGAATCTGCACCATGTTGCCTTCGCTCGTCGCCTCAAGCCGTATGGTCTTGGGCTCGCCGGTCGCGGGCACGGGCTTCTCCACAGCATCCATGGCAAATTGCAAGCAGTGCCGCACCGCCTGGCGCAACTGCTGCGGGCTACACATTACCCGCGGAAGCGAGGGAGCAATGTTCAGCCTGAATTCAATTGAGCGGCGCAGAAATTCTGAACGGTGCAGTTCGCCCATGTCTGAAAGCAGCTCAGTGACTGAAACCGCAGCCTGTTGATCACCAGCGGGTCGCGACACGCGCGAAAGGCTTTCGAGGGTGGCCCGCATGTGCCTGGCTTCGGCCAGAATGGAATCGACGGCCTTGCGATCTTCCTGCGAGAGGTTCGCCGTTTCGTCGAGCAAGGATGCATAGCCCAGGATCACCGTCAGCGGATTATTGAGTTGCTGGGTTACATTTCCGGCCAGTTGGCCCAGGTGCGCGAACTTCTCGCTGTCGATCAGTTTCTCAAACATCATGGTCTGGCTTCTGGTGGCCTGCACGCGCGCAACCAGCAGTTCGATGGGCAGCAGATCTTCATGGCGCAGCTCGCGCGGCCGGCCGGCTGAGCGCTCGGTTTCATTGCGCCTGCCCGACAATAGCAGCGCACCTTCAATGGTTCCGCGGCTGGTCATGGGTACGGCCAGTACCTGGGTAAAGTGCAAGCGCTTCAAATCGTCGCCGGGCTTGAGCCATGGCCCCAGGTCAAGTTTCACGGTCTGGCTTTCTTCCACTGCCGGGGGTACCGTACCTGGCGCAAGGAACCCAGTTGAGGAAATGCGCACCGCTAATTCTGAAAGCGCCTTGGTTGTTGCATCGTCCAGCCCTGCCGCACCCGACAGCCGGTACGATCCGTTGCCGTGCAGCAGCAGAGCCGCCTGGGCAAAGCAGCTGTGCCTTACAACAGCCTCGCAAACATCGGAGCCTTGCCGGTCGAAGTCTTCAATGCGGCGTCGCGCCAGCATCAGTCGCGTGTAGGCTTCAAGCTCGCGACGCGCGCGATGCTCGCGCTCCCGGGCGATGCGGTTATAGTTCAGTTCGTCTTCAAGCACCAGCACAATCATGCCAATCACCGCCACCACTCGTGCCATCACAATGACGCGCACCAGCAGCAGGTTGAGCACGGGATGATACTGGCCGTTGAAGATGGGCAGAATCTCGAGGCAGGCGAGCGACCACGCGGTAAAGCCCAGTGCGCTTAGAAACACTCCCGGCGTAAAACGCCTGAAAACGAAGATCACCAGCAGCGCGCACATGAACAGGTTGGCGCATTGGCCAGAAATAAGGGACCATGCCGGTCCGCGCGAATACAGTGACCAAAGCGCCATGCCGCCCAGCACCGAGCAAATCAGCAATCCGAGCCAGACGGGAACATACTTCTTCTCCGAGTTCCACAAGATCGCGATCACCAGTGCGGCTGCGGCGAGCACGGGAAAGACGTAGAACGCGGGCGCTGCAGGCGCAACGCCGCCAAATACTCCGTACAGCAAAACGGCATAAGTTACGAACAATAGGGCGTAGGGGATGCTGTAAAGAATCTCGAAGCGGCCCAGGCGGAAGCGCAGCGGCGAAAGCGAACCCAGAAACATGACTGCGCTGATCTGGGCGGAGGCTTGCCCGGCGGCAATGAGCCATGGGAGGGTAGTTGCCGGAAAGTGCCACCAGTTGGCGGCATCCACCAGCGCCATGCCGATGAGGTCAAAAAAGAACCCCAGCAGCCAAAGCAGCGTGCGCTGGTCTCGGAAACGCAGATATAGATATCCGAATGTCGGCAATGACAACGCCGTGAGCACCAGCGCCGGAGCGTGGTAAAGATCGTGCATTGAGGCTGTGAGTCTCCTCGAAAGCGAGCTGCCAGGAACTTCAATCGGGAGCCGGCTATTTCTGGAAAAGGCCGGCCTTCCGCCAGGGTATTCAGGACCGCGCCGCCAAGTGCCGGCGGCAATAGCGGTTCCAGGATTGCTATACCCAAGACTCAATAAACTCAAGTCGTCCCGACCCCAGGAAGGGACGACCCTGATCGAAAGCCGAATACGGTACAACTATCCTGGAACCGCTCTATTAAGCGTGCTCAGGATTTGTGGGGCATCTAGTTGCGCTGGTCAAGTCGAAGGTTTCAGCCGGCTTACACCGGTTTCATCCCTTCATTGACCCGGCGCGCGTGCCCGCCTGAGGTGCTCTGCTCCGAGTTTAAATTCTCTGGCCCACCCGCACCGGCTGTACATGCGTCTAAAGTTGCAGGCAGAGTGTAAACATTACAAGCTGCCCAAAGCAACCCGTTTCGCAGCCCTCTCAGAGCTGTCAACATTCTGCGACGGCGGCGCGTATAGTTTGCAACATTCCAGCCTGGGCTGGTTATCTAGTTTGGTGCAGGGAGGGTCAAGGAATTGAGGAATCGGGTGTGGAACGGTGTGCAGCCTCGGGTATTGCCGGTTGCGATTGCAATGTTGGCCACGGCGCTCTGTGCCTCGGCTCAGCAGAAAGACAGCATCACGCCAATGGCGCTCGACTCCGGCTTCGGGCGCATGGATCTGACCGCTCCCACGATGCCGACTGACCAGATCATCAAGCAGTTTGCCGCCAAGGAGACCGAGTTCCAGGAGGCGCTGAACCACTACACCTACCGCCGCGTGGCCCGCGTGCAGACCGTTGATGACGATACCAACAAGGTTGACGGCGAGTGGTACGAAGTGGACGACGTAACCTTCACTCCCGAAGGCGCGCGCTCTGAGAAGGTGGTTTTCGCACCGGCCAGCTCGCTCTCGCGCGTCATGATGTCGCCCTCTGATCTTCAGGACATTCAGCACGGCTACCCGTTTGTGCTGACCACAGCCGATCTACCCGCGTACGACGTGAAGTACGTTGGCAGGCAGAAAGTGGATGACCTTGATTGCTATGTCTTCGACGTTTCACCGAAAATAATTGAGAAGAAAAAGCGCTATCTCGACGGGCGCATCTGGGTTGACGCCACCGATCTGCAGATTGTGGTGACCAACGGCCGCATGGTTCCTGACGATACCAAGAAGGGACAGGAAGACCTGCATCCGCCGTTTATGACCTGGCGGCAGCAGGTCGACGGGCATTACTGGTTCCCGGTTTATACCAAGGGCGAAGGCGTTCTGCACTTCACCGGCGGCAACGGCTACATGTCAGACGACGTGCACATCCGCGACACGGTGAAGTACACCGATTACAAGCGCTTCGGCACAACCACCACCATCATTTACAACGGCGAGGACATTACCAAGAACGGCCAAGACCAGAACGGCCAGCCGCCCGCGAGCCCGCCGGCCAAGAAGTAGGCACGAAGAGGGAGCTCGAACTGTGGAGCTGTGAAGGGAGTGCCGGTAAAGCGTTGAATCGAATCAACCGGCTTTCACCGTTTCACGGTTTTTAGGAACTTTATCCTAGTTTTGAGTGGATTGGTCGGACTTTGCGGCGGCCTGGAAGGCGGCTATGCAGGCGGCAAAGACGCGGGCATCGCTCAAGACGGTTTGGTGGATGGTGACGGTGATGTTCGGCATAAAGGTCTCTGATTTAGATTGTGCGCCGGGGAGGGGAAATTAACTGCAAGTGCAGCGGAGATAGCGGAGTTGGCGGGGTTAGCGGAGTTAAGTGCAGGTGGGGAAGCAGGTTAGCTTCCACCCCCGGGGCCTAGAGCGAGGGACCTGGGGCATCCTCAACTTGACTATCTGCGCTCAGAGACCGGAGCAGGCCGCCGCCACGAAGTGAATACGTATTGGAGTGAACCCCTATTCCCACTTAGCTCAACGCCCGCTCATCGCAAAAAGCGCGATGAACGGGGCACAGCTTTTCGGGCTCACTGAGCTTTTCATGACCGGGCCACCTGCCACAACTACCACCATCATTTATAACGGCGAGGACATTACCAAGAACGGGCAGGACCGAAACGGCCAGCCGCCTGCCAGCCCGCCTCAAAAGAAATAGGCGCCATCAAAGCGAATTCTATTCCGCCCGCCCATCGGAACCGTTCCCTCTGTCCACAGGTCGAGTAAACCCTATCCCCCACCTATTTCCCCGATTTCCTGTCGAACGCTTTGTGCTTCGGGGCTGTTGGGCTTCTCTTGCAGGAAGAGTTGAAACTGGACGATGGCCTCGGCGGAGCGATTTTGCATGCGAAGCACCTTGCCTGCCATCACGTGAATTTCAGCGAATTGCTGGTGATCTGGAAGAGCGTGGGCGCGATCAACGTCGGCAAGTGCCTTCTCGTATTCTTTGTTGGCGAACTCCGTTGTGGCGAGCAGCGCAATTGCGTCAGGCTTGGTCGGATTCAAGGAGATCGCCTTGGTGAGCAGGGACTCCGATTCAGCGTATCTCTTGTCCTGAACATCGAGGCGCGCCAGATCGACATAGGCGGGAAAGAAAGCCTCGTCCACCGAAATCGACTTGGTGAAAAGCTCCCTCGCCTTGCCTCGGTCCAGTTGCCTCATCGAAATCACTCCCAGCATGTCGTAAGCGCGGGCATAGCGCGGATAATCGGTCGCGGCCTTATTGAAATGGGCCGCCGCGCTTTCCAAATGCCCGTTGCCGAACTCCGACATTCCCTTTTGATTCTCTGCGAGCGCGTTCTTCGGAGTAGCCAATTCAATGGCGGAAACGGTGCCCGGCCCCGGGGTCGAAACTTCTCCCGCTTTCTGGCTATCGAGTTTTACATGAACTGTCTCTGTATGGTCCTCTTCCATGGGACTGATGTTGAATGTAGAAGTGGTCACGGTCTCAAAACCAGATCCCGACACTTTGATGCGGTACGATTTTCCGCTTGCAACCTGAGCGTGCGGAAGTTCGCCTCCGAAGCCGTCGGCCGTAGCGATCACGAAACCTTCAGGCGAGAACACTTCAGCGTGCACTGGAACGTCGATGGCACGATCGTTCCCGGAAAGAACGCGAACCGACAAAGTGCAGTCTCCTCCCGTTTGTGCAAGCTGAAAAACCGTGGCCGCGAGGAGGAACAATACAGACGCGAGAACTCGAGTCATCATTCCTCCGATTGCCCGCTGCCACTAGCTCACATTTTGTCGAGTCCCATGGGGCAGGAACTGTGTCGATTGACGATTAACCTTCGACTGGCCGGCTCTTTTTCAAGGGGGTTCCGGCGACATAGACATTGTGAGCCAAACCTGCATTTCTCACAATAGAATTCAGCCTTCGGTTTGCACCTCGAAATCTGGAAATACCGGTTCACTCCAATCCCTATTCCCCCCGCAGTCTATTTTGCTCATCAATGGCTGGCTAATTCTCCACTTTCAGCACCTGAAAGCTGCCGTCTACCGGCTTCTCTTTCAGCGTTCCGATTCCACCTGGTTTGCTTAGGTCGAAGCCCTGGTAATCGGTGACGAGGTATACTGCGCCGCTGGCGGGATTGACGGCCAGAGTGCCTGCTCGTTGCCGCGTGGGTAGCGTCTGGGTCACGTTATAGCTGTCGGTCACGTCCTGGCGGATGATGGTTACGCTACCCTCGGCTGCGCCGTTGGCGGTAAAGATCATGCCGTGCTCGTTGTCGTAGACGACCGCATCCGCGCCAGGCCCAATGGGCAGGGACGTGACTTTCTCTCCAGTGCCGGTGTTCAACACTTCAAGCGTGCGATTGGTGCAGGCGGCAAAGATGCGGAGATGCCGCTCGTCGATGGCCAGGGCCCGCGGCACGCTGCACTCCGGCCCCAACTGGTAAGTGCGGAGATGGCCCTGAGTAACTGCATCGCCGCGCCGGTTGCCGGTCCAGTCGAGGGTGATGAACGGCGGGGGCTTCGGTTTCGATTCCGCTTTATCGCCGGTGGCGGCTCCATCGCCTGCCGGCGGCTCGGCGGGCGCAGTGGCTGAGCCCGGCGCCGGCTGCGGACGCAAGATTGCGGCTATGGCCGAGGCATCGATGCGGGCAACCTGGTTGCGGTCGGGCAGAGCGATATAGATTTGCCCGGCTTCATCGACCACGGCGTAGCCCGCCTGGCCTGAGAGCTTGATTTCGCCAAGCGCCGTTTGCGTTTGCGCATCGATGACGGTGACAAACGATTGAATGGTGGAATCCTGCTGTTGTGTGGACGGTTTGGCTTGTGCGCCTGGAGCGGGTTGGCCAGCGGGTGGGGGCGCTTCCGCTTGCCCTGAGGTGCGCTTGCGCGCAGGAGTTGGGGGCGCTTCTCCGGGCGGGTTGGCGCGGACCACGAAAACCAGGTGCGTGAGAGGATCGAACACGAGCCAGCGGGGATTGGCGCCGGTGTCGATATCGACCACCTGCTTGAGGGTTTGCCGGTCGAAGACCACCACTTTGCCTTGCCCGCTGTCACTCACATAGCCGTATTGGCCGGTATCGTCGAGGGCTACCTGGCGGGCTTCGTAGAGGCCCTTGATTTCTCCGGTCACTGAGCCGTCATCAACATTGACCACCTGCATGAGGGTGCCGTGCGCGATGTAAAGGCGGCTGGCTTCGCGATCGAAGGTGAGGTAGTCCCAGTTGCCGGCTCCGCCGATGAACCAGGTGTTTTTGATGAAGAAGGGTTGGCTGGGCAGATCGGTGGCGAGGGGCACCTGCTGCGCGGCTGAGGCAGCGCTGACGAGCAAAACGATGGGCAGAAGCCTTCGCATTGTATCCCTCCTTTGCAAAAAAGACGTGATAGATGGGAGGACTGTTTGTACCGCCTCGGAGCTTTCGCGACCTCAAAAACTTGTCCCGGCCGAATCGTGCCGCCCCTACGGGGCTGCGGTCATTTTTTGTACGGCTACCCAGGACTGCATTCGCTGTCGCGAATTTGTCCTGGGCTAAATTCTTTGCCTCCCTACGGGAGGCGGTGCGCCAGTACGGGTAAACTCGTGCCCTGTTACAAGGCGCTGTGGCGGCGAGTATTTCTGCAAATGAAATGGCCTTGCGCCGTCCCTACGGGACTCCGACACGGTATTGTTTACTCCCTACCCCACACTGAAGTGCGGGGCTAACATCCACTGCGCCTACGGCGCGCTTACTGGACATTACTCGCGCGGTCTTCAAAGCGCTGTCGCGGCAAGTATTTCTGCGCCCTTGGATGCCGCGACATCGGCATCGCTCCGCTACCCCACCCTAGCGACAAAAACAAAGACGTCGCGAGGATGGGGCACCCGGAGGTTATCGGTATCCGCTTGCCGTTCACGTGTCGGCATTGTGCTACCCCCACCCTAGCGACAAAAACAAAGACGTCGCGAGGATGGGGCACCCGGCACCCCCTCCTTGCCAAAAAAGACGCGCTTACGGTTAGTAGTGCTTGTGCCGCGTTAGAGTTTTCGCGATCTCGAAAATTTGCCTCGGCCGACTCGTGCCGCCCCTACGGGGCTGCAGTCATTTTTTCTACGTCTACCCAGGACTGCATTCGCTCTCGCGAATTTGTCCTGGGCTAAATTCTTTGCCTCCCTACGGGAGGCGGTGCGCCGGCATCACGCTTAAATCCTTACCAGCCCCGGGGGTTTTCGATTCTGCACAGTCTATTAAATCCTTACCAGCTCGCGCTGAATGTTGCCTGTCACCCATGCTTTGCCGGGGGCGGTCAGCATGTCAACTTCGCTGCGCACGCCAAACTCGGGCAGGTAGATGCCCGGCTCAACCGAGAAACAGGTGTTGGGCAGAAGCAGGCGCTGGTCGTGAGTTTCGAGATTATCAAGGTGCGCGCCTGAGCCGTGCAGCTCCATGGCGATGTTATGGCCGGTGCGGTGGGTGAAATATGGGCCGAAGCCGGCTGCCTCAATGACCGCGCGGGCGGCATCGTCGGCTTCAAATCCGCGAATGGGCCGGCCCTCGGCAAAGGCGCTTTCAACGGCTGCAATTGCAGCGTCGCGGGCATTGCGAACCGTCTCAAATACCAACTGCTCGCGATCGCTGGGCTCGCGGCCGACCACGCCGGTCCACGTAATGTCGTAAAACGTGGTGCCCGGCTTATTCTTCTTGCCCCAGATATCAACCAGCAGAAAATCGCCTTCGTTGATGGGCGAGGCGCGCTCGGCGGTGGGCTCGTAATGCGAGTCGGAAGTGTTGGCGTTCACGCTTACGTCGGGCCCGTTTTCCCAAGTGAGATTGTCGCGGCGCATGGCCTCGGCAAACCACTGCACCATATCGAACTCGGTTACCGGGTTGCCGCTGCGAACGCGCCGGCCAATTTCTTTCCAGCCCTCTGCCAGAATATTGTCGATGGCGATTTGTGCCGCGCCGTGGCTGGCGATGGCCTGCTCGGTCAGCACCGCCTCAAACTGGCTCACCATGTCAGCCGAGCTCGCAATCTGCTTGCCCAGGCTGCGCAGGAATTCGATGGTGCCGGCGTCGACCATGGACACATACATAATGTCGTTGTTGGGCGAGTACTGCATGGCCAGGCGGCGATAACCGTTCAGCATGGCATCGAGGCCGGTTTGCAGTTCTTGCCAGCTTGAATACACGCCCTTTTGCCCGGGCAGCGAATCAAGCCGCCCCTGCTCAATGCGGTGCACCAGCTTGCGGGGCTCGCCCTCGGCCGGGACCAGGTAGTACCAGCGGCGGGTAACGTGAGCATTGGGATCGAGGCCGAGGATGCGGCCGGCGATGGGATCGCGGTGGTGATGGTCGTAGAAGAGCCAGCCGTCAAAACCGGCATCGCGGACCGCTGACTGGAGAGCGTCAAGATTCATAAACGCCATCATACGCGGGAGATAAGGTGGTGGGCGAGGGGTAAGTTAGCGGGGTTAGCAAGTCAGCGAGTCAGCAAGTCAGCAGGTCAGCGGAGGACGAAGCCCCGCGTGCGCCAATGCGCACACGGGGCTTAGGTGAATTGACCTGGAAAGAAACCTACAGCGCAGCCATTGCGTCGGCTTCGCTGGGGAAGAGCTGGGCGTACTTGGTGATGCCCACCATGGTGAATACCTTGACGAAGTGCGGGGAGAGCCCGAAGGCGTACACCTTCTGGCCGGAATTGGAGGCCTCAATGAGCATCTGGATGACCAGCGCGATGCCGCTCGAGTTGATGTAATCAACCTTGGTGAAGTCGAGCAGGACGAGCTTGTTGGTAGCCTTGGGCAAAGCCTGGTAGGCACCCAGAACCGCATCTTTCGATGTGCTGGCGATATCGCCCTCGAAACGCAGCACGGTGACATTGTGGCCGGCTGGGGATGTGTGTTGATCAACTCGCGATTTGGTTTCGCTCTGCACTTAGGTCTAGCCTCCGGGTTAGCTTGGCTGCTGTAAGTCTAAACTGCCTTGGGGTTATTTGGATTCGTGGGTGAGCTATTCGGCTTCTTTGTCGAGCCTGATTACCAGGCGCACATAACTGCTTTTACCGTTGGTGCCGGCCACCCACTCCGCTTCGTCGACCAGCGCCTGGATGAGAAACATGCCCATGCCGCGGGGATCTTCTTCGCCATGCATTTTGCGGTCGATGTCAGGCTTGGTGGGTTGGCTTTTCATGCCCTTGCCGTCGTCGATCACCTTTACTTCAAGCTCGTCTTCGCCGGCCGAGAGCACCACGCCTACTGAGAGTTTCTCATTAAGTCGGTTGCCGTGCTCGATGGCGTTAATGCAGGCTTCGGCAACTGCGGTCTTGAGGTCTTCAACGCGGTCTTCGCGAAAGCCCATGAGCTTGGCTACCGCCGAGGCGGTGCTCATGGCCACTTTTTCAAATCCGAGGCGCGAGGGCAGGCGAACTTCAACCGAGATGGCCTTCGGTGGGTTCATGCAACCATCTCCGTTTGTTGAGTTCCGCGGCTTAGTGCCAGTGCCGTCATGTCGTCCCCCTGCTCGCCACCCTCGGCAAAATCAGTGAGGGCGCTCCACAATGCATCGAGAATACCATCGGCATTTGACAGGGGGCACGTAGAAAATTCATGTAAAAGACGTTCCGGCCCAAATTCCTCATCCCCCCTGAAGACTTCAGTGAGGCCGTCGGTGTAGAAAAGCAGCCGAGATTCGGGCGGAAATGTGCCTCGCTCGGATGTATAGGTCATACCTGGAACCAGCCCCAGCGGCGTTCCCGTGGCGTTGAACTGGATGGGCTCGACGCCGGGAGTGACGAGGAATCCCGGATTATGGCCGGCATTCACCACCTCGATGTCGCCCGCTACGGGGTCAATGCGCATGAATATTGCGGTCACGTAGCGGCGGCGGGCCTGCTCGCCTTCGGCCCAGTGGTGCTGATTCATGCGCTCGGCCAGCTCGCTGAGCGACAGGCCGGTAGCTGCAATGCCGCGCAGGGCGGCGCGAAAGCTGGTGGCCATGATGGCTGAAGCCAGTCCTTTGCCGGCCACGTCGGCGACAACAAGCAGGAGTTTGCCATCGGGCTCTTCGACAATGTCGAGATAGTCGCCGCCCACCTCGTAGCAGGTGACTGACTTGAATGCCATCGAGTAGCCGGCGACTTCAGGCAGGCGTTGCGGCAGCAGCGAGCGCTGAATATCACGGGCGGCATCAAGGTCCTGCTGAAGGCGCGCGAATTCAAGGTTGCGCTTGTGGTTGCGGGCATTCTCAAGGGCCACGGCGGCCTGGAGCACCAGGCCTTCAAGAAAGTCGGCCTCATAGATCGACAGATCGCGGCCTTCCGGCGTGGCCACCACCAACTGGGTCATGCGCTTGCCGTCGCGGTCGTTAAGAGGATAAGAGAAGATGGCCGAGCCCTCGGCAGCGTGCGTGGGATCCTGCCCAAACGTCAGGCCGACGTCAGGAAATGCCGCTCCGGCCATCTCCAGCTCGCGCACCACGATGCGCAGCACCTGTTCAAGCACTTCGCTCTCGTGGATGGTGGAGTGAACCTGGCGCGAAACCTCAAGCAGGGCCTGCAGCCTGAAAACCTGCTGCTGCAGATCGATCGTTTCTCCATTGCCCGCCAGTTGGGCTTCGAGCTCCATTTAGAAGATGCCTCCGTGGATTTTCAAATGTAGCATGGCGGGGGCGTTGCGTGGCATCAGAATCGGAACGGGGTGGACTTGCAGGCCCGCCGAGGGGCTCCAAGGCTTGAGTTGCGGACACAAATGGCTTTGGCGTTTTTTACGAAGACCGCGGCAACGCATCCCGGCAGGGACGCGTCCATTATGGATGCTGATGAACGCAAAATGGCGCGAGAACTGCGGGTTGAGGACGGTGGTTTCCCACCCAGTTTCGTGCTTGATTGAAATGGTCTTGTTCACCCGAAGCCGGCGCGATAAAGGAGAAAACAATGAATGACACCGAGACAGACGGACTTGGCACTCCCCAGATTGCCGATCGCAGCACCTTCCAAGCGCAGCTCGATGCATTGCGGGTTAGAGAGAAGGCGCACACTCACGAAGGTGACGCCATTGCAGCGGCTCGCCGGAGGCTTCCGATGGTGGAGGTGGACGGCACTACAACGCTGATTGGTCCACACGGCCCGGTGACGCTTCTCGATACGTTTGAGGACCGAAGGCAGCTTATCGCCTATTACTTTATGTGGCATGCCGGCCATCCAGCGCCGGAGCAATGCGAGGGGTGTACCTGGGTTACAGCGCAGATGCATGAGTTGTCGTATATACACTCGCGCGACGTTACGTATGCCACGTTTTGCCAGGGACCGTATGAAGAGAGCGCACGCTACCGTGACTTCATGGGCTGGGAAATGCCGTGGTACTCAGCTCCCCGGGAATCGCTTGAGACCTTGCTGGTGGGACGACGTGTGGGCAGGATGCACCTGGTGTGCTACTTGCGGCAGGGCTCCAGAGTTTTCGAGACGTATTGGACTACGGCACGTGGCTCAGAGGTATTGGATAACAACTATCACCTGCTCGATTTGACGGTCTACGGGCGGCAGGAGAAGTGGGAAGACTCGCCAGCCGGCTGGCCGCAACAGTGCACCATCACGCGGACTAAGAGCGGATCACCCACATGGGAACCTGAGTGGCCGGGGGGGCGACCGATCGCTCAGTGGCCGCGCCTGGACGCCGGATTTTCCGATGACTTGGGAAGCGTCGGGCGCTGAGGGGGCATAAGCGGGAAGTGCGCTTTTTAGCAATAATTATTCCGCCGGCTTCGGCATCTGCCCCCACACTATGCCATAGACCTGCTGCGTTATGTGGAAGTGATTTTTCTGGCCCCAGGCGATGGCGGCATCCTCAAGCGGGATGCTGCCGCAGTTGAGAAAGTATTCGGCCATGCCCTGACCGGGAAAGCGCTCGAGCGCCGCAACCAGGTCGGTCTCACTTCCCGGCGCGCCCAGGCTCACGTAAAACTGGTAGGCACCCGCCGTGATGGCGACGTCGTGAGCGCCTATGGCGGCCATCAGCGCATCTCGCGGCCTCGTGTCCTTTTGCTGCTTTATGGCCAGGTCGCTGAGAGCCTCGGCCGCGAGCCGGCGGGTGTTCTCGTTTGCATCGTGCAGCAATGGGATGAGCGGATCGATGGAGGCAGTGCCGAGTGCGGCCAGTTCCTGCGGCACAAGATCCCTGCCTACCGGCCCATTCTTCATGTAGTCGATTAACGGCGCTACGGCATGCGGGTCGCCCAACTGGCCAAGCGCGCTGAGCAGGGCTGAATAGGTCATGGGCCGCACTGGCCCGGGATCGTCGGGAGTCTGCGTGATTGCGGCACCAAAAGGCTGCGGAGTTCCTTTATACGGTGTCTGAATTAGAGCGACGAGCGGCGGAACGGCGCGCTTGTCGTGCGTGTTTGCAAGAGCGCCGATGGCTACGTTTTGCAATCCGGGCTGATTCAGCAATCCGATCAGCGCATCGACAGCCGGCGCGCCGATTCTTCCCAGGGAAACGATGGCATCGCTGGCAACGCTGGGGACGTTTGATCTGGCCGCTACAGCCAGCGCGGGAACAGCGCGCGCGTTGCCGAGATCGCCCAACTGCTCGGCGGCGATCATCGCCATCCGCGTATCGCTGCTTTTGAGAGTGGCGACCAAAAGCTCAAAGGCTCGGGGATCCTGTACATTGCCCAGAAGCCCGATGGCCTGGCCGGGATCGACTTTCGGGTTTTTGCCCTGGGCAAAACCGAGCATGGCGTCGATGGCTTTGGGATCGAGGGATGTTGCCAACGCTTGAATTGCGCCCCAACTTACGCTTGCGTCCGTGTCCTGTACGAGTGCGATGAGTGCTTGAGCCACTTGAGGATCGGCGGTCTGGGCGGGCTTGAGATAGACGACAGCTGCGTTGCGAACGCTGGGATTGGGATCGTGCAGGGCGGCAATTGCTACCTGGATGCTTTCAGCGATTGGCAACTCTCCGCTGGCGCGCAGAGCCATGGCGCGGGCTGCGGGATCGGGATCTTTGAGAGTCGCTCTCAACGCATCGAGAAAATTGGGCGCATTCGACGTCTGGAGCCCGAGAAGCGCGAGTTGTCGCACCCCCGTGTTGGGGTCATTGAGAGCGGCGGTAAACGCCGGAATGGTGCGGGGATCGTGAATTAGAAGCAGGGCCTCAATCGCGTTGCCACGTACACTGTCGTCGTCGTTCCTGGCGGCCGCAAGCAACGGATCAACCGCGGCCGGGCCAAACTGGGCCAGCACCGACGTCGCCGACGGCGCCGGCGAATCCTTTGACATGCTTGCAACCAGGGGCGCAATGGCGCGAGGGTCGTGGCTGTTGCCCAGCGCCATTACCGCAGACGCTCTGACGGTTTCATCGGGATCGTTGAGCAAAGCAATCAACGCATCGACCGCAGAAGCGCTCTTAACGGAGCCCAGGCCCGTGGCTGCATCTGCGCGCACCTGCGGGTCGGAATCGCCGAGGGCCGCAATCAACGGCTGGATTGCGCGCGGATCACCGAACTTGGCCAGCGCATCTGCCGCATTCCGGCGGAGATCGACGTTCGGGCTCTTGAGCCGGGCGATTTGCAGGGTGACATTGTCAGGAACAGTTTGCGCACAAACCGGGCAGGCACTGGCGCCGCATAAGAGAACCGTAAGGGAAAAGTTAAACCCTGCGTGCGCCACACTCCGGAACAAGAAGAATCGCAAGGGGTTCATACAGGGGCAGATTACCACCGGTTACCCGCGGAATATGGGTTTTTTCGCTATTTCACGCTGCGCGTTTCCGGCAAGAGTATCCTGATCTCACTTGTCCGCTACAGGGAGAGCGGTCCTATGGACCCAATGAGCCTTGCCATTCGATATGGCGGGATACTGGCTGCTATTATCCTCGTCATTTTGCTCGAAAAGTTGCTGCTGCGCTATTTCTTCGGGACGGTCATTGTCTCAAAAGATCAGATCGGCATTGTGAACAAAAAGTGGGTGCTGGTGGGAAGCCATCGCACCCTGCCCGACGGCGCCATTGTGGCGTTGAACGGAGAGGCCGGCTTGCAAGCCGATACGCTGGCCCCCGGAATCCACTTTGGACTTTGGGCGTGGCAGTATCAGGTCACGCTGGCGCCGTTTACTACGATCGACAAGAACCAGATTGGCATTGTTGAGGCTCGCGATGGCAGGCCGCTCTCGAAGGGACGCGTACTGGCCACGGCGGTAGATTGCAATTCGTTCCAGGACACGCGGGCGTTCCTGGCCAACGGCGGCGAGCGCGGCCCGCAAATCTCGGTGATTCCGCCCGGAACCTATCGCATCAACACGGCCATGTTTACGGTGCTGCCGGCTGAGGTGCTCGAGATTCCCGACAACTCGGTGGGCGTGGTGACCGCCAAAGACGGAACGCCGCTGCCGACGGGCGAGATTGCCGGCAAAGAGACTCCCGGCCACAACATGTTCCAGGACGGCGAGGTTTTCATCCACAACGGAGGGTTCAAGGGATTGCAGGAGCAGGTGATTCTGGCCGGACGGTACTTCATCAATCCGCGGTTTGCCACGGTCGAGATAAAACCGATGACCGACGTGCCCATTGCCAACGTGGGCGTGGTGATTGCTTATGTGGGCGAAGAGGGAGTGGATCAGAGCGGCGAAGCGTTCAAGCACGGCAACCTGGTGAAGAAAGGCCAGAAAGGCGTGTGGGTAGATCCGCTCGATCCGGGCAAATATGCCATCAACCCTTACACGCACAAGGTTGAGGTTGTGCCCACGGCAAACATTGTGCTGAACTGGGCTACGGGCAAGAGCGAGGCGCAC
>Ga0302278_10002390_pt1 | contig 21699 bp, 15 predicted proteins | sample III_Bog_N3_2_FD_194543 | JGI IMG/M metagenome (GOLD analysis project Ga0302278, IMG submission 194543) | Peat permafrost microbial communities from Stordalen Mire near Abisko, Sweden - III_Bog_N3_2 | ecosystem: Environmental > Terrestrial > Soil > Wetlands > Peat | place: Sweden: Abisko...
CAGGAATGCCGATGCGGCAATGTATTGGGCCAAGGGCGATGGACGCAACAAGGTGCGTTTCTTTACGGATGAGATGAATGTAGAGGCTCAGGAACGTCTGAGGATGGACAAGAACCTTCGTTTGGCGATCGAGAGGGAAGAATTCTTCTTGGAATATCAGCCGCAGGTTGAGATTGCAACGGGAAGGATCACCGGGTTTGAAGCTCTAATTCGCTGGCAGCACCCGGAGTTGGGTCTCATCCCTCCCGACAAATTTATATCGATTGCAGAAAATAATGGTCTGATCGTGCCCATTGGCGAATGGGTGCTTCGAACGGCATGCGCACAGGCCAGGAAATGGCAGGACGATGGATTGGCTGCGGTAACCGTGGCAGTGAATGTGTCTGCGGTGCAGTTCCGCCAGGCAGGATTCCCTGCTCTCGTCCAAAGAGTGCTGATGGAGACCGGGCTATCCGCGGAGTACCTGGGGCTTGAATTGACGGAAAGTCTGTTGCTGTCGGATGTGGATGTGGTGTTGGGGACTCTTCAGGACCTGAAGCAAATGGGCCTGCAGCTTGCCATTGATGACTTCGGAACTGGCTATTCGAGCCTCAGCTACTTAAAGCGGTTTCCGGTCGATAAACTCAAGATCGACCGCTCCTTTGTTCGCGATATTGCCGTGGATTCTGAGGACGCGGCCATCACGACTGCCATTATCAGCATGGCCAGGAGCCTTCGTCTGTTTGTAATTGCAGAAGGCGTGGAAACGGGGGAGCAAATGTCTTTCCTGCGGGAACAGGGGTGCGATGAGATTCAGGGCTATTACTTCAGCAAGGCCCTATCGGTCGATGACGCGGCTTTCATGCTGAAAGGCCACAGCTGCTTTGTGCATCGAGGTTCCGCGCAGGAACGCGGTGGGCTTGCATTCCCGATCACCCGGTCATTCCGAAGGCTGCCAGCCAGCGCCTGAGGTTATGCGTGGGTTTGTTTGGAGGTGCCTTTGGGGGCGCCGGTGACGCGGCTGGAGGGGTGGTCGGAGTAGATGGCGCCGTCGCGGATGGTAACGATGCGGTGGGCGAACTCGGCGATGTCGGGCTCATGGGTGACAACGACGATGGTGTTGCCCTGGGCGTGTAGGTCGTCGAAGAGGGCCATGATCTCGTCGCCGGTTTTGGAGTCGAGGTTTCCTGTGGGCTCGTCGGCCAGGATGATGGAGGGGTGGTTGACCAGGGCGCGCGCGATGGCGACGCGCTGGCGCTGGCCGCCGGAGAGTTCGTTGGGGCGGTGCATCATGCGAGCCCCGAGGTGGACCGACTCCAGGACCTCCTTGGCGCGGGCTATGCGCTCCGCGGAGGGCGTGCCGTTGTAGATGAGCGGCAGCTCGACGTTGTGCAACGCGGTGGCGCGGGCCAGCAGGTTGAACGTCTGGAAGACGAAGCCGATTTCCTTGTTGCGGATGCGGGCGAGCTCGTCGTCGTTGAGCGCGGAGACGTCGTGGCCGTTGAGCCAGTAGCGGCCGCGGGTGGGCGAGTCGAGGCAGCCGATGAGGTTCATCAGCGTGGATTTTCCGGAGCCTGAGGGACCCATGATGGCGACGTACTCGTTGTGGCGGACACGCAGGTTGACGCCGCAGAGGGCGTTGACCTCCTGGTCGCCCATCTCGTAGGTCTTCCAGAGATTGCTGGTGACGATGACCTCGCCGGAGCGGGGACCTTCCGTCAGGTTGGGGTCCGCCGGATAGGCGGGGTAGAGTTCGGCTGCTGTGGGGGCTTCGGGTGCCATCCGGTTCTCCGGTATTGCTGCGGGACTGCTGCCGCTCCGAGACTACGAGGAGGTTGAGGTGTCCGTGGTTACGGGCGCGGTGTTGTCTATTTTGACGGCTGTACCGCTCTTGAGGGTGCGAAGAATCTGATAGCGGCCGATGACAATCTGGTCGCCTTCCTTGAGGCCGGAGAGGACTTCGATATCCGTGGCGCCGGTGACGCCGGTGGCTACGGGGACAAAGGTCGCGCGAAGTTTGCCGCTTGCAGAGCTGAGGATGTATACGCCCTGGGCGAGCACGGGCTTGACCGGAGTGTCTGAGCTGGATGCGGTGGTGGAGGGCTTGCCGGCGTTGTCGGCGAGGATTTTTTCCGCCGCGGGGTCGCGTTCGACCAGTGCCTGGATGGGGATGGTGAGGGCGTTGGGCTTTTGCGCGACGGTGATCTTGGCGGTGGTGGAGAGGCCTGGGCGAAGGTCGTCGAGGTGGTTGTCGGCGGTCTGGTCGAGGGTGACGACTACCTTGAAGTCCTTGGCCTCCTCTGTGCCGGTGGTGGACTGAGAGGTTGCGATGCCGGTGGTGCGCAGGAGTGCCTGGTCGCCGACCTCGGTGACGTGGCCCTTGAAGGTGCGGCCGGGCAGGGCATCGACGGTGACGTCTGCGGTCTGGCCGAGGACGATGTTGACGATATCGGTCTCGTCGACCTTGACCTCGGCGGTGATGACGGACATGTCGGCGAGGGTCATCAGGGTGGAGCCCTCGGAGTTCTGGATGCCGACGACGACGGTTTCGCCCTCGCGGACGGGGACGTTGGTGACGAGGCCGTCGAAGGGTGCGCGGCTGATGGTCTTGTCGAGGGCGTCGAAGTTGGCGCGCTGGGACGCCATGGCCTGGTCCAGGTGGGCGCGCTGGCTGGCGGTCTGGGCGCGGGCCTGGTCCAGCGCGGCGACGCGCTGGGCCACAGTGGCGGCGGAGACGTCGTAGGCGGCCTTCTTGGCGTCGAAGTCCTGCTTGGCGATGAGCTGTTCTTTGTAGAGAGCCTCGGCGCGGTCGAAGTCGAACTTCTTCTGTTCGAGGTCGGCCTGGGCCTGGGCGATATTGGCCTCAGCGGTCTTCTCGGCGGCGACGTAGGAGGTGATGTCGGTCTTGGAGGAGGCGATGGTCGCCTGCTGGGCGTCGACGGTGGCCTCGGGCTGGACGCTCTCAACGCGGGCGACGATGTCTCCCTTCTTCACATGATCGCCCTCTTTGACGTAGAGGTGAGTGATGCGGCCAAAGGAAGTGGCGCCGATGTTGACGTAGGTCTTGGGCTTGATTTGCCCGGTGCCGCTGACGCTTGAGACGAGGTCTTGACGTACAACCTTGCCGGTAGCGACCTTCACGATGCCGGCCTGGCTATGCAGGATGGTGCCCGCTGCGATGGCAGCGACGACCAGGACAATGGCGGAGCCGATGAGGATCTTCTTTGTGTTGCTCATTCCGTCTTTCTTCACGCCTGCCGGGCGTGTTGGTGGCGCGGGCTGCCGCGCACGGGAATTGGGGTATTGCCTGAGAGATAATACGCATGCAATCGGTTGCAGGTTCCGTTCCCTGGTGGTGCGGGAGCGCTGGCCGCGACGGTTTGCGGGTATGTTCTGTTGCTGACGATGATAACAGGGGTGGGCCGAGCGGGCGGCTTGTGTACGGAGGGGCGGCGCACTACAATGGAGGTTGGATTTGCCCCTCCGTGGGCCGGCGTGCCGTGGGGCACTCGGAGAGAGGGCAGACAGAGCGTGATAGCGCAATACAGGTTCCCGAAGCAGGAGTGTAACAAGGCATGAGAAGAGTGGGTCGGCTGGTTGTAAGTGGTATGCTGCTTCCGATATTGGCGGGGTGGAGCCTCGCACGGGCGCAGCAGGCGGCGGCTCCCGATGGCGTGACCCAGACGGCTCCGGCGCCGGAGAAGCCGAACCCGCTGAACCGCAAGTTGAACGACCGCGAGCGGATCAAGCAGCAGAAGGATCTGAGGCAGGAGTTGCACGGCGTCTATAAAACATGGCTGGAGCAGGACGTACGGTGGATCATCACCGACACCGAGGAGCAGGCGTTCAAGCACCTGTCCAACGACGAAGAGCGGGACGCGTTCATCGAGAACTTCTGGCAGCGGCGCAATCCCAGCCCGGACTCTCCGGAGAACGAGTATCGCGACGAGATTTACGCGCGCATTGCGTATGCCAACGAGCACTTTGCGGCGGGCAAGCCGGGCTGGATGACGGACCGGGGCCACATCTATATTGCATACGGGCCGCCGGACGACAAGGACTCGCACCCCAGCGGCGGCGAGTACCAGCGCCCCTTCGATGAAGGCGGCGGAAGCACGGCGACCTTCCCGTTCGAGGTGTGGCACTACCGGTATATCGAAGGCATCGGGGACAACATCGACCTGGAGTTTGTGGACACCTGCCAGTGTGGCGACTACCACTACACCATCGACCGGTCGGAGAAGGATGCGCTGAAGCATGTTCCCAATGCGGGATTGACCCAGGCGGAGGAGAACGGGCAGGCGGACAAGAAGGACCGCTTCTCCGGCGGCGGAGGGTTTGAAGAGCTAGGTGCAGGACCGCTGACCCAGCAGAACCAGAACAAGCAGTTCGACCGCATCGACCTGGCGGCGAAGATTATGTCGGCGCCGGTGATCAAGTTCCAGGACCTGGAAGAGTTCATGGCGAGCTCGAAGATCCTGACCGGGCCGCCGTTCCCCTTTGACGTACGCACGGACTACGTGAAGGTGACCAACGACACGGTGATTGTGCCGATTACGCTGCAGATCAAGAACTCGGAGATCACCTTCGATACCAAGGACGGCGTCTCCCTGGGCAAGGTGAACATTCTGGGGCGTGTGTCCAACCTGACACACAAGATCATTCCGGGCGGAACGTTTGAAGATACCGTGCAGGTGCCGACGCCGAGCGAGTTGCTGCCGGCGGTGCAGAAGTCGTCCTCGGTATACTGGAAGGCAATTCCGATGAAGCCGGGACTGTACAAGATCGATATTGTGATCAAGGACGTGAACAATCCGGACCATGTGGGGCATTGGACGCGGAGCATCAACGTGCCGAAGTTCGACGACGACATGTTGGGGCATTCCTCGCTGATCCTGGCAGACCAGATGAGGCGAGTGCCCTCGAAGGAGATTGGCGGCGGTAACTTCGTGATCGGGGATACGTTTGTACGGCCGCGGGTGGCGACCGGCGGTGGAGTGGCGGCGACGCCGGTGTTCAGCCGCGGTCAGAGCCTGAACTTCTGGATGCAGGTGTACAACCTGGGCATCGACGAAAAGAGCAAGCAGAACGACGCGACGATCAGCTATCAGATCGTGGACCTGGGCAGCAACAAGCCGGTGCTGGATGTGCAGGAGACGACGAAGAACAACGTCAAGCTGAGCGCGAACGCGGACCAGTTGACCTTGGAGAAGAGCATGTCGCTGGCGAGCCTGCAGCCTGGCCAGTACCAGGTGAGCATCAAGGTGAACGATGGGGTTTCCAAGCAGGAGACGCAGGAGACCGCAAAGTTCACTGTGAATTGAACGGGAATGGACTGAAGGTCGAAGTGCGGGACGCAAAGAGCACACGATTGAAGTGAGATTTGGGCGGAAGCGCAGTTTTCGACTGGACGATGACGCGGATGGAATTGCGATGATCGACTGCCGGCGCCACGACCCTTGACGAGCCACATTTTTCAGGCGCGTCCATTTCGGAGAAGGCCATCGACGCACAGGTGATGCTAACTGTGCCACGTTGCTGCAAACGACTCGGTAACCAATACGGGCTGGTCGCCCTGATGCTGCTGTTCGCATCTGGGATGTGCAGTGCTGCGTCGACGGCGGCGGTCTCCGGGATGGTGCGTGATACGGAAGGTGTGGCGCAGACGGGCGCTATGGTCCAGGTGCTGACGGCCGGATCGGTAAGTATCGCCACTGCATTTACGGACATATATGGGCGTTACCGGATTGCCAACCTGGTTCCGGGCAGATACCAGGTGCGCGCCACCGCGGCGCTGTTTGTGCCCGCGACGCGGAGCAACCTGCAACTGGCGACGGGAATGCGCGCCACTGTGAACCTGACGCTGAATATGCTGTCTGACCCGTTGGCCTGGCTGCCGGTAACGCGGCGCGGACCGGATGAGCCGGGTGATGACTGGACCTGGACGCTGCGCTCCGCAGCGAACCGGCCGATTCTGCGGTTGCTGGACAACGGCACGCTGGTGCAGGTAGCGGCCGGCGAAGCGGACCTGCCGCACCACGCGCCGATGCAGGCGCGGTATTCCACGACGGGCGGCGCGGGCGGGTTTGGATCGGGCGGACTGCATACCGTGGTGGCGCTGGACCGGCCCAACAAAGACGGCTCGCAGTGGGTGCTGCGGACGGACGTGGCGATGCAGTGGGCCGCGATGGGAAATGCTCCGGCGACCGAGGTGGATGCCGGATACGAGCGGAAGGCGATATTTGGGAACGAGTCGCGGATGGTGGTGAGTTATGCGTCGCATCCAGAGCTAGTGAGTGCGGGCAGTGCATCCGGATTGCAGACGATGCGGACGGCGAGCGCCGAGCGGATGGAGATTGGGGATTCGCTGGAGGTGGAAGCCGGCGGTACGGTGTATGCGATTCACATGGCGGGAGATGCGCTGACTGCGCAGCCGTTCCTGCGGGTGAGAGTGCATCCGGGCAAGGTTTGGGCCGTGCAGTACCGGCTGGCGACTTCGCGGAGTGTGCAGGGGCTGGACGGATTGGACTCGATCCAGACCGCGCTGCCGGTGGCGGCGATGAACGCTGGTCGGCTGTACACCGAGGGCGGCAGGCACCAGGAGCTGGAGGTGAGCCGCACGGTTGGCGGCGGCCAGGTGACCGCGGCCATCTACCACGATGCGGTGGTGAACCCGGCGATTACGGGCAGCGGCCTGGTAAGCGCGGAGGAGATGCCGGTCGATGGAACCAGCGGCTTGGTGATCGACACGGCGACCGATACGTTCCGTTTTCTGGGGCAGGGATACACGAATGACGGTGTGAGCCTGAGCGTGTCTGAGCCGCTGACCCCGAGCCTGTGGGCGGCGCTGGAATACGCGAGCGGCGCGGCCGTGGCGATGCGGAGCCAGGCCAATGAGGGGCTGGCGACCGTCTCGTCGAACCTGCACCAGGAGGCGGCGCAGGAGTTGACGGCAGCGCTGGAGGGCCGCGTGCTGCACACGGGGACCAGGCTCCGCGCGTCGTATCGCTGGCAGCCGGAGCATCTGGTGACCGCGGTGGCGCCGTTCCAGCCGCACAGCGACGAGGCGTTTTTGAGCTTCTACGTACGCCAGGCAGTGCGCTGGGGAGACAGGTTGCCGCAGGGCTTGGAGGCGACCATCGATGTGACCAATCTGCTGGCGGAAGGCTACCAGCCATTCCTGTCGGCGGACGGGCGGACGCTGTATCTGGCGCAGTCTCCGCGCGCGATCCAGGGCGGCTTGTCGTTCACGTTCTAGGGGCTGACTCTGGGGGTGGCAGGATTCCTGGAGCGCGACGTGGAGCGTGGGCGGCGACGAAATGCGCAAGATTCTTCGCTGCACTCAGAATGACCAGCGATGAGAATCATTCAGGATGACAAGCTAAGAAACTGCGCTGCCGGATAGGATTGAGAGGAGCATGTTGGGTTCTGTGTTTCACGGGAGCAAGCACGGCACCCTGTTGTGGGCCGCGGCGTTGATAGCTCTGATCGCAATCGTCGACTGGCGCGTGGTGGAGGGAGTGCCTCTCGGTTTTCTGTATCTGCTGCCGATGCTGATGATCGGTCAGGTTCTGAAGCCGTGGCAGACGGGCCTGGTTGCCATGCTTTGCACCTACCTGACGGAGGAGTTCGACACCTTTGCGTGGAACCTGCGCACTGGAGTACCCCGCGATGTGCTCTACTTTGCGGCGTTCTTTTCCATTGGTGTGTTTGTGTATGAGACGAATCACAATCGCGAGATCATCCTGAGGCAGTTGCGCGAGATCGAGAAGCAACGCGATGCGCGCCGCGACGCCGAAGAGCAGTTGATGGTGCTGATTGAAAGCAGCCCCGCCGCCATCCTTACGACGGACGCGGACGGAACGGTCGTGATGGCGAACGAAGCAGCGCACCGCATGCTGGGCGTGAAACTGCCGGCGCTGCTTAGGCGGTCAATCCACCGGTACTTTCCGTCGCTGGCGAATCTGTCCAACCGGCAGACCGGCCAGCCGCTGTTTCGCACAGTGATGCAGTCGCGGGGGCAGCGGGAGGATGGCGAAGGCTTCCTGGCAGAGATATGCTTTTCGACGTACGATACGGGCTCCGGGATGCGGCTGGCGGCGATGATTCTGGATTCGTCGGAGGAGTTTCGCACGCGGGAAGAGTCCAGCCTGCACCAGATGCTGGCCGGATCGCGCATTGCCGTGGGCGCAGTCTCGCACGAGATTCGCAACGTGTGCGGCGCCATTGCGCTGGTACATCGGAACCTGTCGCGCAACCAACTGCTGGCGGAGGACAAGGACTTTGAAGCGCTGGGCAACCTGGCGGCAGCATTGGAGCGGATTGCGGGCGTGGATGTACGTCCGTACCCCGACCAGGCAACAGAAGTGGACCTGCTGGCCGTGCTGGACGATCTTCGCATCGTGATTGCGCCATCGCTCGAGGATCACGGGATCCAGTGCGCCTGGAAGCTGGACCCGCAGTTGCCGCCGGTGTGGGCCGACCGCACCAACCTGATGCAGGTGTTCCTGAACCTGACGACGAACAGCATTCGCACGCTGGCGGAGAGAGCGCCGGACCGGTCGTTGACGATCACGGCCCGCAGCGAGGGGCAGCGCGTGATGGTGGAGGTGCTGGACAATGGCGGCGGCGTGAAGGACCCGTCGCAGTTGTTCCATCCGTTTCAGACTGGGGCGCGCAGCACTGGATTGGGACTGTACCTGGCGCGTGCGTTTGCGCGGTCCTTTGGCGGCGATCTGCGCTACCTGCCGCTGCCGGGTAGCGCCTGCTTTGTGGTGGAACTGGCGGCTGTGCGCTGAATGGAGTTGGGGACCGTGACCGAAGGCATCCGCATCCTGCTGATTGACGACCACACGCTGTTCCGCGAGAGCCTGGCTCGTTTGCTGGCAACGGAGGCCGGACTGCGCGTGGCCGGCCACTGCGCCACCGTTGCCGAAGGCGTGCGCGCGCTGGCAGAGGTGGATGTGGACGTTGTGCTGCTGGACTATGATCTGGGCGACGAGGTCGGCACCAATTTGCTGGGACAACTGGGAGCGGCAGGTCAGGGCACCAAGGTGATGATCGTGACCGCTGGAATGGGCGCGAATGCCACGCTGCATGCGGCGAATGCAGGCGTTGCGGGAATCGTTCTGAAGCATAGCGACCCGCGCCATCTGGTGGAAGCGATCCGCCGCGTGGCCGCAGGCGAAACGTGGTGGGACCCCGGAATTCTGCGGCTGGCAACGGAGCCCGCAGAGAGCGCTCCCGTGCGGGTGGCGCTGACCGAGCGCCAGCGGCAGGTGTTGCGCTGCATTCTGGATGGGCTCACGAACAAGGAGATCGCGGCGCGGATCGAGGTGTCGGAGACGTCGGTGAAGGCGAGCATCCAGGAGCTATTCAGCAAGGCCGGAGTGCGGACGCGGAGCCAACTGGTGCGGGTGGCGATTGAGCACTACAGCCTGGAATGGCTGAAGGAGATCAAGAGCGGCGCGGCGGAATGAGGGGATTGGGGGGTCAAGCTTTCTCTGTGGGAAACGTGGGGATGACTCTTTGGCTTGTGGGAGTTGGATGGGTATTTCGACCCCACCCATGACGATGAAACTGTCATGAACGGGGCACCCGGCGCGTGTTTGGCTCAGAGTGCATCTCAGTAAGAGGCTTGGGTTGCTGAACCGGGCCGGCGAGGAACGAATGACTGAGATCAAGCACCATCATCACCCTGACGAAGGGCCGCATGAGCCGTCGGACCATGACAACTCGATTCCTTACTGGAAGCGGGCGCATCGGGATTGGCGTATGTGGACGGCTGCGGGGTTTGTGTTTGCGGCGCTGGCGATTTATATCGTGACGGTGGATTTGGCCCTGGTGCCGCAAGTGCACGCGCCTTCAGTGACCGTGGGTAAGTAGGGCGCTATGCGATTCCAGCGCTGCGGAGCGGACCCTACCCATGACTATGAGCCTGTCATGAATGGGGCACCCGGCGGCTTTGAGCTGGAGTTCACGGCTCGAATCCCACATCTCAGACGCGGGATGTGGGCCACCCGGCTTTCAGGAGTCTTTGTGGCCGTAGCCTGCTACCACGTCGTCGTCAAGGGTGATCCGCAGACGATATCGGTTGACTCCGGCGGGTTGATACTTCCACACTTCCCGTTTTCTGGTCTTGAGCAAGTTCTTATCGACTGCTGAAGGGTTGCCCAGGGAATCGCGCAGTTGCTCCGCCGTCTGACCTTGCCAATAGTTACGCCGCATGATCCGCTGGACTATGCTTTCGTTGCCATACTTCGCGCGTAGATAGGCGAGGCGGGCGGCCCTCTTCTGTACAAAGTAGAAGACAACGCCCGCGATGATGAGCACTACAGCGATGATTGCTGCCGTGCTTCCAATTGAGTCGGTGATCCTGCTAACAATCCAAATGGGGATGCCAATCAGCAACAGCACGCCTATTAGGGCAGCATCATTCTTACTCTTGCGTCGAGCCATGCCGCGAACTCCCTGAAATGAGTGTGGGAAAATTCTACCGTCGTCAGGCCACTTTAGGCCTTCGGCGTAAGAGACGAACCCCACGATCACCGAGCCAGATTCGGCTCGGTGATCATGGGGCACCCGGATTTGTGGTGGCGTTACGGGGCGACGGTGAGGGTTAGGCCTTGGATGCTGCGGACGGTGACGGCGGTGCCGGCGCGGATGGGCGGGGTGTTGGGTGGGAGGGTGGCTTGCCAGATTTCGCCGCGGACTTCTACCTGGCCGATGGCGGGATAGCCGGGGAGGGAGTGGCCGGTGGGGGCTAGCGGCGTCATGGCGGTGGCGCGGTGGCCGAGCATGGCGTTTGCGCCGGTGAGGCGTTTGGATTGGCGGGCTTTGAGGGCGATCCAGGCGAGGCCGAAGGTGATGAGGCCGAAGCCGATGCCTGCGCCGGCGGCGACGCCGAAGTGTACACGCAGGTCGGGCGTGGGGCCATCGACCAGCGTGGCCAGGCCGAAGACCAGGCACAGGATGCCGGCGACGCCGAGGACGCCGTGGCTGGCGAACTTGGCCTCCAGCGCCATGAGGGCCAGCGCGGCGAAGAGCAGCAGGATGGCGGTGTGCTGCACGGGCAGCAGGTTGAGTCCGAAGATGGCGAGCAGCACCATGAGCGTGCCGAGCGCGCCGGGAACGATGGTGCCGGGCACGTTGAATTCGAGGTAGATGAGCAGGCCGCCGCACATGAGCAGCAGCACGTCGAGGTCGGGGCTGGTGAGGCGTGTGAGCAGGCGCTCGCGCTGCGAGGGCGGCATGGGGACGATGGCGGCGTGGGTGAAGTTGAGGGTCTGGCTGTCGCCGTGGAAGCGCTTGATGGTTTTGCCGTTGAGGTCGGCGAGCAGGGTGGCGTCGTCGGGCGCGACGTACTCGATGAGGTTCAGCTTGAGGGCTTCGGCTTCGCTGTAGGACTTGGAGTTGCGGACGCCGTCCTCGGCGGCAGCGGCGTTGCGGCCGCGGACCGTGGTGTAGGAACGCAGGAAGGCGGAGGCGTCGTTCTCCAGCTTTTCCTTCAGCACCGGGTCCATGGTGGTGCCTTCGAGGATGGGGTGCGCGGCGCCGGCCTCCGTTCCGGGAGCCATGGCGGCGACGTCCGCAGCCTCCAGCAGGAAGAAGCCAGCGGAGCCGGCGCGGCTGCCGGAGGGTTCGATGAAGACGATGACGGGGACGGGCGAGGCTTCGATGTCCGCGACCATCTCGCGCGTGGAGTCCAGCAAACCGCCAGGGGTGCCAAGGGAGATGAGGACGGCAGAGGCGTGCTGGGCGGCGGCGGCGTCGAGTCCGCGCTTGAGGTATTCCGCCGTGATGGGCTGGATGGTGTCGTGGATGGTGAGCTTGACGACCAGCGGGGATTGGGCGGAAAGGGGGACGGCGAAGGCGAGGAGGATGAGAAGACGACGCAGCACGTGAGGAACTCCGGCGGTTTGTGGCCGCGAGGTAAGGATACGGCAGAATGTTCGCGCCCGCCGGAATTCTATATGTCGGGCCTTCAGCCCTTGGGAGCTATATCCCTGTGGCCACCTAGGCCTTCGGCCTAGGCTGGTATATCGTCGGGCCTTCGGCCCTTATGTTTTTGGCTGGAGCGGGATTCGGAGTCGCCCAGAAGTGGCCGGGGGATTCGGAGTCGCCCAGAAGGCGAAGCGCGGGCGGGATTAGGGGATGGATTGGCCGCGGGCGGCGAGAGCGGACTTCATGCCGAGTGCCGCAGAGTTGGCAGGCTCGAGGTGGAGCGCGTTGGCTACGTCGGTAGCGGAGGCGGGGAGCTGGTTGTCCTGGAGATCGAGGCGCGCGAGGACCAGGTAGGCGGCGACGTTGGGCGACAGCTTGAGCGAGGTCTGGGCCTCTGCGCGGGCTTCGCCGGGCGATCCGCTGCGCTCGCGCACCTGGGCGATGCCGGCGTGGGCGGCGGCGTTGCCGGGGTTCGCGGTGAGCGCGGTGTGGAACTCCTGCTCGGCCTCCGGGATGAGGCCCTGGGCGAGGTAGTCGGTGCCTAGCTGAGAGTACTGCGCAGCCTGTTCGGCGGGCGGAAGCGCGGCCATCTGGATGGCGCGCATCTGGTCGAGCTGAAAGGCGACCTGGCGGAACGAGGCCTCCGACCAGGTGCGGCGGATGCGTGTGGTGGGATCGAATCCATCGGCGGAGAGGATCGCTTTCAGGTTGGTGGCAACGCCGTGGGTGGATTGCAGGCGCGCGAGCAACTCGGTGGCCTCGGGGTCGTCCGAGTGTAGGTTGAGCGCTACCTGGACCTCGCGGATCGCTCCGGCGATGTCGTTGTTGCGGAGCAGGGAGACGGCCAGATTGAAGTGGTAGTCAGCGTCGTTGGGATCGCTGGCGACGACCTGCTGGAAGAGAGGGGTGGCGTCCTTGCCCTGACGGCTGGCGGCCACGCCCTGGTCGTTGACCACCTCGGGCAGCGGCAGGCGGGTGGCTACAAAGGCGAAAGCCGATTCTGCCTCAGCGTATTTTGCGATGTTGAAGCGAGCGAGGCCGCGGAAAAATCCGGCTTCCAGCGCCACACGGTCAGTCGACGGGACCTTGGCCAGAGTGGCTGCGGCGGCCTCGTATTGGAGCGCCTTGTACTGCTCCTTGCCCAGCGCGAGCAGGGCGGCGGTATAGTTTGGCGTCTCGGCGACGGCGCTTTGCAGGCGCTTGAGGCGCTCGTCGGAGGTGGGCGCGGAGGTGCCGCGGATGTAGTCCTCAAACGAGCTGAGGCGGACTCCTCCGGCGGCGGAGAGGAAGGTCTGCTCGGCGACGGCGAAGTGGGGATCGATGCGCTGGGCCACCTTCCAGGCGATGGCGTTTTCCACGTCGAAGAGGCGAGGCAGATCGGCCGATTCGGAGAGCGGTTCCGACATGCGGAGCTGGTTGACCTCCAACACCTGCGCCTGCACGTCGATGCGGCTGGCGGAGGTGCCGGGATTGGCGACGTTGAAGCTGCCCACAATGACGTAGTCCGCGTCCAGGGTTTGCGCGATGCGGATGGTGGTGGCGCGGCTGGGGCGGAAGTCTTCCGGCAGGCCCAGGTGTTCGAGCGCGTAGAGGCGGTCGTCGCGGCCGATGGTGAGGAAGCCGGCGGAGGTGAGGCGCTGGTCGAGCGTGTAGGGGAAGGAGTCACCGATCCAGTTGAGATTGGACTGACCGGAGCGGTTGTCGAAGGGCAGGACCAGGACCAGGCGGCCACCGGGCTGGCGGATGTCGGCGGGGGAATCGTGGGTATCGGCTGGCGAGAGGGCTGCGGCTGGGGTTTGGCCCCGGAGCATGGTCGCGATGGGAGGAGATGCAGTCCAGGCAGCGAGCAAAAGCGCCAGGGAGAGAAGTCGGCAGATGGAGGTGGGGAGAATTCTCACGACAGTCCTTCGATTATAGAAGCCGGGTGAGGGATTGTGTGCGGGCTGGTGCACGCCAGAACTGTGATCACGGTCACTTCTCGTGCCTTGGCGCAATGAAACAATCCAAGTTCACCCTCGTCCAACCAGGCAGTTCCTGGCGGCGGAGGCTTGTCATATCCAGGGAGCAACCGCATGAAGCAGATTTCGAGCGCGTTTGTCGCAGAGACCCCATTGTTGGAAGAGTTAGTGCGGCGGTCCACGCCGATTGCGCTGGGCGAGAATCGCGTGCTGTTCCGTGAGGGCGACGCGCCGACCGGTGTCTACATTGTGAAAAAGGGCTGGGCGATATTGACCAGCGGATCGAACGGCTCGACGGTGCTGATGGTCGAGGCGGGTGAGGGATCATTGCTGGGCGTGCCGGCGGTGATTGGGACCAAAGCGTACTCGCTGACGGCGGTGGCGGAAGAGGATGCGGAGTTAAGCCTGGTGAGCTGCGAGGACTTTGTGGATCTGATGCAGACGGAGCCGCAGTTGGCATTTCAGGTGTTGAAGGTGCTGGCGGAAGAGGTCCGCTTTGCGCGTGAGGCGCTGGCCCACCACTAGAGCAGACTTCGTGTTGCAGTGCAGACCTTCGATGTGTCGGGCTTTCAGCCTTTAGGGGCTACTAACCTAGGCGCCTTCCCCACCCCAGCGAGCAAGCTTGCCGGGGACCCCGGTTCACACCTAGTGCGCCATCTGGGGGGCGGGCTTCATTGGCGTGGAGCGGCGCGGCGTAGTCTCAACCTCGATGCGGGTGTCTTTGGCAAATTGGATCTTCTGGCCGCGCGCGATCCAGCGGCTGTAGATGGAGCGCGCGGCGCCCCAGTATCCGATACCGGCGGCGGCGTAGGGTGAGCCTCCGGCAAGGCTGACGATGGTGCCGACCAGGCCAAGTCCGGCCGCGCCGCCGACACTCTCCTTTCCGCCCACGTCGGTCGCGTGGCCACCGTGTCTGTCCTGGTCGAGCGGCCGGCTGGCCAGCAGGACGAGGAGGAACGGAATGGCGAGTTTGTCCTGTGGCTTCGATTTGGCCTGGCCCTCGGAGTTCAGGGCGATGTCCTCAGCAGAGTCAGCGCCGGTCAGGCGCGTCTCGACGGTTTGCGTCTCCTGATCCGGCAGCTTGAGTTGAGTGAAGCTGAAGCTGAGAACGCCGGTGCGGCCGAAGCGGCGCGCCGGCTTGGCGCGATTGATGGTTCCGATCAGTGTGGCACCCTCAGGCACAGCGACGGTGTGGTCCGGGTTAAAGATGGGCTTGGCGACGATGGCCTGGATGGACTGTCCGGCGGTTGAGGTCTCCGAGCTGAGCGAGTCGGCGAGGTTGGCCTCGACGATCCACTTTCCGGAGTCAGCAGACGGCGTTTGTGGGATAGGCGTCCGCACCTCCCAGAAGTGCGGCCTGCGCATGGGCGCCGATGCCACTATGGCCGCAGGGGGCTGCTCGGGCACCTCGGCGGGCGCGGCCGTCTCTATCGTCCACGAGGTGCCTTTTTCGATGCGTTCAGGATGATAGGGAATCCGCCCATAGATCCAGGTGAGCAGACGGTCTCCCTTGCCCGGAGCGATGAAGAAGGCCAGGTCGCCGCGGGCCACGTCCAGCCCGGAGTTAAACCTCTGACGCAGGAAGCCGCCCTTGGACGGCGGAGGCGCGACAGCTCGATAGATCGGGGCGCCGCGCGTGGCAATACCGGAGTCGAGCGGCACGCTGACGCCGTCAGCGAGCAGTATCTGGGTGAAGCGGACCTCCGGCGTATGAAACGGGGTAAAGTCTCCGCCCATCTCAGCGCGAACTCTTCGGCCGCGATCGGCGTCAAGCGCCACGACACTGCCTGTCACCTGGGTGCCTTCGGGCAGCAGCAGCTGATTGTCGGCGTAAATGGAATGGAGCAGATGGGCACGGATTGGCTCGCCGACGCGCATCCTGGAGTTCTTATCCAGCATCAGGGCCAGCGGAGTGCCGACCGGGATCGTGCCAGTGGGAGCCTGGCTCAGTAAGGCCGTGGGAAGGGTGGCGAGGGCGAGGGCCGAAGCGATTCTGAGAAGGATCATCCTATCCAAGCTTAGACCAATAAGACTAGACGCTGGAGAGCGCGCCATGAATTGAGCCGATTCTTTCTTTCGCATACAAGCGGACACGGGCCGCCAGCGCTTCCTCAAAACAGTAACGCCGCGGCGTCGGAGCCGCGGCGTTGCTGTTCGGTTCTAGAACGCTTATCCGAGTTCGTCCATGCTCTTGGCGCCGAACTTCAGGTACCACGGGCTGGCGGTCTTCAGGCCTTTGTTTACGTTGTTGATGTTCTCCACGCCAGTGGTCTCCAGCCAGTCGCGGAAGGCCTTTTCGCCCTGCTTGGCGAAGATGGCAATGCCATCTTTCCAAGTTGCGCGGCCGCAGAGCACGCCGTTGAACTTGGTGCCTGACTCGCCGGCCAGTTCGAGCGTTTCGATGAACACCGGGTTGGAGACGCCGGCCGAAAGATAGATGAAGGGCTTGTGCGTCATACCTTCGGCGTCGCGGAAGTGCTGCAGGGCCTCGGCGCGGGTGTATGCCTTCTCGCCCTTGAACGCCTTGGTGCCTTCTACGAACTCCATCACGATGGGCACTTCCACCTTCAGCACGTCGACGTTGTAGCGGGCCTTGCCGAACTCCGCCATGGCGCCGGAGACGATCTCGGGCTTCTTCTTGGCGTAGGCAACCGTCTTCTCATCGCCGCCGTCGGCATCGTAGCCGACGAATTCGAGGAAGAAGGGAATGTCGTGGGCCAGGCACTCGTCGCCGATGCGCTCAATCCAGGCCTGCTTCAGGTCGTTGATGTGCGACTTCTCGAACGGGGTGTAGTAGAGCAGGATCTTGATACAGTCGGCTCCGGCTTCCTTCAGGCGGCGGACAGACCACACATCCAGCAGGTCCGGCAGGCGGCCAGCGGTATTGGAGTCGTAGCCGGTCTTCTCATAGGCGAGCAGCAGGCCCTTGCCGTGGCGGTGCTTGGCGGCGGGCAGGCCGTACTCGGGATCCAGCAGGATGGCCGAGGCGTGTTTACAGAGAACGTCCGTGACGCAGGTCTTGAAGACTTCGAGATCTTCGCCGGTTGCGGCGGCTCCGCGCTCTTTGGCGAGCGACTTCTGCAGCGATCCGCGCTGGTCCATGGCCGCGGCAGCGATCACGCCATTCGCGTCGGAGACGGCTTTGAGTCCTGCGAGTTTTCCGGGTGTCAACTTCATTTTTGGTTGCTCTCCTATTATCGAACTTTTTGCATTTTCAGCTTCGAAACCAATTCTACACAGCCCAATAGGGCGACGGTGTGACGGCGGTTACAGGCGAACCGGGGCCACCACCGCAGATGATTGAGAATGCGGCACCCGGCCGTGCGGAAATTATTTTCAGGTTTTTGTGCTAATGGAATCTCGTCCACTGCCGATGGAGGGTTTAGAGAGCAGTGTGCCCGGGACGAGATTGCAGGGGAACCGCGGCCCGGGTGTATGATTTTGGACCACAGCGAGGCAGAGAGATGATCGCGTTGTTGAGTGTTGCATGTCTAGCGGCAGGGAGCGGGTTCGGTTGGTATGGGCACAAGGCCAGTCTGCGGATTCAGGCCTGGGGCGAGAAGTTGAACGAGTTGGACCAGAACATCCGGTTCGTGACCGGAACCGGGGAGTACTCCCAATCGCAGCGGGGCAGTATGACCGACAATGGGCAGGGCTCCTCCGGGCGGGGCTCCTCGTTGACCGGCCATGGACTGCCGCTCAGCGCAACCAGCTTCAAATAGCGCAACTGCCACACAGGTTGGCAGAGGATCCCGCCGGGATTCTGGACGAGGTGCACAATGCGGTGCGACCGCGCACCGGAATCGAATACTGCGCCACCAATTCGTGTAAACTAAGTGGAGTTTCTCGCCGCGATTCTTCCCCTGCAATACATGTCCCGGGAGGTGAATGGCTGCGCTGGTCGTTCCCTGGAAATGGGGCTGGCCTGCGGCGGTTGGCGCGTGAGCGGGAAGCACCAGATCCGCAACAGGAGAAGTGAGCAAAATGGCGAAGATTGCCAAGACCGGCGACCGCAAGAAGATGATGGACACCAACAAGAGCACGGATTGTCCGAAGTGTTCCAAGCCCACCCGCATTGTGAAGCGGGTCAAGGACCGTGAGCGCGGCATTCCCGGCGGCGTTTACATCTCGTGCTCGGCTTGCGAGTTCTTCGAGAAGCTCTAACAGCAGCAGGGAAGTCGGGTGAGTGGCGTGCAGGCCCAGCTACTTGCGCGCGACAAACACCACGGCGACCTTGTCTTCATACACCAGCTTGAAGCGCGGATCGATGCGTAGCATCTGTACCAGCGCAGACTTGACGGAGCCGACGACAATGCCGGCCGAGGGCAACTGCGGGTCACCGGCCCAGTCAGGCCCCACGTTCCAGGTCTCTACGGAACGGTCGATGGCCTTGTCCCCGTAGAACGCCGCGCGGCCGTCGATGCTGACCGGCATGCGCAGTGCCCAGATCAGATACCCCCCATAGTTGAAGTCGTTGAACAGCGGCCCGGCGTATCCGTTGGCCCTGATAAAGTTCACCGCATCCACGGGATATGTTTTGGCGACCTGCGCCTGCAGCATGGGGTTCGTGATCTGCATATACCTGAATCCCCCCAGCACCATCAGCGCGGCCCCAAGGATTGCCGCCGGAGTGGAAAGTCGCGGCGTGCGGACAGCGACCGCGTGCTTGCCCACAATGGTCGTCGCCAGCAGCGCTGCGGAAACCGTCGCCGTAATCCACACATCGCGCATGGAGCGGAACGACAGCGTGACGGCGAAGATCAGCAGCCCAACCTCAAAGATCTGGAGGCGCCGGTGCCACGCCAGTGCAGCAGCAGCGCCCAGCGCCAAAAAGAGCACGGCGAAGTCGGTGATATTGCGGAAGGGAATCGCCTGTAGCTCGGCAATCTTGTCCATCACGCCCGGCTGCGAGGCCAGGTCGTAGGCCACGCGGTAGATGCGCCAGCCGAATGGATTGGCCATGACGGCCACGCTGCTGGCCGCAAACGCCGCCAGCAGCCAGGGAAGCCGCAGCCGGGTGCGGATACCCATGCCAATGCGGCCCGCCAGCGTCTCCACAATGGCAAGTCCCAGGACGAGCAGGCCGTCGACGAACTGGATATGGACATTGGCCCACAGGGCGTAGATCACCGGCAGCCACAGCAGTTCGCGCGTCTTGCCGGTCTTGCGCGTGTGCAGCAGGATGTCCAGTTGCAGCACGAAGAAGAGGATGGTGAACATCCATGGGCGCGGCGTGTACAGGCGCCCAAAGCTGCAACACGCGGCAATGATCAGCAGCACCACGACGGAGAAGTCCGCCTGCAGGCGCTTGACCAGATGCCACAACGCCGCCGTAATGGCCACGATCATGCCGGCCGTATAGCCGACGATGCCGGCGAGCCCGAAGTGCTGAAAGAGTTGGAAGGTGAGCAGCTCGTACAGCCAGCTATACGGCTCCCACGGCTTGCCCGCATTGGGGCCGGAGAAGGGATCGAAGTGCGGCACGGCGTGGTGTTGCACCATCCATTGCCCGGTACGCAGATGCCACCAGATGTCCGGGTCGTTGACGCAGGCAGCACGGACCGCGAGCAGCGCCGGTGCGGCGAACATCAGCGCCAGCACAAAAGTGTGGGCGATCTGCTCGGCCCGCGTGGGCGTCTTTTCGGTATCGGGAGACCCGGCCAGCTCCGCATAGGGACTGAGCGGCGCAAGGTCTTGTTCCGCGGAAGCATGGGGCGAGACGATCAGAGTTGCCACTCTCTCACAGTATGTTCTGACGCTCCCAACCCCAATCCCACAAACGGGTATGCGTTTGCATTGAGTATGCAATAGGGAAGGCCGCGATTGCTCCACTTGGCAGCAACCTCCGATCCAGTCGGTCCTCCCCGCTCCGCAGTTCCATTTCGTCGTTTCATCCGATTCAGTTGTTCGGAACCAAGTCGTTCGCTCGTATATTACTGCCCCCAGTGACGAATTCGTAGTCGTTCCAACCCGTCGTAGCTGGGTTGGCCGATTGATTCGTTACCTCCATACGGAAGGCGTCCCAAGAATCTCCCCAATTATTATTGGCCGACAATGTGAGCACGTTGTCCGTGCCGGGGGCGTTGAGGTAAGAGGTGGGCCACTGGAAGGCGATCCACTGGTAATATCCGGTGAAGCTGCTGCGCATCATGCAGTCGCTCACGTTGGTTGAGTGCCAGATGAGCTGTTTTTGGCCGTTCAGGTTGGCGAAGATGTCGCTCTCCGCGCAGGCCACCGCCACCGAGACCACGGTGTACTGACCCTGCGCCTGCTGGTCCGCCGTGGTGGTGAAGTGGATGGTAAGCGGGGGAACGGGTGTGGAGATGCCGAGGGTTCCCGTTGCGCCGGGCAGCGTGGCGACGTAGGACGGGATGACGTAGTTGTAGCCATCGGTGGTATCGTCGGCGGCGTTGTAGATCCCGGCGAAGAGCCCGGGATCGAAGGTGCCCCACTGGTTGTAATTGATGAGATTAAGATTGTTGCTGGCGGGCGTGGCGCCGACGGCGGTGGCGTAGTAGACCTGGGTGCCTAGCGTAGAGGCGAAGTCCAGCCAGAAGTTGTATGTGCCCAAGTTGGCACGGTAGGAATTGCCGTTCGAGTCGGTGCCGTGGAGGTACTCGCTGGCGGAGCGGTTGGGCGTACCGATGGTCCAAATGGGCGCGGCGGTACCGAAGCTTTCCGGTGTGAAGACGCCGCTGACGTTGGCGGTCTGGTTGGCGTTGACGACGACGTTGTCCTGGCGGAGCTCGCCCCACTGACCGAGAACGTAGGATGAGAGACGATAGGTGCCTGGGACGATACCGCTGAGTACAGCAGTGCCGGTGGAATTCTGATTGACCCAGTAGTCGCGGCCGTAGGCGGAGTATTGGAAGTTGGTGGCGTTGTCGCTGAGTACGGTCCAGGCCGTGTACGGCTCCACGGAGCCGCCATTGACAATAGCGGTTTGCAAGGAGCCGCGCTGCGTGGAGGCGACCTGTCCGCTGCCGATCAGTTGCGACTCGTTGTCGTAGAGCTCGTTGAACCACGGAAGCCAGGCCTGGGCGTCGGCGTACATCTGGTCCGGCGTGGTGATGGTGCTGTTGAAGGTGTTGAAGTGGTAATAGTTCGGTCCCCAGAGCTTGCTAAAGACCTGTCCGGCAGCCATGTTGTAGGTGATCCCGTTGTCCAGGTGAGAGGTAAAGAACTCCTGGCTGAGAATGTTGTAGGTAAAGCACAGGCTCTGCTTGGTGGGGCCGCCTGGGCGCCACTCGCCATTCGGCAGCACCAGCCAGGCCCCGTACTTGGAGCCATAGAGGCCGTGAGCTTTGTGCAGATAGGCTGAGGTGGAGTAGTCGTACTTGGTATCGAAGAAGCGCGTAAAGCCCGACGGAAGCGCGAGACCATGTAGATCGGAGACAGCGTTCTCGACAGCACGGCCAGGGTCCGCGCCGGCGGTAGCCATGGTTGCGGTTGAAGGCAGCGGAATCGCCTGCACGCCGAGATCGGTGAGGTCCTCGTCCACGGAGTAGGAGTTGGTGAACAACTGCTGGTTGATACGGAAGGTCTTGCCCAACGTCCCAAGACCGGTCGCGATGTCCGAGGCGCCATGAGCGGTGGTGTTGTAGACATGGAAGCCAGGATCGTTGGCCGTGATTACGTAGTGACGGCTGACGGTGAAATTCTGATTCGCTGTCGGGTCGGAGACGGAGGTCTGCCACCAATCGATGTACTCGTTGCCGACCTGGGTATAGGTGGCGGTCGCTGGCCCCCCGGTAGTGGGTCCTGAGTCGTCTTCATAGAGGCCGTAGGGCTCACCGCCATTGAAGGAGACGGTGGTGTC
>Ga0302278_10002395_pt1 | contig 21688 bp, 16 predicted proteins | sample III_Bog_N3_2_FD_194543 | JGI IMG/M metagenome (GOLD analysis project Ga0302278, IMG submission 194543) | Peat permafrost microbial communities from Stordalen Mire near Abisko, Sweden - III_Bog_N3_2 | ecosystem: Environmental > Terrestrial > Soil > Wetlands > Peat | place: Sweden: Abisko...
GCGGCCCATTCCAGTGGGAGCTTCGGCGGCCATGCTCTTCTCGCTGCTGGTGGCCTTTGTAGTTTCGCCCTGGGCAGCTCTGCGACTGGTTGGCAGGCATCTTGAAGGAGCAAAGATACTGGAACCGGAGACCGAGAACTGGCGGACACGGCTCTATCGCCGCATCATGACGCCGCTGATTCACTCGGCGCGCAATCGCGCAGTGTTCTTCATCGGAGTAGCCGTGCTGCTTTTGATCTCGGTTGCACTGGTGCCTCTCGGATTGGTGCGCGTGAAGATGCTGCCCTTCGACAATAAGAGCGAACTGCAGGTGGTTATCAACATGCCTGATGGGACGCCACTGGAGCAGACGGCGCGAGTGACTCAGGCGCTGGGCGAAGAGCTTGCGCGGCAGCCGGATGTGCTGAACTACCAGACCTATACCGGAACCTCAGGTCCCTATAACTTCAACGGCTTGGTGCGCCACTATTACATGCGCCGCCAGCCAAACCAGGCCGACATACAGGTGAACCTGCTGCCAGCAAAGCAGCGTAGCGTGCAGAGCCATGCGATTGCCAAGCGGCTTCGTCCGTTGCTGGACGCGATCGGCAACCAGTACGGCGCGCGCATCCAGGTGAGCGAGGTTCCGCCCGGACCGCCCGTGGTGCAAACCCTCGTGGCCGAGGTTTACGGTCCCGACCTGACAGGACAGACCCAGGTTGCTCAGCAGATCAAGTCGATCTTTCAGAGCACTCCGGGAGTTGTGGACACGGACTGGTACGTCGAAGATCCGCAACCGAGGCTGGTAATGCGCGTGGATGAGGTCAAGGCCGCCGAGCATGGCATCGCGGTCTCCGATGTAACTCATGCGTTGGCGCTCGCCCTCTCGGGAATGGAGGTCGGCCTGATTCACGATCAAGCCACGCGTGAGCCTGTGCCCGCAATGGTAGAACTCGACCGCGCGGATCGCTCTTCCGAACAGGGCCTGGAGAATATTCGCCTGCCCGGCGCTGACGGAACGATGGTCTCCCTGCGTGAGTTAGTGATCGTCGAGCACAAAACCATCGAGCGCAGCATCTATCACAAGAATCTGCGCCGCGTGGTGTATGTGACGGGAGACGTGGCTGGCGCCGAAGAAAGTCCGGTCTACGCCATTCTCAAGATGAATAAGGCCCTCGACCATCTCACGCTTCCAGCTGGATACACGCTGACCCGCTACAACGCGTCGATGCCGGAATCCACTGACCACTACTCGATGAAGTGGGACGGCGAGTGGCACATCACCATCGAGGTCTTCCGCGACATGGGCCTGGCATTCGCCGCAGTGCTTATCCTCATCTACGTGCTGGTGGTTGGCTGGTTCCGCTCCTTTATTGTGCCGCTAATCATCATGGCGCCTATTCCACTTACACTGGTGGGCATCATGCCGGCGCACGCGTTGCTGGGCGCGTTCTTTACGGCGACTTCGATGATCGGCTTCATTGCCGGAGCAGGGATCATCGTACGCAACTCGATCATCTTGGTGGACTTTATCGAACTCAGGATTCGCCAGGGAATGCCGTTGGCCGAAGCGGTGATCGATGCAGGGGCAACGCGTTTTCGCCCCATGCTGCTGACCGCAGCCGCGGTGGTTGTTGGCGCAAGCGTGATACTCACCGACCCCATCTTTCAGGGACTGGCCTTGTCGCTGATTGCCGGAGCAGTGGCCTCGACTTTCCTCTCGTGGCCGACGATTCCGGTGCTTTACTACATGGTTCACTCCCGGCATGAATCTGGAGCAGAACCCAAAACTGAAACCGGGCTTAAGTCCGAAATCGAACAAGGAGACTCCCTATGACAGTTGAACGCGGTGTGCGCCTGATCGCAGGCGTGATCATTCTCGTATCGCTTGCGCTGGCGTATCATTATTCGCCCTATTGGCTGTGGTTGACGGCTTTTGTCGGACTCAACCTGTTGCAGTCGGCATTTACTAACTGGTGCCCCGCAATGTCGATCCTGCGCGCCTTTGGGTTGAAAAGCGGAGACAACTGCTGCTCCAAGTGACCGAAAAGTACTGCTTTATATGAACAAGCAGCCGGAGGCTATACTGGTCGTAATCGTACGAGTCCCAAACGATGCGACCAGAACTAGCCCAAGCAATCGATCTACTGCACCGCGACACTCCCGAAGCTGTCGAGGAGGCCATTGGGCTGCTGCAAAATACGGTTTATTCCTTCAGCATGAAGATCTGCGGGCATCCGGAAGACGCAGAGGACACCATGCAGGAGGTTCTCTTCCGCTCGCTCGGCCACTTGGCCAAGATTCAGAGTCCGCAGGCTCTAGCGGTATGGCTTTACACCGTGACACGGAACCGTTGCTGGCGGATGCGCCGCAAGCCGACTCATGCTCCCAGCCACACATTCTCACTCGACGAATTGATGCCTGACGAGGTGGAGCTGGGGAGATTGCTGAAGGATGCAGGCCGGAGTCCAGAAGGAAACCTGCTTCATGCTGAGCAAAATAGCCTGTTGCACCAGGCGGTCCTGCGCATCCCCGCTCAATTGCGGATTGTTCTTGTCCTCCACGACATGGAAGAGATGACCACAGAACAAGTGGCACAGATTCTCGATCTGCAACCGGGTACGGTCAGGGTTCGGCTGCATCGGGCGCGTCTCTCCGTACGCAAAGAGATGAACAGGATGCTCGATGGAGCGCCCGAGCAGACAGATAATCACAAGCCCGCCAGGAAAAAGGTTCAAGGCCTTCTGTCAAAAGGGGCGCAACGCCCCACCGAGTGCCGCGATTTGTTTTTAAACCTCTCAGAGTATCTGGATGGCCGAGTGGAACCTATCACCTGCGACCAGATGCGCGAACATATTAAGGCATGCCCTGCCTGTGTGGCGTTCCTGAGCGACTTGCGTGGCGCCATTGACCGCTGCCGCGCGCTTGAACTTACCTGCGATCCCGTTGTTGCTTCGCGCCTGCGCTCCATTCTTACGCAGGAATATCTGCGCATGATCGGTGCCCAGTCAAAGAAATAATTTCATCTATGCTGTAACGAATCGACGGATTCATGTCTTTTATCTAATGAAAGGCGGTGACACTCATGGAAGTGAAGATTACCCATCTCGATCAGGTGAAGTTCTCCATTCAGTCCCGATCGCACACCATTCTCTGCGACCAGCCAGCAGAGAATGGCGGCGAAGACACCGGTATGACGCCCCCGGAATTACTGCTGGCGTCTTTGGGGTCTTGCGCGGCTTTCTATGCTGTCCAATACCTGAAGACTCGCAACCTGGCGGAGAGCGGCGTGGCCGTCTCCGTGACCGCCGAAAAGCTTAAACAGCCTGCCCGGCTCGGCAACTTCCGCATCCATGTCGTGTATCCCGTACCGCTCACGGAAGAGCAGACGGAAGGCCTGATGCGTTCTGTGCATCACTGCCTGATTCACAACACACTGCTGTCACCGTCTGAAATCAAGATCGAGTTGACTGCACGCTAGCTGTTCGTTTTCCTCGCTTTTGCGGAACATCGCAACTCACTCAAAGCTGTGGGAGTGTATCTGACGTTCGCGGAGGAAACTCTTCAAACCAAGAGTTTTTTGGCACAATCACGAAAGCGTCAGCCTATTGTAATCACTTACCCAGCACATCACCCTAAAGGTTGAGTTTTTTACTCGCACCTTTTAGGCGATAAATCAAGTTGTAGTGCCGCAATTACACCTGACTTGCCGCACGCCTTAGTGTTATGTATTCCTGTGTGAACCACCCCAGAGCCAGCAATGTAATCAGCGCGATGATGGCCTGCGAGATCACGCAATAGATGCACCAGGCGCATAAGGCGAATTCTTCAATGGAAGTAAGACGAAGGGCAAAGCCCAGGCCGACAAGCGCTGCCAGCAACACCAGAAACCGCTGTCTTGCCAGCGCCAACCCGGCCAGCGCCAGGTAGCCAGCAATGCCGATCGCGGCCACTGGGATGTGCGCGATCTCGGCAAACGGGCTGTGGTTTACAACGCCGCAATCCCATTTCTCATTGATGGAGCAGGGCTGGGTTTCAGTCGAATAGTGCACGCGCAACGCCAGCGCGGAAACCACCACGCCGGCCAGGGCCAGCAGTGCGATCAGATAGCGCATTATCTTCACTCGATTCTCCTTTTCAAACCATGCAAACGGCGCTGTCATTCTCTCCAACGTGCGAAATGCAAGTTGGAGCATCATCATGGTTAGCTCACCAAGCTTAGGAATCAGCCATGGCAGCGGGAAGGCGCTTCCGAGTCGGCCCGGTTCGCACAACAGCACCCAAGGCCCTCGCCATGTCTTGTTGCCGCACGCGTAGCAGGCACAGGAGGCAATTGCCCCTCGCTGAACATCCGGAGTGCTTCGTTTCCGGTGACGGGTTCAGGCGCAGCCCAAGCGCGGATGTGCGCTGCCTGCAAATGCCCCAGGGCGCCATCGCCTATATCAGCGACAATCACGTCGGTGCAACCCTGGCGGATCACGTTCTCGGAGGCACACTTGCCATTCAGAACCTCATTTTTTTCAAACGTGGGGACCGGATTGTCCGTGTCTGCGATCATGATCCATTCTGCTTTGCCAAAATGCGAAGACATCTGTGCATCAGCGCGATTCGCCGACATCATTACTCCAACTTTGCTCATAAACCTCTCGTTTCTGTAGACTTGAATTGAGCGCACATTGAGTCTCATGTGTGCAATCAAGTGGCTAGATGTAATATACACCTAGCAGGGCGTTTGTCAAGGAAAGCGCTGATCATTATCTGAGGAGAGTGGGCCGCAACCAATATGCCTGAGAGTCTCCATCCAAAATCGCGTGCAGAGGACTCTTCACGGGAGACCGGACGCCGGTGTTGCAAACAGCCCGGCTGCGGACGCCCCTGTACCTGCGCTATGGGGAACGTATCCCGCTTTATCGAGCCTGTGGTGCTGCGAATTCTCAAAGAAAAAAAGAAATCGTATGGCTATGAGATTGCCGAATCTCTCGCTCAATATGCTTTGACGGACGCAACGATCGAGGGCGCGGCGCTCTATCGCACACTCAGAACCCTTGAGGCGAACGGCTACGTCGCCTCCACATGGGACGCGGGTGTCGGCCCGGCCCGGCGCAACTACGCGTTAACCCGCTCCGGTCATGTCCATTTGCGCGACTGGGCCGATCTTCTGGATACGCTGGGTAAAGCAATGATTGAGTTTGCACGCGAAACCAGGAACAGCAACGATGATGGCAAAAGCGTTTTTCGTTGAAGTGAGATATCCCGACTATGCGACCGGCCGCGTGTCGCTTTGGTGACCCCTATGAAAGAAAACGAAACTGAGCATCTGTTCGATCATCGTCATCACAGACCGGCGCATCCTCGACAAAAAGATAAGGGAAACAATTAAGCACTTCGCCAAGGTGTCCGCGATCATCGGTGCGGTTAGGGCGGGTTCCATATCTGACTCTCATAGTTGTCAGAGGCTTCATCTTCGCCCTCGCGTCTACGTGACTGTCTGCGGTTAAGATTCCCGACAGCGTCAAATAGCCATCCGGAGAACTAGAAAGCGACGAATGCCCCATGAACCAAGACCAGCCCAGTAAACCGCGCTCGGGAGCCATCGAAGCTGGGGTCCGGCATCTCGACCGATCACCCTAAGTGTCTCGCCCCCGGCCTGCAAAGCGTCTGCAAGCCTTATTTCAAGGCAAAACAGATCCTCATCATGCGTGAATGGAATTTTGGCGAGGACCAATTTGGGGCATAGCGCTTTTTAGAGCTACTTCCGTCCCACCGTCCGCTCCAGTTCGGCGCGGGCTGTACTTCGCTCCATCTCCGCTGAAAAGAGCACGGCTTCGGCTTCGGCGAGCTGCCCTTCGGCTTCTTTAAGCGCGGAGGGATTGGCCGTGCTCGCCTCCACCTGATTGGCTGTGATACGGCGCATCTCGGCTCGCGCAGCCACACTCTCCCGTGCCGCTTCAAGGCCAGTCTCCGCGCGCCGCACCTTGCGCACTTCCTTTTCGATATCCACGCGCACGCGATTCTCAACCTGCCTGAGGTTCTCTTCGGCTTCGGCTACCTGCGCCTGGTGTTCATGCACCTGCCCGCGGCGCTTGCCGAATTCGAGCAGCGTCCAATTCATCTTGATGCCCGCGAGGCCGTTGTTTTCCGTCAGCAGCGGCACGCCATCCTGATGCACATATTGCGCAAACGCTCCGATCTCGGGAATGTACTCCGCGTGCGCCGCGCTCAGCCCCGCGCGCGCTTTCTTCAGCGTTTCTTCAGCGGCTGCAACCTCCGGATTGTGAGCCAGTGCCTCGGTCTCCAAATCTCCGCCGGTTACATCCGAGGTTTCCGATTCAGGCGCGACGAGTTCCACGTCAGTGTCCAGCGGCAGGCCTGTAAGATTGTTGAACTCCACCTTCATGTCACTGATGGCGTCTTCCAGCGATCCCAGCGCATGGCGCGCTCCGGCGATCTGCGCATGGCCTTCCAGCACCTTCAACTCCAGCACCGCGCCTGCCTCGACGCCGTTGCGCGCCTCGCCCAGGCGCTCTTCTCCGGCCTCGATGCGCAGCTCCGCCGCCTGCTTGCGCCGCTCCGCCGACAAGAGACCGTAGTAAAGTTGCTTCACCTTCAGGGCGACTTCATTTTCCGCCCTTCGGGCATCGTCCCGCGCGACGCCCGCATCCGCCTTGGCCACGCCGACCCCGGCATGAATCTTGAAGTACTGCGTCAGCGGCTGAGCCGCGGTGGTTGTGCTCAGAATGAAATTGTGGTGCCCGAGCGGGAGTGAGTCGTTCCTTCCCGGAACGGGGCCGGGGATCGGGTACACGCCCAGGGCTCCCATCGGGATCTCCATGTGTTCAATGTTGCTGAGGTGCGCGGCGTCGCTGTCGTTGCTCAACACCGGAAAGTAATTGGCGCGTGCCTCGCCCACGCGAGCCCGCATCTCCTTTTCCTTCAGGTGCGCCAGCTTCACGGTTGAGTTCTGCTGGGTGGCCAGTGCGACTGCCTCATTCAGCGTAATGCGCCGCGTCTCAGCGCGCGCAACGCCGCCCAACGCAAGCAGCGCCAGCAGGATCGCAACCTCTGGGTGCCCCACCCTCGTCGCGTGCTTACGGTGTACCACCACGAACAGAACCGGAATCGCCACCAAAGTGAAGAACATCGATCCCAGCAGCCCGAAGGCGATCACGCTGGCCAGCGGCGACCACAGGCTCGACCCGGAGAGAATCATGGGGATGACGCCCACCGCGGCTGCCGCCGAAGTGAGGAAGATGGGCCGCAACCGCCGTTCTCCGGCCTCCAGCGCCGCCTGCTCCAATTCCACCCCGTTCCTCATCCGTTCGTGGATGTAATCGATCAGAATGATGGAGTTTCTGACCACCAGCCCTCCTACGCTGATGATGCCGATAAATGCGGTAAAGCCGAAGGTGTTGTGGGTAATCAGCAGTCCCAGGGCTGCGCCGGGTAGCGCCAGCGGAAACGCCGCCATCACAATCAGCGGGTCCACCAGCGTACGGAATTGGAAGAGCAGAATCAGGAAAATCAGCACCAGGCTGAGGGTCAGCGCATTCCGCATCTCGCCAAAGGCCTCCTGCTGGTTTTCGTACTCGCCGCCAAATGCGATGGAGTATCCAGGCGGCAGCGAGAGCTCGTCCAGCTGTTTGCGCGCGTCGCCCAGAATCTCGCTCGCCAGGCGATGGTTGCCGGGGAAAGCGCGCACCGTCAATGTGCGGACGCCGTTTCTGCGTACAATTCTGCCCGGCTGCCACTCTGAAGTGAGCGTCGCCACTGCCGCCAGCGGAACCTTTGCTCCGGTCACCGGGGACATCACGTAGGTGTCGGACACGTTCTGGAAGCTCTGCCTGTTCGCGGGGTCAAGCCGCAGAACCACATTGACATCGCGGTCGCCCTCCCAGAATGTCGTCACCGGCGCGCCTTCAAAGCCCGCCGCCAGTTGCTGGGCAATGGCGGCGTTGGTCAATCCCATTCGATTGGCCACTTCCTCGCGCACGTTCAAGCCCACCTGCCACGCATCTTCGTGCCAGTCGGTGTGAATGTACGTCGCGCCCGGCGTATGCCGGAAAATATCCTCCACCTGATTGCCCAGAGTTTCCAGCGTGGCAATGTCGTCTCCGGAAATCCGCACCTCAACCGGAGCCTCCATAATCTGTCCCTGCTGGAGTTCCTTGACAAAGACCTTGGCCTCCGGGGCCAGAGCAGGCAGCCGTTGCCGCAACTGCTCCACCAGCCTAGGCGTCTCCTTCACATTTTTGGTGTTCACCAGAATCTGCGCGTAGTTCGCCGCCGGCGCTTGCGGGTTCACGTTGTAGTAGAAGCGCGGCGCGCTTTCGCCCAGAAAGCTGGTATACATTTTGACCTGCGGCTCCCGGCTCAGAACCGCTTCAATCTGGCGCACGGTGGCGTCGGTGGCCTCGATCTTGGCGCCCTCCGGCAGCCACACGTCCATCACGAACTGGTTCCGCTCGGCCAGGGGAAACAGTAGTTGCGGCACCAGCAGCAGAATTCCCACTCCAGCCACAAAGGCCAGCACGCTCGACACCAGAACCGTTCGCTTGTTCTGCATGGCCCAGGTGATGGCGGTGTTGTAATGCCGCTGCATGTGGTCCAGCGGAGTCAGCTTGCGCTCTGCTCCTGCATTTTCTTGCGCGTGATCGCGCAGCCCTTTGCGGATGAAGAAGCGCGCCATCAACGGCGTCAGCAGCATGGCGACGAAGAACGAAGTGCCCAGTGAAATGGCGACAGCGATCGGCAGCGAACGGATGAACTCACCCATGGCGCCGGTCAGCATCAAGAGCGGCACAAACGCTGCGATGATGGCCAGCGTTGCGGTCAGCACGGGTACGGCCATCCCCGTCGCGCACCTCTCCGCCGCCTCATCGATAGGAACTTTGCGGTCGAGCAGATCCACGTAGTTGTCGACAATCACGATGGCATTGTCCACCACCATGCCCAGCACCACGATGAGCGCCGAAATCGATACTTGTTGCAACTCGATTCCACAAGCATTCAACATTCCGAAGGTCATCGACACAGAGGCTGGAATCGCGATCGCGGAAACCAGAGCCACGCGCAGCGGCAGCAGCAGCATGGTCACCAGGATGACCGCGACGATGGCAATGCCGAATTCGCCGAAGAACCCCCGGATGCGTTCGGAGACAACTCTCGGCTGGTCCGCCACCAGGTCCAGCTTCACGTCCGGCGGCAGAGTCGCCTGTACACTCTTCAGCGTGGCGCGCAGCGTGTTGCCGAAGTCCACAATGTTGTTGCCCTCGCGCATCTCCACCGCCAGCAGAATCGTCTGCTCGCCTCCGATCCGGGCATATTCGGTGGGGTCTTTGTAGACCCGCTCCACAGTGGCCAGGTCGCCGATGGTTACCGGCTGGCCGGTGGGTGAAACATCAACCATCACCCGGCGAATCTGGTCTTCCGTCTGCAAGCGCCCGCCGGATTCAATTGGAACCTTGCTCTGTTCCGCAGGTACGCGCCCGCCGAACTGTACTGTGTTGCGTCCTTGCAGTGCTCCCATCACCTTCAGCGGGTTCACGGCGTACTGCGAAAGCCGTTCCGAGGAAGTATCGATGTCGATCTCTTCCTTTTGATCCCCGATGCGCTTGATCTTCGAAACCGCCGGAATCGTGCGCAGCTCCGTCTCCACGGTTTGCGCGTAATCCTTCAGCTCCCTGGGACCATAATTGCCGCCATGGACCGCAATCAGCACCGCGACGGTGTCGCCGAAGTCGGAGTCCACCACCGGGCCGAGCACGCCGGCCGGCAGGCCGGTGGCCTTGAGTTGCGCCATGTCCAGGCGCAGCTTGGACCAGAACTCGTCAGAATTCTTGATCGACTTGTCCAGGTCCACATTGATAACTACCATCCCGTTGCGGGTGGTCGAGAAAGTCTTGGCGCGGCGGACTTCGGCGAAGCGGAAAAGCCGCTCTTCAATCTTGCGCGTGACCTGGTCTTCCACCTCACGGGAGGTAGCGCCGGGATAAACGGCAACCACAATGCCGGTGTGGATGGTGATCTTGGGGTCTTCGCGCCTGGGCATGGTAACCAGGGAATACAGGCCTGCCGCAAACAGCATGGCCGAAAGCACCAGCGTCACCTGCGGATAACGCAGAGCCGCGCGAACAGGGTTCACTGGCCGCCTCCCACAATCCTGGCCGGAGAACCTTCGCGCACATTCTGCTGACCGGCTACCACCACCTGCTCGTCGCCCGTCAGGCCGCTCAGAATCTCCACTTCACTTCCAATCAGCCCGCCCACATCTACCCGCCGCGCATAAATGCGCTGTTGCGAGGGCGAGTACACGTACACCTGCGTTACTCCTTTGGGATCATGCACGATTGCATTGCCGGGCACGGTGATCGCATTGACCATCACCGGGGAGAATATCCGCGCCTCGCTCACCATGCCCGCGCGCAACACGTGCGCCGGGTTAGCGACGGCAATCTTCACCGCGTAGGTGCGCGAGGCCGGGTCCGCCGCCACCCCCACCGTCTCCACCTTTCCCTCAAACTGCTTTCCATCCAGTGACGGAATCGTCACCGTGGCGCGCTCACCTTCCCGCACCTTGCCGATCTCGTCTTCCGGAATCGCCACCCGCACCTTGATCGGGTTCAGGTCCAACACGGAGATCACCGGAATCCCCGCTCCAACCGTGTCTCCCACGTCGATCCGCCGCATCCCAACGAAGCCCGCGATCGGCGCACGCAGCCGTGTGTCTCCCAGCCGCTTCTGCGCCTCATGGAGTTGAGCCGCCGCCGCGCGAGACTGTCCGGTTGCAGCCTCTTTGTCCTCGACCCGCGTCCCTTGCCGCGCCATATCGTAGCGCTGCTGCGCCGCCTGGTAGCCGGCTTCGATCTTCTTGAAGTCGTTGGCGGGCAGGCTCTTGTGGTCGTAGAGATATTTCATGCGCTTGTACTGGTCCTGCCACTGTTCATAGTCGATGCGCGCCTGCTCCAGCTCCTGCGAGCGCGGGCCTTGCTGCGCTTTATCGTTCACCGCCTGCGCCGCATCCGCCTGCCCTTGCGCCGCATCGTACGCATTGCGGTAGTCGGTCGAGTCCAGTTCCGCCAGCACCTGGCCCTTGCTCACCGCCTGGCCTTCTTCCACAAAAACCTTCGCCACTCGTCCGGCTATCTGGAATGCGCCCTGAGCCGTTACATTGGCCTCCACCGTTCCGCTGACAGCGACAGAAACAGGCTGCCGCACCCGATTGGGCACACGCACGCGCACCGGAACCGGCTGGTCGGCAGCTACCGGGGCTTTGGGGCCGCACCCTGCAAGCAGCAATAGAGCCAACAGGCACATCGCGGTTATCCGCATCTTGGCGGATAACACAGACTTTTCCATGCAAATAAAATCGGTAAATTCAACGCGATTCTCAACCACTGGGGCAGCCTTTCTGCGATCCCAACCCGAAGCAGGGCCTGCAAGTGCTCCATCCTTGCCGCGCCTTTTCCAATCCGAGCCACTCTGCAAATCCAAAAGAGTTTTTCCTGTTTCTTGCATCGATGTTTTCCCTTGACAAGAATAGAATGACACGTCATTCTATTCTTGTCAACAGGAGTATCGTTTAAAAATGGCCTACCGCAAAACTCCCGCAACAGCAGCCCGCAAGGACGCTCGGCGCAGGACGATTCTCGACGCCGCAACCCGCCTCTTCGGCGCCAACGGCTATCACGCCACCACCGTTCCCATGATCGTGGCGGAGTCCGATAGCTCGGTGGGCAGCTTTTACGCGCATTTCCGCAACAAGGAAGATGTCTTTGCGGCGGTTCTGGAAGCGCTGGGCCAGAAGGTGACGGAAGTGATGGATCAGGCCAGAGACTCCGAGCCTGATGCGCTGCTTGGGATTCGCTGCGCCGTTGAGTCGCTTTTTCTGTTTCTGGCCGACAACCCCGGAGATGCGCGGATCCTCATCGTTGAGTCTTCGGGATTGAGCCCTCGCCTGGAGCGGGTGCGCCGCGCCATTCTGAGGCATTACGTTGAACAAGTCTGCCAGACGCTGGCGTCGGCCCCTGCCGCATTTTTCGTTTCTGCGCCGTTGATCGCCGCTCGCTGCCTCGTGGGCGCCGTCTTCGAGTCACTTTATAGTTGGCTGGAAGAAAGCTCCAGCGAGCGCCAGCCTGCCGCCGAAGTTGCACGAGCCGTGGCCGATTACAACTTGCGGGCCATAGGCGCGGAGATGCAAAATAAATCGCAATCATCGAACAAGATTCCGGAGTAGTCCAGAGGAGCGAAGAAATGTTCAACGTCTTGACAATTGCACGAGAATACGGCAGCGGAGGCTCTGACATCGGGCGCAAGGTTGCGGAGCTTCTGGGCTGGGAGTGCATTGACAAGCAGATCATCGAACGGGTCGCGGCCATGGGAAAGGTAGACCATGCCTGGGCCGCGCGGGCAGACGAACACGCCATCGCGTGGTGGGAGCGCGTGCTGAAGAGCTTCCGCCAGGGAGGCCCGGAGTCCTATGCCGGCGAGGGCTCTCTACTCGCGGTGGATCGCGATACGGTGCAGTTATTAACCGCGAATATCATTCAAGAAGCCGCCAAGGTGGGCAATTGCGTCATCATCGGGCGCAGCGCGCAATGCGCTTTACGCCATCATCCCCACGTACTGCGCATGTTGGTCTATGCGCCGCTCAGCGAGAAAATCGCGCGCATGAAGCTGCGTCATCCGGGCGAGCAAGATCTGCAGGCTCTGCTTCGCCGCCTGGACTCCGAGCGCCTCCACTATGCTCGCTACTACTACGACTGCGATTCAGCCGATCCCCGGCTTTACCACATCACCATGAACAGCACTCTGGGCGTCGATACTTGCGCCAGGATGGTTGCGCAGATCATCCAGTCTTCGTAGGCCAACCGAAACCCGCTGCTATATCCAGTCGGACACGAGCGCCGGGGGTGCCATCCCCCGGAGTCCATCGGCCGGCTGTGACAATCTAGAAGTCAGGAGTTTGCCCACCATGCAGTCCGAAAATTTTGCCGTAGTTGACGAATCGCAAGACCTTCACGCCTGGGAGGCGGGTGGAGCTGATTCAGCAGAGGCGCTTACCGCCTGGGTCGGAGCGCGCCTGAAGGCGTATGAGGCGGCGTTGGCCGCGCTGCTGACCGTTGAGGGCGCACGCACGCCGGACAACTCCCTCCGCCTCTATGACGCTGCCATCGAACAGCTCAGCCTGGCCGGCGCGCAGGCGGGCATACTGAACTCCGTGGCTGCTGACAAGGCGGTACGCGACCAGGCGCAGATGGAAGCGCAGCGGGTGGCGCAGGCCGCCAGCGCATTGAGCCTGAACCGGGCCGTCTACGAGGCTCTTGCGGCTATCGATCTGGGCAATTCAAGCGCGGCCACAAAGCACTACGTCGAGCGCACGCTGCTCAGCTACCGGCTAGCTGGCGTGGACAAGGACCAGGCCACGCGCGACCGCCTGCAAAGCTTGCACGATAAGGCTACGCAGCTCTCGCTCACATTCAGCCGCAACATTCAGGAGGGCGCGAAGACCATTGAGGCCACGCCCGCTGAGTTGGATGGCCTGCCCGCCGACTACCTTGCTCGCCACCCGGCAGACGCCGGCGGCCGCATCACGCTCACCACCGACCCGCCCGATATGCAGCCAGTCATGACCTTCGCCGCGAACGCCGCGCTGCGCGAGCGCATGTTTTTCGCCTACAACACTCGCGCCTACCCGGCCAATCAGCAAATTCTTCTGGACCTACTGGTTACGCGCCAGGAGATTGCCGATGTGCTCGGCTTCCGCAGTTGGGCCGATCTGGCTACTGTCGATCAGATGATGGCTTCGGCAGCCAACGTGCGTACGTTTTTGGCCAAACTCAACGAGGCCAGCCTGGAGGGCGCGCGCCGCGAGCACGAACTGATTCTCAATTTCACCCGCCGGCGTCAGCCGGAGTCGGCGGCCATCGACATCGCCAGCCGAGGTTACTGGTACGAGCAGTTCCGCCGCTCCGCCTTTGACTTCGACTCGCAGTCCGTGCGGCCTTACTTCCCTTATGAGCAGGTGGAGGCGGGCGTGCTGGAGACGGCGGCGCGCTTGTTCAAGATCGAGTTCCGCCGCTCGACGGCGCCGGCATGGCACCGGGACGTCTCGGTCTTCGATGTACTCGACCGCGGCCGGAATGTGGGCCGCTTCTATCTCGACATGCACCCCCGCGAGGGCAAGGACAAGTGGTTCTCCGCCTCGCCAGTGGTCACCGGCGTGCGCGGGCGCGCGATGCCCGAGGCCGCGCTCATCTGCAACTTTCCCTGTGGTGACGACAACGACCCCGGCCTTCTGCAATACAGCGATGTGGTCACCTTTTTCCACGAGTTCGGCCACCTGATGCACGCCATCCTGGGCGGCCAGACCGAGTGGGCGGGCATCAGCGGCTTTGCCACCGAGGGCGATTTCATCGAGGTGCCATCGCAGATGCTGGAAGAGTTCTTCCGCGACGAAAAGCTGCTTCAGGCATTCGCCAAGCATTATCAAACGGGTGAAACGCTCCCCTCCGAAACCATCAAAAAAATGAAGCTGGCTGGAGCCTTTGGCCGAGCTGATTGGGTTCGTTCTCAGCTCTACTACACCACGCTCTCGCTCGACCTGCACGACCGCAACCCCGCGGGCCTGGACCTGGACCTCACCACCAGGCAGCTCTATCAAAGCCTGCAACCCTGGACCTGGCTGGAAGGCAACCGCATGTACGCCAGCTTCGGCCACCTGACCGGCTACTCGTCGAACTACTACACCTACGCCTTCGACAAGGTCATCGCATTGGACTTCTTTGCCCAGTTTGACCCTGCCGACCTGCTGGGCTGCGACGCCGGCAGCCGCTATCGCAAATTGGTGCTCGAACAGGGCGGGTCAAAACCGGGCCGCCAGATGGTCCGCGAATTCCTGGGCCGCGATGAAGAATTTTCTGCCTTTTCCAATTGGCTGAACGAGGAGTTTGAATGTCATTATTTGGAGGTCTCACGATGAATGCATCCGACTTTCGCCGTATAGCGCTGAGCTTCGAGGGCGCCGAAGAGGGCTCGCATATGGGCGCGGCCGATTTTCGCGTCGGCGGTCGAATCTTCTCTACGCTCGCATCGGAGAAACTAGGCTACGGCAACCTGATGATCACTCCTGAACAGCAGGCGGAGTTTGTTGCGGAACGGCCCGACCTTTTCCTACCCGTTGCGGGCGGGTGGGGCAGGAACGGCGTTACCCATGTACGGCTTGCCTTGGCCAACGAGGACGTACTAACGGGCGCGATGCAAATGGCATGGAAGCTGCGAATTGAAAAGAACAACAATACAGGCAGGAAAGGCCGTGCTCCCATAAAACGGTCGAGCAAGGCAAGAACAATAAACACATAGCCCGTTAATCTCTCCATTACGGTCTATCCATATATTATGATTTCGTAATGGCATGCACACAGGATTTCAACGGCAAATGGGCGCTGGTGACCGGAGCCAGTTCGGGAATTGGCGCGGCGCTGTCGCGGGAGCTGGCCAAGCACGGAGCCAAACTTATTCTGACGGCGCGCAGGCGTGACCGGCTGGAGAAGCTGGCAGGCGAACTCAAGACACAAGGAACAGAGGCCCGTGTCATCACGGCGGACCTGAACGATCCCGCCGCGCCGCAGCAAATCTATGACGCCACGGAAGGCGCTGGCCTCACCGTCGACATTCTCATCAACAACGCCGGCCTCGGCCAGTATGGCGCGTTCTGCGCGAGCCCCGTCGAGCAGGAGTTGAGCCAGGTCAGAGTCAACTGCGAAGCCATGGTGCGGCTGACGCGACTGTTTGTTCCGCGCATGGTGGAGCGGCGTCGCGGCTGGGTGCTGGTATTGGCCTCGACCGCAAGCTTTCAACCTGTTCCGTACATCACCACCTACGCAGCCACCAAGGCCTTCGACCGCTTCTTTGCGCTGGGTCTGGCCGCTGAGGTGGCGCGATTCGGCGTCAAGGTGACGGCGCTCTGCCCTGGGCCTACCGAGAGCGAGTTCTTCGACGTAGCACACGCCGGCGCTTTCAAGGGCAACCATGTGCAGCCTACCGAAGAAGTAGCGAGGCTCGCGATCACCGCGCTGGCACGCGGCCGGGGCACCCTCATCCCTTACTTCAGCGGCAGATTCAACGCCTTCCTCGTGCGCTTCTTGCCGGCAAAACTGATTACCTATTTTGTCGAGAAGGCCGCGCGCCCGGCCTGAGAAGCCGTTCAATGAGCTTGCCTTGCATGAAATGCACAGGCATTGCGGCCTGCAGCGCAGAGGCAGAAACGATCACACGCTTGATCAACGGATGATATATTGTTCATGGTAATGAAAATAAAATGAGAGTTTCATTCTTGTTTTTCATGATCCGCTGGCGCAAATTACATATTCAGTGAGGCTGTAAATGATTCGCAATTTTCTCTTGCCTGGACCTGCTGCGCACATTGCCAGGCTTCCGGAACCTCAGATAAAAAAGTTGTACCCAAAACTGCGCTGGCAGATTCTGGAATCTACATTTATTGGTTACGCCACATTTTATCTGGTCAGAAACAATCTTCCGGTTGTCTCCAAAGAGATGGGGCAGGCGCTCCACTACTCGAAAGGACAAATCGGCGACATACTGGCGATATCGGTTTTCGTCTACGGCCTGGGCAGATTTTTTATGGGTTCAATTTCGGACCGTAGCAACCCGCGTTACTTTATGCCGATCGGATTGCTGCTGACTGCTTTTTGCAACTTTGCTTTTGCAACTGCCAGCAGTTATCCGATGCACCTGGCCCTGTGGACATTGAATGGGTTGGCGCAAAGCATGGGATGGGCTCCATGCGGCCGCTCCATCAGCCATTGGTATAGCATCCGCGAGCGGGGAACAGTTTTTGCATTCTGGAATCTCGCTCAAAATGTGGGCGGCGGGCTGGTGGGAATTATTGCTGCCTTCTGCGCCGCGCAGCTCGGCTGGAGATCGGCATTTTATGTCCCCGGCATACTGGCGCTACTCTGCGCGTTGTATCTTGTTTTGAGGCTGAGGGACACGCCTCAGTCGGTGGGACTTCCGTCGATTGAGGAATATCACAACGATTATCCGAAAGGCGGCAGCGGCGACAGCGAAAAGGAGCTGGGAACTCGCGAGTTATTCGTCCATTACATCCTGAAGAATCGTTACTTGTGGATTTTTGCCGGCGCAAATTTCTTTGCCTATGTCGCCCGATACGCCATGCTCGACTGGGGGCCGACTTATCTGAAAGAGGTTAAGCACGCCAGCTTGGGCCAGGGAGGAATCGGCACGGCAGTTTTAGAGTCTTCTGCAATGCTGAGCACTGTCCTGGTGGGATGGCTATCCGATAAGCTGGGCGGACGCCGCGGAATGATTTGCCTGCTCTGCATGATTCCCGTCTTTCTTGCCTTTATTGGCATTATTTATAGCCCCAACAATAAGTTATGGATGGACATGGCATTATTCGGAATTATTGGTTTCTTTGTTTATCCGGCTGTCATGTTACTTGGCATTTGCTCGTTGGATGCCACCTCTAAAAAAGCGGTAGGCACGGCGAATGGCTTTATCTCAATCTTCGGCTCCCTGGGGCGCATGGCCGAGAGTAAAGGCATAGGCACTCTTGTGGAACGATATAACTGGGATGTTGCGCTCTATGCGATAGCGATATCAACTTTTTTGGGAATTGTTCTGCTTGCGTTCACCTGGAAGCTTTCGCCGGGAGCGGCAGAGGCCCGGCGAGTGGCCAAGCGCTCGCTGTAGTAAGGACAGCTGGATAAGAGGATTTCAAAATACGCGGATCGGAGGTTGAGGATTGAGCAATTCAAATTCAGCCGTCACGCGAAGAAAATTCCTGCAGGGAGCGGCACTGCTCGCGGCTCCTGTTTCACTTTACTCCCAAGTTTCGCAAAACACCTTTGAGCAGCATCAGCAAGCGCTCCGGGAGTGGTATGAGAAAAAAGCGCTTCGTCTTGCCGGTGTCAGCACGAAGGACGCAGAGACGTTGCGCGACCTACTGGCCGAATCTCCTGTCTTATACCCGTCGTGGAGCGGACGCCTGGACGAGTACGACAGCGAGACTTTCGGTCCGCTGCTGGCAGTCAGCGATGAGGGTGACAACGCGCAGACCATCGCTCACGCAGCATACGCGTCAGCCAAGGCGCGCGCGCTTCACAACGCCAGCGCCACCTCACTCGGCGTGATGATTGACGGCGAGCGCATGGTCAGCGCAGGCGAAGGGCCGATTGGACCGGAAGAATACGCAAAACTGATTGCGGCAGCCTTCGGGCGCACCCTTTGCTCCACCAACGTCGGAGTCAGAGTCAATGCCCGCCTCTACCGGCTCTTTCCGGAGTTCTCGATAGCCGATGCAGCTGCAGGCGAAGAAAAGTGGTTGGCAAAGATTTATGCTGCGTTTCGCCCGTTTCTGAAAACACCCGACGGCAATCCCCGGCCGCTCACTGTCCGGCTTACTGTACGACCGGAAGATTCGCCTGAGACGGTCCGCAAGCTGGTTGCGAAACTGGAGGCCGGGCGTGGCCAGGGACTTCTCGGTTCCTCTTCGGTCCATCATCTTTCTCTGCTATCAATTTGCACCGGCGTAATCCGCTCAGTCGCGGAGACGGAGGAGATCAAGCGTCTGCTTGAAATCGCTGCGCAGACTGGCATTGCAGAGGTCGCGATTGACGGAGAGCTGCTCTTTGGCGCGCGTCAGCGCATGAGTGTCGAGTCTCTGCTTAATATTCTGGAAGTAAGCGCGCTGCGCGATCTGTTCGCCGCAGCCCGGCAGCGGAAAGTCCGGCTCGTCTACCGCTATCAAGTCGACGCCGATTCGGCTGCGCGGACGATTTGGACCGGCTTGCACACAACACGTTCCTATGGATTTACGGCGGGCAAGTACGGACTTGTGCCGCTGACCCTCGACGAGCAGGAGCGAGTGGTTGAGATGATCAGCCGCTGGACGAAGGGATGGACGGCGATTCCGGCTTTTTATCTTGACACGCCTTTGGTTACGCACGACGAAATTTTCGATGAGTCGCGATGCATGGACGGAGCGCTTCTGTGGATGGAAAAAGTGCACGGGGCGGGCGCGAAGCTGGCGCTCTTCGACTGTCCCGACCGGATTGCCGGACGTCATTTGATCCGCGATGAGCGGGATGCGGAAGCCAAAGGAATTTTATCGCTGGAACAAATTGCCGCTTTGGAGCATCGTGGCCGGGAGCTTGGATTGAAACTGATGTGGTCCGGCGGAATCACGGCGCGGCAGGCGTATTCTCTTGGCGAGCAGGGCGTGTTCGCTGTCTTCTCGACCGGCGCAGCTTCACGACGCGTGGCCGTGCATGGAAGTTTCGCCGACGATCCGGAACTTGCCAGCGAAAGTGAACCTACGGAGATCGGCGTGCGCCGCGTTCATGCCGCTGTTCAGGGTGGTTTTCTCGCCAGGACTTTGAGTGGCCGCGAAAAAGAATTGGCGGAGCAAGTGCGCGACAGCAGCCTGCGCCTTCTGCAAGCAATCGACGCGCAAAGTCCGGCTGAAAAACTCCTGGCTGAACTTGACGAAGCAATGCTGCGCGGCTGGTCCGCGCACTGGGCGGGGAAAAAGTCGGCCTAAAATCATCTTCTTATGCCGTCGCCGCCGATTTTCTGCGCGCGCCGAGCCGGGCAGCAACCTCAACCAGGGATTCATCGCATCCGCGCGCGGCGGCCATTTGCATGCCGCCTACGGCGCAGGGAAGCGTGACCACCGGCACTCCCACCATGCTAAATGGAGTGGTGTAGCGCAAGAGCCGGACGCGGGTCTTGCTGTGATCCGCTCCGGCCGCCAGGCGCGCGACAGGAGTGGCAGGCATCAGCAGCAAACCATTCGCCTCAAAAAGCGAGTCCATGCGAGCCGTGAACTCCGCGTGGCGTTGGCGCAATGCGGAGATTTCCGCGGACGTGATGCGCGCGCCCCACTCCAGCCGCTCGCGAAGGCCTCGTCCGTAGAGGTCAAAGTGGCCCGCATGGATGCGCGCTGCCTCCCATGCCTGAATGGACGCATAAATCTCGAAAGCCTCCTCCCACCACTTCGCATCAATTTTGACAGCGCGCAATCCAAGAGCCTCCAGCTCCGAGATGGTGGCGTGAAGGCCGGCGAGAATCTCCGGCTCACAATCGTAGTAAAAGTTTTCATCCGGGACGGCAAAGTGTGTGAAGGTCTGCGTTGCATTCGCCTCCACGGGCGCAAGAAAGCCGGCCAACAGCGGCGCATCTTGCAGATCGCGAAAGATCCATCCCATGGTGTCAAAGGATTGCGCCAGATGCGCGCCGCCTCGCCAGTTGCCGCGGCCCAGCGAGGCGCGATACCCGGCCAGTCCGCACAACGCTGCGGGTGCGCGGATGGACCCGCCGGTGTCTGTGCCCACCGCGGCCACGGCTGAGCCTTCCAGCACGCTGGCCGCCGCGCCCGAGGACGAGCCGCCCGTCAGCGCGCCCTCGTTGCCCGGCTGAAGGCAATCGCCGAAATCTGGATTTTCGCCGGTGATGCCGTAGGCCAGCGGATGCAGGTGCGTCTTGCCGATGATCACCGCGCCGGAAACGCGCAACTTTTCCACCAGCCAGGAATCCTGCGCGGCGACTCCGGCTATGTCGCGATACGCTCGCACGCCGCAACTGGTGGGCGCGCCGGCCAGGTCAAAACAATCCTTCACCGAGATGGGCAGACCCCACAGCGCGCTGCGGCCATCGCCGAAGGGGCCTCCCTTGCCGCGCGGCATCGCTCCAGCACGCGCCGCTTCAGCCAGCGTCCACGCCGGATTCTGCCACAGGTAGGTGTTGTGGCTTTGATTCCCGTTGGCGCGTGCGAGAGCCATTTCGGCCAGATCAACGGGCCGTACCGTTTCAGCGGCAAGAGCTTCACGCAACCCGCGGATCGTCCAGGAGGCATCGGTCATAGTGAGATTTTAGGGCAACAGGAAGAATGTCACTAAAAAGTATCGTTGAATCCGGGCAAGAAGCGTTTATCTCTGTAATATATTGATTCTAAATGGCGTCCCCGACGGGATTTGAACCCGTGTTATCGCCGTGAAAGGGCGGTGTCCTAGGCCGGGCTAGACGACGGGGACGCAGACAGGGTCAACAAGCAGCCAGAATTGGCCGGATGCGCCCTTATGAAGGCTACCAACTCAGAGAGGCTATGTCAAAGAATCTGGAGCCACTTCAGGTACCAGCGAATCCATGTGTTCCGGACTGGGCAGGCTGACCAGGAAGAAAAAAATGTGCCAGAGCCCGGCTGCAGGCATCCCATTACAATAGAGAAGGCAACATCGAGTGAGGAAGATCGCATTGAAACGCATTCTTTTAATAGGTTGTTTTGTTCTTCTTGGGTTGGCAGCCACGGGCTGCGACAAAAAACCGGCAGCTAAAAACGCGGCCGGCATGCAGGGGATGCCGGTGCAGACGGTGACAGTCGCCCTTGTACCGGTGCCCCAATCGAGCGAGTATGTGGCCACCATCAAGTCGCGCCGCTCGGCCACCCTGCTGCCACAGGTCAGCGGAAGCCTGACCAAGATTCTCGTCCACTCGGGCGACCATGTGAAGGCGAGACAGGTGCTGATGGAGATTGATCCGCGGCTTCAGCTTGCCACCGTCGCATCGGCCCGCGCAACAGAGCGGCAAAAGAAGGCCATCTACGATTACAACGCGATAGAGGTTGAGCGGCAGCGCAAACTCTTTGAGGCCGGCGTGACCAGCCGCGACACTT
>Ga0302278_10002397_pt1 | contig 21684 bp, 27 predicted proteins | sample III_Bog_N3_2_FD_194543 | JGI IMG/M metagenome (GOLD analysis project Ga0302278, IMG submission 194543) | Peat permafrost microbial communities from Stordalen Mire near Abisko, Sweden - III_Bog_N3_2 | ecosystem: Environmental > Terrestrial > Soil > Wetlands > Peat | place: Sweden: Abisko...
CTCCATCCTGGAGCAGTTTGTTCCGGGAGAGATATTTCATGTGGATTCGATTGTGAGCGAGCGCAAGGTCGTTTTTTCAGTGGTGCATCAGTACGGACGTCCGCCGATGCAGCTGATGCAGTCGGGCGGCGTGTTTACGACGCGCACCGTGGACCGCGGCAGCCACGACTGGAAAGAACTGACGGCCCTGAATGCGGCGCTGGCGCCGGCGCTGGGCATGGTGCGCGGCGTTACTCATGCGGAATACATTCGAGCCCACTCGGATGGACGCTATTACTTTCTTGAGATTGCCGCGCGCGTGGGCGGAGCATTCATCGCCGACCTGGTGGAGGTGGCAACGGGCGTGAATCTCTGGCGCGAGTGGGCCAGGATGGAAGTGGGGAATCTTCGCGGCGAGAAATATGCGGCGCCTGCGGTTCGCGAAGAGTATGCCGGAAGCGTGCTGTGCCTGGCGCAGACCGCGGAGCCCGACACCTCGGCATTCAATGATCCGGAGATCGTTGTGCGTGTGAAGAAGCACCATCACGCGGGGATGATTGTGCGGTCGGAAAATCCGGAGCGGGTGAGGGAGTTGCTGGAGCACTACAGCGCCGAGTTTGCGCGGGTGTTTCTGGCGTCCATGCCGCCAATGGACCGGTTGACGCCGGCATAAAGCGCTCTTGCCTGATTCAGTCAGATTGCGTCCGATCGCCGGAAGACCGTCCCCAAGCGGTATTGGGGACGGATCGGCAACGAACCACGAGCGGTCCGCTTAAAGTCGGTCTTTCGATGTGAGTAATCCAACGTGGTCCACACCTGCGCCTTTTCCTATATTCATGACCTGCGCAACGGTTGAGAAATCAACCTGGTCGTCCGCTTTGATGCACATGACTCGGTTCGCCCTGGGCGAAAAAATGGTGGTCAAACGGCTACCAAGGTCATTGATGCTCACATCCTCTTGATTGATCTTGTAGCTCACCAGGCCATCGCGGGCGCTGAGGATCTGCACCACTACGGCAATTTCGGGACTCTGGGCCGGGTTCGTAGACCGCTTTGGGAGTGCCGCATCAAGGCCGTGAGGCATCGCCGGGACGATCACCATGAAGATGATCAACAGGACCAACAGAACATCGATCATCGGAGTCACATTGATTTCGCCCCGTAGCTGACTTGAGGCATGACCATTGTCGATTGTCATCGGACAATTTCCTCCTTGGCTTTTGAGTGTCGAAGAAGCATTTGAAGCATTCACGGCATTCGGATCTGAGACTTCTAATGACTTAGACACCGCAGCAAGGCAGGGAGTTCCCGATGAATGGTTGTGGGTTTTGAGGACTGGCAACGCGGCACTAACTGGTGACTTACTGACGGATAGGCGACAATCCGATCGGAATCCACTCCCTGACATCAATGAGTTGGCGCGAAAACGACATCGATGGTGGTTTCGAATCTGACTGGCCTTTCGTTTAACAGGTATGGCCGGTAGGTCCACCGCCGGACGGAGTCTATCGCGGCTTGTTGCAGCAGTGCGGGGCCGCTGATAACGCGGAGGGCTTCCACAACGCCATTGGCGCTAATCGTGGCATGAAGAACGACCGGGCCGGAGACATGATTCTTAAGCGCCTCGGCCGGATAAACGGGATCGATCTTCGAATTAAGCAAACTCACAGCCACCCCAGCGGAGAGGATGACTGCCTGCGGCGTCGGCATGAAGCAGGGCAGCCGTGCGATGCTCTGACCTTCTCGCCATTCTCTGAAGTCGTCGATCACACGCTGAACCTCAACTTCGATGGGAGGACCCTCATCCCATATCTGATGAATTCGCAGGTGTGCGTTCATTGCACACTCGACATATCTTTTCGCATCCGTCACCGGTCGACCCGTCGGGTCTGTACCTGGCGTCCTCTCAAATGCGGCGAGGTATTGATCGCGGGTTTCCCAATCGTCCTTGAGTCCTCGCTTCAGGACGGCGATGGCCCGATCCAACTCCACCACCAGCGACTCGCGGTTTGGTTCTACCGCACTTGGCGAAGTTTGAGCCCCCACCTCAGGACCTTGAAAAGCTCCAGCCTGGCAGGCTACGAAACTAGCGGGGAGAAAAATAAAGCTCGCCAGAACCGCGTTCGGACGCAACATCGAAACCTCCACGCTGGATAGCGGAGCCATTGCAAATTCGATTATGAAACGTCGGGCAGGCGGCAGCAGTTTCCAGCCATGGCAATGATTCCCGTGATCAGAAGGCTTAGTAATGTTAGACACCGACGATGTCGAAAAAGTGCCTGTGATGCGGCAGCTGCGATGATTCATGACCATTCCGGATGGGTGACCGGCAACTCGGAACCAACTCAGAATACGAAATCCCTTTACAACATACCAACCAGTCGGTATGTTAGATACCAACTGGTTGGTATCCATGATTTCCCCTCTGCCACAACACGAATCGAAGACTCGACTGCTCGATGCGGCGCTGCACGTGATCCGCGCCAAGGGCTACTCAGCTACACGCATTGAAGACGTGTGCGAAGTTGCCGGGCTGACGAAGGGCAGCTTCTTTTATCACTTCAAGGGCAAAGAGGATCTGGCCCTTGCAGCCGCCGATTACTGGAGTTATCGGACCTCAGCGCTGTTCGCTGCCGCTGAGTATCACGACCTTGCCCGGCTGCCAGACCCGGTTGATCGCCTGCTCGCATATATCGATTTGCGGAAGGCACTGATTCAGGGTGATTTGCCGGATTTTACCTGCCTGGTGGGAACCATGGTGCAGGAGATTTATGACACGCAACCGGCCATTCGCGAGGCCTGTAACCAGAGCATCAGCGGACATGCGGCCACTCTCGTCCCGGACATCGAGGAAGCCATGCGCCAGCGCGGCATCCGGGACAACTGGACCGCGGAGAGCCTGGCTCTCTATACCCAGGCATCCATCCAGGGAGCGTTTATTCTGGCCAAGGCTAAACAGAATCCTGAGGTTGCCGTGGCTCTAATCGACCATTTGCGCCGCTACTTCGAACTGCTGTTCAACCAACCGCAATCATCTCCATCCTGAACCCGGAAAAACTGCAGCCCAAGGAGAGAAATATGAGCACAAAAATCGTCCAGGGAATGGTTCTTGCAGCTTCAATGCTGCTGGTTCGGCCGTCCAGCCCCAAGCTTGCGCAAGCCCAGGAGGCCAAGGCTCCTTATCCGGCCATGGCCCCTCTTGACCAATACCTCATTGCCGATCGCGACGCTGAGATCGCGCTGGCAAAAAGCGCGGCTCCTCCGGCGCTGTCTAACGACGCCACTGTCGTGGTTCTCGAAAAGGACGGCTACCACACAGCGATTGAGGGCAAGAACGGCTTCACCTGCATCGTGGAGCGGGGGTGGATGTCGCCCCTGGACAGCACGGATTTTTGGAATCCCAGATTGCGTGGCCCCATTTGTTACAACCCGGCAGCCGTGCGCACGATCCTCCCCTACACCCTTCTCAGAACAAAGCTGATTCTAAGCGGGCTCACGAAAGCCCAGATGGCGGAGAACATCCGGTCGTCGGTTGCCGCAAGCCGGCTTCCCCTGCCGGAAGCAGGAGCGATGTCGTACATGTTGTCGAAAAGCCAGTATCTCGGCGACGGCCCCCAGCACTGGCATCCGCATTTGATGTTTCATGTGCCCCGCGTGGACAATGCGAGCTGGGGAGCGGACTTGCCGGACTCGCCAGTTCTTCAGGACTCGGATCATGTCCAGGGGCCGGAGCCGGAAACCATTTTCATGGTGCCTGTGGATCACTGGTCAGACGGATCGCCGGCGGAAACTCATCAACACTGAGGCGCGCACGCAAGATGGGTGGAGATCGAAACCGAACATTCTTCAATCTCAAAGGAGCGGACGATGAACCTGACTGAACAGCCTGAAATCGTGGAATGGCCCGAGACTCACTATGTATTCGTGGAGAGGACCGGCCCGTTTCAGAAGATTGCCCCCGAGGCCTGGCAACTGGCATACAGTCTTCGCCCGCTCCTGGCCGAGAATAACCAGATCACCGGCTCCATGAGCCTTTACAGGATGAGCCCGAACGTCTATCGCGCAGGGTTTGTTGTGCCGGAACGGCCGCTCAAGCTGCCATTGGGACTGACGTACGAATTGTTTGAAGGCGGACAATACAGCAAGTTCGTGCTGACCGGGTCTTACTCCAATCTGGGTCCGGCGACGGCGCGCGTGTTTGAGATTGTTGCAAAGAACAACATGATGCTCCGCATGGATTTTTGCATTGAGCATTACGTGAACAATCCGCAGACGACGCCGGAAGACAGATTGATTACAGAGATTCTTGTTCCCACCGCATGAGGAGGCTCGCCGATGTCAACTGCAACATTGGACACACTGAACACGCTGAGCACATTGAACAAGGCAGCCTCAAAGGATGAGGCCGATATTCTCGCCCTCGTCGAGTCCATGCTCAGGGCCAACCATGACAAGGATGCCGCTGCGTTTGCCGCGCCCTTCGCGCCCGATGCAGCCGTCTTCAACCTTGCTCCGCCGCTGGTTCATCACGGAATCAGCTTGCAGCAGAAGCAGGCCTGGTACGACAGTTGGTCAACGCCGGTCGACCTGGAGGCACACGATTTCAAGGTTTCTGTTAGCGGAGATTTGGCTTTCTGTTTTGGATTTCTGCGTCTGAGCGGGACCAAGAAGGGACCCGAAGGAAGCGTCAGCTTCTGGATGCGTCAGACGCTGTGCTTTGAGCGGCAGGGAAGCGAGTGGAAGATTGTCCATGAGCACGCATCGGTTCCGTTCTACATGGACGGAACGCTGCGGCCGGCGTTCGATTTGAAGCTCTGAATGTATGCATCCGGTACAAAGACTTTACAATCGATGCGGGAGCAAGCATGGACTTGAAGAGTCAGTCTCCGCATCGTCGGTGGAATCCGCTTCGTCAATCGTGGGTGCTGGTTTCGCCGCACAGGACCCAGCGGCCCTGGCAAGGGGAAGTGGGACAAAAGGCAGCGCCTTCCGGCGTCTCCTACGATCCGCAGTGCTACCTGTGTCCGGGCAACCATCGTGCGGGCGGGGCGGTGAATCCGGTTTATGAAAGCGTGTTCTCGTTTGTAAACGATTACGCGGCCTTGCTGCCCGAAAAGCTCGATTCCGCGGACACAGTGAGCTCCCCATTGCTGGTTGCGGAGCCGGCCCGCGGGCTTTGCAAAGTGCTTTGCTACCACCCCGACCACAGCCTGACCCTGGCGCGCATGACGCGCGAGGAGATTCGCCCGGTGGTGGACGCCTGGACCCAGCAGTACAAGGAGATTGGCGGCCTGGAGTGGATCAAGTACGTGCAGATTTTTGAGAATCGCGGAGCCATGATGGGCGCCAGCAACCCGCATCCGCATGGGCAAATCTGGTCAACGGACTTTGTGCCGGACGAGCCTGCCGCCGAAACCGTGGCACAGCGTGAGCACCTTGCGCGGACGGGCCATTGCCTGTTGTGCGATTACACCGCGACCGAACTTGCAATCGCGGCTGAACAGGGACGCGTTGTCTTCCAAAATGCGCATTTTGCCGCGATTGTCCCGTGGTGGGCTGTGTGGCCATTTGAGGTGATGCTGGTTTCGCGACGCCATGTTGGCGCGCTACCGGAGTTCACGGGCGAGGAGCGCGAGGGACTGGCGGACGCATTGAAGCGGTTGACCACACGGTTCGACAATCTTTTTGACACCAGCTTTCCGTACACAATGGGGTTTCACCAGTCGCCTACAGATGGCAAGGAGCATCCGGAGTGGCATTTCCATGCACACTTTTACCCCCCGCTGCTGCGCTCGGCGACGGTGCGTAAATTCATGGTGGGATTTGAGATGCTGGGCATGCCGCAGCGGGATATTACGCCGGAGGACGCGGCCGAGCGGCTGCGGGCCTGCCCGGAAGAGCATTTCTTGCCGCGGGCGTAGATCCGATTCAATGCGGCAATTGTGGTTGCAACAATCCGTAGACCCAGGTTCCCAGGAGCGCGCTCAGGATGGCCAGGATCATCACTGAAACCCCATTACCGACGAGCGCAAAGAGGGGGCCTGGGCAGGCTCCTGTGAGGGCCCATCCCAAACCGAATATCGTACCGCCGACCGCATATCGCACTCCACTGCCCAACGTCTTTCTGGGAATTGAAATGGCTTCTCCGGAAGCAGATTTGAGCGCCAGCTTCTTGATGAGCGCGACCGATGCAGCAGCCGTTGCAATGGCCGATCCGATGATGCCGTACATACGGAACGACTGAAATCGAAACATCTCCTGGATGCGGAACCAGGACAACACTTCGGACCTGGTGAGCACAATGCCAAAAGCAATACCGAGTGAGAGATAAACCAAAAGTGACACAAGCTTGCCGTCCTGTTCGCCGGCAGTCTCAATCTCGGGATGTGGTTTCGCAGTCATGGTCGTTAGAACAGGTGCGGCAGGATGAAATACGTTGCGGCGAGGCCTCCCGCAAAGAAGCCGAGAACCGCGATCAAAGAGGGCAACTCAAAATTGGCAAGGCCTGAGATAGCGTGGCCCGAAGTGCACCCTCCGGCATACGCTGTGCCGAAACCCACCAGGAATCCTCCCAACACAATGGACACAAATCCGCGCAGAGTGAACACGGCATGCCAACTGAAGATTTCATGTGGCGCCACGCCAGAAAGATTGTGTAGACCCACCTGAGTCAGAGCAGCTTTTGTCGCAGGCGAAATCGCAATGTCGTGCGGCGTTCCCACGTGAGCGGCGAGAGAGCCGCCGGCTAAGACTCCCGACAGGAACACAAGATTCCACAGTCCGGCGTTCTTCCAGTCATAGCGGAAATACTCGAGCTTCCACGGTGCGAACGCTGAACAAAGATGGCGCAGATTACTCGAGATTCCAAACACCTTGTTGCCGGCGAGTAAGAGCGCCGGAACGAAGAGCCCGATAATTGGCCCCGCAACATACCAGGGCCATGTTTCCGTAAGCCAGGCGCTCATGTCGTATCAGGCGATTCCCGGATGACGCCCCTGGCGCAGGTCCCACAACGCAGCCACGAGCGCATCGATTTCCTCGCAGGTGTTGTAAAGAGCGAGCGTTGCGCGGAGCGTGGTCTCCAAGCCAAAGCGGCGCAAGATCGGTTGCGCGCAGTGATGACCGCCGCGAACGGCGATGCCCTTGCGGTTGAGGTAGTCGCCGATCTCCTCCGTTCTGAAGCCGTCCATCACGAAGGAGAGGACTCCAGCCTTTTCTTTTGCTGTGCCGATGATGCGGAGCCCTGGGATGCGTTGAAGTGCGTCAGTGGCATACACCAGCAACGTGTGCTCGTGGCGCGAAACATTGGCGATGCCGACGCGATCGAGATAGTCGATGGCGGCGCCGAGGCCGACGGCATCGGCTATGTTGCCCGTGCCGGCCTCAAACCGCTGCGGGGGCGGCTGGTACAGCGTCTTCTCGAAGGTGACGTCCTGAATCATGTTGCCGCCCCCTTGCCACGGAGGCATGTTATCCAGCACCTCGGACTTTCCATACACCACACCGATGCCGGTTGGCGCGAAAACCTTATGCCCCGAGAAAACGTAGAAGTCGCAGTTGATGGCTTGCACATCGACACGCATGTGCGACACCGCCTGCGCACCATCCACCAGCACGCGCGCGCCGTGACGGTGAGCGGCCTCGACCATTGCATTTACAGGAACCACCGTGCCGAGCGCGTTTGAGACATGTGTGATGGATACAAGACGCGTCTTTGGCCCAAGCAGCTTTTCATATTCGTCAAGCAGCACCTGTCCGGAATCGTCTACCGGGGCAACGCGAAGCCGCGCGCCCTTTTCCGCGCACAGCATCTGCCACGGAACGATGTTGGCGTGATGCTCCAGCCAGGTAATGACAATCTCGTCGTCCTTTTGAACATTGCGACGGCCCCAGCTTTGGGCCACAAGATTGATGGCTTCCGTGGCCCCGCGGACAAAAACAATCTCGCGCGTGGCGCCGGCATTGAGAAAACGACGCGTCTTTTCGCGGGCCGATTCGTACGCATCGGTCGCCCGTGCAGCCAACTCATGCGCGGCGCGATGCACATTCGAGTTTTCGTGTTCGTAGAAGTACGTGAGCCGATCGATCACCGACTGCGGCTTCTGGGTAGTCGCCCCGTTGTCGAGCCAGATCAATGGATGACCGTTGACTATCTCACGCAGGATGGGAAAATCGCGGCGAATTGCCTCCACATCGAACGAATAGGAAGAGAGACCGAGATCGTCGAGAAGCTCGGGCTGCCCCGCACCGGGAACCACCACCGGCACGCCATCCACCGGATAGAGCGGGCGGGGTTTGCTCAGCGCATCCTCGGAAGCAGGAGCGCGAAAGGCGGGCGCGTGGGCCACTGTTCCGGGGAACTGCGGGGTGTTCAGGTCAAGCGGCGATGCAAATGGATTGCCCGCCGAGCTTCTTCCTGCGTCGGCTGGCTTCTCCGGTGCGCCGGCAGCCGGAATGGGACCGGGCACCGAAGGCGGAGTCGAGAACAGCGGACGCGCTTCTTCAAGAAATGAGAATGCCGGGATTGGCGAGGAGTCCAAGACACCGAAAGCGCCGGGAACCACCGGCGCCGGAGGCTGAGGAGGTGCGGGCAGAGTGGACGGATGAATATCGGTGAATAGCGATGCGGGGATTGCAGCAAATCCCTCATCGCTGGGCACAGCGCTTCCAAACGCCTGTGCTGGAGAGTGCTGGGAGGCTGGCTCCGCGGCGGGTTCAGCAAAAAGCGGCCGCGCATCGGCAAGAAACGCAAAGGCCGGGTCAGCCGGTGGAGCAACGTTGGCGCCCGGTCCTCCACGAGGAGTGACAGGAGCCGATGCATTGGAACGCATGTCCGGTGGAACGCTTCGATCCGAAGGCGTGACAAATGACCCCGTTTGCCCTGAGCTGGCCGGCGATTGCACCAGGTCCGCCGCGATGCCCGGAAACGAAGGCGCAGTGGGAGCGGGGACAGCCGCATAGGGGTTGCCTGTAAAGGCGGAGTTCGGGGGCAGTGAGGCGCGAGCCGCGGTGAGGGCCGGCTGTTGCAGCGTCTCCGGAAGCGCATTGAAAATCTCATTGGCCATGCGCGCTAACTCGGCGGGAGAGAGAATGCCGGGAGCGAGACCCTGGCTCGCATTTGGACCCGCTCCCTGAGCGCTCACATCTGGGGTCGGCCTGACAAGCGCCGGCTCACTGGTACTCATGGTATTGTCCTACGTCCACACCCTCGAGCACTGCAATGGCATCGTCTGTCAACACGGCAGCCGAGCAGTAGAGCGAGATCAGGTAGGAAGCAAGCGCCCGCTGGTCGATGCCCATGAAGCGCACCGACAGCCCCGGGCTCTGCTCTCCCGGAAGCCCCGGCTGGAACAGTCCGATGACACCCTGCTTCTTCTCGCCCACACGCAGCAGAAGAATCTTCGAGGTGTGGTCCTTGCTTCGCACCGCAATCTTGTCCGAGGGGATGAGTGGAACGCCACGCCAGGTAAGGAACGGCGTGCCAAACAACGATACCGTGGGCGGAGGAACTCCGCGGCGCGTGCACTCCCGCCCGAAGGCTGCAATGGCGCGCGGGTGGGCCAGGAACAAAGAAGGCTCTTTCCAGACTTTGACCAGCAACTCGTCAAGATCGTCCGGCGTAGGCGCGCCCTTGCGCGTCTTGATCTTCTGCGAATCGGCGACGTTGTTGAGCAGGCCGTACTCCGCATTGTTCAGCAGTTCGCTCTCCTGCTTCTCCTTCACGCTCTCAATCAGGAGCCGCAACTGCTCGCGAACCTGGTCATACGGATTGCTGTAAAGATCGGAAACGCGCGTGTGAACATTGAGCACCGAATTGATGCTGCTTAAAATATACTGGCGAGGATTTTCCTCGTACTTGATGTACGTAGTGGCAACGGGCGACTCGTCCTCATGGCTGCAAATGGACTCGATCGGTTTAGTCTCGTCCACTTTGTTCAGCCGGAAGATTCCCGCCTCAAGCGGCTTCCAGTCCAGAAGGCGTACCAGCCATCGCGGTGTGATTGCTCCAAATTGCGGAGCAGTCTTGGTGACATTGGCAAGTTGATATGCCGCTTCTTCGCTCAATGAGGCGCGGACGACTTCTTCAGCCACAGGTTTATCTCCTAGTACGATTCAATGGGAATTCTAGAGCCTGCGGGTGAACTCCGCAAGAAAACAGACAGCCATGGAAACCGGACTTCCGTACTGGTTGCTGAGCCGCGACCGGAGACCTTCCACGATGCAGATCCCTTTGGGCAGCCGGCTCCGCGTGTTCTAGTATTTGCGGATGCCGTGATCGACCCGATCAGACCAGGCATGGATTCCGCCTGTCAGGTTCCACACCTGGTTAAAGCCTGCATTATTCAGTAGTTGCACAGCCTTGGCGCCGCGCGGTCCCATCTTGCAAACTGCCACAATCTTCTGTCCGGGATCGAGTTCGCTCACCCGTCGGGGAAGTTCGGCCAGCGGAATGAGATGACCGCCAATGTTGGAGGTCTCAAATTCAAATTCATCGCGCACGTCGAGCAGAAATAGATTCTCACCGGCATCGAGCCGTTTCTTCAGGTCTTCGGCTCGAATCTCAGGAACGCCCATTGCTTCTTCTCCCTATGAGGAGGCGGTTTGGCATCATTCTTTCCGGCCGCACCCGCCTCGATTTCAATCCAAAACAGAAAACCCACCAGCCAGTTAACTTCTGGCGGTGGGTCCGATTGAGGTGCCGGCTTGTAGCTAAACTTTAGCTCTGCCCATCCCTCGCGCCAGAAGACATGCGTACGCAACACATCGCGCAACAACAGGCTCCAGCGTTCTTGAGGGTCAGATCAGTCACAAAAGCAGCATACCATCCGCGCCTCATAACCACAAACTTCTGTCTGGAATCCTAGGGCCGCTTCAGCTTCATTGCTTCGGCTGTCACATCGGTGTACTTCAGACCTGCTCCCGTATTGAAGATCACAACCCGATCGGATGTCTTGAGCGTTCCATCCGCCAGCAGCTTATCGTACGCGGCTGTTACCGATGCGCCTTCCGGAGACAGGAAGATGCCTTCGTTTCGAGCCCAATCAAGGATGGAGGCAAGAATCTCTTCATCGGTTACGGCAAGCGCGATTCCGTCTGAAGCTCGAAGGATATCGAGGATGATTGAGTCTCCGTATGGTTTAGGCACGCGCAGCCCCGATGCGAACGTGGATGCATTCTGCCACATCTGGCACACGTTCGCTCCCGCATGGAACGCGCGGGCGACGGGCGCGCATCCAGCAGCCTGCACAGCGATCATGCGAGGCCGCTTGCCGGGCTTGACCCAGCCCAGTTCTTCCAGCTCTTCAAATGCCTTCCACATGCCGATCAGGCCGACTCCGCCGCCAGTGGGATAGAAAACCGCATCCGGATATTCCCAGCCCAACTGCTCAACCAATTCGTAGCCCATCGTCTTCTTGCCTTCGACACGAAAAGGCTCTTTCAGTGTGGAGATATCGAACCATCCCTCCTGCAGCTTGCGCTCACCCACAATGCGGGCGCAGTCGGAGATCAATCCATCGACGAGCGTGACGTTGGCTCCGTAGGCAATCGCTTCCACATAGTTGGCGAAGGGCACATCGCGCGGCATAAAGATGTGCGCCTCGATTCCGGCCGCTGCCGCATAGGCTGCCAGTGCGCCCGCCGCATTCCCGGCGGAAGGAACAGCAAGCTTCTTCAAGCCATAGTGCCGGGCCATGGTGACAGCCATCGCAAGACCGCGCGCTTTGAACGTGCCCGTTGGATTGGCGCCTTCCTCTTTGACAAAGACCCCTGGATACCGCTTGCTATGCAGCATCGGCGTCCAACCCTCGCCCAATGTAACGGGGGGAACGTCAGGCAAGACTGCTCGATAACGCCACATGCCGGCCCAGGGCGAAGCGGTGTCCTCGGCAATCCGATCGCGAGCCGATGTGCCTCGCAAAGCTGTGAGGTCATAGCGGACAAAGAGCGAGCCGACAGGCTGATCTGTGCATTGCGTGCAGACTGTCTGCGGGGATGCTGCCGAAATTCGTGCGCGGCAGCGAGAGCATTCAAGATAAGCAATTGGTGGCATGGGATCCGTCGGGGTGCCGTTGATATTTCATATACTACGCAGCAGAATCTTGATTGCGTAGCCAGCTTTGCATGCGCTCGCCCCGATCTGGTCCGAGGCATACAACCTAGCGGCCAGCTATTGCTTTACGAGCGGTATAGATAAGTTGTTTCTTTAACGTGGTGAGCTCGCTGGGGCTCGAACCCAGGACCCACGCCTTAAAAGGGCGATGCTCTACCAACTGAGCTACGAGCTCGTTCACAAACCACTCTTTCAAAACTACCACAGGGACGTGTTTTCCGCTCTGTGGCGGGACGGTGCGCGAGAGATTTGCTCCGTCGCTGAGAACTCTTACCCTGGCCGCCCGGGTGAGCGGGCGGAAAACCGGGAATCGGTTAGCGCACCTCTTAAGTGAGTTTTTGAGAGAGAGTCGAAATTAGATTAAGAAAGTCAATATTATCTATTGACAAAATTAATGAAATTTATCATGATTCTTCTTGTAATCAAGAAACGAGAGTTCTTCTGATGGCTCCGCACCCTAAACCGGCTTCCGATTGGCAGGACCTGCTTCGCATGGCGGACGGCTCTTCGCTGGTGGTGGAACGCGTCCGCTTTGTTGAAAAGCAGGTATCAATCGAAGGCGAGTTTGTACTGCCTGAGTTGGCTCGTCTCAGCATGGAAGACCAGGTGTTTATCACGTCTTTTGTGCGCGCCCACGGCTCCATCAAGGAGATGGAGCAGGTCTTCGGGGTAAGCTACCCGACGATCAAGGCGAGGCTCAACCGCATCGGCGGGCTGCTGCAGTTTGTTGATGTGAATCCGTCTCCCTCCCGCGCGGAAGTGTTGGAGCGGCTCAAAACTGGGGAGATCGGCGCCGAGGAGGCCATCCGCGCCCTGGAGGCTTTGAAATGACTCCGAACTTTGCCGTTATCGGCATCGATACGCCCGGCTTCCGTATGCCGCGGCTCTGGTTACCCGTGTTCCTCTTGTGGCTTCCCGCCATTCTGTTGTCGCCGCTTATTCTGCTGGTGGTGTTGGCGGTCTGGTTGGCTGGCCGGATTACTGTGGGTGGGGTTCGTTTGGACGGCGGTGTCAATCCGTGGCGCGCCATGGCAGTTCTCTGGGGCATTCTGTGCGCACTGCCGGGAACCCATATTCGCGTGGCCACGCACGACGCCCACGTTCAGGTTCGCATTCTGTAGAGGTGATTATGCCAAACAGTCGCCGCACCATTCTTTCGCTCGTCGCCCTCGGACGCATCAGCCCCGCCGAAGCGGAACGCCTGCTGATTGCCTGGAATGAAGGCCGGGAGAGCTTCTGGCTATGCTTTGCGCTTGTCGCAGCCACGCTTCTGGCGCAACTGGATCCGCATCAGGCGTTCCCGAGCCTTGTGCATCTTTGGCAGCCGCTTCTGTCTTTGAAAACAATGCCGCTGCATCATGCCGCGGCGGTGGTTCACCGTCTTTTTGGAGGAACGTTATGAACGAGAATCGCCGACAGATTCTGGAAATGCTGGCCGCGGGCAAAATCACCGCGGATGAGGCGGAGCGACTGCTTTCCGCTATTGAATCGGGCCCGAGCGGAAACTCCGGCGAGTTTGCCGCTGGCGGATCCTCGGCCAACGGAACCAAAGCCACGGCCGTGAAGACGCGCGCGAAGTACCTGCGCGTGCTGGTGGAAGCCGATGAATCGATGAGCGGTCTGAAGGGCGGAACCACGGTGAACGTTCGCGTGCCGCTCGAGTTTCTGCGCGCCGGCGTGCGGCTGGCCGCTCTCATTCCCGCCCAGGCGCACAACCAACTGGACGAGGCGTTCACCAAGCACGGCGTTCCGCTGACGCTTTCGCAGATCAAGCCGGAGAACCTGGAAGAACTGATCGACCACCTGGATGACCTGACCGTCGACGTCCAGGGCAATGAGGGAAAGACCGTGAAGGTGCGGGTGTTTTGCGAGTAGGCTCGCAACTTCAGTTTGAATGAATCCCTTACCCCTTGCGCTGCGGCTTCTGCATAGGCACCACCTGGACGGTCACGTCGCGCACCTCGGAAAGAAAGCGATTGAGGACAGAGCCGCGCAGCAGAATATCCCAGCGCGAGCGCACGGATTGTCCAAAGACCACATGGGAGATGTTTTCCTGCTGCGCAAAACGGATGAGCGCGTCCGAGACGTTGCGGTCGACGAGCGAGACGACCTGGGCGCCTAATTCGCGGGCCATGCGCTGGTACTCTTCCAGGCGGTGAAAGGCTTCGGGGTCGCCGTGGCCCTTGTCGTCGGGTCGAGTGACATAGACCGCATACCAGTTGCTGGCGAGGCGGCCGGCAATGCGGGCGCCGACCCGGAGCAGCCGATCCGTACCGGGCCGGGTACTAAGGCAGACCATGACCTTCTCCGGGATCGGCGCTTGTTCCAGTCCCTGCGTGCGGCGGTACTCTGAAGCGCGGCTGCTTACCTGCTCGGCGGTGGTGCGCAGCGCAAGTTCGCGCAGCATATTCAGGTTGCCCTTGCGGAAGAAGTTGGCCAGTGATTGCTCCACTTTTTCCGCCGCATAGATCTTGCCCAGGCGCAGGCGGGACCGCAATTCGTCCACGGTCACGTCCACGTTCACAACTTCGTCGGCGCGCTTGAGAAAGTTGTCGGGGATGGTTTCGCGGATGGTGGTATTGGCAGAGCGGCTGACCGCGTCGTTCAGCGTTTCAAGGTGCTGAATATTCACCGCCGTCATCACATTGATGCCGGCGTCCAGGAGCTCCAGCACATCCTCGTAGCGCTTGCGGTTTTTGCTGCCGGGCACGTTGGTGTGTGCCAGCTCGTCCACCACGACGGTTTGCGGATGGCGAGCGATGATCGCGTCCACGTCCATCTCTTTCAAATGCACGCCGTGGTAGGGAATGACCCGCTGAGGCACGATCTCCAGATCGCGAATCTGGTTTTCGGTGTCCTGGCGCCCATGTGTTTCAACCAGACCGATGACCACATCCACGCCTTGCTGGCGCAGGAGATGGGCGTCGTTGAGCATATGGTAGGTTTTGCCCACACCGGGCGCCGCACCGATGTAGATGCGAAGCCTGGCTTGTTCCTGCTGTTTCTCTAGAACGATCTCAGCCATGAGCTAGCCCACCTCGACCGGGTGACGGATTTCAGTCGTGACCGCCACAGGAAGAAGGAAGCGGAAGGTGGTGCCGTTCCCGAGCCTGCTTTCAACAGCAATTTGTCCGCCAAGCGACTCAACCAGCCGCCGAACCAGGGCCAGCCCGAGGCCTGAGCCGCTCTCAGAGAATGGATTGAAGCGATCGAAGATGGTGCTGAGGCGTTCGGCCTCAATGCCGCGTCCGGTGTCCCTGACCGTGAACTGGACAAAATCCTTGATCTCCTCGGCAGCCAGAAGGATCTCACCGTCGGGCGGCGTGTAGCGAAGCGCATTAGCCAGCAGGTTGTCTAAAATGGAGCGCAACGCCCTGCGGTCAGCCTTGACGACAGACAGGTCGGCATAGGCCTTCACGATCACGCGCACCTGCTTCCGAGAGGCCTCGTCGCAGTACCGGTCCCTGGCTCCGCCCAGTTCCTGCAATGGGCGCAGCTTTTCGAGTTTGAGTTCGCGCTTGCCGGTGTCGAGCTCAGCTACTTCGATCAGATCGCCCATGATGTCGTCGAGCTTTTCAGCCTCATAACTGGCCGAGCCTGCCAACTCCACCTGCAGCGGCTGCAGTTCTCCGCCAAATCCCTGGGTCAATGCATACAAGCCGCGGCGCAAACGAAGGAGAGGGTCGCGCAGTTTGCGGCTGGCCACGGTGATGAACTGGGTTTTGAAGCGGTCGGTGTCCTGGAGGCTGGTGACGTCTTCGAGCGTAGTCACAGTGCCCAGGAGTCTGCCTTCGGAATCGCGCATGGGCGTGGTGCGGAGGCGGTAGCTGCGCTCCTGCTTGCCGATACGCATGGGCAACATGGAGGCCTCGTCCTCGGCCGCCACGGCTTTCTGCATTTGCACCGCGGCGCGGATGGCTTCGAGAATCTTGTCGCCGCCGGGAGTATTGGCGAGGGCCATCCGGTCAGAGGCCGCTTCACCCAGCAATTCCGCCGCAGCCTGGTTCACTTTCAGTACGTGTCCCTTGCCATCGGTCACAATAATTGGCTCGAAGATGGACTGCAGCACGGCGTCGGAGAGTTGAAACTCCATTTGCCGCCTTCCCGCCTCAGTGTCGCGGAATTCGCGCAGTCGAACTGCCAGCCGGTTGAGCTCGACAGCGATTACGCCGAAGTCGTCGCGGCTCTTCCACTCCACGCGGTGTTCAAGGTTGCCCTGGGCGATCCGTCGTGCGTCCTTGGCCAGCAAATTGATGGGCCACAGCACGAAATAGACCATCGCAGCCTCAGCAAGCAAGACACCGGCCACCAACCCGTAGGCGAGCCCGGATTGTCCCGCTGCGGCCAATGCACGATGTGTCACTACCACCAGACACAGCGCAAGGCCGGCGATCAAGACACAGCCGAGAATGAGCCGCTGGACCAGGTTGAGCATGATGTGAAACTCCGTGAAGGGCCAACTCACCCATTCTCGCGGAAAGAACCCCAAACCGCAAAATGGCAACCAGGTTTTTGGGGTGGGTTCGATTCGGAGCAGTGCGAGCAGTTGCTGAGGCAGATGGCTTTTCCAGGCCGGTTGAGTCTATCTTTCAGAAAGAACTTCGATATGCCACCGAGATGGACCATCTGCACCCTGCTTGTTCTTGCCATGCTTACCCATGCTCGCCGGGCAGATTCGCAGGGGAACGCCGCAAATGTGCCCGACGAGGGGAGCATCCGGTTCCGGGTTCCGGTTGATGAAGTCAGTCTCACGTTCCATGCCGCGGATGCGCATGGTCTTCCTGTGAACGACCTCAAGCGCAACGAACTCAACCTTCTTGACAACGGCAAGCCGCCGCGCAGAGTCCTTGACTTTCATGTGCAACTGGACTTTCCCATTCGTGCCGGAATCCTGATGGACACAAGTGAGTCGACGGAAAAGAATCTCTCCGGCGATCGTGCAATTGCCGGCAAGATTGCGCAACGTCTGCTAAGGCAACCGACGGATCAGGCATTCGTGCTCGCCTTCGGCTACATTTCAACGGTCACGCAGACCTGGACCGGCGACCAGGCGGCAGTTGCGGCGGGGGTGCGCAACGCGATCGCAGGCCGGGAGAATCCTCTGGGGGGAACCGCCATTTTCGACGCTGTCTTTCGTGCATGCCATTCTGAGTTTGGGGCGGTCGATCATGCAGCCGGCGGAAACTTTATCGTGCTTTTCTCGGATGGTGAAGATAACGCGAGTCACGGCGACATTCGACTTGCGGTGGACACATGCCAACATGCGAATACCGCGATCTACGTCTTTCGCGCGGAGCCCGTTTTGAATTCTTCTTCAGGCCCGAAGAACCTGATGGAACTGGCTTCGGAGACCGGAGGACGGGTTTTCCACGACAATGACTCTGAAGCTGGAATTGAAGAGGATTTGCGCATCATCGAAGCCGAACGCCGGAATCAATACGTCCTTGTTTATAAGCCGGCGGAGTTGAGGCACGACGGCTCGTTTCATCGCATTGAGTTGAGTGGACCCGACCGCGCGGAGCGTATCGCCGTTCGGTCCGGCTATTATGCTCCGGCACATTGAGATCGAAGGGTTCTTTGACAGGAAAAACGGAAAGAATCGCTATGGCGCCTGGCAGACCGCGAGGGCGCTGTTGTGCCAGCGGCAGGGAAGGCCTGCAGGCTGAGGATATTTGACCAGTACCCAATCCACGCCAAAATCGGTCTTCAGGCGCTCAAAGTCTGCCAGCGTGAAGGTTTGCCAGCCTTGCTGTGCGGCAACCTGGCGCTCCCATTCGGGGGCGAGTTGCGGAACCTGACCAGCGACAGCCGTGTCTTTATTTGCATCGGCCAACTGGCTTCGCTCGGCCAGTGCGCGGAAGCTGTGGTAGTCCTCGCCAGGCGCCGCCATGTACCCTGCGCCGAGGGCGAAGTAGGCATTGGTTGGGGTATTCCGCCTGATCCAATCGAAGGCCTGCAACCATGCGTTGTCCGTGGGCTGACCGGGAAACTCAAGGTGGGGACTTGCACTGAAAAGCTGTCGCTGCGCATAGAACATGGACCCGTTGATGGCCAGCAGAAACAGAGCCCAGCGCCAGACGCTGGCTTTCAACACAAATTTGCCCAGAAGGCCGCCGCCGATGAGCACCAGGAAAAAATAAATCAGATGCAGGAAGCGCATGGGCTGCAGGGGCAGGAGCCGGACCAGGGCCGGAGTGCTCGCCATGATCAGTGCGACTGAAAATTGGAAAATGCCGTAAAGGAAAACGGCCTGTGAAAAGCGAGCCACGGCGACTTCTTTGCGTTTCAGCGAAATGCGCCAGAGCAACCAGAAGAGAAAGATCGGCGCCAATGCGCCGAGCCACTCGTACCATGCCCACCGCGAAAGATGAAGATAGTCCTTGGCCTCCAGAGCTTTCCGCCAGGATGGGTTTGGTGAGTCGAATATCCAACTGAGAGGCATGGCGAACGCCAGAGCGAAACTGGAAATTGCTTTTTCAGGTTCTTTCCAACGCGCAAACAGAGCGTTGCCATTGAGCCACTTTTCGAAAGGCCCGGCGGTGGTCAGGGTTAGAAAAAAGCAGAAGGAAGCGCCCATTGCCGCCATGATGGGATGAAACGCAAACGCGAGAATCACCAATGGAATCGCGTGCCAGCGCCGGGCCTTGAGTATTTGCGCTACGGCGATGAGGATGAACGCTGTTGCCAGTGCGCGTGGATGGAGATACTGGTCCACCAGGGTAAGCGCCGTGCCGGCCACCGGAAGAGTAGACATGGCCGCCACCAGCGCCACGGATGCCCATTGCGCTCGCGCGTCGCGGAACAAAGCGTGCGCGATACGGCTGCAAGCCCAAAGGATGAGGAAAAGGCTTATGAGATGCCAGGCCAATTCAGCCCAGGCCACGGGAACACCGGTGGCTCGGACGAACTCGGCCATACAGCGATCGAATTGAGTCGCCTGGAGTTGAATCCTGAAGAAATCCGCGTCGTGCGGGAAGAGCGCGGGGTTGAGATCGGCCTTGACCGCGGCCAGATAAACTCCGTCATCTTCAGCGCCGGGGTGGTAACCCATTACGGCAAACCCGAGTAGAGTGAACACAATAACGGGCAGAAGTCCGGCAGGAGATTTCAATCGCTTCAAAACTGTCGAACCCCGTATACTAAGTTATAAACTGAGATGATTTTGCCGTGGTGAAACGATCCTACATGCAAGTAGACGGAGGAACAACGCTGGCGCTTACCAACGCAGACGATCGAGACCGCGCGCAGGAAAAATTAGCGCTTGTGATTCCGACACTTTGCGAAGCCGAAAACATCGGCGGGCTCCTCGATTCCGTCCGCGCCGTTCTTGATCCGCTGAACATTCCTTACGAGATTCTGGTAGTGGATGATGACAGCTCAGACGGCACCGGCGAACTGGTCTCCATGATTTCGCAGCAGGACCCGCGAGTGCGCTTGCTGGTGCGCAAGGGCGAGCGTGGACTGTCCGGCGCAATTCTCCATGGCTGGCAGCACACGGACGCGGGCATTCTGGGAGTGATGGATGCCGATCTGCAGCATCCGCCGGAGCTATTGCCGCAATTGCTGGAAGGTATCCACGATGGCCGCGATATGGTGATTGGCAGCCGCTACACGCCAGGCGGAGGGGTCGGCGGATGGAATCCGGTAAGAAAGCTTCTCTCTTCCGCTGCGGTTTGGGTAACATGGCCGATTCAGCGGCGGAGGATCCGTGCGAAAGATCCCATGTCCGGTTTCTTCATGCTGCGCCGCAATTGCATGCAACGAATCCCATTCCAGCGGACCGGATTCAAGTTGCTGCTGGAGATTCTGGTGCGTGGGCATATCCAATCGCTGGCTGAGGTGCCATTTGCCTTTGGCAGCCGCTACCGCGGGGCCAGCAAGGCCAACTTCAGAGTAGCCTGGGATTACGGGCTTTTGTTGATGCGGCTCTACGGGTCACGTCTCGGCTTCGGACAAAAGGCCTAGCAGAACTCTGCGCAAGGCGAGTTTTGAAAAGGTAGCCGAGACTTCCGAATTGGCGACAAAGCAACCACGATTCTCGCTCGGCACCATCTCCTCCACCCAAAGCTCTGTCATCTTGCACGCAGTGAAGGATCTGCGGTTGCGTTTCGGGGTTCAATGTGGCGATACTTCCGGATAGGCGACCATCCAGCCGGAATGAGCCATTGCCATAGAATGGTCCAGATGACTGAGGAAACTCATGAATACTCCTGAGAGCATGCAAGCCGAGCTTGCCACTTGGAACAACGGCGCTGGAATCGACCTCGAAGGTTGGATCAGCTGCGAAGGAAGATTCTCACTCGCCGTTGGCTACGCATCCATCTTCTGGCCCGCGTTCACCTTGATTGAGGGCCACATCTTGCCGCAAGGAGTCTCTGAAGGCTGTCTCCGTAGTTTCGAACAGAATGGGAGGAGCCGACAATCGATCGAATGGATTATGAACCACGTTCACATCGCTGACATTCACCATGGCTGCGGGGACATCTCAATCGACAAGCTGCTGGTTATCGGTAACGTACTCAAGGAAATATACGAGGCGAAGCTTCACTGGCAATTCCCGGACCGTCCGTGTTCTGTTGAACTCTTCATTCCGGACGATCCCGATGATCTAACGGGCTATCAGCTCTCCTTTTGGCAAAAGTGCCACGAAACTCCCGAGTGACCGCCAATGCGGAAGCTTCGCGCCCCAGGCGACTGTGCAGCGAACCCGCGCGCGCTCCCGCTTCCTACATCTGCGGCAAGAGCGTTCTTAGCAGCAGAAACCCAGCCACGCCCGCGAAGAACACAAGCGCCATGCGAATGCCCGGTTCCCGATTGACCTCAGGCACCAGGTCAGTGGCCGCTACGTAAAGCGCGACTCCTGCGGAGATGGGCAAACCATACGGCAACCAACTGGGGATTAACTCAATTACGAGGACACCTGCCAGCGTTGCCGCGGCCAGCGCCACAGCCGAGTAGAACGCCATGGTCCGGCTGCGTCCGCTGGCCAGCATCACGCTTGCCATGGTGAATCCTTCAGGGGCTTTGTGCAGCAGGATGGCCAGAAAAATCAAGACGCCCAGCCCGTAAGAAACTACAAATCCAGATCCGATGGCAACGCCGTCGAAGAGTGCGTGCACGCTGAGGCCGGCCATCACCGCATTGCCGGTGTGGCGCGAAACAAATTCGCCTTCGTGCGTCTCCTCGCCAAAGTGAAAGTGGGAGCTGATGGTGTGTTCCAGCAAATGAACGACGCAATATCCAACCATGATGAGGATGGGGCCGAGGCGAGGGCTCAGCTTGAGGCTCTCAGGGGTCATCTCAAGCAGCGCGGTGGCCATCAGGAATCCCGCGCCGAGGGCGACGAAGTAACGCAGATAGCGCTCCACGCCGCGCGCCCGTACCAGCACGAGCCCGCCCACAACGTCGGCCAGGGCGGCTATCGCGCCAAGGAGCAATGAAATCTTGAGCATCTTCTTACCCGCTGTGGCGGATGTGCATCACATCCCCATCCTGCACGATGTACTCCTTGCCTTCAAGGCGCAGCGTTCCCTTGGCCCTTGCTGCTGCTTCAGAGCCCGCGGCAAGAAGCGCATCCCAGCGGATAGTTTCCG